>Ga0070684_100000762_pt1 | contig 22333 bp, 23 predicted proteins | sample KBSC723LmetaG_FD_65653 | JGI IMG/M metagenome (GOLD analysis project Ga0070684, IMG submission 65653) | Corn rhizosphere microbial communities from Kellogg Biological Station, Michigan, USA - KBS C7.2-3L metaG | ecosystem: Host-associated > Plants > Roots > Rhizosphere ...
GTCGGCCTCCAGGAAGCGGGCGATGACGAGGGCGTTCTCGGAGCACCGCTGCCAGCGCAGGTGAAGCGTCTTGATGCCGCGGCGCACCAGCCAGGCGGAATCCGGAGCCAGTGTGGCGCCGGAGTCGAGCTGGCGCCGGGCCAGCTCGGCGACCAGGTTTCCGCTGCCGGCGGCGATCCCCGCCAGCACGTCGGAGTGGCCGTTCAGGTACTTGGTGGCCGAGTGCAGGACGAGGTCGACGCCCAGCGGCAGCGGCCGGCAGCCGACCGGCGTCGCCATCGTGTTGTCGACCGCCATCCTGATTCCGGCCGCCCGCGCGGCGGCGGCCAGGCGGGCCAGGTCCGGCACCCTGACGAGCGGGTTCGAGATCGTCTCGGCGTAGAGCAGGCGGGCGCCGTCGAGCGCGCGCCCGACCGCCGCCTCGTCAGCGAGGTCGACGAACCGGGTTTCCGGCCGCCGCCCGCGCAGCAGTGCATAGGTCTGGCCGTAGAGCTGCTCGGCGGCCACCACCACCGTCCCCGGCGGCGCCAGCAGCTCCAGCGCGGCGCTGATCGCCGCCATCCCAGAGGCGTAGCAGAGCGCCGCCTCGGCGCCCTCGAGCTCGGCCAGCACCGCCGCCAGCTCGTCGGTGCTGGGATTCCTGATCCTGCTGTAGAGGTAGCCGCGGTCGCTGTCCTCCATCACGTGGGCGAACTGCTCCGCGGTCTCGAACTCGTAGATCACCGAGCGGTGCACGGGGGGTACGACCGGGCTGCCCGGCAGCTGCGGAGGGCGGCCGCCGTGGACGGCCGCGGTTGCGGGTCGGCGCTTCGGTGTCATAGCAGCGGGATGATCTCCTCCAGGGAGCCGATCGTCGAGTCAGCACGCTCACCGTCTCGGTCGACGATCCGCACGTCGATCCCGGCCGCGCGGGCGCCGTCGCCATCGGCGGCCGGGGTGTCGCCGACGTGCAGCGCCCGGCGCGGGTCGACCGCGAGCCGCTCCAGCGCCAGCCGGAAGATGCGCGGGTCGGGTTTGACCGACTTCGCCGATGCCGAGTCGACCGCCACGTCCACGTTGAGCCCCGCACCGCGGAGCACGTCGGGCAGCGAGCAGTCCCAGTTCGAGACCACCCCGATCAGGATCCCGCGGTCGGCGATCGCCCGCAGGGCCGGCGGGACGTCGTCGTAGACCCGGTAGGAGACGGCGTCGGCCAGCACCGGCACCAGCTGCTCGCCGGGCCGGGCGAGGCCCAGCTCCCCGGCCAGCAGCTCACCGCAGCGGCGCCGCAGCTCGGCCAGGCTGTGGACGTCGCCTGCGGAGTGGCAGTTGGCCTGGTAGAACGCCATCTCGGCCCGGAATGCCCGCTCGGCCGCCGGCGGCTCCACGTCCAGCGAGAGCCGCTCGCGCAGCGACCTGCGCAGCCGCTCGAAGGGGTCGTCCAGCTCGAACAGCGTGCCGAAGGCGTCCAGCAGCACGGCGTCGTAGCGGTTCACTTGCCCTCCGGGTGGATTGCCTGTGCGATGGCCTGCAGCGAGTCCACCACCCGCGGGCCGCTGCGCATGAAGACCGCGTCCGGAAGCACGGTGAACCGCTTGTGACGGACGGCCGGCAGCGAGCGGGTGGCGGGGGAGCGGCGCAGCCCCTGCAGGGTGACCCCGCTGCCGGCGACCGCGAGGTAGACCTGGGGCGCCGCCTGTCGCAGCTCGGCCGGTGTGAGCGGGGCACTGACGTCGGCGTTCTCGGCCACGTTCATCCCGCCGGCCAGGCTGATCAGGTCGGCTGCCAGGCCGTCGCCGGGGATGGTGTAGAAGTACCCGCGGTCGACGAACACGGGCACGTGATCCTGACCGGCGAACGGCTTCGTGATCGTCTTGATGCGGTTCTGCATGCTGGTGAACAGGCCGCGGGCCTGGCTGCCGTGGCCGGTCAGCAGCCCCAGCTGGAGGATGTCGTGCTCGATGCCCTTCACCGACTCCCGGTCGCTGACGTACACCTCGATGCCCAGCCGGCGGGCGATCCTGTCGGCGTCGGCCTGCGTCTGCGCCAGCGCCTTCGGAACCACCACCAGGTCGGGGTTGGCCTTGCCGATGGCGCGCAGGTTCGGCTTGCCCTGGCTGTTCAACATCGGCCGCAGCTTTGTCGCCTGGGCGGGAAACGTCTCGGTGCCGGTGCCGCCGACCAGCAGGCGGCCGACGCCGATGTCGAACGCCGCCTCGGTCATCCCTGGGTCGAGCGAGACGATCCGGCGCGGCGCCTCCGAGACGATCACCTTGCGGTCGAGTGCGTCGCTGGCCGACTGGGGAAACTGCGGCAGCGACCCGATCGGCTCGCTCTTGAAGCCGCACGATGTGCTCATCACGGCGAGGACGAGCAGGGCGGCGGCGCGGAGAGCCATGGCGCGCGATTGTAGTCTTCGCACATGGGGCGCCGTAGCGGACTGTTCTGGGCGGTGCTGGCCGTTCTGGTGCTGGGCGCGGCGCTCTATGTCCCCGCCTACATCGCCCGGTCGGCGACCGCCCCCGGTCAGCGGGTCGACTTCCTGTCGCAGCCGCTCCAGGCGTGGCGGTTTCTGGCGGAGGCGGTTCGCGAAGTGCCCAACGCCAGGGCCGGGACACCCGCCGAGGCGCGTGGCATCGCGGTGCGCGTGTTCTCGGACGGCCGGGTGCAACCGGTCAGAGTCGACCTGCTGTGGCTCCCCGACCGGGTGTTCAGATTGCGAACGACGAGCGATTCCGGGCAGGGGACTCGCGACCTGACGACGAATGCGAGGCTAGTCTGGAAGGTCGCCGGCAGAACGCGGCCTGACGGCCCCCTCGAGACGGTGGGCCTGATCGACCTGGCCACCGGGACGGTGATCTACGACTCTCGCAACGACGGATCAAAGCTGGCTCAATGAACACTGGCCGACCCTGGTGGTCATCGGCGGCATGGTCCTGGGACTGTTCGTGGTCGACCGACTGCTGGCGCGGAAGGGGCGGATCTGGGTAGCGCGGCTGCCGGCCGCGGAGCAGGTGGTGCTGGAGACGCGCTACCGCCTGCTGCGGCGCGTGATCATGGCCGTGCTGGTGTTCGTCGGCGTCAGCGTCATCCTGTTCGAGATCGAGGCGACCCGCGATCTGGCCAGCACGGTGTTCGCCTCCTCGGCGGTGATCGGCCTGGCTGTCGGCTTCGCCGCCCGCTCGACGCTGGCAAACTTCGTGGCCGGGATCATGATCGCGCTCAACCAGCCGGTGCGGCTGGGAGACCGCGTGATCATCGGAGAGTCGGAGGGGGTCGTCGAGGACATCGGGCTCACATACACCCGTCTGCGCACCGCCGATAATCGCCGCGTGCTGATCCCCAACGAGGAGCTGGCGCAGGGGCGCGTGGTCAACCAGACGCTGATCGATCCGGTGGCGCTCGCCCAGGTGCGGATCAGCGTGCCGCTCGAGGCCGACCCCACACGGGTGCGGACGGTTCTGGAGGAGCTGGTGCCGCTGGCCCCGGGCCGGGTGTCGGAGCGGCTTGACCCTGGCGTCACCATTTCCGACCTGACCGACACGCGCGCGGTGTTCCAGGTCTCGGTGTGGACGCCCGACGCTGCTCAGGCCGCTCAGACCGCGGCATGGATGCGCGAGCGGGCGGTCGCCAGGCTGCACGCGGAGGGCGTGTTCCGCGGCATCGAGGCCGAGGTCATGGAGTGACCGGCCCCCCCAACGGGCTCAACGGGCCCGACCAGCGCAAGGCCTACGACGACGTGCTCGCACATGTGTCCCATCGCCGCCGCAAGCGGCGGGCCGTGCAGCGGCGGCACGGCCGCAGGTCGCTGCTGGCGACGATGGCGGTGGTGGTCATGATCGGCCTCGGCGTGCTGGTCGCCGCCGGCGCCGTCGGCGGGGCGGTGTTCGTCGACGACACGCTGGCGGGCATCAACTTCGAGCAGCTGACCGCCGAGCCGCCGGGCGCCAACACCCGGATCTACGACCGCGAGGGCAAGCTGCTGGCGGTGCTGCCGTCGACCGAGAACCGGACTCCGATCTCCTACGACCAGATGTCGCAGAAGCTCAAGGACGCGACTGTCGCCATCGAGGACAAGCGCTTCTGGGAGCACAACGGCGTCGACCTGCAGGGCGTGATCCGGGCCGCGCTCGACAACCTCCAGGCGGGCCAGATCACCCAGGGCGCCTCGACCATCGAGCAGCAGCTGGTGCGAAACCTGTACCCCAGCACCGTGACCACCGACAAGACGTTCACCCGCAAGATCCGCGAGGCCTATCTGGCGATGCAGATGTCGAAGGAGTGGTCGAAGCAGCGAATCCTGGCCGAGTACCTGAACGTCGTTCCCTACGGCGCGATCACCTACGGCTGCGAGGCGGCGGCCCAGCAGTACTTCAGCGTCCACTGCGGCCAGCTGAAGCTGTATCAGGCGGCGACGCTGGCCGGCATTCCCAAGGATCCGCTGCTCTACAACCCGATCGAGAACGCCCGGGCATCCCGCGAGCGCCGCAACGAGGTGCTCGACGCGATGCTGCAGGAGGGGATGATCACCCAGGCCCAGCACGACCACGCGGCGAAGCATTCGATCGGCGTCAGGCCGGGCGGCTACCTGGACGTCAACAACCAGGGCTACTTCGTGTCGTGGGTGCGATCGCTGCTGCAGCAGGACCCGACGATCGGTCGCAAGGGCCTGAAGTCGGGGCTGGAGGTGCGCACCACCATCGATTCGTCGCTTCAGCGTGCGGCCAAGCGGGCGATCACGCATGGCCTGTCGGCCGCCTACGACCCGGCGCCGGCGGCGGCCCTGGTGGCGATCGATCCCCGCACCGGCGAGGTGCTGGCCATGGAGTCGTCGACCAGCTACAGCCAGTCGAAGTACAACCTTGCCGTCCAGGGCACCCGCCAGGCCGGATCGACCTTCAAGACCTACGCCCTGACCGCCGCCATCAACGACCTCGGCATCGATCCCTACTCGACGCCGTTCATGTCGGGGACGTTCCACTACGACCTGGTGAACCCGCCCGTCAACCCCGAGACCGACATCTGGAACGTCGAGACGCATGCCCCGGCCAACGGGCCGATGGATCTCGACCAGGCCACCGTCAACTCCGACAACACGGTGTTCGCCCGGCTGGCGGTCGACCTCGGCTACGACCGGATCCAGAACATGGCCTACCGGCTGGGCATCTCGCGCAAGCCGCCGCTGCCCGACGCCTACTCGATCGTGCTGGGCACGGGCGACGTGTCGGTGCTGGACATGACCCATGCCTACACCACCCTGGCGGCACAGGGCGTGCGCCGCGATCCGGCGGCGATGCTGGACGTGAAGAGCATCGCCACCGGCGATGAGCTGTACCACTGGCGCCGCCCGGCCGGGCGGCGGGTGATCAAGGACGGCGCGGCCTACGAGGTGTCGAAGATCCTCGAGCACAACGCCCAGTACGGCACCGGCGCCGCCTCCCAGCTGTACCTGGCCGGGCGCACCGTGGCCGGCAAGACCGGGACGACGACGAACAACTGGGACGCCTGGTTCTGCGGCTACTCGACGACGCTGTCGGCCTGCGTGTGGGTGGGCTACCCGAAGGCGTCGATCCCGATGGGCTCGGACATCTGGGGCGGCTCGATCCCGGTCAACATCTGGGCCCAGTTCATGAGCGCCGCCTTCGCGAAGGAACCGCACAAGTTCCCCGAGCAGGCGTGGCCGCTGCCCCGAAACCCGGTGCAGTACCAGCCGTTCCATTCGCAGTTCAAGATCGTCCAGCCGCCACCGGCCTGCACAAAGCCGAAGGGCTGCGGCAAGGGCGGCGGCAAGTCCGACGGCGGCGGCAAGTCCGATGGCGGCGGCAGCACCGGCGGCGGCGGTGGCGGCGGCGGTGGCGGCACCGGCGGTGGCGGCCCGCCCAGCACGTAGAGTGTCGGGGATGCGCTCCCCGGCAGAGGCGCTCGACCTGATCCGTTCCAGCTCCCCGCTGCTTCCGGCGGCGGATGAGCCTGTCGACCCGCGGCTGGCGGGCAGGGTGCTTGCCGCCGACGTCCGCGCCGCGGTCGACCTGCCGCCGTTCGCGACCTCCTCGATGGACGGCTACGCGGTCCGCGCTGCCGACCTGGGAGACGGCCCGCTTCCGGTCGCCTTCCGGGTGGCCGCCGGCGACCGCCCGGCGCGGCTCCCGCCCGGTGTCGCCTCCGGCGTCGCCACCGGCGCCCCGTTGCCCGACGGCGCCGACGCGGTCGTCCCCATCGAGGACGCCGAGGAGCGGCCGGAGGGGCTGGTGGCGGCAGCTCCCACGCCCGGCGCCTGGGTGCGCCCGGCAGGTGGCGACGTGCGCCGGGGCGGGCTGGTCGCGGAGACCGGAAGCAGGCTGCATCCCGCGCTGCTGGCCGCGATCGCGGCGTCTGGCGTGGATCGCGTGGCGGTTCGCCGCCGGCCCCGGCTGGCCGCGCTGGCCACCGGCAGCGAGCTGGTCGTTCCCGGCCGCCCACTGGAGCCCGGCCAGATCTACGAGTCGAACGTGACCGCGATCGCCGCCCAGGCGGCGCGGGCCGGCGCCGAGGTCACGGGGTGCGGGATCGTGCCCGACGACCGGGGCCGCACCGAGTCGGCGTTTGCGGAGGCTCTCGAGGGCAGTGACGTGCTCGTGTCATCGGGCGGCGTTTCGGTGGGGCCCCACGACCACGTCAAGCCCGCGCTGCTCGCGCTGGGTGTCCAGGAGGTGTTCTGGCAGGTCGCCCACAAACCGGGGAAGCCGCTCTGGTTCGGCGTGGCGGCGGACGGGGCGCTGGTCTTCGGGCTGCCCGGAAACCCCGTCTCCAGCCTGGTCTGCTTCGAGCTGTTCGTCCGCGAGGCGCTGGACGCCATGCAGGGCGCGCCGCGGCAGGCGCGGCCGGTGGCCCGGCTGGCCACTCCCATCCGCCGGCTGCCCGCCCGCGACCACGCCGTCCGCTGCCGGCTGCTGCCCGGGCCGCAGGGCATGGCGCTGCATCCCCAGAGCGCCCAGGACTCGCACCTGATCGTGCACGCCGGTGGCGCCGATGCGATCGCCCTGGTTGCGAAGGGCGAGGGCGACGCGCCGGCGGGCGAACTGGTCGAGTACCTCCCCCTGTAGCTTCGCCTACAGCTTGAGGGTGCGGCCGTCGGGCATCCGCACCGAGACGCCGCGGGCGTACACGATCCAGCGCTTGTCCGCGCTGTACAGCGGGTGGCAGGCCGAGAGGATCAGCCGTGGATAGCCGACGTTCTTGACGATGCTCGACCGCGTGCCCTCCCAGTCGACGATCCGGTGGTACTCGACCCGGTACTTGAACGTTCCGTAGGGCATCCGCAGCTCGATGTAGTCGCCGTCTCTGATCGAGTCGATGTGCCGGAACCAGGCGCCAAAGGTGGTGCGGTGCCCTGCGATGCCGACCGTCCCCGGCTCGCCCGGGAGCGGAGTCTCCTCGTAGTGGCCGGGGCCCTTGTCGAGCGCCCCAAACCGGCTGGTGCCCTGGACGAAGATGGCGTTCAGCCCGATCCGGCCGACGATCAGCCTGCCCAGCGGATCACCTTCGTGGGCCTGCGCCCGGAACTTCTCGGCCTCCTCGGCCAGCAGGGCGCGAGCGGCGCCGTCCCCGCTCGGAGTCGGCCGCTGGTAGCGCTGCTCGAGCTTCGAGAGCTGGCCCGCCATCTGGTGCTGCTGCCAGTGGGCCCAGACCCAGGTGACGGGGTCGCCCCAGGCCAGGATCACACCGGCGTAGAGCAGGATGGCGACGCCGATCACGATCAGCGCGTTCGAGAACCGCCTGATGTTGCGCCAGAGCCGCCCGCTCTGCGCGGCCGGAGCGGAGGCCGTGCGTGTTGCCATACCCTCTTTATACCCTCGACTCTCGCGTCGGGCGAGCGGGCGCGTACCGGCCGACGGCGAGCGAGCCCAGCTGGGTCATCGCCGCGCCGGCTCCAGCCAGGCACACCGTCACCGCCGGTGACAGGTAGCCGCTGGCCGTCATCGCCAGCACGGCGCGGGGGGCGCTCCAGCCCAGATGCTGGGCGCTGCCGAGCTCGATCAGGAACAGCAGCAGGCCGGTCAGGCCGAGCGCCAGGACGAGCAGCATCGCCCGCGGCCCGCCTCTCGCTGCCCACGGCAGCCAGAGCCAGGCGTGGCCGGCGGGCAGCAGCAGCAGCACGGCGAACGGGTTGACCGCGCACAGCAGCAGGGCCGCGAAGCCCAGGCCCAGCCACCCGGTGACCAGCCCGCCGGTGCGATCGACACCGGTCACCGGCCCGCGGCGAAGCAGCCGGGCGCGCGGAACCCACCACCAGTACCCGGCGACAACGACGGCGACCAGCGCCAGGCCGCCCAGCGACAGGCCGGTGGATCCCGGCGGGGGCGCCACGTCGACCCCACTGGCCAGGTCGCCGGGCATCAGCGGGAGCAGCCACAGGCAGACGAGGCCGACCAGCCAGGTGGAGAACCGCCAGCCCAGCGCGGCCATTCCCCGCCGCAGCGGGATCCTGCGCCTCCGCGACCCGGCTGCGGCGTCCAGGAAGCAGGCCAGCGGGGGCACCATCAGCATCACGATCGCGATCTGCACCAGCCGGCCGCGCATCTCCTTGGCGCCCAGGAACACCGACGGCGGCCCTCCCCGGTCGATCGACGGTGCCGCGTCCAGCTCCGCCAGCAGGTTCCGCATGGTCAGCCCGACGCTCCCCAGCTGCCCTGCCCGCAGGCTCTCGAAGGTGTCCGCCGCAGATGCGGGGTCGCCTGCGGTGATGGTCACCGCCGGCACGCCGCGGGCCAGCAGCGGTCCCTGCTCGGTGCGCACGTAGGGGATGGCGTATCCGCTCACCTGGTCGAACCATCCCGGCGTCAGGGGGGCATTGCCGGTGTAGCGGAGGATCGCCCGCCGGGTCGAGGCGTACAGGTGGGGCGAGGTGCCGATCGGCGATTCCGGCCGGATCAGGATCCGCAGCGGTGTGCCGGGGGGCGCGGAGACGGCGTCTAGCACGATCGCCGCAACGATCTTGTCGGCGTCGGGCCAGGTGCGGGCGAACTCCGCCGCACCCTGCCCGCCGGTGGTGCCGCCGTCGGTGGCCACGAAGACGACGCCGCGGGTGCGAGTCTCGCCGGCCAGCTCCTGGGCGAGCTCGATCATCACGCCCAGTGAGGATGCGTTGTCGTCGGCGCCCTCGCCGATGCCGTCGTGGTGGGCGATCACAGCCAGGTACTCCGGCGACGTGCCCGGCTGCACGGCGACCACGTTGCGCATGGGGACGTTGGCCCGGCCCAGCAGGTCGGCCGCGAAGGGCCGATCGGTGACCTGGTAGCCGGCCCGGGACAGCCGTCGCGCCACCAGGTCGGCGGCTGCCTCGGAGCCGGGCTGGCCCGGGGCCCGCCCGCCCTTCAGGGACAGGAACTGCGCCGCCTGGTTGGCGGCCCGGTCGCCGGAGAACGTGAGCACCTGGGACGGCTGGCTGGGCAGGTCGAGCTGCTGGACGAGCAGCACCGCGAGCAGCACCGCGGCCAGTGCCAGTGCGAGCAACAGGCGGTAGAGCGGCCAGGACACCAGCCGCCCGCGCGAGCGGCCTGGGGGCGGGGGGCGGCGCACGACGTGCCGTTATAGCACGGTCAGTAGACTTCAAGGCGTGTCCACCGAGGCCACCATCATGCTCGTCGACGACGAGGAGTCGATCCAGAAGCTGCTCACGTTCCCGCTCGAGCGCGAGGGATATCGTGTTGTGCAGGCGCGGGACGGGGAGGAGGCGCTGCGCCGGTTCGAGGAGCACCCGATCGACCTGGTCGTGCTCGACGTGATGCTGCCCAGGGTCGACGGCCTGGAGGTCTGCCGGCGGCTGCGCACGGCGTCATCGGTGCCGATCATCATGCTGACCGCCCGCGACGAGGAGGTCGACAAGGTGCTGGGGCTCGAGCTGGGGGCCGACGACTACATCACCAAGCCGTTCTCGATCCGCGAGTTCCGAAGCCGGATCCGGGCGGTGCTCCGGCGGGCCACCGTGCTGGCCGAGCGGCCGAACCAACACGACGAGGAGATCCAGCTGGACGGCCTGGTCGTGAACCCGTCGAAGCGCACGGTCATGCTCGAGGAGCGGCCCGTCTCGCTCACCTATGTCGAGTTCGAGGTGCTGCGGACGCTGGTCACCCACCGCGGCCGGGTGTACAGCCGCCACGCCCTGCTGGAGGCGATCTGGGGCGCCGCGGCGTACCGCGAGCCGCGCACCATCGACGTCCACATCCGTCACCTGCGCGAGAAGCTCGAGTCCGACCCGGCGGATCCCCGGCTGATCCTCACCGTGCGCGGCGTCGGCTACTGCTTCCGCGACAGCTGAGAGCCGTCCGGGTGATCCCAGGGCTGAACACGCTCCGTGTCCGGCTGATCGGCATGCTGACGGCCGTGGTGGCAGTCGCCATGGGCGTGGTCTTCCTCTACGTGGTGCCGTCGCTGCGCGACCAGCTGATCACCACCCGGTTCGACAGGCTGGAATCGGCGGCGCGGTTCGTGCAGGTGAACCGCGGGTTCAAACGGTCGATCCTCAACCCGCACGTGCTCCCGCATGCGCCCGCGATCGAGCGGATCGGCCGGCTGGCCAACGCCCGGGTGACCGTGTTCCGAGTGGTCGACGGCAACGCGGTGCCGCTGGCGCCGACATCGGTCGCGCCCGTTGACGCGGGCAACCGGGCGGTGCGGGCCGTGCTTCGGGGCGACGACGTGGCCCGGACGCGCAGCGACCGCGGCGACCTGGTCGTGGCCTTCGATCTGGGGCCGACGACGATCGTGGCGCTGTCTCAGCAGGTCCGCGACATCAACACCACGGCAGACTTCGTCGAGCGGCGGATCCTGATCGCCGCCGCGCTGGCGCTGCTGGTGGCCAGTCTGGTCGGTTGGGGCGCCGCCTATGCGGCGTCGCGCAGGCTGGCCGGGCTGGAGCGGGCCGCCACCCGGATCTCGGTCGGCGAGTTCGGCGACCCGATCGGCGACGAGTCGCGCGACGAGCTGGGCGAGCTGGCCCGCGCCTTCGACGCCATGCAGCACCGGCTCGAGCAGGCCGACCGGTCACGCAAGGACTTCATCGCCAACGCCTCGCACGAGCTGCGCACGCCGCTGTTCACCCTGGGCGGGTTCCTCGAGCTGCTCGACGACGAGGATCTCGACCAGGCGCAGCGGGAGATGTTCCTGCGCGAGATGCGCGATCAGGTTTCCCGGCTGGGCAAGCTGGCGACCGACCTGCTCGACCTGTCCCGGCTGGACGCGGGCGCGGTGGCGGTGCAGCGCGAGCCGATCGACCTGATGGCGACCGCGGCCGGTCTGGTGCGCGAGTTCCGGGGGCTGGCCGCCGGTCACGGCAGCCGGGTCGTGCTCGTGCGGCCGGCCGGCCCGGTGCCGCACGCCATGGCCGACGAGCTGCGCGTGCAGCAGATCGGCCGGGCGCTGGTCGACAACGCCATCCGCCACACTCCCAGGGGTACCGAGGTGCGCGTCTCGGTGCAGCCGCAGGATGGCATCGTCCAGCTTGCCGTTACCGACAACGGGCCGGGGGTGGAGGAGGACACCGGCCTCCACCTGTTCGACCGCTTCTACCGGGGCGAAGCCGGGTCGGCGGCCGGCAGCGGGCTGGGGTTGGCGATCGCCCGCGAGCTGGCCGAGCGGATGGATGGCTCGCTCGAGCTGCGCTCGCGAGGGGCACCGACCACCTTCACCCTCAGCCTTCCCGCCGAGCCCCCGGCGGATCCCGCGGCCTGAAGCCAAAAGACTTCGCACCGTGGCCTCCTACCCGGCTGCTATCGTCACGCCGCTATGCAGCGCGTCAACGTCGGGCACAAGAATCTGGGCGACTATTCGACGATCGTCGGCCGGACGCTCGCCGAGGAGATCCGCACGCTCGCCGAGCCGCTCAAGGGGCGCCGCATGCTGCACCTCTCGGCCACTGCCTTCGGCGGCGGGGTGGCAGAGATCCAGTACACGCTGGTGCCGCTGCTGAACGACGCCGGCATCGAGACTGAGTGGCGCGTGATCCACGGCCGGGACGAGTTCTTCGACGTCACCAAGACGATCCACAACGCGCTCCAGGGTGACCCCCGCGGCCTGACCGAGGAGCAGCAGGAGATCTTCACCCAGTACAACCGGCTGAACGCCGACGACCTGCCGGACGCCGACGAATGGGACATGATCGTCGTGCACGACCCGCAGCCGGTGGCGATGCGGGGGATGATCGAGACCACGCGGCCGAAGTGGGTGTGGCGGTGCCACATCGATCTGTCCGAGCCCAACCATCAGGTGCTCGATTTTCTCCTGCCGTCGATCGTCCAGTACGACGCGAAGATCTTCCACATGCCGGCCTACGTGCCGCGCACCCACGCCCTGGGCGAGGCCATCATCTGGCCGCCGGCGATCGACCCGCTGGCGCCCAAGAACATGGCGCTGGCCCAGGAGGATGCGGCCTACATCGTCGACCAGTTCGGCGTCGACGTCGAACGGCCGATGATCCTGCAGGTGTCGCGGTTCGACCCCTGGAAGGATCCCAAGGGTGTGATCGACGCCTACCGCCAGGTCAAGCAGAAGCACCCCGAGATCCAGCTCGGCCTGGTCGGCTCGATGGCCCACGACGACCCCGAGGGCTGGGAGTTCTGGAACCAGACCACCGAGTACGCGCAGGACGACCCCGACATCTACATCCTCAGCAACCTCAACAACGTCGGTGCGGTGGAGGTGAACGCGTTCCAGGTGAACGCGGCCGCCTGCATCCAGAAGTCGATCAAGGAGGGGTTCGGCCTGACCGTGTCCGAGGCGCTGTGGAAGGCGCGGCCGATGATCGGCGGCCGGGTCGGCGGCATCGTCACGCAGATCGAGGACGGCCACACCGGCTACCTGGTGTCGTCCGCCGAGGAGTGCGCCCGGCGCGTGATCGACGTGCTCGAGGATCCCGACTCGGCACGGGCGATGGCCCGCCGTGGCAAGGAGCATGTCCGCCGGCGGTTCCTGACGCCCCGCCTGGTGCGCGACTGGCTGGCGCTGATGCATCGGCTGGACGGCCACGACGTCGAGCTCGACGTCTTCGTGCCCGAGGTCGACCGGGTCTAGGCTCCGCCAGCCGATCGCCGCCCCTGGCTGCGCGGGCGGCCCGGCCGGCGGATGACACCGGCTGGGGCCGGCGGCGGCCTGGCATGGACTACCCTGCATGCCGATGGAGGACAGACCGCTTCTGATCGTCTCGAACCGGGGGCCGATCCGGTTCATGCAGGGCACCGACGGGTCGCGGATCGCCAGGCGCGGCGGCGGCGGCCTGGTCACCGCCCTGTCGGCCCTGACCAACCAGCGCGCCCTCACCTGGGTGGCCAGCGCGCTCTCCGACGACGACCTGGAGGTGGCCGAGGAGGGTGCATACGTCGACGGCAACCTCCGCCTGCGGCTGGTGGCGCACGATCGCGAGGAGTACGACCGCTACTACAACGTGTTCGCCAACCCGACGCTGTGGTTCATCCAGCACTACCTGTGGGGACTCTCGTATGCCCCCTCCGTCGACCGCAACATCCGGCTCGGCTGGGATGCGGGCTACCTGCCGGTGAACGAGCGGTTCGCGGAAGCGGTGTGCGCCGAGATCGATGCCCAGGCCGACGGCCCGCCGCTGGTCATGGTGCATGACTACCAGCTGTACCTGGTGCCGCAGTTCATCCGCGAGCGGTGCCCGGGCGCCGTGATCCAGCATTTCACCCACATCCCCTGGCCGCAGCCGGACTACTGGCGCGTGCTGCCCGACGACATCCGCACCCAGATCCACGAATCCCTGCTCGCCTGCGACATCGTCGGGCTGCACACCGAGCGCTACGTCCGCGCGTTCCTGCATTGCGTCGACGAGCTGACGGAGGGCGAGGTCGACTTCGAGACCCACAGCGTCCACTTCCGCGGCCGCACGGTCAGCGTCCGCCACTACCCGATCTCGGTCGATCCCGCGGAGTTCGAGCGGATCGCCGGTACGGAGGAGGTGACGTCAGAGGAACCGTCGATCGAGATCGCCCGCCCGGAGCGGCTGATCCTCCGTGTCGACCGGACCGACCCGTCCAAGAACGTGGTGCGCGGGTTCCGGGCCTACGATCTGTTCCTGTCCCAGCACCCCGAATGGCGGGGCCGGGTCACCATGCTGGCGCTGCTCGACCCATCGCGCCCCGACATCCCGGAGTACGCCGAGTACGTCGGCGCCGTCCAGCGGATCGCCCGTGAGATCAACGATCGCTGGTACATGACCGGCATGTGGACGCCGATCGATCTGCGCATCCAGGACAACTTCCACGCGGCGGTGGCCGCGTACAAGCATTACGACGTGCTGCTGGTGAACGCCATCTTCGACGGCATGAACCTGGTCGCCAAGGAGGGCCCGCTCGTCAACGAGCGCGACGGCGTGCTGATCCTGTCCGAGAACGCGGGCGCCCACGCCGAGCTCAAGGAGTGGGCGCTGTGCGTGAACCCGTTCGACCTGCAGGAGCAGGCCGACGCCATGTACCGGGCGCTGACCATGCACGGCGCTGAGAAACACGAGCGTGCCGAGTGCCTGCGGGCCTACGTCCGCGAGCACGACATCGCCGGGTGGCTCGACGCCCAGCTGGGAGACCTGGCGGCGCTGCGCCCGATCGAGGCGTGATCCGCGGCATCCAGCACGTCCAGGTGGCCGTGCCGGAGCACAGCGAGGCGGCGGTGCGGGCGTTCTACGGCGGGCTGCTCGGCCTGCAGGAGATCGAGAAGCCGGCGGCGCTTCGCGCCGGAGGCGGCGTCTGGTTCGCCGTCGGCGGCCAGGAGTTGCACGCAGGCATCGAGTCGGGCCACCGTCCCGCGGGCAAGGCCCATCCCGGGCTCGAGGTGCGCGGCCGGGCCGAGCTCGCCGAGCTGGCCGGCCGGCTCGAGGCGGCCGGCCACCGGGTGAGCTGGGATGACCGGATCGAGGGCGTCGCCCGATTTCACACCCATGACCCGTTCGGCAATCGGGTTGAGCTTGTCGCCGCTGAATGACGGGCGTGGCCGGGAGACGGGGAACCGGATGACGGCCCGCCGCCGTCCCAGCGTGCGTGAGACCCTTGCCGGTCGTTCTCGTCCCGCTGCTGCTCGCGGTGGGCTGCATCGGTGGCTCGAGCACGGGCCGACATGCCACGCTTCGGATCGCCTTCGGCCCTGACGACGGCAGCCCCGGCCTCGTCATCTACCACCTGTCGTGCGGCCCCGACCGTGGCACGGTGGCTGATCCCGCCGCTGCATGCGTCGCCCTCGCACACCATCCCAGGTTGACCTCGCCGCCTCGAAACACCGGCTCGTGCGGCGGCACGATCGGTGCATGGTCAGTCACCATCGCCGGGACATACCGGGGAGACCCGGTGCGCGTCCGCTACGGCACGTGCGACGGCCAGGTCTACCAGTGGATGCATATCGCCAGCTACACACCGTGTCCTGGCAACTTCACGGACTTCACATGCGCCCGCGGCCCCTATGCGTTCGGCAGAGCGCACCTTCGCGATCTGTACGTGAGGGTTCCGAACCTCGTCGGCATGACCGTGACTCAGGCAACCGCGATACTCCGGCGACACGGCGTTCGCGTGACCGTCGTCGCCTGTGCCAAGCACCACTCCCATCTGGTGGCAGCGCAAGCCCCCGATCCCGGAACGTCCGCCAAGGTGTATCAGGTCGTCAGGCTCACGCCCAACCGGGGCTGCGGCTTCTGCTGACGCCGCCGCCGGGGCCAACTCGGCCGCCGTAGGGAGACAGGACTCGGGTGGCGGTTCGTGCCCGTCCGCGCCACCCGAGTCCGGTCGAGAGGTTCTGTACCCCCGTAGAGAACCAACCCTGTCTACATCGGCGGAAACCTCCTGGTGGTCATCCCTACGTTGGAGTATCTGAAAGTACTGGGCGGCGCCCCGCGGGCCGGCGACCCTGTGTAGGTCACAACCGCAAGTCCGGGGCTTCCAGGGTGGCACCCGTTCGGTGAGTGGCGGCCACCCGGTGAGCTCAGTCGTGGTCCGGATCTGACGTTCGGAGTCGCGGGGAGCCGTAGACTCCACGCGATGTCTGAGATCCGGATGATCGACGTCGGCGACAAGCCGGTCACCCGCCGCAGGGCGGTGGCCCGGGCCCGCGTGACGATGCCGGCAGCCGTGGCGGAGCGGATCGCCGCCGGCACGCTGCCCAAGGGGGACGTGCTCAGCGTCGCTCGGGTGGCCGGGATCATGGCCGCCAAGCGCACGCCCGACATCGTCCCGCTGTGCCATCCGCTGCCCCTGACCCGGGTGGACGTGATGCCCGAGCTCGACGCCGGCGGCGTCACCATCACCGCATCCGCCGAGACCACAGCCCAGACGGGTGTCGAGATGGAGGCGCTGACCGCCGCCCTGGCCGCTGCGCTGACCGTGTACGACATGACCAAGGGCCTCGACCCGTCGATCGAGATCGAGCGCGCGCACCTGCTCGAGAAGGACGGCGGCAAGAGCGGCCACTGGAGGAGGGACGCGTGAGGGCTGCCGTGCTCACCGTCTCCGACGGGGTGGTGGCCGGCGCCCGCGAGGACTCGAGCGGCGAGGTGCTGGCCGAGCGAGCCGCCGGCGCCGGGTTCGAGGTGGTGGCCCGGCGACTGGTGGCGGACGAGCACTCCCAGATCGCCGACGCGCTGTGGGACCTGACCGAGCAGGCCGACCTCGTGCTGACCACCGGCGGCACCGGCTTCGCGCCCCGGGACGTCACCCCGGAGGCCACTGCCGAGGTGGTCGAGCGGCCGACACCCGGCCTGGACGAGGCGATGCGGGAGACCTCGCGCCGGGCCTCTCCGCACGGGCTGCTGTCGCGGGGCCGCAGCGGCATCGTCGGCCGCACGCTGATAGTCAACTTTCCGGGCAGCCCCAGAGCCTGCGCCGAGTGCTTCGACGCCGTCGCGCCCGCGCTCGGCCACGGTGTGGAGCTGCTGATCGGCGAGCCGACGGAGCATCCCGCGTGACCGCCGCCACGCCCCTCTACGCCCGCCGATTCGTGTCGCTGGTCAAGTTCGAGCACACGGTGTTCGCGCTGCCGTTCGCCTTCGTGGGCGCGATCCTGTCGGTGGGCGAGGTGCCCGCCGCCTCCACCCTGTTCTGGGTGACGGTCGCCATGGTCGGCGCGCGCAGCCTGGCGATGGCGCTGAACCGGTTGATCGACGCAGAGATCGACGCCCGCAACCCGCGCACCGCCGCGCGTGAGATTCCGGCCGGCCTGCTCACCAGGGCTCAGGTGGTGCTGTTCTGCGCGGCGTCGCTGGCCGTGTTCCTGGTCGCCGTATGGCAGCTCGACCCGCTGGTGCGTTGGTTGTCGCCGATCCCGGTGGCAGCGTTCGTCGTCTACCCGTACCTGAAGCGGTTCACCTGGCTGTGCCACGCCGGCCTCGGCTTCGCCACCGGCATGGCACCGGCCGGCGCCTGGCTGGCGGTGACCGGCGACGCGTCGCCGGAGCCGTTCATGCTATGGGCCGCGGTGGCCCTGTGGATCGGCGGGTTCGACGTCATCTATGCCACCACCGACGTCGAGTTCGATCGCCGCGAGGGGCTGCACTCCCTGCCCGCCCGGTTCGGCATCGCCGCCGGGCTGACCGTGACCCGGATATGCCACGTGGCCGCGGTCGGGGTGCTGGCGGCCGTCGGCCTGTCGCTGGGCCTGGGTGCGCCGTACTTCCTGGGTCTGGCGGTGGTGGCGGTGCTGCTGGCGTACGAGAACTCGATCGTCCACCCCGACGACCTGTCGCGGGTCAACGTCGCCTTTTTCACCCTGAACGGCGTCATCTCGATGGTGTTTCTGGCCGGCGTGCTGGCTGATGTCCTCATCTGAGGCGGTTCGCTGCAGCGGCCTGGTGCGCCGCTTCGGCGAGCGCGACGCCCTGGCCGGCCTCGACCTGGCGGTCGCCGACGGTGAGGTGGTGCTGCTGACCGGGCCGAATGGCGCCGGCAAGACCACCCTGCTGCGGGTGCTCGCCACCGTGCTTCGCCCGTCCGCGGGAAGCGCCTCGCTGTACGGCCATGCGCTGCCGGGGCAGGCCGCGCCGGCCCGGCGGCTGGTCGGGTACGCCGGCCACGAGCCCCTGCTCTACCCGCTGCTCACGGCAGCCGAGAACCTGCGCCTGTACTCGGCGCTGCACGGCTCTGACGGCGCCGAGGTGGAGTCCGCGCTCGAGGGCGTGGGGATGGCGCGCCGCGCCGGCGATCGGGTGGAGGAGCTGTCCCGGGGCATGCGCCAGCGGCTGTCGCTGGCCCGGGCGATGCTCCACGGCCCCAGGCTGCTGCTGCTGGATGAGCCCACCTCGGGCCTGGACGACGAGGGCCGGGGGGTGCTGCTCACCCTGCTGGAGCAGCCGGGCCGCACGGCCGTGGTCGCCACGCACGAGCCGGACTGGTTCGCCGGCGTCGCCGGTCGCGCAGTCGCCATCGACCGTGGCCGGGTGGCCGTGTGAGGCGGGCGCTGGTGGCGCTGGTGCGCAAGGACCTGCTGCTGGAGCTGCGGAGCAGGGAGGTGGTGCCGGCGATGGCCACCTTCGTCCTGGCCAGCTTCGTGCTGTTCCGGTTCGCGTTGGGCGGCGACCGGCTGGGCGGCGGCGTTCGCGCGGCCACCGGCCTGCTGTGGGTGGCGGTCGTGTTCACCGCCATGCTCGGGCTCTCGCGCGCGTTCGCGTCCGAGCGCGAGCACCGGATCTGGGACGGGCTGCTTTCGACCCCCGTCGACCGCTCGGCGCTGTGGCTGGCCAAGGCCTGCTCGACGTTCGTCTTCCTGGTCGTCATGCAGGCCGTCGCCCTGCCGCTGTTCTGGCTCTTCTTCCTGCAGGAGGGCCGCCCACCGTCGATCCCGGTGCTGGTGGCGGCCCTGCTGCTGGCCGACGCGGGCATCGCCTCGCTGGGCGCGATGCTGGCCGGGCTGGCATCCGCGAGCCACGCCCGCGAGGTGCTGCTGCCGGTGTTGTTCCTCCCCTTCGCGGTGCCGCTGGTGCTGGTTGGCGTGCAGGTGACCGTGGCCACGATTTCCCCGCAAACAAGCGCAATGGACACGCTCGAGCGGCTCGGATTTCTGGGTCTCTATGCTACGATCTTCGCGCTCCTGGGCTGGGCCCTGTTCGAGTACGTCGTGGAGGACTGAACACGTGGGAATCAGCTCGCAGAGCGCCCGTCCCGACCCCGGGACGCTCGCCGCCGCGGTTGCTGCCGTGCTGATGGGCGCCGCCCTGGCGATGATCTTCTTCTACGTCCCCACCGACGTCGACCAGGGCTACTCGCAGCGGATCTTCTACTTCCACGTGCCGATCGCCATGACCACGTACGTGCTGTTCGCCTGGAGTGCGGTGAACGCCGTGCGCTATCTGCTGTCCCGCGACCGGTCGCTCGACATGAAGAGCTACGTGCCCATGCACCTGGGGGTGATCTTCGGGTCGTTGACCTTGGTGACGGGAGCCGTATGGGCCAAGGCCTCGTGGGGCGTATGGTGGTACTGGGGAAGCACCCAGCTGAACACCTTTCTGATCATCTTCCTGTTCTACTGCGCCTACTTCATGCTGCGGTTCTCGGTCGAGGACGGCGAGAAGCGGGCGACCTACTCGGCGGTCTATGCGCTGCTCGGCGTTGGCCTGATCCCGGTGTCGGTGCTGGCCGTGCGGGTCTCGCAGGAGCTGATCCACCCGATCACGTTCAACCGCAACGGCGCCAACATGGACGGCAGCATGTTCCTCACCTTCCTGGTCTCGCTGGCGGCGATGCTGGCCCTGGCGGTGTCGATGTACTTCGTCGAGATGCGCGGCAAACGACTCGACGAGCGGGTGCGGCGGATCCGCCGGCTGGCCGAGGCAGCGCGGTGATCGACGAGACCGCCGTCCAGTACGTGGCAGCCGTCTACGGCGTCACATGGCTGGTGGCGATCGCCTACATCGCCATCCTCCAGGCCAAGCTGGGCCGCCTGGAGCGGCAGCTCGACGAGATCGCGGGCATCATGGAGAGCGAAGATGCCTGACCAGCTGGCCCTCGTCCTCGTCGGCACCAACCATCGCCACGCGCCGATCGGCGTCCGCGAGCAGCTTGCCGCCCGCGCGCACGGCCGCGAGCTGGTGACGGCGGTGACCTCGGAGGACTCCGTGATGGAGGGCGTCGGCGTCTCCACCTGCAACCGCTGCGAGATCTACATGGTGGGCGAGGATGCCGCGGCGATGCAGCAGACGGCGGTCAGCCGGCTGGCGGCGTACGCACATCGCAGCCCCCAGGAGCTGCAGCCTCTGCTGTACACCCTTGAGGGCACCGCCGCGATCGAGCACCTGTTCGCGGTCGCGGCCGGGCTGGACTCGATGGTGCCGGGCGAGGCCCAGATCCTGGCCCAGCTGCGCGACGCCTACGCCGACGCGCTCGAGCTGGGCTCCACCGGCCCGGTCTCCAACCGGCTGTTCCACCAGGCGCTCGAGGCAGGGAAGCGGGTGCGCCACGAGACGGCGATCGGCGAGCTGAACGCGTCGGTGGCCTCGGTGGCGGCGTCGCTCGTCCGCGAGCGGCTGGGGCCGCTGGGTGGGGCGCAGGTGCTGATCGTCGGGGCCGGCAAGATCGCCGAGCTGGTCGCCACCAACCTGCACGGCCGGGGCGCCGACGGGATCGTCGTGGCGAACCGCGATCCCGGCCGGGCGGCCGCCGTGGCCGGTCGCTTCGGCGGCCGGTCGGCGGGCCTGGATGAGCTGGCCGGCGAGGTCGCCGCCGCCGACGTGGTGGTCTCCTCGACGCTGTCGGACGGCCACCTGATCACGCCCCGCATGCTGCCGCCCGGCCGCCGCCGCGTGCTGGTCGACCTGGCGCTGCCGCGCGACATCGACCCCGCCTGCGGCGACGTGGACGGTGTCACCCTGGTCAACGTCGACGACCTCGAGGGCGACGTCCGCCGCAACATCTCGCTGCGGGAGGGTGAGGCCGAGCGGGCCCGCGAGATCGTCGGCGAGGAGGTGGCGTCGTTCCGCGGCTGGCTGGCCGCGCTCGAGGTGGTTCCCGCGATCACGTCGCTGCGGGCGATGGCCGAGGACATCCGGCTGGCGGAGCTGGGACGGATGGAGGGCCGCTGGGAGGGGCTGACGGAGCACGACCGCGAGCGGCTCGACCAGCTCACCCGCTCGATGCTGAACAAGCTCCTGCACCGGCCGACCGTGCGGCTCAAGGAGCTCGCCGCGGAGGGCGGCGAGAACGGCTACGCCGAGGCGGTCAGCGAGCTGTTCGGGCTGGAGCCCGTCAAGCCGGCTCGGTGATCCGGATCGGGACGCGGCGTAGCGCGCTGGCGACCGCGCAGGCGCGCGGGGTGGCCGAGCAGCTGGGCGGCGCCCGGCTGGTGCCGATCGACACCGCCGGCGATCGCGACCGGGAGCGGCGGTTCGAGCAGATCGAGGGTGGCCGAGGGGTGTTCACGCGCGAGATCGAGCGGGCGCTGCTGGACGGCCGGGTGGACGTGGCGGTGCACAGCGCGAAGGATCTGACCGGCGACATGCCCGAGGGCCTGGTGATCGGCGCGGTGCCCCTGCGCGAGGATCCCCGTGACGTCTGCTGCGGACCCTTCCGATCGCTTGACGAGATTCCCGCGGGAGCGGCCATCGGTACCTCGTCCGCCCGCCGGACGGCGCTTCTGGCCTCGCTTCGCCCCGACCTGCTGGCCGTGCCGCTGCGCGGCAACGTCGACACCCGGCTCCGCAAGCTCGATGCCGGCGAGGCCGACGCCATTCTGCTCGCCGCGGCCGGCCTGCGCCGGCTGGGCCTGGCGGAGCGGATCGGTTTTCATCTCGACCCCCACGTGTTCGTGCCGGAGGCCGGCCAGGGTGCGCTGGCCCTGCAGGTGCGGGAGGGAGAGGAGCACGTTGTCGCCGCCCTCGACGACCCCCGCACCCATGCGGAGCTCGACGCCGAGCGGGCCTGCGTGGCCGAGCTGGGCGGCGGCTGCACGGTGCCGGTGGCTGCCTTCGCATGGCATGACGGCGACCAGCTGCGGCTCCGCTCATGGGTGGCGCCATGACCGTGTACCTGGTCGGCGCCGGGCCCGGTGACCCGGGGCTGCTGACGCTGCGGGGCAAGGAGCTGCTCGAGCGCTGCGACGCGCTGGTCTACGACCGGCTGGCCGATCCGCGGATCGTCGGCATGGCCCACCCGTGCGCGAAGCGCCACTATGCCGGCAAGGCGCCCGGCCGCCACGCGATGACCCAGGATGAGATCAACGACCTGCTGGTCGAACTCGGCCGCCGGCACCCCACGGTCGTCCGGCTCAAGGGCGGCGATCCGTTCATCTTCGGCCGCGGCGGCGAGGAGGGGCTGCGCCTGCGCCAGGCGGGCATCGAGTTCGAGGTCGTCCCCGGCGTCTCCTCGGCCTACGCCGTCCCGGCCTACGCGGGGATCCCCGT
>Ga0070684_100000764_pt1 | contig 22322 bp, 15 predicted proteins | sample KBSC723LmetaG_FD_65653 | JGI IMG/M metagenome (GOLD analysis project Ga0070684, IMG submission 65653) | Corn rhizosphere microbial communities from Kellogg Biological Station, Michigan, USA - KBS C7.2-3L metaG | ecosystem: Host-associated > Plants > Roots > Rhizosphere ...
TTCGCAAATACTAGGCCGCCTTTTGTGATGCTCGCCCCTGGCACCTTGCTGCTGCATTGCACTCTGCGCGAACCTCAACTCCCCAGGCGAAGGATGGATCACCATGACAGGACATTCCATGAAATTGGTATTGGCAGCGCTTCTCGGCGCATCTGTTGCATGCATGGCACAGGCTCCCGCGGGGGCGCCTGACGGCTCCACTGGACAATGCAAGGATGGCACCTACACCTCGGCTGCCAAAAAGAGCGGTGCGTGCAGCGGACATAAAGGCGTGAAGACGTGGTTTGCCACGGTGGGCGGACCCACGAACCCCGACATCAAGGGCGGCCGTACGAGCCAGAAGACTTCAGCAAGACAGGCGGCCAACGCGGATGAAACGGTGAATCCGCACGACAACTCCAATGTCTCCAGCGCTCGGGCCGATGCCATCAACAAGAAGTCCGGCAATGCCGCTGTCGCTACCCCAAATGACAGCGGCAAGACCTTGCCCGGTCCCGCGGCCAATGGATCGGCTGCCGCAAACGGCAGCGCGAATGGCGGCTCGAGCCGCAACATGGCGAAGGGGTCGACTTCCAACTCGGTGGCGGGACGCGCCGCAGCTCCAGGCGGAGGTCCCGACCTGGTATGGCTGAACAGCAAGTCAAACGTCTACCACTGCTATGGATCCGAGTGGTATGGGAAGACGAAGAACGGAAAATATGTCTCTGAGAAGGACGCCATGAACGCAGGCGCCAAGCCAGAGCGCGGCAAATCCTGCTCAGCGCAGTAAAGTAGATCGAGGCTGGCTGCACGCCAAACTCGACCGGCAAGCGCGGCGGAGAGGCCATCTTCGCCGCGCATCATCTGCTAACCTGAGGGGTTGTCCCCTGCGGAACGATCCTCGAAACTTGAGGCATCGACGCTCGGGGCTCACCCTCAGCGCTCATGCCTCACGACCTGCCAAAAGCGTACGATCCCACCGCGATTGAAAATCGCTGGGCCGAATACTGGGTCCGCGAGAATCTCTTCGTCCAGCCGACACCGTCGAAGGACGAGAGCGCGGCTGGCCAGCCGCAATTTTCCATTTTGCTACCACCGCCCAACGTGACCGGCCGCCTGCACATGGGCCACATGCTCAACCAGACGGAGATGGACATTCTCACCCGCTGGCGGCGCATGTCAGGCTATCGCGCGCTGTGGCTGCCGGGCACGGACCACGCGGGCATCGCCACGCAGATGATGGTGGAGCGGCAGCTCACGTCGGAGGGTTCGTCGCGGCAGGCGCTCGGCCGCGAGAAGTTCGTCGAGCGTGTGTGGGAGTGGAAGCGCCACTACGGCGGGGCGATCCTGGATCAGATGAAGAGGCTCGGCGCCTCGGTCGACTGGAACCGCGAATACTTCACCATGGACGAGCGGCTGTCCGTGGCGGTGCGCGAGGCGTTCGTCCGGCTCTACGAGCAGGGGCTCATCTATCGCGGGGCATACATCGTGAACTGGTGCCCGCGCTGCCAGACCGCCATCAGCGACCTCGAAGTGGTCTATGACGAACACAAGGGGCACCTGTGGGAGATCCGCTACCCGGTGCGGAACGCGGACGGGACGGATTCGGGCGAGTTTCTGACGATCGCGACGACCCGGCCTGAGACGATGCTGGGCGATGTGGCGGTGGCGATTCATCCCGACGATGAGCGCTACGCGCATTTGCGCGGCAAAAAGCTGCGCCTGCCGCTCATGGATCGCGAAATTCCCATCGTGCTGGATGACTACGTGAGCCGGGAATTCGGCACGGGCGCCGTGAAGGTGACGCCGGCGCACGACCCGAACGACTTTGCGATTGGCGAACGCCACCATTTGCCCAGCATCAACGTGATGGACGCAACGGCGCACATCAACGAGAACGGCGGCGCCTACGCCGGCATGGACCGCTACGCCGCGCGCAAGGAGATCGTCGCCGCACTCGAGGCGCAGGGCCTGCTCGCCGGCATCAAGGACCACGTGCACAACGTGGGCCACTGCGATCGCTGCAAGACAGTCGTAGAGCCGCGGCTTTCGACGCAATGGTTTATCAAGATTCAGCCGCTGGCCGACAAGGCCATCGCCGCGGTGAAACCCGATGCGGAGGGCAACAAGGCCATCCGCTTTGTGCCGGAAATGTACGAGAAGACGTACCTGAACTGGATGGAAAACATCCACGACTGGTGCATCTCGCGGCAGCTCTGGTGGGGTCATCGCATCCCGGCGTGGCACTGCAGCGCGTGCGGCAAGATCACCGTCGCGCGTCAGGATCCGGCGAAGTGCGCGCATTGCGGAGCCAGCGGAATTACCCAGGAAACCGACGTGCTCGACACCTGGTTTTCTTCGGGCCTGCTGCCGGTGAGCGTATTTGGATGGCCGAACATCACGGCGGAGACGCGCGGCGACTTCGACACGTTCTACCCGACGAGCCTGCTGGTTACGGGCTTCGACATTCTCTTCTTCTGGGTCGCGCGCATGATCATGCTGGGCTGCTGGTTCTCCGCAGACGTGCCGATGCCGGACGGGAGTGCGCGCTCTCTTGCGGAGTCCGTGCCGTTCAGAGAGGTGTACATCCACGCCCTGGTGCGGGACGCCAACCGCGAGAAGATGTCGAAGACCAAGGGCAACGTGATCGACCCGATCGAGATCGTGAGCCAGTACGGCACGGACGCGGTGCGGTTCACGCTGGCCTCGATGGCGTCGCCCGGGACGGATATTGCGTTCAACGTGGCGCGGACGGAGGGGTATCGCGCATTCGCGAACAAGATCTGGAACGCGGCGCGATTCATTTTTATGAATGTCGATCGCGCGGCGGAGTTGGGCATCGAGGTGGACCGGTCGAGGTGGGGCAGCATGCCCGTCGAGCCGCCGGATGCGCCGCTTGAATCGCGCTGGATCGTATCGGAGTTGCACGCTACCGCGGCCAAGGTGAACCAGGCGCTCGAGGATTTCCGATTCGACGAAGCAGCCAGCATCCTCTATCAATTCTTCTGGGGCAGCTTCTGCGACTGGTACCTGGAGATCGTCAAGCTGCGGCTCGACTTCAGCGAGACAGCCGACAAGTTCGCGACAAAACAGGCGCTCACCACGCTGGTTTCAGTGTTCGAGGCGGCGCTGCGCCTGCTGTCGCCCTTTATGCCGTTCCTTACCGAAGAGTTGTGGCATGCGGTGTACGATGGGCAGACGCCGGCGAAGTCGGTTGCTCTGACGCGATTTCCGCAAGCCGCACCCGCCGGTGCCGACAGCGCGGCCGAGGAGGAGATGGCCCTGTTGCAGAACCTCATCGTGGAGGTTCGCGCGCTGCGCAAAGAAATTGGAGTGGAAGAGAAAGCAGTCACGCCCATCGAATTGCGCGCAGACCCACTGGTTCGCAGAGCAGCCGAAAAGAACAGCACCACGATTGAACGGCTGGCGCGCGTGCGCGAAATTCGGTTTGTTGACGTCATCACAGGCGGATTGGCGAAGCATCATTCGGCGCAATTCGACGTGGCCTTAGTGTACGAACGCACCGTCGACGCAGCGGCGGAACGGGAGCGGCTGACTAAGGAAATCGCAAGGCTCGATAAGGCCTTCACCGCAAACGAAAGCAAACTCGCCAGCGAAACCTTTCTCGCCAAGGCTCCGCCCCACATTATCGAGGGATTGAAGAAGCAGCACGCCGAAACCACCCTGTTGCTGGAAAAGGCTCGTGCCGCACAAGCTGCCCTGCCACCGGAATGAATTGACAACGGATACTGACAACTGAAGACTGGCAACTGAAGACTTTGCTTTGAATTTTGAACCGCGAACTGTGAACTGAACTGCATGGACTGGAAAAGCAGCCGCATCGACGCCTTGCTGGAGCAGGCCCTGGTGGAAGACCAGGCGGCCAGCGATACGACCACGAATGTGACCATCGACCCCGACCTTCGGGCTACCGCGTCGATCATCGCGCGCGAAGACCTGGTGGTATCGGGACTGGGCGCGGTGCCGCGCTTCCTTGAAATCTTTACTCGCCTCGACCGCCGCCCCCAGGCGCAGACGCGCTTTGAAGTCATCAGCCATCCGGAGATTTTCGACGGCGTGCGCGTTCACAAGGGGCAGGTGCTCGCGGTCATCCGCCATAACGCGCGGGTGCTGCTCAGTTGCGAACGCGTCATCCTGAACCTGATGCAGCATCTCAGCGGCATCGCCACGAATACCCGCCGCTACGTCGATGCGATCCACGGCACCAGCGCCCGCGTACTCGACACGCGCAAGACCGTTCCCGGCCTGCGCGCGCTCGAAAAATACGCCGTGCTGTGCGGAGGCGGGACCAACCATCGTCTCGATCTTTCCAGCGGCATACTTATCAAAAACAACCACATCTCGCTGGGTGGCGGCCTGCGCACGGCACTGGGGCACGCGCTGGAGCGGCGCAAGACGGGGCAACGCGTGCAGGTCGAGGTTCGCAGCGCGCACGAGCTCGAAGAGGCACTGGAATGCGGAGCCGAAGCTATCCTGCTCGATAACATGACCCCGCACGACGTGAAGCGGTCGATCGAGCGCATCAAGCGCGAAGAGCGCTGGATTCCAACTGAGGCGTCGGGCGGCATCACGCTCGAGAACATCCACGGCTATGCGGAAACCGGCGTGGACTTCATCAGCGTGGGCGCACTCACCCATTCGGCGCGTGCCGTAGACATTTCGATGAGCATCCTGGCCGAGTAGCGCCAATCATGTACGATCTCGCCGCAATGGAATCCGCGCTGGCCGGAAGCGAATTCGCAGGCAAGCTGCACTTTGCGCGGACCACGGGGTCCACGAACAGCGATGCGCTCGCGGCAGCACGACAGGGCGCTCCTCATGGCAGTGTCTTTTTCGCCGACGAGCAAACGGCGGGGCGGGGCCGCGGCGACCACGCATGGCACTCGGCGTCAGGGCAGGGGCTCTACGTCAGCGCGCTCTTGCGACTGCCGCTGCCGTCGTCGCGCATGCCGCTGCTGCCGCTGGCCGCCGGACTCGCGGCTGCCTCAGCACTTCAGGCCACCACCAGGCTCACCATCGACTTACGCTGGCCCAACGATCTTTTGATCGGGCCGCGCAAGGCGGGGGGAATCCTCGTGGAATCGCAATCGGACCGCGGGCAGGTCAGCTTCGCCGTGGTGGGCATCGGCATCAACGTACACCAGCAGAACTTCGCGCCCGATCTTGCCACGCCCGCCACTTCGCTTGATCTGGAATCCGGCCGCTGGACCGATCGGCAGGAACTGCTGCTTGCCGTGCTCAGGTGCCTTGAACGCGAGTGCGATGGGCTGCTTGACGCCGCTGCCGTACACCGCATCCCGGCGCGCGTGGCAGGGGCCTCAACCTGGGTGCGCAACCGCGCGGTCGAAGTGCATGGACCGCAGGAGTGCTCAGGGGTGACCGAGGGGCTGGACGAACACGGCTTTCTTCTCGTGCGCACGGAGGGCGGCCTGCTGCAGATTCAGACTGGCGGCATCCGCGCCGCGGCCGGTTTGGCGCGTCCCTCGCAGTCCTGACCGAATACAATCGAAACGATGCTTCTCGCGCTCGACGTCGGCAACACCAACACGGTCCTCGGCCTCTACCGGCTCGATACCGCACCGCCTTCCGCTGGCGCTACCGGCGAGGAGCGCGAGCGCGATCTGGTGGCGCACTGGCGCGTGACCACACACCGCGCGCAGACCTCGGATGAATACGGCGTGCTGTTTGTGAGCCTGTTCAACATGCAGGGCGTTTCCGTCGACAGCGTGACGAACATCATCATCTCGTCGGTGGTGCCGCCGGTGGAGAGCACGCTGCGGCGCGTATGCGAGAAGTACTTTCACCTGCAGCCGCTGTTCGTCGAGCCGGGCATCAAGACGGGGATGCCCATGCTGATCGATAACCCCACCGAGCTTGGCGCCGATCGCCTGGTTAACGCCATCGCCGCCTTTGATCGCTACGGCGGGCCGTGCATCGTGGTGGACTTCGGCACCGCGACCACGTTCGACGTGATCTCCGCAAAGGGCGAGTACCTGGGCGGAGCCATTGCGCCGGGCCTTGGCATCAGCGCCGACGCGCTCTTTTCCCGCGCCGCGCGACTTGGCCGGGTCGATATCAAGCGGCCGCCCAAGGTCATCGGCACCAATACCGTCACGCACCTGCAGAGCGGGCTCTATTACGGCTATATCGGCCTGGTGGACGGAATCCTGGAGCGGATGACGGGGGAACTAGGCGCCGAGGTGCGCGTGATCGCGACCGGCGGACTGGCACGGCAGATCAGCGGCGATTCGCGCTTCATCGCGCAGATCGATGACATGCTCACGCTCGATGGGCTGCGCATTCTTTTCGAGCGCAACCGCTCCACTCGCGCGCGTGCACGCGCGCACTAAGGCGCGCCGTGCAAAATTACTTCAACTACTTCACCGAAATCGAAGAGCGCTTTCAGCAGCGCCGCGGGTCGCTGCTGCTGCTCTCCACGCTGGACTGGGCGCTGATTGAAACATGGCGCGACGCTGGCCTTCCCCTTGAAGCCGTGCTGCGCGGCATTGACGCCGCATTCGACAAGTATGAATCGCGTACGCATCGCGGGCACAAGCGCAAGGTCAACGGGCTGGCATGGTGCGCGCAGGCTGTGATGGAGTCGGCCGAGGAGATGCGCGAAGCTGCGGCGGGCGCGTCCACCGAGACGAGCTACACGGGCGGCGATGGCACCGGCTTCGAGCCTGAACGCGTGGCATCGCATCTTGATGCGGCCGCCTCGGCGCTCGATGGTTCAACCGTCGCGCCGGACGTGTGCGCCGCGACTGCCGCGCGTCTGCGCGAGCTTGCAGCCGGGGTTCGCGAGGAGGCGAAGAAACCGCTCGACACCGAATCGCTCGAACGCAACCTGACCGTGCTCGAGGAGAAACTGTTTGCCGCGCTGACGTCGGCTGCGCCTGAAGAGCAACTGGTTGCGCTCAAGGCGCATGCGGCACGCGAGCTTGCGCCGTACCGCGCGCGCATGGGAGCGGTGCAATTACGGCAGGTCGAGCGGCAATTTGTACAGAAGCAATTGCTGGCCCACTACAACCTTCCACGCCTCAGCCTTTTCTACATGAGCCAGCTATGAAGGCGCGCAGAGCCCACACGAAAGTTGCCGCCCCGACGCAAGCTTCGGCCTCGGGACGGAACGCGTCCGCCCAGCTCGTCACCATCGAGAAGCCCGTCTACGGCGGCAGCTTTCTGGCGCGCGTTGACGGCAAGGCCATCTTCGTCCCGCTCACACTGCCCGGCGAACAGGCTCGCATCCGTGTCGTGGAGGACAGGGAAAAGCGCGGCTATGCCAAGGCCGAACTCGATCAATTGCTGAGCACCGCGCCCGAGCGCATCGTGCCGCGCTGTCCACATTTCGGCCCCTGCGGCGGATGCAACTACCAGCACACGGGCTACGCCCATCAGCTCGATATCAAGAAGGCGATTTTGCGCGAGACCCTTGAGCGCGCCGGCGTCGCGGTTCCTGACGACATCGCAATTCTGTCGGCCCAGCCGTGGGAATACCGCAACCGCATTCGCGTGGGCTTCGATGCGAACGGCAATCCGGGATATCGCGCACGACGCTCGCACGAGCTGGTCGCGATTCGCGAGTGCCCGATCGCCGCGCCGCTACTGGTGCGCGCAGCCATCGCCACAGGCGAAATGCTGGCGCGTGTTCCCTCGAACCTGCGTCCGCACGAAGCGCTGCTGTTCTGCGATGGCGAAGAGTCCGCCCTTCTTGCCACCTTCTTCGTGAAGGAACCGGTACAACTCCGTCTCGACCCGCTGGCCGCCGCTCTGCGCGAGCGCATTCCGCAACTGCAAGGCGCGGAGCTTGCCGTCGGCGGACGGCCGGGGCATCCGGCGCGCTCGCTCGCTCAGTGGGGCATTCCATCGCTGACGTATCGCACCCGCGAGACCGAGTATCGCGTGGATCACGGAGCGTTCTTCCAGGTGAACCGGTGGCTGCTTGACCAGCTTGTCGAGCATGTAACCGCCGGCCAGAGCGGCGCGCTCGCCTGGGACCTTTTCGCGGGTGTGGGGCTCTTCGCCCGGCAGCTTGCGGATCGATTTGAACGCGTTTGCGCCGTCGAGTCTGCGGGCGCATCCACCGCGGCACTGTCGGCGAATCTTGCCGGAGGGGGCGGCGAAGCCGTCGCGATGCCTGTGCTCGAATTCCTGCGTTCCCGCGCCGGCACAGAACGCCCCAACCTGATCGTTGTCGACCCGCCGCGCACCGGGCTGGGGGACGACATCAACCGGCGGTTGTGCGAGGTTGCCGCGCCCACGATCGCGTATGTTTCCTGCGATCCAGCTACCCTGGCCCGTGACCTGCGCACGCTGCTTGCATCAGGCTACGCGCTCGAATCCGTGTCGCTGGCCGACTTGTTCCCGCAGACGTTTCACCTGGAGACCGTCGCTCGCCTGCGCCGGCCCTGAATTTTTGCTATAGTTCCCCTTCATCCTCTGGGGAAGATGCAAGGGCCACCTGCCAACGCCGGACATTGGTCCGCGGCGCCCGCGATCGCGCGTTCCGCCGGGATTCCGCTGTTCCATGCGGCGTGGCTGTTTGCTGCGGGAATCCTCCTGGCATCCTGGCACTGGTTTCCATCCGGCGCCCTCTTGATTTCGCTCGCTGGCGCCACCCTGTGCTGCGCGGTGGCAGCGATGCGGGCGCATCGATTGGCATGGCTTGCACTCGGCGTACTCTGGCTTCTGCTGGGCGCGTGGTGCGCACAGATCGAACCGCATCCTGCAGCGTCTCAGAAGGTGCTCGCGCTCTCTGACGGCCTGCTGCGCACGATGGAAGGCACCGTCATCGCCGCGGGACCGATCGAAGGCGAACCGGATGAGAGCGATCCCGTGACGGACGCCGACCAACCCACGCAGCGCATCGACTTGCGTCTCGACTCCATCGAGGTGGTGGACGACTCCGCGGACCGCAGGGTTCCCGTGAACGGGAACGTACGGCTCACCGTACGCTGGCCCGCGGGCGCACGCGGCACGGCAACGTCCTGTGGCGAGCGCCTTAGAGCCATTGCGCAACTGGTGCCACCGCAGGCTTACCACGATCCGGGCGTGTGGAATTCGTCAGACTATCTGCTGGGCCAGGGCATCACCGCGACCGGATCCCTGAAGCCAGAACGCGTGGAGGACCTCGGCCCCGCCCAGCCGCGTCCGCGGTCGTGCCTGTGGAGTTCGGCGCAACATGCCGCCGCCGCGCGGATCCTCGCTTTGCCCGCCGCGATGCGCCGCCTGCCCAAGCCACTGCGCATCTCGCCGAACGACGCCATCATGCTGGCGGCGATGGTCACGGGCGATCGCACCTTCCTGAGCCACTCATTGCGCGCGGGATTCGAGCGCACCGGCTCGTTTCACATGCTGGTGGTCTCTGGCCTGCACCTTGCCATCGTGGCCGGCTTTATTCTTTTGATCGCACGGGCATGCCGCATGCCGCGGGTCCCCGCGACGATTGTCACCATCGCGCTCTCCGCTGTCTACGCGCTGTTCACGGGGTTTGCGACACCGGTGCAGCGCTCGTTCTGGATGGTGGCGCTTTGCCTCTGCGCCCGGCTTTTCTATCGCGAGCGCTCGCCGCTCAATGCCATCGGGTTCGCCATCCTGTGCCTGCTCGCCGCCAGCCCGCGCAGCCTGTTCGATTCCAGCTTTCAGATGACGCTGCTGGCGGTAGTCACGATCGCTGGGATCGCGGCTCCGCTGCTCGGCACATCTCTCCACCCGCGCCTCCGCGCCACACACGATTTGAGCCTCATCGCCATCGACGAGAAGCTGCCCCCGCCCATCGCGCAGTTCCGGGTCATGCTGCGCATGTTCGCCGCCGGCATCGCAGCCGCGACCAGCCGGCACATCGGCTGGACTTTGTTTCCGCGCGCCATCCGTTTCGCGCTGCAGTGCTGCGAGGCGCTGGTAGTCACGTTCGTGGTGGAGTTCGCCATGGCTCTGCCGATGGCCATCTACTTCCACCGTCTCACGCTGCTCGCGCTTCCCGTGAACCTGTTTATTCTGCCGCTCCTCTTCGTGCTCATGCCGGTGGCCCTCGTCACACTCATCGCTTCCCTGCTCTCGCCTGCGCTCGCGGTCGTACCGGGCGTGATCACCGCGGTGCTGCTGCACATCGGCGTCTGGCTGGTGCATTTGTTCGGATCGCTGAAGTGGGGAGACATTCGGCTGGCCACGCCCAGCACAATCCAGATCGCGCTGTTCTGCATTTTGCTGGTCCTTGCAATCGGGATTCTCCGTTCCGGCATGCGCGGTCGCGGCGCATTGGCGTTGACGGCTCTGCTGTGCGCTGGAATTGCCGCTGTGCTCCCACGACCGCTGCAGCATCCGCATGACGCGCTGCTGGTGGAGGCGATCGACGTCGGCCAGGGCGATTCGCTGCTGCTCATCAGCCCTGAGGGCAAGACACTGCTGATCGATGGCGGTGGATTAGGCGGTGGTCCGCACGGCAAAGCCCCGGATTTCGATATCGGCGAGCAGGTGGTCTCGGCGGCGCTCTGGGATCGCGGCATTCGCCGCCTCGATGTGGTCGCATTGACCCACGCGCACTCCGATCACCTGGGCGGGCTCCCCGCCGTCCTGCGCAACTTCCATCCCACAGAGCTGTGGGTAGGCAAAAACCCGCCCGGCGCCGACTACGAGTCGCTCCTGCGGGAAGCCGCAGCCCTGGGCGTGGCGGTGCGCAACCTTCGCGCAGGCGCAGACCTTACGCTGGGCAGCGTGGACGTGCGTGTGCTGGCGCCGTCGGCCGCTTACATGCCGGGACCGGATCCTGCGAATAACGATTCACTCGTGCTCCATGCCGCCTACGGGAAGACCTCAGTGCTGCTCGAAGGCGATGCGGAAGCGCCCATCGAACAGGCCATGCTGTCTGAGAACGGACTCGAGAGTACATTGCTTAAATTGGGACACCACGGCAGCGTGACGTCCACCACGCCCGAATTCCTGGCGCGCGTGGCTCCTAAGTGGGCAGTGATTTCGTGCGGGACGCGCAACCGCTACGGCCATCCACGCCCCGAGGTGCTCGAAGAACTGAGCACGGCGAAGGTTCGCACCTTCTCCACGGATGTGAATGGGGCAGTGTGCTTCCGCCTGGATGGTGTGTCCGCATCGCCGCTTGCATCGTGCGCCGTCGCGCGATAACGGCCCCGCGCGTGAACCCTCTCTAAGACATTTCTGGAGATTGTGTAGACCGGAAATGGGTTGGAGTCGCAATATTCCGCAGAAAAACGCGGAATGGATGGGGCACGGAAGCTCACAGTTAAAGGGGAAATGCTCTAGTGCTTGAATCGCAGGCGCAATCCGAAATCCACCTGGCGCTCGCGATAATAGTCGGTGGCATTTACATCAAGCGGCAGCCCGAACTCCTGCAGGCCGGTCGTTGAATTGGTGAGGAAGGTGAGGCGCGGTAACGATCCTGGAGTGCTTCCGGTATCGATCGTGTAGCCCACGGTCTCGATCTCGGTCACGTTCCGGTGATTGAACAGGTTGAAGCTCTCTGCCATGAGCTGAAGTTCACGCTCGTGCCCCAGAGCGAACCGCTTTCCAATGCGCAGGTCGGCCTTCCATGTAGCGGGATAGCGATAGGTATTGCGGCCGACGCCATAAACCCGGTTGGCGCCGCCATAGCCGTTCATTCCCGGGCCGAGCCCGACCGCCAGCCCACCGCCGTCGGATACCTCGGGAATGCCGCCCGCTGTCCGCATGGAGTAAGGCAAGCCGCTGTGAAACTGCCCAATGCCGGAAAGCAGCCAGCCGTTCGCAACTTTGCCGCCGATGCCCTGGAGCCGCCATGGCGCTTGCCAGATCGCGTAGCCGGCTACCGAGTGGCGGATATCCAGATTGCTGGGTCCGTACTCCTGGCGGAAATCCAGCGGGTCCAAAACGTCGCCGCCGGTCAGCAGCCCGTTCTCATTCGGATTCCAGTCCATCGCGTGGCCGTAGGTGTAGCGGAGGTTGAGCCCGACGCCCCGTGCGGCCCTGCGCGTGATTCTGACCACTCCAGCCGTGTAGGTGGAATTCGCGCGGCTGGCGAGCTGCGTGATCTCCTGGTAGTTGGGGTTCAGCCTGCCCGCGCTCTGGCCGGCCGAGGGCCACGCGGCATAGAACGGCACGGTCACTTGCGACGCATGGATCGGACCGGTGCCCTTGGCGTCGGTCACGTCATAGGTGATGGTTCCAGGATTTGCCGCGGGGTCGAAGTTCGTATCCATGGTGATGGGCAATCGCCGGCCCAGTGTGGCCACTGCACTCACGCTCACGCCGATATGGCCCGGGAGCGACTCTTCCGTCGACGCCACCGCCTGGTGCACTTCCCCGTTGCGAAAGCCGGGCGCAATTTCTGACACTCCGGGCTTCAGCGCCGAGGAGGGGCTCCCGGCCAGAACGTAAGGAAAGGGCGGCGCCCCACCGGCGCCGAGCGGCAAATCGTCCGCCGGCCGCAATAAGAGCTTCAGATCGCCCGCAGCCGAACCGGTCTGGGTGAGCGCCTCTTCGAGCGTACGGTTCTGCACCCGCCCGTAATACATGCCATAGCCCAGCGTCAGGACGGGCCACCGGCTCTCGCGCGATCCCCAGGCGAGCCCGAGGCGGGGGGCCCACTCATCTCCCAACGCCGGCAATCTGCCGGCCAGCGGCAGATCGGCATTCTGCGCCAGCGGGATGGATGTGGGCGTCGTCTGCCGGTCCCAGCGAAGGCCCGCGGAGAGCCGCAGAGCCGGGTGAGGCCGCCAGTCCGTCGCCGTAAACGCACTCCAGTCGCTGGTCTCCAAGTGCCAGTTCGCAGGCCCGACGGTTTGCGTGTAATAGGAGTAACAAGGCAGGTATCCCAGCCCGTGCAGCCGGCCATCTGAGTCCCGCCAGGCCTTGCCGTGCGAGTCGCAGTTGTGCTGGCTGGCCGGGTCGAGGGCATCGCTGAGCCCGAATTTCGCAAACGTCAGCGCGTCTGACGCAAAGTTCTCAATGCGCGCATAGTGATAGGTGCCGGTGTGATTGCGCACGAACGAAGTCGAGTCCTCGTTGTGGCGCAGGTCGGCGCCGGCGCGGAAGGCGACCGGACCGCGGCGCCAGTCGATGGTCTCGCGCAATTCGAACAGGCGCTCCGTGGGATACGAACCGGTACCGAATCGTGCAGCATTGCCGATGGAGAAGCCATACCGCGAGTCGACTACCATCTGCGGGAGTTGGCCCCACGCATTGACATTCAGCGTCTGCTCAAAGTCCGACGGAGTGGCAGCCGGGTGTGCGAGCGTGTACGTTCCCGCCGACGCCTGGGTCACGGCAATCAGGTTCGGGGAGAGAATGGCATCCCATCTGCCCATCAGCCAGAATTCGCGCGATCGGCTCGCGGCGAAGCTATGGCTGCCGTACGTTTCCGTAGCGCGCATGAGCCCGCCCCCGGGCGAATCCCATCGCGCAGTGGAACCCTCCAGCTGGAAGCGATGCCGGCTCGCGGCTTTCCAGTCGATTCGGGCGAAACCAGTCGAGCGCAAGGCAGTGCGAGCGACGGGACCGAGCAGGCCGTCGAGAGTCTCCAGCATTCCCGAGTACGCGGCCAGCCCTTCGCCCACAGGGTCCGCGCTGCTCAGGTCGAGACGCGCGCTCAACACCTGCATCTCATCGAGCGGCGGAGTAGCGAAGAAGTGATCGGGATGGCGCACCGTTGCCACAGCCGGATTGTTGCGTCTCTCCTGGCTGAACATGCCGTACCAGAACAGCCGGTCGCGACGTAATGGACCACCCGCTCCACCTCCCCAGCGCAGCGCCTGTTCGGAAGGAGACCAGGGAAACGGGGTGAAGACGGGCAGTGACCCCGGTGTTGCCGGAGCGGTTTCCTTTACCCATTCTGTAGACGGGTTTCGGGCATTGAGCAGGTTTTGCCTGTCGAAGACGAACACCTGGCCGTGCAGGCGGCCGCTTGCGATGTCTGCTCCGCTCCGCGTGCGCACTTCGCCCTGTGCGCCGGACATTCCCGAGGCGTCGAGCCCATTCGACCGGACGACCTGCACTTCGCGAATGGCGGATTCAGAGGCGGCCGGACCGGTAAAGGCCCCGAGATCCCGGCGTCCGCTGCCGCGGCCAAAAGCGAGGCGCATGCTCATGCCATCCACCTGGTCGGCGGGACGGTCGCCCGGCTGGGCGCGGTTTTCGCCGGATTGGGACAGTTCGGAGTCGTCGGCAGGCTGCGGCGGCGCATCGAGCCGAAACGGCTCCCATCCACGGGCGGAGAGAGGCATGGCTTCGAGTTCTTCGCCGCTGATGCTTTCGTCTAATCCAATCTGCAGTTCCGGCTCAATTTCCGCCTTAACGCCCGAGGCCGCGTTTGCCTGCCCGAGTTGGAAGGCTGCAACCAGGCTGGCACCGGCAACCGACGCCAGAAGTGCGCCGGAACGTGCGCCCTGCAGTGACGATTGGACGAGGACGGTCGCTGACGAAGGCGGCAGGGCGGAGGCGGCCAGCGCGGCGGTCAGAGGATGGGGGGTGGGTAGGGGGGAGGGGGGTGAGCCAGATGCGATAACCGGCCGAAGCCTGTGCATCGCGAGCGCCGTCCGGATCTGTGCGATATGTCCGGCGTTCACCAGGATCCCGGAGGTTTGACCGAAGCCCAACCGCGCGCTTGAAGCTTCTAATACGTAATTGCCGGGAACAAGACCCGCGATCCGGTACGATCCGCCCTTGCTGGTGGTGGTGGCGAACTCGACCCCAGTGACGGCGTTGCGGAGCACGAGGCGAACCCCGTCCAGCGGTTTCGAGTAGAGATCGGTGAGCCGGCCTTCGATCCCCCCGGACGCAAACTCCTGGGCCGCGGTGACGGCAGAATCGCCGGCCAGGAGCAAAGCCACGAGTACCGCCGCGACGCCGCCGATCCGTCGAGTCCTGCTTCCGATGCGGCCTTTACCGTGGCCCGCCAAACCCGGATCGCTCACAACACCCCGCAGCCCGCCTGCCGTCCGGCAGATCAGGATCGGTGCGGATCAATGGTGCCGGTCCGGAAACTCTCCGGGCACGAGGCGCACCTTTGACCGCCCCTGCGACCCACCTGGGGAATGTGGTGCGATTGTATTCCGGGAATGGGAAACGGTGGATGTGAGCGCCGTCACGCCTGGTTTTCAAGGGGAGTTGCGATTTGATTGACTGTGTCTTGCCGGGCGTTTTCCCATACCGCGAATAACAGCTCGAAGGCAACACCCTTTTCGATGGCCCGCGAATCCTGTTCAAGGCGAAGGTCCGCCACACCGCGCCGATAGTCGGCAAAAACAACGACGTGAATACCGCGTCGCCCTTTGGCACGCACACGTTCGTGCACTATTGGAATGTACATGGATTGTCCCGATCAGTGGGCGCCGCGGCCCGAATGCGGCTGGAGGGAAAACAGAGGCCGGAAGGTGAATGCCCCCACTGGCGGTTGGTAGCACTTGGTAGCGCAATCGTCAGGAGTCCTGATCATACGCCCGCACAGCGGGGTGTGCTCCTAAGTTGAAGATTTATTCGGCTGGGCCGGGTCAGGGCGCCCTTCGGCAGGCAATCAGCCAGGAGTAGCGCCCGTCCGGTACACTGAGAAGACGGCACTTGCGGGCGTGGAATGCGCCCGAACGCGAGCGGCCCGACATAACAATGTTTATTGATGAAGTCAAAATTCGGGTCAAGGCAGGCGACGGCGGCAACGGCTGCATGGCGTTCCGGCGGGAAAAATTCGTTCCGCGGGGCGGCCCATCCGGTGGTGACGGAGGTCGCGGCGGCGACGTAATCATGGAGTCCTCCCAGCGCCATAACACCTTGATCCACTTCCGCTACAACCCCGAACACAAGGGCCAGCGCGGCGAGCACGGAATGGGGTCCAACTGCTCCGGGTCAGACGGCCAGGATGTCGTGCTCCAGGTTCCGGTGGGGACATCGCTCTACGACGCCGAGACCGGCGAGCTCGTGCATGACTTCCAGCATCCCGACGAACGCGTTGTGATCGCCAAAGCTGGCCGCGGGGGCCGCGGCAATCAGCATTTCGCCACGTCGACGCACCAGGCCCCGCGCGAGCACGAGTTGGGCCGCCCGGGCGAAGAACGCGTCTACCGGCTGGAGCTCAAGCTGCTGGCCGATGTGGGTCTTGTCGGCTATCCCAATGCGGGCAAGTCCACGCTGATTTCGCGCATCTCCGCCGCCAGGCCCAAGATCGCCGACTACCCGTTCACCACCCTGGAGCCCAACCTGGGCGTAGTGACGGTGGGCGAGGCGCCGCATGAAGAATCGTTTGTGGTCGCGGATGTGCCGGGGCTGATCGAGGGTGCTCATCTTGGGCACGGCCTGGGCACGCAGTTTCTGCGCCATATCGAGCGCACGCGCGTGCTGCTGCACCTGGTGGATGTCTCCGATGCTTCGGGACGGCCCGATCCGGTCGAGGACTTCAAGGTCATCAATCGGGAGCTGGAGAGCTTCGGACACGAGCTGCTGGAGAAGCCGATGATCGTCGCGGCCACGAAGATCGACGCGGCCAATCCCGAGAAGCTGAAGAAGCTGTCCGCTCACGCGAAGCGCCGCAAGCTGGAGTTTCACGCCATTTCCGCGGTGACGGGGCAAGGGATCGATGAGCTGAAGTGGGCTCTGGCGAAGCACGTAAGGCCGGTGGAGAGCTGACGCCCGTCGTTATCGCCGCGGAGTCTAAGCCGGCCTGGCCATGTGCTTGCTGAGAACACCGACGAGGCCCCGATTAGGAACGCACTGTTTGGCTGAGAAGGACGACAGAACATGATCCAGCTCGGCCTCTGACATTCCCTTGAACACGCCGGCATAGAGCGGTTGCATCAGCGTTCCTGTATAGAAGCACAACAGCGCCTGACTGACGCACCGCGCGTTCAGCCGCGGATCGAGCTGCGGGTCAGACACGACCTGAAGGATTTCGTTCGCCAGATGCGCGGTCGCCTCCTTGATGGGAGTTGGCGGCAACCACTTCATCCAGTCGTCGGTGCCGAGCGCTTTTTTCTTTTGAAGAATACCGCTGATCCGTTGCATGTAGGGAGATGCCGGATCGAGCGTGAGCATTCCCATCACACCCACATCTTTGTAGTTCCAGGTCGTCCAATGAGCGCCATTCTGTTCGAAGATGTCGATTTGATCGTCGAGGGCACGCAGCCGGTCCGGGTTCTCATCCGAGGGTCCGTTGAAGACCGATCCGAATTCGCCTACCCACAACGGGACTTCATGCTTTTGGGTGAATTGCGTGCCCTCCGCATCGAGAAAGAACCGCTCCTGCCTTGACCGGTCCCAGACGTCAGAGCCACCAGCCGCGGGAGATTGAGAGGGATACGCGCCTGGATATTTGCCGGGGCCAAATCCGGGCACCGTGTAGTTGTGCGAGCTGTAGGCGAGGTTATCGTCGAAGGGCTTCTCGAACTCAGAGAATTGCTTGGAGTAGTTATCGCCCTCAAGGAAGATGATGTGACGGGAATCGGCCTTGCGAATCTCCGACACGGTCCGCCGGAATACGGAATTTATACGGTCCCAGCGAGGCCGGTAGTTGGGATTGACGTTCCACGGATAGTCACCGATCTCGTTGTTCGAGCAAGGCTCATTGAGAATGTCGTACCCGGCGATGACAGCCCTATTCGCATAACGGCGCGCGAATTCCCGCCACAGGGCTACATAGCGATCCTGATAGGACGACACCGTCCAAAAAAGACTGATGTGCGATGCGTTGTCAGAATGCCAATGGACGTTTTGCCATCCTTGAGCCGAATGGAGATCGAGGATCACGTAAAGGCCATGCTTCTCGCAAGCGCTCAGCACCTGATCGAGACGATTGAAACCGGCTTCTTTGTATTGGAACGGAGAGGCATCGTCTTCGAAGTGGCGGTAATTCAGAGGAATTCGAACGACGGAAGCGCCCGTGTTTTTGAGGAAGACCACGTCATCTTCATTGAAGAAGTAGTCCAGCATGCGCTCGAAGAAGAACTGAGCTTTCACGGGTCCAAGCACGTCCGCCATTTGCGCGCGAAGGGTGTGCTCAGCGCCTGGATGGCCGTTGATGAAGTCTTCCATGTTCATCCAGCCGCCAGGGCACGTGCCCCTGAGACGAACCTTGTTGCCTTTGCCATCGACGATGTACCGGCCGCTGACGCGAAGGAACTCCATCGTATTGTTGGCGTCAGGGTTGCTCATCGGCAACGGACTGCTCGTTTGTTCGGCGAGTGCCGGAGCTGACGTGCCTGCGAGCGCTGCGGCACCGGTAAGCGCCGCCAGCTTGAGAAACTCGCGCCGCGGCTGAAGTTCAGCAGGTTTCTTCAACATGAGGCTCCGTTCGACAATCCGATTCTACGAGTGTCAAATGTGGTCTGGCGACGGCGGACCGATACAGTTTTTCGTTGCCCTGAACCGCCGATAAGGATGATACTGGCGGGAACTTGGCTTTGCTGCCCCACTTTCCTTTCCCAGTTCTACGTGACATCCGGCGAAGCAAGCATGCTGAATCCTGGCGTCGATTCCCATGAGGAGTGGGCCCCGTTTCAGGACACCTCTTCCAACGCTCCATGAGGAGGAACGGCGAACCAGCGTGCTTAACTTGCGCAGGAAAATCCAGAGGTCCCGGCAGATTCGTTCGAGCCAGCCCATGTGACAGGATGCGGGTACTCGCGACTGCCGCTTGCGAAAGGAAGATTCAATATGGCTAAGCCTAACGTTGTCGCCGGCGCGCACACGATTCAATGGTATGGGTGGGTTCCCGATCTTCCCGACCAGCGCGACTTCATTTATGCCGCTCCAACGCCTGTTCAACGCAACATTCCCCCGAAGGTCGATTTGTCGAAGAAGTGCCCGCCGGTATACGACCAGGGCCAGCTCGGCAGTTGCACGGCGAACGCAATTGGAGGGGCAATCGAGTTTGATCAGAAGAAGAAGTTCGCGCCATCGCGATTGTTCATTTACTACAACGAGCGCGTGATGGAAGGCACGGTGGACAGCGATGCAGGCGCGCAGATTCGCGATGGAATCAAGAGCGTGGCCACGCTGGGCGCACCCCCGGAGCGTCTCTGGCCCTACGACATCAGCAAGTTCCGCGAAGCTCCCCCGCAAGCGGCGGTGAAGGCGGCAAAGGCCGACCTGGTGGTGCTCTATCAGCGGCTGATTCAGGATATCGACACGATGCGAGGCTGCCTGGCGGAGGGATTTCCCTTCGTCTTTGGATTCACGGTGTACGCGTCATTTGAAAGCGCGGCCGTAGCAAAATCCGGGGTCCTGGGGATGCCGAAGGCGAGAGAGAAAAGGATTGGCGGTCATGCTGTGCTGGCCGTCGGATATGACGATAAGCAACGCACGTTCCTGGTGCGCAACTCGTGGGGACCGAAGTGGGGCAAGAAGGGCTACTTCACGATTCCTTACTCGTACCTGACTTCATCCAGGCTGGCGTCGGATTTCTGGACGATTCGCAGCGTGGAAGAAGGCGTGAAGGTGAGCAAGCCGAAGAAGCGGGCGGCCCGGTAGGCATTCAGGAACCACGAGAGCGACGGCGACGATCTCCGCTGGCTATACCATCGCGCGCTCTTTCACCGTCAAATACTGATTCAGCACGGCCGATGTAAGCCGATCCGGATCGAGATCGAGAGTCAGGGCACCGTGTTCGCGCAAGCGGGCGAGGAGCAGCTCGCGGCGCGCGGCCATCTCCTGGGCCGCCGCGGCGCGAAACATCTCGTCAACCGATTTCGGGCGAGCTGCCGCGACTCGTTCGACCTCCTGCTGCGCCATAGCGACAAAGAGCAGCACGTGCCGGCGCAGAAGGTGCACCGCACCATCAATGACTTCAGGGCGCATCGCCGTCTCGGCGAGATCCGTGATCCACAGGATCAGGGAGCGCCGCGGCTGGAGCCGATTGAGGACCGCGGTGGCGCGCAGATGATCGGCCTCGCTTGTTTCCACTCGAGCCTGCGCGAGCAGTTCGATGAACTGGCGCAGGTGCGCCGCCCCACGGCCCGGCAACAAGCGCTGCTGCACCGTTTGCCCGTAGACCAGAAGGCCGACGCGGTCGCCGCCATAGAGCGCGAGCTGCGCCAGCGCCACGGCCGTGGAACACGCGTGGTCGAGCTTCGAATGGATATGTGCGTCAGCACCCGCGCCGGGCTCAGCCCCGCGTGTTGCGCCGGAAATGCGGGCGCGCATCAGGCGGCCGCAGTCGAGCACCACCCACACGGCCTGGCTGCGTTCCGTCTGATACTGACGGGTAATGAGGCCGCCACGCCGTGCTGTCGCGGTCCAGCAGATATCGCGCAGGTCGTCGCCTTCGCGATAGTCGCGCAGGCTCTCGAAGTCGCGCCCGAGGCCACGCTGCCGCGCCAGGCGCAACTGCAGGTCGATCTGCCGGCTGCGCGCAAGAAACATCTGCTGTTCCTCGCCGGCGCGGAGTGCCGGATAGATGCGCACCGGTTGACTGAGGGCCGCGCGCGCCCAGCGTTCGGCCAGACCAAGCGGCGAACGATAACGCACGTAGACCGAGCCGGTTTCCCAGTCGCCGCGCTCGCGCGGAGTGACGTGAAAGCGCGTGCGAGCCGCAACCCGCGGAAACGCCATCAATCGCCGGCGTACCGGTTCAGCAGACAGCGCCGCGGGCAGATCGTCGGTAAGCAGACACTCGACGATGACGCGGCCCTGGTTCATGACTGAGAGCTCGATCTCGGTTTCAGAATCGAGCGCGGGGGCGTTACTCCACGAGCGCTCTACGGTCAGAAGCGAAGCCTGCGGCAGGCGAAGGCCATCGAGCGCCGCGGCGAGCAGCACAATTGCATCCCACACCAGCATCGCGTAGCTGAGGCGCGCGTTGTAGAAGCCGGGGATGAGCAGCAGGAATCCTGCGGTAAGCAGCCCGATGGAGCGCGGCGTCAGGGCGAAGGCGAGCTTGCGCCGGCGCTCACAGACCGCGCGCACCGGCGGGGGATGGAAAGAGGGTCCGATCACTGTCTGGGCACCGCCACCGCCGCCACCACATCCTGCAGCACACGATCGGGGTCGAACCCTTCCAACTCGGCTTCTGGCTTGAGAAGGATGCGGTGGCGCAGAACCGGGTGCACGGCGCGTTTCACGTCATCGGGAACCAGGTAGTCGCGCCCGTCGAATGCAGCGGCGGCCTGCGCCACCAGCATGAGGCTGAGCGCGGCTCTCGGGCTCGCGCCCAGCAGCAGCGTCGGCCACTCCCGCGTCCGGCGCGCCAGCGCCAGGATGTAGCGATACAATTCCGGCTCGATGCGGATGCGCCGTACTTCGGCCCGCGCAGCAGCCAGCAACCCCTCCGGAATGGGTGCGATTTGCGCGTCGTCCAGAATGCCGTTTCCGGTGCTGGCATGGTGGCGTTCCAGGATCTGCAATTCCTCCGCTTCCGCCGGGTAGGCCACGCGGATCTTCAGCAGAAACCGGTCCAGTTGCGCCTCGGGCAGCGGGTAGGTGCCTTCGAAATCGACGGGGTTCTGGGTCGCGAACACGGTGAACCAGCCCGGCAGGGGGTGGCGCACGCCGTCGGCGGTCACCTGCCGCTCTTCCATGCACTCGAGCAGGGCGGCCTGGGTCCGCGGGGGCATGCGGTTGATCTCGTCCACCAGCAGCAGATCGGTAAATACCGGGCCGGAATGGAAGACGAAGGTATCAGTGCCCGGCTTCAGGATGGTGGTGCCCAGAATGTCGGCCGGCATCAGGTCGGGAGTGGCCTGCACGCGCTGGAAGCCGAGGCCGAGCAGCCGGCCCATGGTCTTGACGATCAGCGTCTTGGCAATTCCCGGCACGCCCTCGAGCAGCGCATGTCCCTGGCATAGAAGCGCGATGATCGCTTCTTCAATGACCGCCGACTGGCCCGCAATCACGCGTCCCATCTCTGCGCGTGCATGCTCAATCAGGGTGCGCGTCGCACGGAGCGAATCCAAGCCCTGGCCGGGCCTCTGCTCCAAAGCCTGTGCCGGCGCCTGCGACCCTTCTGTCCCGCCCAATTGCGTACTCATCGATTCCTCGTTCATCGGGTCCCTTTCCCTCTCATTCACTATTTCGCAGGGCGTGGCTTGCTGTCCTGTTTCGAATGCAGATTCATCACGAAGGCGCTCCAACGCTCTCACTGACGGCAGGGCTGACGGAGCTGCGCCCGGTCCGCGCCAGTTCATGAAGCCGAGCGGATTGCGCGGCTAGCGCCTGCACAATGCGGAGCCCCTCGCGCGCGACAAGCGCCTCATTGCCGGCTGCGGCCTCGGCCTCAGCGAGATCCGTTTCGAGTTCCGGATCCGCGGCGGAGAACCTGGCGCGCACAATCGCCGCCACCTCGGCTGCGCCAATCTTCTGCGTGCGCATTCCGCAGAGCCGCGACGCATCGCGGCGAA
>Ga0070684_100000766_pt1 | contig 22308 bp, 18 predicted proteins | sample KBSC723LmetaG_FD_65653 | JGI IMG/M metagenome (GOLD analysis project Ga0070684, IMG submission 65653) | Corn rhizosphere microbial communities from Kellogg Biological Station, Michigan, USA - KBS C7.2-3L metaG | ecosystem: Host-associated > Plants > Roots > Rhizosphere ...
GCTCTTGAGTCTGGTGGTCAATCTCTTGGCGGCGCTCCTGGCGCTCAGCGCGATTCTCTTCTATGTGGGGATCTACACGATGTGGCTCAAGCGGACGACGCCGCAGAACATCGTGATTGGTGGGGCGGCGGGTGCGGTGCCGGTGCTGGTCGGCTGGGCCGCCTCCACGGGACGTGTAGGACTACCCGCGCTGTGCATGTTTATGATTATCTTCTTGTGGACGCCGCCGCATTTTTGGGCGCTGTCGCTGGTGTTGCGCAAGGACTATGAGCGGGCAGGCGTGCCGATGCTACCAGTGGTGCGCGGCGATGCCGAGACCCGCAAGCAGATCGTAATCTACATGGTGCTGCTGCTGCTTGGCTCGCTGACGCTGGTCGCCATCGGGACGCTGGGGTGGTTCTATCTGGCGGTGGCGTTGCTTTCTGGCGGGGCGCTGCTCTACTATGCTATTCGTCTGATGCGTTCCCGCTCATTGGCCGATGCGCGCGCCTTCTTCTGGTTCTCGAACTACTATCTGGCGCTGCTCTTTGCCGCGATGGTTATCGATCATCTCTGGCATTGATCGTCTGGATACATACCAATAGCACGCTGGCCTATCTCACCAAGGCGAATAACCCATGCTGCAGAACATCCGTGCGGTGGTGATGCCGAATGGCAAGCCCAGTTTTCGCGGCTTCGTCATTACCGCACTGGTTCCGGCAATCCTGGTGACCGTGCTGGTGATTCGCATCATTCAGGCGAATAGCCTGGTGACGAGCAAACCAGCAGGGGTCACCAACCCCAACGCCGCGCCCGACTTCACCGTCAGCATCTGGAACGGCGCGGCGGGCCAGCGCATTCATCTGGCGGCGCTCCACGGCAAACCGGTTGTGCTGAACTTCTGGGCGTCATGGTGCGAGCCATGCCAGTCCGAGGCGCCCATACTCTCGGCGGCGGCCAAAACCTACGCCGCGCAGGGTGTCGTCTTCATCGGTATCGCCTATCAGACGCCGACGAAGGATGGGCAGGCGTTCATCAAGCAGCACGGTATCAGCTATCCCTGCGGCCCCGACCCTGAAGGCGACATCGTCACCAACTTTGGCATCACCGGGATACCTCAGACGCTGCTGATCGACCGCTCTGGCATCATCGTGCGACGCTTCCCCGGCCAGATCACCGCCGCCAGCTTCGACCCTGCCATGCAGGCGCTGGTGAAGGGTGAGCCACAGCCCGCCACAACACCCACACCAACAGCCACGCCAACGCCACACTCACCCTGAGGCGCGCGATGCGATCTTGTTGAAGATCATCGTACCGGCATGGTCTGGAGAGCCGCCTGAACATGCCGCAACACATCGGCATACGCAAAGCTATGCGCGGTTGTCGTGTCGATTTCGATGACCTGGCGGCCAATGGCTAGCGGAGCCAGCTGCCCACCCAGCAGCCGCGCCTCGTTATGTTGGAGCCACTCCCGGTCCAGATGGCCACGGTGGCGCTCTCCAGAGGCCATGCGGGCCAGGAAGCGCTGCATCAACACCTGCCCATCCGCCGTGCAGAGAATCTCAAGCGGCTCAAAATCATGCCGCGCTCGCAGGCGCAGGAACTCGGCGCGCCGCAGGTCGGGGCGGCCAAAGAAGCCCTCGACGATTACCGGCTGGCCCGCCGCCAGCACCGTCCCTGTTACATCGTAGAGCAGGGCATAAGCCGCGGCGCCCAACGATGAGAGCGGCCCAGCGGTGGAACCCTCCATCGCATCGTAGAGCGTCTCATACAGCCCATCGCGCGAGAAGGTCGGGAATCCCAAATCAGCGGCGAGTCGTCCTGCCAGGGTTGTCTTGCCCGTTCCGGGTAGCCCATTGACGATGATGAGCAGCGGCTTACTGGTCATAGCGCACTCACTGTCCTATAGAGCGTGCCACTTTAAAATCGCTAACCTACGGTTTCATTGGGTCTACGGCATGTGTATAATACCGTCTTCGCGAGGGATGTTGCAGAAGGTGGCTCTAAACCCGAAGCCATGAGGCTGAGCCTGATACCGAGCTGCAATAGCCGAGGCAAAACCGGTAAAGGCGTCAGGGAAATTCAGCGCCCGTATTCGGTCCAAATGCCGCCAGTGTAGTGCAACAGCACATAGTAACCGGTGCTCGAATCCACCGACGTAGTGCCTTCGCGGGTATGCGTCGTGACCATATAGACGCCAATAGCCCAGACGTCCGTGTTGGAGTTTGAGACGACCTCAATGGACTGTAGATCCTTGTAGGGTACACTCAGCGCCTTCCACTGGCCACCTGCGTTGGAGTAGATCGACGCAATATGCCCATCCCCGGTGGGGCTTGGGGTCGCCTGCGCGGCGCTGGCGAAGCTCCACGCGGTATCGTGCGCCACGATACCGACATCCTGCACACCTTTGGGCACATGCAGGTTCACAGCGGACCAGGCAGTGCCATCGAAATGATAGATCAGTGACTCGTCGGCGATTGGGACGTTTGTGGAGGCGTGCATAGCGCGCTCGATCCAAATGTCGTTCGGCGCGAACATGCGCAGGCGGGTGAAGGTGCTATTGCCTGGGCTCGTCAGCACCACCGTCGCCGTCCCGCCCTGAACATGCACAAGCGAACTGGAGCCGTCTGTGTTCCAGCCGACAGTCCAGGCCTCGCCATCGGCAACCGGAGCGATGTCGGTGATGAAATGCAGGGGATTGCTTACCAGAGACCACGTGCCAGCGGCGTAGTGGAGCAGTGATGTGTTCGCCCCGCCTTGCTCGCCTTTCAGATTCGATATCACCATCCAGCCCTCGTCTGGTGTCCGCATCGCCACGATGCCGGGCGCCCCCCGCGGATCAACGGCGGGCGGTGACACCAGCTGCCACGCGCCGTTGCTGATGTGGAGTAGCAGACTCTTACCGTTACTGTCCTGTCCCGTCACCCATCCTTCCGAGGACGAGATCATGTCGATTCCGCTGAGGAACGCGCCGGGCAGTGAAGCGCCCACCTGTGTCCAGGAGCCGGAGGAATAGTGCAGCACCATGCCCCGATCCGGCGTGCCATAGAGTGGATTTATACTGGCGCCGCCGGTACCCCACCCTTCAGCGGTTCCCGTCAGCACGAAAGTGATTACCTCTTCCCCATGGGGCAGCCCTGCCCCGTGCCTGGGCGCTTGCAACTTCGACACCCCCACGGTCGGCGCAAGAGTCGCCGTGGGCATCGCCGTGGGCGTATCTGCCGCTGAAGCCCCAGGCGTTCCCTGCACAGGTCGGTGCGTGCCCATTGAGATGAAGATCACGACACCAAGCACCACCACCAGCAGCAGCACAGCCATGGCGCCTACAGCGGCAGGACGTCGATTAATCGATGCGCTCGATTGCCCAGGATACTCGCGGGAGTTGCCATCGAGATCGCCGGTCGGCATGTTGCGCCGCCTCATCAGTCGTCCTCCCGCTCGCGCTCTCAACGTCGGCGTCTGCCTTTCCATAGTACACCGCCTGCCAAGAGTGTCATGCCTCGTGGCACTGATGAGGCGTAGGCCAGCTTCGCCGCCTGAAGGCCGCAGCTAAGCACGGGATTTTGCCAGGAACTCCAAGCGCTGAAAAAGCCTCTCCATAGTACGGAGAGGCTTCTAAAAATCGGCTGTCTATAGCTAACCAGCGGGATTGGTCGGAGGCTGCTCGCCTGATGCGCTCGTGGATGGCCTGGATGGCGGCGCGCTGGCGGGCGGGATACTGCGCGCTGGCGGAGGTGCCTGTGTCGGCGCGCTGGTGGGCGGTGGCAGCGGCCCGGAGTCGCGCGTGGTCGCCTCGGTTGACTCGGGCAGACGGCGGGCATCCTGCTCGGGTGGATAACCCATCCGCGTCCGATAGTAGTCCGCGCGCATTTGGTACCGTTGCGCGCGTCGCTCGTCTAAACGGCGGCGGTCGTGATTTCCCCACCACCCGCCACAGATGCCGATCAGCGGGAAGATCATCCACCAGTATGCGCCACCCGAAACGACCATAATCGTCACGAAGATCGCAGCCACCATCACCATCCCGGCAATGGCGACTGCCGGATTGGTTCCGGCCATCGTACCGCCAGATTGCTGTTGCGGAACCACAGCGTTGCCTTGCACTTTCGCCTTGGCTTGCTGCTCGGCTGCGCGCCTTTCCGCATAAGAGTCAACCAGCGATTCATCCATTTCGGGCGAGAGATCGCGTCCCGCGGCGATCATCGCCCGCAGCTCAGCGCGTTCGTCATCGCTCAACTCTGACTTATCCGGTGTGTTTGCCATATCCTCTGCTCCTCGGGCCGAGCGCCGATTGCCTGGCGACGGGGCTACAATCCGTTCTCGTTTCGGCTACAATCCGTTCTCGATTCATAGTATACGTCCAGCACGCGACAAAGTGATGTGACGATTGGAATATCTTGTCTATGACTTTTGTCGTATCTCGATATATCGAATATATACTATTTCGGCACATTCCGCCAGCACGATCATCCGCCACTTGCCGGGTGATGCCCTATCCTGCTAGACTGGCGACACGTGCCTTCATATGGTGGGCGCGTCGTTGCCATACTGCAATGATAGTGAAATGATATCTGCCATGAGCTCAACGCCCCCTACTGGACAGCCCGTTCCTGCCTCGCCTGCATCACCTGTAGCGCTAGCGACGCCTGCTCCTGTCGCCCCTGTGACTCCCGGCGCTCCCGCTCGGCGGCGCAGGGTTGGCCGCATCGTGTTCCGCGTGCTGCTCGGCCTGGCCATCACCGTAGTGATACTGGCCGCGCTCGCCGGAACCACATCTGTCTGGTTTGTCCAGCGGACGCTGCCGCAGACGACCGGAACCCTCAAGGTCAAGGGGCTGGACAGCACGGTCTCGGTGCTGCGCGATTCGTGGGGGGTTCCACATATCACCGGCGACGACGTGCACGACGTTGCCTTTGCCGAGGGCTACGTCACCGCGCAGGACAGGCTCTTCCAGATGGAATTCAACCGGCGGATCGCGCATGGACGGCTGGCCGAGATGTTCGGCGCGGGCGAGGATGACAGCATCCTCGATACCGACATTCTCCTGCGCACGCTTGACCTGTACAGTGCGGCCCGCTTCGAGGAGGCGAATCTCGACTCCCGCACGCTGGAGATGCTCACCGCGTACTCGGATGGCGTCAATGCGTTCCTGGATAGCCACCAGAATAGCCTGCCGCTGGAGTTCACCATCCTTGGCATTACGCCGCAGAAATGGACCCCACTGGATAGCCTGGCCTACGGGCGCGTGGTGGCGCTCTCGCTCGATAGCACCTGGGGCACCAAGTATTCGCGCGCGATGGTCACCAACAAAGCTGGTCCGCTTATCGCGTCGGCGCTCTTCCCGGAGTATCCTTCCGCCAACCCGACGCTATTCGCCAGCCCCGGCACCGCCGCGCCGCCCCAGGAGTCCGGCGCCAGCAGCAAGGCAACCGCGCCTGAGGCGGTCAATGAGACTGTGACGCTCTCGCCCAATCTGCTCAAAGGGACGGCGTTCCTGCGCCAGATTCTCGGCGATGTCCGTGACGCGCTTGGCAGCAACGACTGGGTGGTGGATGGCACCCATACCACCACTGGCAAGCCACTGCTGGCAAACGATCCTCATCTGGGCATTCGCATGCCATCCGTCTGGTATGAGGTCGGGCTGCGCGGCGGCGGATTGGACGAGATCGGCTTCACCTTCCCCGGCGAGCCGGGCATCGTCATCGGCCACAATGACTACATCGCCTGGGGCGTCACCAATGTCGGCGCCGATAACACCGATCTCTATCTCGAAAGCCTCGACCCAACCAGCCACCCCGGCCAATACCTCTACGACCGCTCCTGGGAGCCGTTGCAGACACGCCAGCAGGTCATCCACATTCGGGGCGGCGGCGCCAAAACCATCACCATTAGCAGCACTCTCCACGGGCCGATCATCAATAGCGGGCTCGACGACCTGAAGAAGTATCCGCCGGTCTCGCTGAAGTGGACGGCGCTCCAGCCCACCTACAGCTTCCGTGGATTCTTCCAACTCAACTTCGCCCGCAACTGGTATGAGTTCCTCGACGCGATCGCGAATATCTCGATCAGCCAGAACTTCGTCTACGCCGACATCTACGGCAACATTGGCTATCGCATGTCGGGCGTGCTGCCGATTCGCTCGGCGGATAACGGGCTGCTGCCGGTCTCTGGCAGCACCTCGAATCATGAATGGCAGGGCGTCGTCCCGCAGAACGAGATGCCGACACTCTACAATCCCGATACGCACCTGATCGCGACCGCCAATAACCGTATCGTGCCGAGCGACTATCCGGTCTACGTCACCAACGATTGGGACTGCGGCTATCGCGCGCGGCGCATTGACGACCTGCTGACAAGCAAAGACAAATTGAGCGTGAGCGACATCGAGCAGATTCAGAATGATGTCTACTCCATCCCCGCCAGCCAGCTTGTGCCCGCGTTCATCCGGGCGGGCCAGGCGGCAGGTGGGGACGCGGCCAAGGCGGCGGGCCTGCTACAAAACTGGGGCTTCACGATGACCCGCAATAGCACCGCGGCGGCGATCTACGAGGTGGCGGCAGGCACGTTGCTGCGCGAGACTGTCGAGCCGCTGCTGGGCAAAGACCTCTACGGCATCTTCCAGAGTAACGCCACGCCAAGCTGTCTCTTCACGACGCTGGTGAACAGCCTGAGCCATCCATTACCGCTCTTCGCCAGTGACCAGACGCGTGATGCCGCGATTGGCAAGGCGCTGGCCGACACGGTGCACACGCTGCGCGCGCAGTTTGGCGACGACACCAGCAAATGGCAGTGGGGCGCGCTGCATACCGCCCACTTCGAGCATCCGCTGGCAACCGTCAGTCCGCTCAACCTGATCTTCGACGTAGCGCCTGTGGCGCGCCCCGGTGACAGCACGACCATCAATGTCGGCGGCAGCGGCCGCTTCAGCGACGACCCGGCGAACTATGACCAGCGCTCGGTGCCCTCGATGCGTCAGATTATCGATCTGGCGAACTTCGATAATTCGGTCTGGGTGACGACGACTGGTGAGTCGGGCCAACCCTTCTCGGCACACTATAGCGATCTGGTGCCGCTGTGGGACCAGGGCCGCTATCAGAAGATGCTGTTTACGGCCTCTGCCATCGCGAAAGACAACCAGGCGCTGCTCATCATGCAGCCGGAAAAGTAGGAGCACGTCTTCCCCATCCTCTCCAGCATCAGGGAGAGGAGAAACCGACAGAGACCAGGGGGCGCTATGCTGAGCGAACGGCTGATTCGCGCCTATCCCGACCGCGTCCGCGAGGGGCTGCGTCGGCGAGGGTCCGCGCCAGAGACGCTGGAGCGCTGGCTGACGCTGGACGACGAACGGCGGACCCTGGCGAGCGAGCACGATGCGCTGGCGGCCAGCAAAAGTGACCCCTCGGCGCTCAAGCGTATTCGGGTGCGACTCAAGGCGCTCGAAGACGAGCAGCGCGGCCTGCTGGCGCGCATCCCCAACCTGCCCCGCGATGACGTGCCCGACGGCCAGGACGCATCGGGCAATGTCGAGCTACGGCGCTGGGGCACGCCGCCGGTCTTCGATTTCACCCCAAAGCGCCACGACGAGTTAGCCAATGTGCTGGGCATCCTCGACCTGCCGCGGGCAACGAAGCTAGCTGGCCCGCGCTTCCCACTGCTCGTGGGCGACGGCGCGCGGCTGCTACGCGCCCTGGCGACGCTGTTCCTCGATATGCACCGCGCGCGCGGCTACGTTGAGATCGCGCCACCGCATCTCCTGCGCGCAACCATCCTGGAAGGCACCGGCCATCTGCCGCGTTTCGCCGACGACCTCTATCAGCTCCCGGCGGATGCGCTGGCGCTCAGCCCGACGGCCGAGACGCAACTGGTTGCGCTCCACGCCGATGAGACGCTTGCCGAAGAGGCGCTGCCGCTGGCCTACACCGCCTGCACGCCCGCATTCCGGCGCGAAGCAGGCTCGGCTGGCGCGCGAGAACGCGGGTTGATTCGCCAGCATCAGTTCGACAAGGTGGAGCTGGTGCGCATCGCAACGCCCGAGACGGCGGATGCAGCCTTTACAACGCTACTGGCTGATGCGGAGGAGACACTACAGCGACTGGCGTTGCCCTATCGTGTGGTGGTGCTCTGTGCGGGCGAGCTGCCGTTCGCGGCGGAGCGGACGGTGGATCTTGAGGTGTGGATGTCGGGCGAGGGCCGCTATGTGGAGATATCTTCGGTGAGCGACTGCGGCACATTTCAAGCGCGCGGGCTGCATCTGCGCTACAGTCCGAAAGGCGGCAGGCGGACCCGCTATCCACACACGCTCAATGGCTCGGCGCTGGCGCTGGGGCGCACACTGGTGGCGCTGCTTGAGAACGGGCAACGCGCCAATGGCTCGGTGGCGCTCCCACTGGCGCTGCACGCATTGATGGGTATGGAGGCGTTGGCGCACTGAAATAGGACAGGTCACAGTCAGAGCAGTGGGCGGAGTCGCGCGCCTGCTAGACTGATAACTGTGAAGCTGCTGAGATTCCCACGTTGTGAATTGCGATGTGATCGACATCGCTGATCCGCAATCGACCTACTTGTCTTCATGCGCCTGCGGCCACCGGGCAGGAGATGACAATTCTCAGGCCTTCTGCTATACTGCACAGCTTGCGAGCAGGTTCGCAAGCTGTGCAACCGCGAGTTTCCTCATTATGGAATAGGGAATAGCGCCATGTCTGACCAGTTTGAGCCGTCTGCATCTTCAGCCTCCGACTCAGCATCAGATGACGATACCACGCGCCAACGCGAACATTTCACAGCCGATACTGCCTTGGGCGCAGGCAGCACATCGAGCCTCCCCCTCGATGAGCAGGCGTCCGCAGCGCTCACGGAGACGCGCCTGGGGAGCGCTGAGCGGACGAGCCGACGTTCACCGTGGATTGGAGGCGTGGGCGCGCTCATGGCGACGGCACTCGTCGTCGCGCTAATCAGTTACCTGCTGGTCGATCTGGCCCCAGCGCGCTCGAACCTGGGCGACTCCCCGACGGGCACGCCGCCACTCACTGCGCTGATGACCGCGACGACCGCGACGACCGCGACGACCGCAGCGACCGCAGCGACCGCGACTGTGGCGTCTGATGCCACCGCCACGTCGAGTAGAGGGGGCCCTGACGTGCATTCAACGCCTGGATTTACCGTCCAATCCATTACGTCCGCATCTGTCGACTTTTCGACAGATTCTGGCATTCAAGGGATGACCATAGACTCAAGCGCGCCCATACCCACTGCTATTGGCGGGTGTGGGCCACATGTCATATTTTATGTAGTATTTACGATCAACCTCTCTAACAACCCCACTCCCCCCAACCGTCTTTCCGGCAATACGGCGCCGATCAGCTACTACACCCGTAATAGTGACGGCTCCAGTTCCGGCTCAGCCGCGCATCCGCTCGTTGAACAGATTCCTAGCGGAGGCACCGTCATGACGCTTGGAACCATGTGGCAGATGCCATATATGCAGGCGTCCTGTTCATCGAAATGGACGGAGCTCGACATCGTCCAACCCAATCAGATTAGTTACCAGGCGAGCTACAAAGCGCTATGCGCGTTTTCTCTCACGCCTCCGCATGTGTCCGTGAGTTCTACATCATATAACTGTGCGACTGGAGGTGATCAAACGTTCACCGTTACGGGGACGATCGAGGCGTCATTCACGCCAGACAATGCCAGCCACACTGTTACGTATTTTTGGGACAACGAGTTTAGCACCCACGCCACGACTCCTCCCACGCAAACCGTCACTTTCCCACCCGGGGTTACCTCGATGCCGGCGCAACCAGAGACCGTCATTGGCAATGCCGCTACCCAGACGGCGGCGTTCCACGCTTACCTCTACGTGAATTATGGTGAGACGCAAGCTTACAGCGGCGTAACGGTAACAAGCGCCTGTTAGCCAGAGCGACAGGCGCGCCCGCTCTCCGCGTCCGTCGCTCTCTGCGCATAGCACGTCGCGGCCACCTCGGCTCATACCGGGTCTTCCTCGGTCTTTTCCTTTTGCCGATACAACGCGGCCACCAGGGGAAAAGCGCCGACGGCTCTGTCGTGCTCCCGCTAGCCCTGCATGCAGTCATGGGCACGGATTCGCTGCAAGGTTAACGCCATCGCTCTTAATTGCCAGGAACAGTGGCTGGATCAGCAACCTCAACTTCAAGATACTCCGCGACCTCTGCGGGATCAGTCACAGGAATGTCTTCACCATCAGCGCGCATTCCTTCCAGATGGAATGCGATGGCCGCGCGGATATGTTCGCGCGCCTCGCCGAGCGTTGCGCCGGTAGATACACAGCCGGGTAGATCAGGCACATAGGCGCTATAGTTGTGTTCGCCCTGCTCATAGACCACAAGAAAACGGTATCGCATAACGTTTCACCCTTCTTCCAAACCCACCTATCGGCGCCCCTTGGGCCAGGCTATTTGCGCTTGTTTGAATATGCTACGGGCTGTTTTCGGCAGCAAATCATCGCTTAGCTTTCCCGGAATTGTCACCCGGCCCTTCTTCGACGCATGTTTGTATTGGCGGTGATCGCCTACCACCGCAACCTGAAACCACCCATCACGTTCAATATACTCTATCGCTTCGCGCACCTTCATCTTTGCCTCACATTGTAAATGCCCCTCTTACGTGATGCCATTCTACCTGGTTGCCGCAACCCTGTGGGCCTTTACGGCCTTCCATCCGGCATAGATGAGCCGCTAGTTCACTTGGCGGACACTCATCGTAGGGAGGAATGGCCTATTCGCTTGCCAGAGTCGGCGCACTCAGGCAGGATAGACCTCTGTGTGTGAGCGACAACGCGCAGGAGGCGCGTTTAGCGAGAGAGAGGCGCATGAAGGACCAGCAATGGAAACGAGCGGGCGATGCGCTACGTCGTAGGCTGAGGCGCGCGCGAAGCTGGACGCAGTGGCAGGTGAAAAGCTTGCCCACGCAGCGCATCTGGATAAGCTGGTCACTGGCCGCGATAGTTGTCGCCGGTAGCCTGTTCGCCATTTCCTCGACCCATCTGGCAAACATACAGAACGCGATTAGCGGTCTCACCCAGCCATCCGTGGGGCAGGCCGTTTTGCGCGGACCCGCAGTCGGCAGCGACACGCGTGAGCCGATGGCGCTGACGCAATACGTCAACCCCTTCGTCGGCAGCGACTGGGCCGGGCGTAGCTTCGGCTATGGCGGCAGCAGCGGCCAGACATTTCCTGGCGCGACGCTGCCCTTTGCCATGGCGCAATTCAGCCCCGACTCTGGGCCGACACCCTCCTGGGCGCTCGATCCCAGCGGCTACACCTATAGCGACCACCGCATCGAGCGTTTCAGCATGACGCATATCGACGGCGCGGGCTGCAATGTTTCTGGCGATATTCCGTTCATGCCAACCACCGAGGCGCTGGTCTCCGCGCCACCCACCAGCGGCGAGCGCTATAGCGCCACCTTTAGCCACAGCCACGAGGCCGCGGAGCCGGGGTATTACAGCGTCCTGTTGGGCAATGGCATCAATGTCGAGCTGACTGCCACCCTGCGCAGCGGCTTCGCGCGCATCCAGTATCCAAAGGGCCAGCGGCAGACGCTGCTCATTGAGACGGGCACGGATATCCAGACCGTCTACGACGCCCAGGCGGAGGTTATCGGCCCGAACGAGGTGGCAGGCTGGGTCAGGGGCGGCCACTTCTGCAACGTGCTCTCGTCCACCTACACCATCTACTTCGTGGCGCAATTCAGCCGACCGGCGAGCGCATTCGGCGCGTGGCACGGCGGCGTGACACCCGGAGCGCGGCAGGCGCGTGGCTCGCAGAGTGGGCTCTACCTGGACTTTCCGCCCGCCTCCGGCAACGAATTGCTGCTCAAAGTCGGGCTGTCGTATGTCAGCGTCGCGAACGCGCGGGCCAATCTGGCGGCGGAGAATCCCGGCTGGGACTTCGACGCGGTGCGCGCATCCGCGCATGCCACATGGAATATCATGTTGAATCAGATTCAGGTCTCAGGGGGCGCGGCCACTGACACGCATATCTTCTACACCGCGCTCTACCATGCGCTGCTCCAGCCCAACACCTTCAGTGATGTCAACGGGCAGTATCGCGGCTTCGACCAGCGTCTCCACACGGATACCAGCCACACGCAATACGCCAACCTCTCAGGTTGGGACATCTACCGCACCCAGATACCCCTGATCGCGATGATAGCGCCGAAGCAGGTAAGTGACATGATGCAGTCGCTCGTGGTGGACGCGCAGGAGGGCGGCGGCCTGCCGCGATGGTCGCTGGCGAACATTGACACCGGCCTGATGGTGGGCGATCCCGCCGCGCCGATCCTCGCCGAGGGGCTGGCATTTGGCGCCGATGCCTTTGATACGGCGGCGGCATTGCGCGTGCTGTTACGCGGCGCTACCCAACCCAGCGTTGGGGCACCAGGAGTGCAGGAGCGGCCGGGTCTGGCGCAATACCTGCGTCTGGGCTACGTCCCGCTGGGCGCACATGTCGGCGCGCCGACGGCGACATCGCTCGAATACTATACCGCTGACTACGCGATTGCCTGCTTCGCCGCCCACATTGGCGACACCGCCACGGCGCAGACCTTCGCCGCCAGGGCGTCGCAGTGGTCGCGCCTCTTCAATCCCGCCACCGGATTCATCCAGCCGCGCACCGACGACGGCGCATTCGTGGGTAACGGCGCGACTATGGACGGCTTCATTGAGGGCACCGCCAGCCAGTACACCTGGATGATCCCCTTCGACGCTGGCGGCCTCATCACGCGGATGGGGGGACGCGCGCACGCCGAACAACGGCTCGACGCGTATCTCGCGAATATCAACGTCGGGCCGCGCGAGCTCCAGGCATGGATGGGCAATGAGGTGTCGTTTGGCGCCCCCTGGCTCTATGACTACGTTGGCGCGCCCTGGAAGACGCAGGCGGCGGTGCGCCGCATCATAGATGCGCTTTTCAACGACTCGCCCACCGGCCTGCCAGGCAACGACGATCTGGGCACGATGTCCTCCTGGTATGTCTGGGCCGCGCTTGGACTTTATCCGCTGATACCGGGGCGCGCTGGCTTTGTGCTGGGCAGCCCGCTCTTCCCGCGGGTGACGTTGACACTCGGCGGCCACCGCGTCAGCATCGTCGCGAATGGGGCCGGTCAGAAAGCTCCGTACGTCCAGCAATTGCTCGTCGATGGCACATCCTATAGCTCGCAGTGGCTACCGCTCGCTACGCTCACCGACGCCACGGTGCTGACCTATACAATGGCGTCAACGCCCAATCGCGCCTGGGGCAGCGCTCCGGTCGACGCGCCGCCCTCGCTCGTGACCGAGGATTGGAAGAACGCCCCGCCGAACGATAGTGACGCATAAGGCCGCGAATGTCGCTGTGGCACCGGTTCCTGTCGCTCGTAGCCAGTCCATGAGGGCGCGCGGATCCGCCTACACAGCCCGTCACAACGTGCAGTTGATCGAGATGGTCTGAGGCGAATTCGCCGCGCCTGGAGCAGTGATCGTGACACGGCCGCTCACCGAGATGCTGCTGACCATCACCGCCTGTTTCTGCCCGCTATCCAGCGAGCCTGTTTGTGGCGATATCTTATACTCCTTCTGCGACGCGGTCGCGTTCCAACTCATCACACCCTCACCGGTATTGGTCACTGTAAGCTGGACGCTGGACCCAAGGCACACCAGGCTGCTGAACGAGGTGGGCGCGACAGCGAGCGCTGACTGCCCGGGGGCTGGCGTGACGGTGACTGTGGCCGTCGCGCCAGGCGTCACTGTGCCCGTTATGGGCGTACCAGCGCCAGGCGTGCCAGCAGGCGGTGATCCCGATGGCGACGCAATCGGCCCGGTCTGCGCGCCCGCTGTTGAAGCGGCGGAAGTGGCCTGTGAAGTGGATAGCGTGTCGGTCGCCTGTGGGCCACCAAAGCCACCAGCGGGCAACCCTGGCAGATGGACCCTGCCCCCTGTGGCATTGCTCAGCAGAATCTCGGAGCCGCCGACGAGGAGTAATGTCAGGCCAATCAGCGCCAGCATTGCCGGGAACTTTCGGGAGATGCGGCGCGGCGGCGCGATATGCGTATGTGTATCGGTATAGCCATGTTCGGGCGACGTCGGCAACGCCGAAAGGCTCACGGCATCTGAGCCACTGGATATCTGACGTGATGGTCCGTCGGCCATCTGGGCAGAAATGCTGTCGCCCGTCTGATTGATAGGCGCGCCACAGGAAGGGCAGACTCTGCCTAGTAGCGTGACCGGATCGAACGAGGCACCACAATTGCCACAGTAGCGCATCGGCTGTTCCGCTCCCTGACTCTCCCTGACCACGTACCGACGCATCCCTGCGCGCGAATCCTGCCACATCCTGTGTGCTCGCTATATGTTCAGGGTATCAAGTCCTGTCAAGCGATCAGTGGATCATGCGCCAGCCGCGGCCGACTGGTCCCGATGTTGCAACACGGGCGATTATTGCGGGATGTTTAACGAGCAGACATTGTGAAGGATCACAGGAGCTATTTGATGTTACGCCAACTTCTGCGCGGAACGGCTGCGGGCGCTGCCGGGACCACCGCACTGAATATCGCCACCTACCTGGATATCGCCATTCGTGGGCGCGCGTCGAGCGAGGTGCCTGAAAAGGTCGCGGGCACGCTCACGCAGGCTGTTGGCATTCCCCTCGAAGCCGAGGCCAACAGCAACGGCAACATCAGCGACGAAGAGCAGCAACAGGCGCAGCACCGCCTCACCGGGCTGGGCGCGCTGATGGGCTACGCGACCGGGCTGGGCATCGGCGCGCTCTACGGGCTGGCGCGACCGCTCCTTGGCAGGCGCGTATCAGTTCCACTGGCAGGCCTGGTGCTCGGCGCGGCGGCGATGGCCACCAGCGATGTGCCCGCGACTGTCACCGGCGCAACCAACCCAAAGACGTGGGGCGCCTCTGGCTGGGCGGCAGACATCATCCCGCACGCGATCTACGGCCTGGTGACGGTCATGGTCTATGAGGCGAATGCGGACAATTGAAGGCTGGTGGATTGAGGTCACTCGTTCGCCAGCGGCACATTCTGGAGGCGCACCTGTCCCTGCGCGACGGCTTTGCCATCCTCACGCCGGGTGATGGTGACGCGCCAGAGCTGCTGCACGCGCCCCTGAATGACCGGCTCGGCGACGATATCCACCGTTCCTTCGCGCATCGCCCGCAGGAAGTCGGTGGTGTTGTTGACGCCGACGGCGAACTGCCCCAGCTCGAAGACCGCCGCCGATGCTCCGACGCTGGCGACACTCTCGATGGCAGTGGTGTAGACGCCGCCATGGATGACGCCCCACGGAGTGAGATGCCGGGAGTTCAGCTCGATGTGCGCCGTGACCCGCGTCCCACTCACCTCATCGAGCACGAGGCCGTGATTCTGGAGCCACGCTCCGGCGGGCGGCAGACTCGCGAACGCGGGAAAACCCAGCGGCATGCCTTTGGTAGCGTCCTGATCGGTCATCACAGCCTCGCTATCTCTATGGCTCAGTACGAGTCCCCAGGCGCCCGCCTAACTCGAAAGCACCTCGTAAAACTCGACGCCGCCACCCTCTGCGCCGCTGCCGTCAGTACGCGCGTGGCCCGCCACGAACTCGGGGCTGCTGGCCCAGCGGTCGAAGTCTTCGCGCGTCTCCCAGCGGGTCAGCACGATGTATTTGCCTGGCGTATCGCCCGCGCGCAACACCTCCAGCCCGCGAAAGCCCGGCATTGCGTCCACCTTGCCCGCGCGCTGCTGCCAGTTGCGCTCGAACGGCTCCGTCGCCTGAGGCGGCACCTGCACATGAAACAGGCTGACGATCATTTTCGTTGCTCCTTCACGCTACTCTTCGTCGCCGCGCCAGCGCATCTCTGGGGGCAGCGCCTCTTCGATGCCAAGGACTGCCAGACAGCGTCGCACCATGCGGTCCACGATCTCGTCCGCCGTCTGCGGGCGCAGGTAGAACTGCGGCATCGGTGGCACGATGCGCACGCCCAGACGCGCCAGCTTGAGCATATTCTCCAGGTGGATCGCCGAGAGCGGCGCCTCACGCGGGACCAACACCAGCGGCCGCCCTTCTTTGATCACCACATCGGCGGCGCGTTCCAGCAGGTTGGACGAGAGACCCTGCGCGATGGCCGAGACGGTACGCATCGAGCAGGGGATGACAAGCATCCCGGCGGTGAGGAAGCTGCCACTGGACATCGGCGCGCGAAAATCCTCGGAATTGAAGACCCGCGCGCCAAAGCGCCGCTTCCAGTCGGCCAGATCGTCGTTGAAGGGGTGGCCAATCTCGTCGGGCCAGACCTGGCGGCAGGCCGGGGTATAGGTGAGGTGCATCGGAATGCCCAGCTCGCCCAACACCTCGATGGCGCGACAGGCCATCACCACACCGCTCGCGCCGGTCACGCCGACGATCAGCGGCGGGCGCGTGGACCCTGACCGTTCCGCCTTCGCTGCCATGATCTATTCCCTCACCATCGCGTCTTTATACCTCGTCCGCCTGCCTCAAACTCTACCGCATCGCGCGCGCGCATGCCAGCCATCACAGCAGCGTACCTTTCGCCTGAGTCGTTGTCGCACACTGCCACGGACGACTATACTGCGACGGAGCCACCCATGCCAGAAGGAGCGCACCCCGCATGAACGACCGCCCGACCGCAACGATCACACCGACGCGCTGGAATACGCCGCGGTGGCTGCCGCTGGCCCTGGGCGTGGCGGCGGGCGTCCTCCTCGTCATCCTGGGAGTTACGCTCCTCTCACGATTAACCGCGACGCCCGCGAACAGCCCAGCGGTCGCGCCGGTCGCACACCAGCTATGCAGCGACCTCACCACGCAGCAATACGACGACCTCTACGGGCTGCTCGCGACCGCTGAACAGGCGGTTGGCACGCGCGATCAATTCGTCGCCAGCCAGCGCCAGCTTGACGCCCAACTCGGCCCAGCGCGCGTGTGCAGCTACGCCGTCGGGGCGCAAGATCCCAGCAGCGCTACGCTCACCCTCACGCTGGCACGCAGCACACCAATGGCGACTACAGCGCAGGTAAAGCTCACGCTGGAGCAGAATCACTGGCGCATCGCGGACTACGACTCGTCGCTGGTGATGATACCCGGCTACTCGGCCTAGTTCAGCCCGGTGGGATCGCTGTCGTCGTTGCTCTGGCGTTCCAGCGCCTCGATCTCCGCGCGCAGACCGTGGAGTCCGGCGGTGAGCCTGGCCGAAATCGAGGTGATTTCCAGCATCCGCTGCTTCTGGTCGTCGTCACAACCGAGACAGGTGGCGATGAGGTAGGAGAGGTCGGCGGCATCCTCAGGCACCGCGATGGTGCGCTCTTCGCTGCCGAGCAGTGCCAACACCGAACGCAGATAGACCGCCAGCGCCTCATGCGCCTCCGCCGCCAGATAGGCCTGTTCGCGCGCGTCGGCGTCGGGCACATCATCCAATGGCTCGACCTTGCCCGTCAGATAGAGGCGATTTTTGTGGCACTCCTCAACGAGGCGAAAGCGCTGCGTGCCAATGGTGAGCAGGTTATAACGGCCGTCGGGCAGCCGCTCGTAGTCAACGATGCGCGCGAACGTCCCCACAGGCGCGGGAATCTCGTGGCCATCGACGCTTCCGGGCATCGCCAGCACGATCCCAAACGGGAGATTGGAGTCCAGACAATCGCTGGTCATGCGGCGATAGCGAGGCTCGAAGATGTGGAGCGGCAGCGCCATCCCTGGGAAGAGCACGACATGAAGTGGGAACAGCGGTATCTCCAGCAAAGCGCCAGCCACGGTATACCCCCCTTTGTCACCACTTCATCTTCAGCGATCGTTGCAACCATCCATTCCAGAGCCATGCGCGCATCTACAAACGGGGTATCATGATGATACCAGCCACAACACATACAATACGGCTGTATGATGTGCGTGGACAACTGGTTCGCAATCGCCATCGAGAGGAGGCCACGACATGCGTGCCATCTATGGCAACCAGCAGGCGCGGGCGCGTCTGGAGCGCGCGGCGCTGGGCGACGCCATAAGCCACGCATGGCTCTTGACCGGCCCTTCAGATATCGGCAAAACGACGCTGGCGCTCGAATTTGCGCGCCTGCTGCAATGCACCGGGCGCGCCTCTACCGATAGCGATCCCTGCGGCACGTGTTCATCTTGCCTGAAGATTGCACACAGCTCCTATCCCGACGTCACCCTGATCGAGCCCGAAAAGGGCAAGCGCACCCTGAGCATCGACGCTGTGCGCGAGATGATCCGCATGGCGGCCCTCGCGCCGACCGAGGGCCAATGGCGCATCTTCGTCATTCCCGACATCGAGCGGATGGTACCGGCTGGCATGAACGCGCTGCTGAAGACGCTGGAAGAACCCGCGCCACAGGTCATCCTGCTGCTGACCAGCTCAGAGCCAGAGACGCTGCTGCCAACGGTGCTCTCGCGCTGCCAGATCGTGCCGATGCTGCCGCTCTCCCCCGACGAGGTGGCGCGCGCCCTTACCGAGCGGTGGCAGGTATCTGACACGGAGGCACGGGCGCTGGCAGGGCTGGCGAATGGGCGGCTCGGCTGGGCCGTCCGCGCCGCGGAAAAGCCCGAGTTGCGTGAACAGCGCATCCACGCGCTGGAGGAGCTTGCCGGGCTGGCGACGGCCTCACGCGACGAGCGGCTGCGACGGGCGGGCGCGTTCGGGACGGATGTGGAGTCGGCGCGGCGCGTGCTGGAGCTGTGGACGCTCTGGTGGCGCGATGTTGTGCTGGCGGCGGGCGGCGCGAGCCATCTGGTGACATCAGGCGCGCTACGAGCGCAGGCGGAGCGACTTGGCCGGGCGCTGGGCGTGGAGCGTGCGCAGGCGTTTCTGCGGGCGCTGCTCGATGCGCAACTAGCGCTGGAGGCGAACGCCAACCCACGGCTGACGATGGAGGTGCTGGCGCTCGATCTGCCCACACCACAAGGAGGCGTCCGGTGAACCTCACGAACTACACTGAGAAGGCGCGCGACGCGCTCATGAATGCCCAGCGCATCGCCGAGGAACGCTCGCACTCCCAGCTTGAGCCGGAGCATCTGCTGCTGGCACTGCTGCGCCAGCCAGAGGGCGTCGTGCCGCGCCTCTTCGAGCGGTTGAACGTTCCGCCCTCCACCATCACAAGCGAACTGGAAAACGCGCTGGCGAGTTTCCCGGTAGTGAGCGGCTCAACCGCCAACCAGGTCACCGTCTCGACACGGCTGCGGCAGACATTGGAGCGCGCGCAGGAGGAGATGCGCGCCCTGAAGGACGAATATCTCTCGACCGAGCACATGCTGCTGGCGATGGCGCATCCGAAGATCGGCGGGGCGCTGCAGAAGATTTTCGCGGCGCATAACATCACCCACGACGCAATTGCGCAGGCACTGGTCGGCGTGCGCGGCCACCAGCGGGTCACCAGCGCCACACCCGAAGCTTCCTATGAGGCGCTCGAAAAATACGGGCACGACCTGACGAAAGCGGCGCGCAACGGCAAGCTCGATCCGGTCATCGGACGCGACGAAGAGGTGCGCCGGGTGATTCAGGTGCTTTCGCGCCGCACCAAGAACAATCCCGTACTGATTGGCGAACCGGGGGTGGGCAAAACGGCCATCGTGGAGGGGCTGGCGCAGCGGATCGCGCGCGGCGACGTGCCGGAGGCGCTGAAAGAGAAGCGGATCGTCGCGCTGGATATCGGCTCGCTGGTGGCGGGGGCGAAGTATCGCGGCGAGTTCGAGGAGCGACTGAAGGCTGTATTGCACGAGGTGCAGGAGTCCAGCGGTGAGATCATCCTCTTCCTCGACGAACTGCACACCGTCGTTGGCGCGGGGGCAGCCGAGGGCGCGGTGGACGCCGCCAATATGCTCAAGCCAATGCTGGCGCGCGGCGAGCTACACATGATCGGCGCGACCACCCTGGACGAGTATCGCAAGCACATCGAGAAAGACGCCGCGCTGGAACGGCGCTTCCAGCCGGTCTACGTCGTCGAGCCAAATGTGGAAGATACCATCTCGATTCTACGCGGCCTGCGCGACCGCTACGAGCAGCACCACAAGGTGCGCATCAAGGATACCGCGCTGATTGCCGCCGCCGTCCTCAGCCACCGCTACATCGGCGACCGCTTTCTGCCCGATAAGGCAATCGACCTGGTGGACGAGGCCGCCTCGAAGATTCGGATGGAGGCGACCAGCATGCCCGCCGAGCTGGACGAGGTGAACCGGCGCATTATGACGCTGGAGATCGAGCGTGAGGGGCTGCGTAAGGAGAAGGATGCCGCCTCGAAGGCGCGCCTCCAGGCGATAGAGCGCGAGCTGGCGAACCAGAAAGAGCACGCCACACAGCTGCGAGCGCGCTGGCAGCGCGAGGTGGACGAGCTCAACCGCGTCGGCAAGCTCCAGGAGCAGCTCGACGCCGCCCGCACCCAGCTCGAACGCGCGCAGACCAGCTACGACTGGGAGAAAGCGGCGGAGATGCAGTACCGCGTCGGCGCGTTGGAGCAGGAAATCGCCGCCGCCATCCAGCAGCAGGAGGCACAGCGCGAAGACCAGCACAAACTGGTGCGCGAGGAGGTCAGCGAGGAGGATATCGCCGAGATCGTCAGCAAGTGGACCGGCATCCCGGTGACGCGGCTGATGCAGGGCGAGGTCGAGAAGCTGGTGCATACCGAGGAAAACCTCCGCCAGCGTGTCGTCGGGCAGGATCAGGCGCTCTCCGCCGTCGCCAACACCGTACGGGCGGCACGCGCTGGCCTGCAAGACCCCAATCGTCCGCTCGGCAGCTTCCTCTTCCTGGGTCCGACGGGCGTCGGCAAGACTGAGACGGCGCGCGCGCTGGCCGAATTTCTCTTCGACGACGAGCACGCGATGGTGCGCATCGACATGTCGGAGTACCAGGAGCGCCATACCGTCAGCCGCCTGATTGGCGCGCCTCCTGGCTACGTCGGCTACGAGGAGGCGGGACAGCTCACCGAGGCAGTGCGGCGGCGGCCCTACTCCGTCATCCTCTTCGACGAGGTGGAGAAGGCGCATCCAGAGGTGCTCAATGTGCTGCTCCAGGTGCTCGACGACGGGCGGCTGACCGACGCTCAGGGCCGTACGGTGGACTTCCGCAATACGATCATCATCATGACGTCGAACCTGGGCAGCCAGTACATCATGGAGCCGGGACTGACGCCCGCCCAGATCGAGGAGCGCGTGATGGCGGCGCTACGCGAGAGCTTCCGCCCGGAGCTGCTCAACCGCATCGACGAGGTGGTCATCTTCCAGCCGCTCGGACGCGCGCAGATTGCGCAGATCGCGGAGATTCAGCTACGCGACCTGCGCCAACGACTGGCCGAGCGCGACATGACGCTGGAGCTCACCCCCGCCGCCAGAGAACGCCTCGCCGATATCGGCTTCGACCCGGTCTATGGCGCGCGCCCACTCCGCCGCGCAATTCAGCAGCGCATCGTTCATCCGCTGGCGGTGCGGCTGCTCTCCGGAGACTTCCACGATGGCGACACCATTGTGGTGGACGCCACGGGCGAGCAGTTCACCTTTGCCAGTGCGACGGCCAGCCAGCCGCAGGGATAAGGCTAACACAACAATCTTGCTCCCCAATACCGGCCGTCTCTCCAAAATAGGGGACGCTCAGCTCCAAGATGGGTGTTTCCGCCGATGAGCTATCTCCTCCAGCTCGGCTACTCTATGGCTGCTTGAGTCGTTGGCTTGCGTCATCCTTGCCCTTGTAAGCGCCGCTGGTAGCAGGCAGGAGCGCGAGTGAGAGAGACGGAGATCGATGCTATGGTGCAATCACCTCAAAGGGCGAGCCACCTAATGCTGTCAGGCAATATCGCGGCGCTCGCAGTGGTTACCATCTTATCTATCCTGCTGGTAGGATGCGACACAACGGCGGTTCAAGGTTTGGCGGCTGGCAGCCCGACCGCGGGCACAGTAGCACAGACGCCAACGGTTGCAGCCAGCCCAACCTCGACCTCCGCGACCGTGAAAGTGCAGCCGACGCTTCCATCCGGCGCCAATCCCAGTACGACACCATCTATCCACGAGGTTGCCCATACGGTGATACCCATCACCGTCGTTACATCGCCCGTGGCGGTAAGCTGCCCCACTGGCGAGATCGCGCTCGGCGGTGGCTGGAGCGCCCCCCAGACCAAACGGGTCTTCAAGGCGCTGCTCACCGGGAATACCTGGACGGTCTTCACCTACACGCCGACTGGTGTGAATCAGCAGACTGCGGGCGCTCCGCAAGACGATACCAGCGTGACCGCCTACGTAGAGTGTCTTGCGGGCGCGCCGGGAGCAGTCGTCACGCGGCGCGAGGTTGACTCTACGGTGCAGCCCGATAA
>Ga0070684_100000767_pt1 | contig 22255 bp, 25 predicted proteins | sample KBSC723LmetaG_FD_65653 | JGI IMG/M metagenome (GOLD analysis project Ga0070684, IMG submission 65653) | Corn rhizosphere microbial communities from Kellogg Biological Station, Michigan, USA - KBS C7.2-3L metaG | ecosystem: Host-associated > Plants > Roots > Rhizosphere ...
ATCTTTTGCAGAAAGCGATCCAGATTTTCCGGCAAAACCTTGACGATCACCTGTCCGCGCAATTTTCCATTTGCCTGTTTCTGCGAATTTGTGGTTGCCACATATCCGCGTTCTTCATTTGCGAAGGCCGTAATCTTTTGCACCGCATCGTCAAAGCTGACGATTTCAAGTTCGACGGTTGCGTTGCGGATCAGTTTGCGATTCGCCACCGCCGGGGCAGGTGTTTGGGCTGAGCTCGGCTCCGCTGCGTAGGCCAACGGCACCGCTTCGCTGTTACTTTCCTTCGCAGCCATTTCCGCTTGGGCAGTCTCGGTCGCTGGAACTGTTGCTGGGTATGCTTTGAAGTCCTGCTCGACGCTTGATTGGGTTTGAGAGGCTGCCGGCGGCGGTGCGAGCGCCAGGTCTTTTGGTTTTCCAGCAGCGAGTTCCTCCGATTTATCTAAAGCCCCGGCTCGACCAGCGTCCGCCCTCGCCGCGACCTGTCTTAATCCTTCGAATAACTGTCCCTTTGCCTGGCGGTCACGGGCGAGCGGCGTCTTAGCGCTTTCGCGCGTCATCATGCCGCCGAGTGCCACAAGTCCGAGCAATACCGCAGCAACCGCGGTGACTTGCGCGGCGCGCAAGCGCATCAGATCAGCAAGCAATTTTATTAACCCGCTTCTTTCGGGAATGCGATTGCGAAAACTGGCCAGCATTCGTTGTTCGAAAGCGGGATCGGGTTTCTGCGGAGCGAGAGTCTCTTCGAGAATCTTGTTCATGGTTTTGGTTTCCTGATGAGCTTTTCGGCAGGCGACGCATTCGACGAGATGCGTGTGCAACTGGCGCTGGTCTTCCTCAGAGAGTTCGCCGTAAAGATCGGCAGCGAGCCAGTTATCGATTTCGTCGTGAACGGTTGCCATAGATTTAGTCTGTTGAAGCGAGAGCGGGGCGAAGTTGTTTGCGCATTGAAGCCAGAGCGCGGCCGAGAATTCCGCGAAGCGCGCCATTTGTGAGGCCTAGAGTGTTCTCGATCGTCCGATAATCCATTTCTTCGAAATAACGGAGGGTGAGGGCGGCGCGATGTAGTTCCGGTAACGTGGCGAGTGCTGAGAGTAATTGTTGATCCATCGCCAAAGTATCAGGCGTATTGGCGTCGCTCATTTCTAGCGCTTCATGAGTAACTGGCGCGGGTCGCCGTTTTCGAAAGACGTCATGCGCGCGATGGCGAGCAATCATGCTGAGCCACCCGGGAAATTTCTCCGGATCGCGTACGCGCCAGCGCATCTTCCAGGCCTTAATCAACGATTCCTGTACCACATCTTCTGCTTCCTCGCGGTTTTGCAGAATGCCGTAAGCGATCGCGAAAAGCGTTCGACTATGGGTGCGAATGATCATTTCAAATGCCTCACGATCGCCGTGTATGGCCGCCCGGTACTTTTCGCGTTCACTGGCATCCATTTGTTGCGATCTACAGCCTAGACGTTTGAGATCGCGATTCCGCGCGAAAAATTTTGTGGAACTCACGTCATTCCGAGCGGAGTCGAGGAATCCCGAAGCGTTACCTCCAAGTTATGTTGCGGGATCCTTCGACTCCGCTTCGCTGCGCTCAGGATGACGTCTGCTCCTTAAAAAATGATTACGGTATTCCCCGCGCTCACGAGGTCTTTCACGCGTGCGGCGTCCCAGTTGGCGAGGCGAATACAGCCGTGGCTGGCAGCGCGGCCAATTGTCTCAGGATTATTCGTGCCGTGAATACCGATGCCTGGCTTGTTCAGGCCCATCCACAAAATGCCGACGAGATTATTTGGGCCCGGGGGGAGATTGTAATAATTCTCAGTTCGCACGCCGTAGTTCAGCATGCCTTCATCGTAGCGGAACCAGGGCCAAACGTTTGCACCTAAGATTTTCCATGTGCCGACAGGCGCCGGCAGAGTTTTCGAGCCCGGCGTGATTGGGAACACGCAGACGAGCTGATCATGATCGAAGACCTCGAGTAAATGCTCCTGTGTATCGACGAAGATCTTGCGAGAGGCGAACGCTTGATTTTCAGGAACTTTTCCTTCAATGAATTTCTGTACTTCGAAGGGCAAGACATTTGGCACTTTAAGAGTTTCGCCCGGCTGAAGATGTTCCCAGTCTTTGCCGGGATTTAGTTTCTGAATGTACGCCTCAGCGGAATGAAACCGCTCGGCAACGAATTCCAGTAGCGACGTGTAAGGCAGCCATTTCAACTTCGCCTGCTCTGCGCGGCCTCCTGGAACGTCGCCGACCTGTTTTAAGTCTTCTTCTCCGATCGTGTAAGTCGTGTAGGTCACCGGCACTTGATCGAGCATCCACTGATCGACCGCGCCGGTTTTTGGCATCGCGTTGGCGTGCTTATATGAGATAAGCGCTTTCCGGAAGAACTCGCCCATTCTTCCATCGATCTTGCCGGGCCCGAAGTCGTTGTTGTCCAAAAAAATCTGTAATCGTGTCGCGGTTTCCTCGTCGTAGTTCGGCAACGCCACGGGATAGACCCTTGGCGGCGGTGTGGATGCGGGTGTCGACGTCGGTGTCTCCTGCGCATAAGCGAAAATCGACAGCATGAAAATCGACAATGTCGGAACCAGCAATTTCATCGGCCAGAGTAATGCGCTGCGGAAATAGATTGTGCAACTTCGCGCATGCTCAGAATTCAGGGAGCTTACCCGCTTTTCTTCCGAGCGACGCAGGGTCAATAGAGTATCGAGGGCAGGAACGCGCCTGCGGGCTCGCTGTAGAAACCGACGCTCATGAGTGTCATCGGCTGGACCACGCGGAGTCCATGGTCCAAACACCACCGGAACAGTTCCCCGTTGCGGGTGGGTAGAAGGAAGCCCGGCCCCGCGAAGGCAGGAGCCGCTCCGATTAGCGAAGGCCGAGGTAGAAGGTACCCGGCAACTTTACTGGTTGTTCAGGACTGCCTTTAGAAATGGAACCGGAGACCGGCGCCGACCAAATGCTGCTTCACATCGAAATTGACATCAAATTCCCGCTCAGCATTTCGAATAAGCCGCCTTGTGTCGGCTTCTCGCACGGCAACTAGGGTGTCCGACGTGTAATCGAGGAAATGGTATTCAATGAACGTGCTAAACTTCGGGGTCCAATAGTAGTCTGCGCCCGCGACGATCTGCCACGCCAGGTCCGCGAACGCGTTTGACCCGACGTTCTCCCTAAGGGTTGCGGGCGAGATTCGGAAGTGTAGATCGTCGATTTGGGCGTTCAGACCCTCTGACTGCGCATAGTAAGCGCCAACACCGGCGCCAACGTATGGCTGGAATCTTTGGTTTCCAGGTGCGAATCGCAATATGAAGTTCACCAAAAATGCGCCCGAGTTAACCCAGGTATTCACATTCCCGTTCACCGAACCCAAGTTAACGGGTTGACACCCCCGGCAAGCGGTGAAGGCCGTATTCAGGGTGCCATCCCAACCGGTCCTAAAGCCGTTGTAAAAGAAGTCGCCTTCAATCGTTGGACGAACCACGCCTGTGCCAAAGACGTAACCAAGTTTGATACCCCCGAAGAAGCCAACCTCATGTTGCGGTTCGATTTTGAGATCGAGATCGAGCCTTGTGCCGAAAGCGGTGAAACTGTCGTCAAAAGTTCTGGTGTCACCGAAATTTTGAAACACGTTCGCGCCCGCATCGATCGCGCCGTAAAAACCTGTTCCATAAAGTGGCGGTGGCGGCGGCGCAACCTGCTTGTATGCGACAGGCTCGCCGGCCTGAAGCGAAACAGTCACAAGCCCCAGCAGGAATGAGGCTGATATAGAGAAGTTTTTCATAATCTTTTCAACGACGCGGAGTTTGGGAGAATTGCTGTCGGTTGGTCAAGGAGGAAATGTGAGGTGTAGCCTGACAGGCCTAACCGGGCTCCACGACCTTTAATTGATCTCAGCTGCTTTACTGATTGGACAGCCCCGAATGCTTTCGGCGCTACAAGACTGGCCGTAAAGCCACGGTCGATTCAGCTGGCAATACCCATTGCTCCGGAAGAGCGACTGCGGTTGAACCCGTGCCACCGTAGCTCTGCGAATCGCTGCTCCAAAGCGTTTCCCATCTGCGACCGGACGGCGGGGCCAGCAAAGGATCCGAAGCAGGCTGCACAATGTTGCGTTCTCCGAGGTTCACCAACAGCAGACGATCATCATCGGCTTCCGAAAAATACCGAAGCACGAAGCTTGTCGGTCCGAGGACGGCGCCGTCGATCCCGCCGGAACTTTGCAGTCGAAACCGCGAATCTTCCCGGCGCAATTTGAGAAGATCGATGTGCAAATTGTAAAGCTCGCGATTCTTTTCGCGTTCGGAAAAATCGAGTTTGCAGCGCGAAAACGCTTCGGGATCATCTGGCGCAGGTAAGCTCCTCAATGTCTCCTGCTCGGTGAGCGATAAGAATGGCGCCAACAATTCAGCGCGACCTTTGCGAATCGCATCACGGATCACTGCATCGCCGACGTCTGCAAAAAATAGAAAAGGACTGGATGCGCCGAATTCTTCGCCCTGAAAAAGCAACGGTGTCCACGGGCCAAGCAGGAGAAGAGCTGTAATTGCCCGATAGCGTCCGCGGGAAGTTTGAAAGCGCGGCCGGTCACCTGAACCGGTGTTTGCGATCTGATCGTGGTTTTCGATGAAACAAACGAACGCCTCAGCGGGAACACCGAAGGTCGGAGTGCCGCGCAAGACTTTTCGCCACGAAAGCGCCTGCCCCTGATACAGAAAACCGTATTTGGCGGCGGAAATAAATTCCTGCGGTTTTCCCGAGTAATCGCTGAAATAGCCGAAGTTTTGACCGGTCAACGCAACAATGGCGCTGTGATGAAAATCGTCATTCCACATCCCATCTAAACCGTCGCCCGCTTCAATCTGCGCCCGCGTCATTCTTGCTTCCTGCAGATCGTTCTCGGCGATGAGAATGATGGAACGCGAGCCGGCCGCTTCGCGCGCTGCGCGCCCGATAGCGCCGATAATGTATTGTTCGGACTCATCGTGAATCGCGTGGGTCGCGTCGAAACGGAAGCCATCGAAATGAAATTCTTCGATCCAATAACGGCCGTTGGTGATAAAAAATTCGCGAACTGGTCCCGAGTTCCGACCATGAAAATTGATCACATCGCCCCATTCGTGCTCTTTTCCCCGAACCAAATAATCGTCGGAATAAATGCCCAGATAATTTCCGTCCGGCCCGAAATGGTTGTAAACGACGTCGAGAATTACGCCAACACCTAACGAATGTGCGCGGTCAATGAACGCGCGCAAATCGTCGGGTGTTCCATACAAATGTGAAGGCGCGAACAAATCGACGCCGTCATAGCCCCAGCCAAACTTCCCGGGGAACTCCGCGACTGGCATCATTTCAATTATCATAACTCCGATGCGCGTGAGCTCGGGTAACTGTTCGGCAGCGGCGCGCCACGTTCCTTCCCTGGTGAACGTGCCGATGTGCATCTCGTAGAAAATTTGGCCTTTCAGTTTCAATCCAGGCCACTGTTTGTCGTTCCATCGGAATCTTGTCGGATCTACGACGCACGAAGATCCGTGCGGCCCATCGGGTTGAAAACGCGAGGCTGGATCGGGATAAAAATTCTCCGCTTCATTCACGCGAAAACGGTACTGAGTGCCGGGGCCAGCGTTAGCTGCGCCGGAGAAGTATCCGCCTGACTCGGCTGCCAGCGGACAGAATTTAGCCTGCGCTTCCGCAGCGTCTTCCAGAACAACATCAACTGTTTGCGCCTTCGGCGCCCAAACGCGAAAATGCGTCTGGTTTTCCCCGATTAATTCGGCGCCAATCGGAAAGCGTCGTTTCGGCTGCGACATCGACACTAAGATTGCCCGCTTCGGTTAACGCCACAACGGCCCCAGCGGCTGTAGCGTGCGCTGTCCCCAGCGCATTCAATTCGGTTGATCTTCCTTTGGCTTGGCAACCGATGTGGTTGCCCTACAATCGCCGCCGATCGCCACCAAATCGGATATGAACGGAAACGGATCAAAAATCGAAATCTTCAAGCCATTCGGCGAAGCATTCGAGTTGATGAAGAAAATTCTGTTTCAGCCGTTCGATTTGAAGAAATGGCTCGTAATCGGTTTCGCTGCCTGGCTTGCAAACCTCGGTGCCGGTGGTGGCGGAGGCGGTAACTTCAACTATCCGGACAACGGACGCGAAGATGCGCGGAAGTTGAACGAAACGATCGGCCAAATTCCGCAGCCGGTTCTCATCACAGGTATTTGCGTTCTGGTTTGCGTCGTGCTTTTGCTCATTGTCCTGTTTGCGTGGTTACGTGCGCGCGGGCGATTCATTCTTGTTGATTGTATTGTTCGCAATCGCGCTGCGATTGCCGAACCGTGGAAAGAATTTCGTGCAGAAGGAAACAGCTTCTTCCTGTTCTCACTGCTCGTGGCGCTGGTACTCATCCCGGTAATCGCGATTGCGGGGCTTGTACTCATTGTGCCGTTTATCCCATGGGGCAGTCAGGCACAACCGGGTATCACATTTTGGATTGGTCTTGGGTTGTTTGTGTTTGTCGCGGTCTGCCTTGCTTTCGTCTGGGCCCTGACTTCTCAATTGATGGTCCCGATCATGTACCGGCAACGCTGTCGCGCACGGCTCGCGTTTGCCCAAGCTGTGGACCTGGTAACCTCCCATCCCGGGCCGATCTTGCTTTACGTTTTGTTTCTTCTGCTGTTGGCAGTCGCAGTGTTCATGATTGCGTGTGCGGTAACGTGCGCCACTTGTTGCATCGCTGCGATTCCGTACGTCGGCACAGTTATACTTTTGCCAATTCCAGTTACGCTTGGCGCGTTTGCGCTGTTGTTTCTTCGGCAGTTCGGTTCCGAGTACGATGTATGGGCCGGATTGACGCCGCCGGAATTTTTGCCTGTATTAGTGCCGCCGCCTGCGCCTCCGGGAACTGAAGCAAGCTAGGTAACGCGCCAAATAAACAAATTGTCCTGAATCAAAAAGACTCGACGAATGGTCAGCTTTTAAGTAAACAAACGCCTATGAAAAAACCCTTTATTCTTTGCTGTGTCACCCTACTTGCGATCGCACCTCTCTGCCTTATTGAAGGGAAGCCGCCGAAGACAGGCAAATCAGCCCCGAGCGAGTCGACGATCACCGATCTCGAGAAATCCGCATGGGAAGCATATAAGAACAAACAGGCAGACGCATTCAAGGCGCTGATGTCGAAAGACTATTATGGCGTCTACGCCGAAGGAGTGAAAACTTTGGACACTGAGCTTGCCGACATGGCAAAGAGCGATCTGCGCGACTACTCATTTTCAGACGTCAAGGTAGTTTTCCCGCATCCGAAGATGGCTGTCATGACTTATAAGGCGAAGATGCAGGCGACCGCTGACGGCAAGGACGTATCCGGCACGTACAACAGCGGAAGTGTCTGGGTTCAACAGGGCGGAAAATGGGTCGGCGCGTTTCATACTGAAGCCAAGACGCAGTAAGGGTCAGCGGTCAGGGATCAGACGATCAGAAGTCAGACTCAAGCTAATTTTGCCAGTTGGGGATGTTCGTTATGAGAATTGCAGGAGAACTCCCGTTACTCGCAGCCTTAGCGGCGTCGCCGATTTTGTTAGGTATTCTGACAGCGCAATCTGCCACGCCTCCGATGAAAGCTGTTGTCATTCACGAGTACGGCGGCCCGGAGGTTTTGAAGTATGAGGACATCCCGCGACCAGAACCGAAAGATGATCAGTTGCTCATCCGTGTAATTGCGGCTGGTGTGAATCCGGTCGATGGCATGATCAGATCGGGAATGTTCAATGGAAATCGCGCGTTTCCCATAATTCTCGGCGGCGATGTCGCAGGCGTTGTTGAAAGAGTTGGAAGCAAGATCACGAAGTTCAAAGTGGGCGATCCTGTGTTCGCCTACGTCAGCTTGAACAATAGCGGCGGTTACGCGCAATACGCTCTTGTGACTGAACGCGAAGCGGCGGCAAAGCCGAAATCGCTTACACATGTGGAAGCGGCAGCAGTGCCGATTGTGGCCCTGACTGCATGGCAGGCGTTGGTCGACACCGCGAAGCTAAGCGCGGGTCAGACCGTGCTTATCCATGGCGGCTCAGGTGGTGTGGGATCGTTTGCGATTCAAATCGCCAAGGCGCGGGGAGCGAAGGTAATCGCGACGGCTTCAACTGCGAATCAGGATTTCCTGAAAAAACTCGGGGCAGATGTGGCAATCGATTACACGAAGCAAAAATTCGAGGATATCGCTAAGGATGTTGATGTCGTGCTTGATTCGATTGGCAGGGATACACTCGCCCGTTCATATGCCGTAGTGAAGAAGGGCGGCATCATCGTTTCACTCGTTGCGCGTCCGAAAGAGTCCGAACTGAACAAGCACGGCATTCGTGGCACCGCCCTGAATGCTGAACCAAATTCAGAAGAGCTCGCCGAGATCGGCAAATTAATCGATGACAAGAAAATCAAAGTAATCGTGTCTCAAACATTCCCGCTTTCGGAAGCGATGAAGGCGCAGGAACAGGTGGCGACTGGCCACACGCGCGGTAAAATAGTTCTTAAAGTTGGTCACGAGCCGAAGTAGCAGCATTCGATGCAGGCTGCCGTTAGGTTGAGCGAGGCGCTGCGAGGAAATGCGAAGACTTCACTTCGCTCAGAATGACATGAACGTGCATTGGCAACCATGAACTGGGATGCGATTAGCGCCATTTCGCAATTGGTCGGCTCCCTGGCGGTCGTTTTGTCCGTGCTATATCTGGCCGTGCAAGTGCATCAGAGCACGCGTGTGGCCAAAGTCGCCATGCAAGACGCCGCGGCAGCGGCCCTGCGCGACGTGACGAAGCCGTTGATGGAAAACGCCGAGCTGGAACGAATCTGGCGCGTCGGGATCGAAGACATTAGCGCGCTCTCAATCGAAGAGCGGGCGCGATTTTTCCATGCTGCTTACCAATTCTTGAAAGCGTTTGAGAGCATCCATTTTCATCACGTTTACGGAATGATGGACAGGGATCTTTGGGAAGGCTGGCACGGACTCCTTCGACATTACGTCTTCGCGCCGGGCATGGCTCATTACTGGAAACTTCGGCCTGAAGTTTTCTCCGAACGGTTTCGCAATTTCGTTAACTCGCTCGAACCACCGATTGATCAGCGCACGGTAGGCACGCTGTTCAAAGAGGAACGAAAGTGATGGAACGTGGTAGGGACGGCGCGCTGCGCCGTCCCTACCTTAGGTTTACTTACAGGGTCCGGGCACTGGGATGACGAATTTGCCGTCCTTCTCCGCCACGAAATTTTCGGAGCTGCTGGAGGAGCTGCCGCTTGAGTCCTTTTTGTCAACCTTGATGACGAGTTTTTTTGTCGGTTTGAGATTCAGACAAACTTTGCCGGTTGGTCCGTCCATTGCTGTGGTTGCTTTCTTAACGTCCTCCGGCGTGAGACTAACAAGCTCGATACTGGTAATTTTTTCCCCGGCATTGCCGGACTGCATCATCTTGTAAAACTCGAGAGCCTGGGGATCAGAGCCTTGTGTGTAAAGGAAGCCCTCGAGGATGGCTGTGTCCTTGCCTTCCATTGCTGCTTTGTACTTGTCGGTAAATGCTTTTTCCTGTGCGGGTGTCGCCGCCACCGCACCCAGGGCGACTGAAAACAGGAATGCGCCAGCTACTGTAAAGATTTTCGTTGAGGTTTTCATGGCTGCCACCGTAGTCGGCTCGATTTCCGCAACGCAAGCCAATTCGAAAAAGAAAAATCGTTGCTGGATCGCGCTGCGCGAGCTATTCCACTCTGCCCATCTTGGCGCCGTAGCTTCCCAATGAACATCCACGAATATCAAGCCAAAGAGTTGTTGCAGAAATTCGATGTGGCTACGACGCGCGGCAGAGTCGCGGCGACACTCGATGAAGCGGAGCAGATCGCGCGCGAGCTGGGCGATATCGATATTGTTGTTAAGGCACAGATCCACGCCGGCGGACGCGGCAAGGGCAAGTTCAACAACGGATTTAAGGGCGGCGTGCACGTTCGCAAAACCCCTGACGAAGTCCGTGATGTTGCTGCGAAAATGCTTGGGCAAATTCTGGTGACACACCAGACCGGTCCGGCGGGTCGTCTGGTGAACAAAGTTCTCGTGGCAGAATCGGCCGATATCGCGCGGGAAATCTATTTTGCGGTCCTGCTAGATCGCGCTACCGCTGCCCCTTTAATTGTCGCCAGCACCGAAGGCGGCGTCGAAATTGAAGCCGTCGCGGCGAAATCGCCCGAGAAAATTATTCGGGAGCCGATTGAGCCATTAGCTGGTCTGCAGCCGTACCAGGCTCGAAAACTGGCAAAACAACTCGGTTTTGAGTCATCGCAGGTAAAGAACGCGCCAAAATTATTCGAAGGACTTTATCGCACTTTCATTGCGTACGATTGCTCGATGGTGGAGGTGAACCCGCTGGTCATCACGAAAAAAAGCGAAGTCCTTGCACTCGACGCCAAGTTCAACTTTGACGATAACGCGCTCTATCGCCATCCGGAGATCGCTGCGATGCGCGACAGAGCCGAGGAAGATCCGCGCGAAGTCGAAGCGTCAAAACACGGACTGAATTACATTGGGCTCGACGGCAACATAGCGTGCCTCGTCAATGGCGCCGGTCTCGCCATGGCCACCATGGACATCATCAAATTCTACGGTGGCGAACCGGCTAACTTTCTCGATGTCGGCGGTGGCGCGACAGAAGAGCAGGTGACCGAAGCGTTCAAAATCCTGATCGCCGACAAGAAAGTGAAAGCGATTCTGGTAAATATTTTCGGCGGCATCATGAAATGCGACGTGATCGCGCAGGGAATTATCGATGCAGCGAAAACAGTGAAGCTGTCGGTGCCGCTTGTGGTTCGTTTGGAAGGAACGAACGTCGAGCGAGGCAAGCAGTTATTGAAGGAAAGCGGCCTCGCGCTAATCGCGGCGGACGATCTCGCCGATGCAGCGCAAAAAGTTGTCGAAGCGGCAAAAGCCAAATGAAGGCGAGGTCTGCAATCGTATTCCTTGCACTTACCGCTGCGGTTTCAGCGGAGGAACTTCCGCGAAAATCAAAAGCGCCACGCGAGAGTTATCCGAATGTCGACGTTATCTACGACTCGGTGAGAATGCCGGACGGCAAACGTTTGCGCAGCATCATCACCAAACCGCGTGACGCGAAGGGAAAATTGCCGGTCATTTTTCTCGCCGGCTGGCTGAGTTGCGATTCGGTTGAAGCGCCGGCAGACACGAAAGATACGATCGGATTGATCTTGCGCGGGCTCGCACAAACACCAGGATTTTGCACGTTCAAAATCGATAAGCCGGGGTGCGGGGACAGCGAAGGCGATTGTTCGCAAACCGATTTCGACACGGAGCTCGCTGGGTATCGCGCGGCATTCCGCGCGCTGAAAAATCACGACTTCATTGACTCAGACCGTGTGTACATTTTTGGCAGCAGCAACGGCGGCGGATTCGCACCCTTGGTTCCGGAGACGGAAGCGGAACAGGCGCACGTGCGCGGCTACATCACGATCGGTGGATGGGTCAAAACGTGGTTTGAGCACATGCTCGACATCGAGCGGCGACGTTTTGCTTTGCTGAAAAAATCGCCCGGGGAAGTGACGGATCGGATAAAAGGCGCCACCACACTTTATTACGAGTGGTTAATTAAGGGCCGCAGCATTGCTGAAATTTTGAAAGACAAGCCGGAGCTTGCTGAGCTTTGGCCCGAGGGGAAAGACCAAACACATCTTTACGGACGACCACTGAAATTCTATCAGGATTTGCAGCGGCTGAATCTCGCAGCCGCCTGGTCCCGCGTGAAGGTTCCGGCGTTAATCTTGCACGGACAGTTCGACTGGATCATGGGCCGCGAAGATTCTGAGCTGATCGCGCAAATCGTAAACGCGAACGTTGCCGGTGCGGCACGTTTCATCGAAGTGCCGGAGATGGGACATGGCGGGCAGCATTATCTGAGCATGGCGGACGCGTTCGCTGGAAAAGAGGCGCCATTCGATCCGAAGATGATTCGCACCATCACAGATTGGTTGGAACAACAACAAAAGAAACCTGCCGGATGAAAATCAAAGAATTAGGTTTTGTAGCAATTCCCGTAACTGATATCCCGCGAGCGCGAAAGTTTTACGAGGGGGTTCTTGGCCTGCAAGTCTCGGATGAAATGATGGGCGGAAAATGGATCGAGTATATGGTTGGCGATAATACGCTCGCGATTGCGAATGTCGGCGAGCAGTGGAAGCCGTCCGATCAGGGGACAGGTGCGGCGCTGGAGGTGGAAAACTTTGATGAAGCGATTAAGCAGCTCAGAAATCAAGGCGCACCGTTCGCTGCTGAGCCCTTCGAAACGCCGTGTTGCCACATGGCGGTGGTGCAAGATCCCGACGGAAACAAGCTCATAATTCACAAGCTCAAACCCGAAAGCGAGAAAGGAGTCTGCAAATGATCACGAATGAAGTGGCCTTTGTTGCCATTGCGGTATCTGACAAGGAACGCGCGCGAAAATTTTATCAGGAGACGCTGGAGTTAAAGCCTACGCGCACACAGATGGATGGCGCGTGGGTCGAGTACGATCTTGGCCCGGTCACGGTTGGAGTCGGTTGTCATCCTGCGTGGCAACCTTCGCGCGATGGAACCACGGTCGCGTTCGAGGTCGAAGATTTCGATGCTGCGTACACAAAGCTCAAAGACCGCGGCGTGAACTTCGACATGGAAAAGATGGAGACGCCGGTTTGCTGGATGGCGCAATTTCGCGATCCAGACGGAAACAAGCTGGTGATTCACAAAAGAAAAGAGAAATGAATTTGGAAACCAGGAAACCAAGAGACAAATCAGAAAAGCAGGAACGCAGGAATCCTGCTGATCCGTTTCATGAGTTCGTGGCTTCCAGATTTTTTCCTCTTTTCCTGCTTTCCTAATCTATGTCCGTTTTGGTTGATAAAAACACCCGCCTCGTTGTGCAGGGCATCACGGGCAGCGCGGGTGCGTTTCACACCCGGCAGTGCATGGACTATGGCACTAACGTTGTTGCCGGCGTCACGCCCGGGAAAGGCGGCCAAATGTTCGAGGCCAAGGTGCCGGTGTTCGATACTGTTTGGGAAGCGCGACAAAAAACCGGATGCAACGCGTCGATGGTGTTCGTGCCTGCGGCTGCGGCTGCGGATTCGATCCTCGAAGCAGTTGATGCCGGAGTTGAGTTGGTAGTTTGCATCACCGAAGGAATCCCGGTGATGGATATGATGCGCGTGAAAGCGCTAATGCGCGGAAAGAAATCGCGCCTGATCGGGCCGAATTGTCCGGGCATCATCACACCCGGACAGTGCAAGATCGGGATTATGCCCGGCTACATTCACAAGCCCGGCAACATTGGCGTGATCTCGCGGTCTGGAACCCTCACGTACGAAGCGGTCTGGCAGTTAACATCACGCGGCTACGGACAATCAACCTGCATTGGAATAGGCGGCGATCCGATTCATGGTTTGTCGCATCTCGACTGCGTGAAATTGTTCAATGACGATCCGGGCACAGATGCGATGATCTTGATCGGGGAAATCGGTGGGTCCGCCGAAGAAGAAGCCGCGGAATGGATCAAATCGCACTGCAAAAAACCTGTAGCAGCATTCATCGCCGGAAAAACCGCCCCGCCCGGACGACGGATGGGTCACGCAGGCGCGATCGTTTCCGGCGGAAAAGGAACTGCAGCGGGAAAGATTGAAGCGCTACAAGCAGCGGGAATTGCTATTTCTGAAACTCCGGCCGCAATTGCCGCTACGCTCATATCGAAAATAAAAGGTTCCACGTAATCCGAACTCGAGTTCGCAGTAAATATGTCGGATGCGAAGCAAATCGCCGACTCAATTGATTGTGACTAACGAACCGAAGAGTTGTCGCGGCGGGCGATGATTGCTTGTCGCATCCCATCAGCCGAGGTCGACGCAATCGCCTGCTGCTTGTGAAAGTAGAGGCGAAACGTTAAACAAGGCATGCTATGGACACACTCGCACTTATCGCAATCACCTGGATCGGCAAAGAATATCGGTTCCTTGGGCTGGACTGGAGCTATCTCGTTATCCTCGGCCTGATCGGGAACGCCACGTTTTCGATGCGTTTCCTTGTGCAGTGGATCGCCTCGGAACGGCAGGGCGAAAGTGTCATCCCGGTTTCGTTTTGGTATTGGAGCATCGCCGGCAGCGTGATCATGTGTTTCTACTTCATTTTCAAACGCGACCCAGTCGGCATCCTCGCCTATCTTCCCAATTCGCTGATTTACCTTCGTAATCTGATGTTGATCCAGAAGGGCAAGTCTGCTCCCACTGCTGCCGCGCCTTCACAGCATCCCCGCGAGATGGGTTGACGGAGTTATTCTTCGGTTTCTTTCGGATCTTGAGATTCGGATTTCGAAGTTCCCCCCGCAGATAGATTTGCCGCTTTCCAATCCATCGCCATGCGAATCCGGGCGCGGCCGCTGGGATGATCGTAAAAGATGAATTCTTCGAGACGCGTCGGATTAAGTTTGCGATAGGCGCCGAGTTTAAGCGCCACCTTCGCCATGCCGTCGGGCTCGCGCGCGGTGTTGATTCCAAAAGCGTCGGCTTCACGCTCAGTGACGCGCACCACGGTGTTCAAAAACGGCGTAGCTAGAAAAAGCAGTGTGCAGAAAATCAATGCCAGTAGCGGGAGTCCGGCTGGATCGGCGATGCCGCGTACGCCCCACTTGTGGCCCCAGCGTCTGACGGCTGCGTTAAACAGAACTCGTGTCAGCGCAAATCCGATGAGTATGAAAATTCCCAGGTAGGTCAGCAGTTTTGCGCCGTGGTTAAGAACGTAGTGCCCCATCTCGTGCGCCATCACCAATCGTATCTCTGGGAGCGTGCATTGCTTGAGCAAATTGTCATTGAGTGCGATTCGCGTTGTTCCGAGGAACCCCGAAACATTCGCGCTTACACGCGTCGTCTGGCGCGAGGCATCCACCTCGAAGACCTGTTTTACCGGGATCTGATTCGCCCGCGCCATTGCGAGAATAGGCTCGCTGACTTCAGGCTTTGTAAGCGGTTTATACGTATTGAAGAGCGGCTCGATGAATACCGGTGCGATAAAGACCAAAGCAAACGAGAAAACAATGGCCACGCCGGTTCCCCATAGCCACCACCTTTTCGGTGCTCGCCGGAAAACAGCGTACAGCACGATCAAGACTATCGTGCCGCCGATGAGCGTGATCCCAAGGCCAATCAACTGCTCCCGAAACCACGCCGGAAAACTTTGTGTGGCGAGTTCGTATTGATGCTCGCGAAAGAAGTGCTCGTAAACGTTGAGCGGAAAGCTCAAGACGAAAACGATCAGCAAATACAGCACGCCGTAACAGGCGACTTGCGGCGTTTTATATCTCGTTAGTCGTTCCGAAAAATCGCGTAGCCGCGCTGAAACCCGCGAGGACAGCAGCAGAATCGATATGGTGGCGGCCACAAGATAATTCCACAGAATCAGCCAATAACCGCCCTCAAAGTAGGCGTCTGATTTTTCACGCTTGTCTTGCGGCACACTGTCCAACCACGCCTGTGTCGCCGCAGCCGGATCAATGGCTGTGGACTGTTGCGGGGCAGGGGAGTTATCGCCGGGACCGCTGATCTTGTTTGCAGTTTCGCTCGACCTTGCACTTTGAGATGAAGTCTGCGCGGGAGTTTCGTCAGATAAACCTGACATCGAAGCGACCACCAACCCCGCGACTGTCGCAACTGGAAGCAAAAATTTCTTCATGGGCATGATGTTGGTCACGCCGTGACGTAAGCAGACCGCCTTCCTCTGTAAAGCTTGACAGTGACCGTCGCATTAGGCTGGACTAGCCGCCGCCGAGGATGGTAAAGAAAAAACATGAAAGCGTTCGTGTCGGAGTCGCTGATTTGCGCGCTCGCGCTGGGAACGATTTTCGTCGGCAGCTTAAATGCCCAAACACCTACACCAGATACAGCGCGTTATGGCCCTTACCCCACCTATTATAAGGAAATCGTTATGGTGTGGCTCAACAAGCAATTGATCGATCCGGACAGCGCACGCATTGAGTGGAGCGGAGACCCAAAACCATCCGATGTGGGCAAGGGCAGCGAAGCGTTGTCGGGTTATCTCGTTAATTTCACCGTGAACGCGCGAAATCGTTTTGGCTCTTACACAGGCAAGCAAAAACATTCTGTGCTCATTCGTAATGGCGAAGTAATCAAGAGCATGGGGTTCGGTTATTAAATGAAGATGAAACAATTAAAATTAAGTTCTAAACGGAGATCATCCGGCCAGGTCGTGGTCCTGCTTATTATCGTGCTGGCGTTGGCTGGCGGCGCGTGGTGGTGGCTTAACTCCAGTAAAGAGAATTCGGCCAAGGAAGGAAGAGACTTCGCTAACGAGGCAATTCAGAAAATTGCTGTCCAGCACGACGGCAATTTTTTCATCTCACGGCTCAGCCCGCAGATGCGCATGGCCTTCGCCGCCCCGACTGCACAGCAGGAGTTTATGAACGAGATTGTGAAGCTTGGAGCGCCGGTTCGCCCGGTTGACGTTCAAGGCAAGATTGAATTTAACTCGCAATTCTTTGAGCCACACGGCTCTTTCCACGCGCGGATCTATTATCCAGCGAGATACGCCGATATGGATCTCACCATTTCGCACCCGGTGGGGCGTTGGCAAATTGACCAGATCGCATTCATCCCGCAGGCGGAGCAGCCTAGCATGCCCGCCCCTGCGGCGCCGCCCCCAGCTGCACCTGCACCGCAAGCTCCACCGGCATCTCCCGGTGCACCTCCACCGCAAGTTCCACCCGCATCTACAGGTGCGCCTCCACCCGGAGCTCCACCCGCATCTACATCTGCACCTGGAGCTGGAGCTTAAAGAAGTTGGTGGCGCTCGCTTCCCACAGGGAAGCGGCTACAGCAACAGGCGGTCGAGTGAATCCAGACACATCTGCGACCACGTCTCCATCGTTTCGCGACGCGCGATTAAATCGTTCTTCGCAAGAAATGTCAGGCCGGTGATCATCGCTTCGCGCTTTTCGACCTTCGGCTCGGCCAGTTTGAATACGTGAACGACGCCAAGATGCACGCGCCCGACCTCGGTGCTGTCATCGTTTAAAAGCGCAACAATTCGATCTTCGAACGGAGCAGCGATTTTGATCTCTTCGTTGACTTCGCGTTCCACGCCCGCTCGATAGGCCTGCTCATCCATGGCAAAGAGAGATTCGTCGGTCTCATTCATGTGACCGCCAATCCCGATTGAGCCTTTCGCAATCAGGCGCTGTTCGCCGGCTTTCTTTCCGCGGACGTAGTAAGCGATCTTGTTTTGAAACGCGATGAGCGCGTAAGGGATGATTTGTTTGTAGGCAGGATTGATCTCAGCGTCCGCACGGGGAAGAAAGAAATTGTTTCCACGCGAGAGGAACGCATCGAGATATTTTTGGGGCGCGAAGTTGAGACCGTGAAAAGCCCCAAGCTGGTCAAAAAGCTCCCGCCGGATAACGAGGACGTTTTCGTTAGGCACACTCATAACTCTGTCATTCCGAGCGGAGCGCAGCGAAGTCGAGGAATCCCGCAGAAATGCCGACGGTGTAACCGCGGGCTCCCTCGACTTCGCTCGCGATGACACAGCACATCAATATGAATACGTCACACCCACCTGCGGTCCGAACAGGTTCAGGCTGGGATTAGGATCGGTTTGGCCCCGGTTCGACAAATGCTGGTAAAGCGCTCCAACGTCCACTTTCCACTGATCATTCACGATATAAGAAACGCCGGCCGCGGAGAGAATGTTGAAGGTGAAATCCTGTCCCTGTCCGCCTGGCACTTCGGGGTGGCTGTCGATCCCGCCGGCTCCTACACCGCCTGAGATGTAAGGCACGAATCGCCAGTGTGGCTGAACAAAGTTGTATCGAAACCCCACGTTGAATCCGAAGTAGTGATTCTCGATTCCTTTAAAAATCGGCTCCGCGATCGCGCTGATATAGAACTGATGATAGCCGCGCAACCAGTTGTCACTTCGAATGACTCCCCAGCGGATGCGTTCTGTCAGAAAGAACGCACCGATTTGATAATCCGTGGGCGGATTAATCGCGCCGAATAAGTATCCAGTCTCAAGTGCGAATTCGATTCGGTGCGGATTGAATTCGTCGCCGGCTATGGCTCGAACGTTGTTCTCCGACGTGCCGCCGAAGAGCCGGAAACAAACGCTGAGAAACAACAAGACAGCGCATGCACGAGCGTATTTCATTCGCGCGCTACGATAGGAACGCTTGCTCGGATTGCAATTCTCCTGTAGCGGCGCTCTGTGAGCGCCGAAGTCGAATACGAAACAGCAACACGCAGCGGCGGTCACAGACCGCCGCTACAGAAGTCGGCAAGATCAGAAGGGAGCGTGCTGGTCCATTCGCGCTCGTTCTCGATGGCTAGTTTCGCCGAGTGCAAAGCATGTCGAGGCAATAGGAGTTTCTGCTCGAGCTCATGAGTCCATCCAGTTTCGATGAAATGCAGGTACGACTGCTCGTCGGGGCCATAGATTTTGTCGCCCACAATCGGGTGGCCGATTGAGGTGAGATGCACCCGAATCTGATGAGTGCGTCCGGTGCGCGGAATCGCGCGAATGACGCTGAAGCGATCGCCGGACGAGGTCGATCTTCTGAACCGCCGCTCAACAAAAAATTCTGTCTGTGCTGGTGCGCCCGCGGCGTGAATCATTTGTTTGAGCCAGATCACAGAGTCTTGGTGTTTGCCCTGACGATCTAACGGAGCGTCAACGAGCTTGTGTTCCCATTCAGGCCAACCCCAAACGATCGCGAGATATTCTTTGCGCAAGGAGCGTCGTTGCATCAACACCCCGAAGTCGCGTGCTGCTGCGGCCGTTTTCGCAACCAGCACCAGCCCGCTCGTCTCGCGATCCAATCTGTTCACGATTGAAACCTGACCGCCGCTTGCGATCTCGAATGCGAGCAGCTCGCGTAATTGCTGCCACAACGTAGGTGCGGCGCTTGGTTTGGTGGGATGAATGAGAAGAAACGGCGGCTTGTTGACGACGAGATAGTCGTCACTCTCATCTACGATTTCGAAGTGGAGTTGTGGAGTGATGGAGTAATGGAGTAGAGAATCTCTGTAACTTCAAAGACCCAGCACTCCACCACTCCAATACTCCATCGCTTGAGCCCGTGCTTGACCTGGCTAACAAAACTGCTTTACCTAAAACGCCTCAGCCTTAACCAGGAGCTGGCCTTGGATTCCAAAGACATCAAAGAAATCAAAGCAATCATCGATTTGATGAAAAAGCACGATCTCTCCGTGTTCGAGATCGAAAAGGAGGGCTTTCGTCTAAAGCTGCAGAGAGGGGCTTCCGCTTCGCAAGCGACGATAGCAGCACCTGCGGCAGCGGGCGGTCAAGCCAAAGGCGCGGTCGCGGGGAATGAACCGGCGCCTGCAGCGAAAGCGATCGAAAGCGTTCCAATGAAAGAGATCGTTTCGCCGATGGTGGGTACGTTCTACCGCGCTGCATCGCCCGACGCGCCCGCTTTTGTTGAAGTCGGGAAACCCGTGACCGAAGACACAGTCGTTTGCATCATCGAAGCAATGAAAGTGATGAACGAGATTAAGGCTGAAACCAGCGGCGTTATCGCCGAAGTGCTAGCGGACAACGGTAAGCCGGTCCAATTCGGCCAGGCGCTTTTTAGACTGCGATGACAGAAGCACGGTAGGGCGCGGCCGCCGGGCGCGCCGAATCGCGCGTCCCACATGTTCCAGAAAGTTCTCATTGCTAATCGCGGAGAGATCGCGCTACGGGTGATTCGCGCCTGTAAGGAACTCGGCGTTCGCACGCTCGCAGTCTATTCGGAAGCAGACGTCGATTCGTTGCACGTCCAGCTCGCTGATGAAGCGATCTGCATCGGTGCCGCGCCCAGCCTTGAGAGTTATTTGAAAATTGATCGGATCATGAGCGCGGCTGAGATCGGCGATGTTGACGCGATTCATCCCGGCTATGGGTTTCTCGCTGAGAACCCCCATTTCGTGGAGGTCTGCGAAAGCTGCAATATCAAGTTTATCGGGCCGTCCTCCCGTGCGATGCAATCCATGGGCGACAAGAACGCTGCTCGTGCTGCTGCGCGCAAAGCCGGCGTGCCGGTAACGCCCGGCAGCGATGGAATCGTCGAGACGGAGGAGGAGGCGATGAAGATCGCAAAGAAGCTCGGGTACCCGGTGATGGTTAAGGCGGCTGCCGGCGGCGGCGGCCGCGGGATGCGCGCTGCGCATAATGAGCCCAGTCTCAAATCGGCTTTCCATAGCGCGCGGCATGAGGCGCAGAAAGCATTTGGAAACGACGAGGTGTATTTGGAAAAGCTCATCGTAAATCCGCGCCACATTGAATTCCAACTAATGGCCGATAGCCATGGCCACGTCATCCATCTTGGCGAACGCGATTGCTCAATTCAACGGCGTAACCAAAAAGTGATTGAAGAATGTCCGTCGGCGGTGATGACGCCGAGTCTTCGCAGGAAAATGGGCAATGCTGCCGTGAAATTGGCCAAGTCAGTCGGGTACGAAAACGCGGGAACGATTGAATTTCTGGTCGATAAGGAAAGGCATTTTTACTTCATGGAAATGAACACACGCATCCAGGTGGAGCACACCATTACGGAGGAAGTTTATGGATGCGACCTCGTCAAGGAGCAGATACGCATCGCCGCGGGCGAGCCGCTTTCGCCGCATGTGGCGCGCGCGGAACCGCGGGGGCACGCCATCCAATGCCGTATCAATGCCGAAGATCCTGCCAACAACTTCCAGCCAACGCCGGGCCGCATCGATTTTTATTATGCGCCAGGTGGCCGCGGCGTTCGCATCGACTCGCATGTTTATACCGGCTACACCGTGCCGTCATATTACGATTCGCTGATTGCGAAAATAGTTACCATCGGTTCTACGCGGATCAATGCCATCGATCGAATGCGACGCGCGCTGGACGAGTACTACATCAGCGGCATTAAGACCACTGTGCCGTTTCATGCCGCCATGATGCGGGACGGCGATTTTCGCGATGGAAACTATGACACCGGTTTGATCGACCGCCTCATGTCAGCGGGCAAACTCAATCTAAAGTCGCGGCCCCTTCGTTTGCATGAGTAGAGCACAATGCGATGAGCGTGCTCAGCGAATGCCGACTGTACGGAATTATTGACCTGGGCTACGTCGAACGAGGCGATGCCGCTCGCATCGTGGAGCAACTGATCGAGGGGGGCGTCGATCTGATTCAGCTTCGCGGAAAAAACAAATCAATCGGCGAACTTGCGGATCTCGCAGCAGAGTTACATGAATTGGCAGCGAAATCTTCCACCCCATTGATCGTGAACGATCACGCTGAAATCGCAAGGCGCGTGCCGGTCGAAGGCGTGCACGTCGGCCAGGATGATGACTCGATCGAGATCGTTCGACAGAGAGCGTCCCGCGACATTTTGATCGGAAAATCTACGCACAGCCTGGCGCAAGCGCGTGCTGCCCAAGGCGAAGGTGCGGACTACATCGGATTCGGCCCGATCTTCGCGACTCCCACCAAGCCTGGTTATGCGCCGATAGGTCTTGAAGACATCAGACGCGTTCACGCAGAAGTGCACCTGCCGATTTTCTGTATCGGCGGCATCAATATCGACAATCTACAGAGCGTGATTGACGCCGGCGGGAAGCGGGTCGTGATGGTTTCAGCATTACTCAAGGCGCAAAACATTGTTGATTACGCGCGCTGCGCCACAGATATGCTGGCGTGAGCGGACGTTGTAACCGTGTAACCTTTTAATCACTTAACCCTTTTTCGGATGTCCGTTCTCATTGTTGGCTCTATTGCAATCGACACGGTTAAGACGCCGGTGGAGGAACACTCGGAATTGTTAGGCGGCTCGGCTTCGTACGCCGCACTTGCGGCAAGTTTCTTTTCGCCCGTTCGGCTCGTCGGCATCGTCGGCAATGATTTTCCGAAATCGGAATTCGATTTCTGGAGATCGCGCAAGATTGATACCGAAGGCGTGCAGCGAGTGGATGGAAAAACCTTCCGCTGGTCCGGCGAATATTCGTGGGATCTGAACACGCGCCAGACGCGTTCCATCGATCTCAATGTGTTCAAAGATTTCGAGCCGGAATTGCCGGTGAACTATCGGCAAACCGATTTTGTTTTGCTGGCCAATATCGCCCCCTCGCTACAAGCGCACGTGCTCGAGCAAATGGAGCGTCCGCGTTTCGTTGTCGCCGACACCATGGATCTTTGGATCGAGACAGCGAG
>Ga0070684_100000769_pt1 | contig 22213 bp, 19 predicted proteins | sample KBSC723LmetaG_FD_65653 | JGI IMG/M metagenome (GOLD analysis project Ga0070684, IMG submission 65653) | Corn rhizosphere microbial communities from Kellogg Biological Station, Michigan, USA - KBS C7.2-3L metaG | ecosystem: Host-associated > Plants > Roots > Rhizosphere ...
CCAACCCCGCATAACCGAACACACTGGTCACCGATCCGATGTTGATGATCCGTCCATATTGGCGAGAAATCATGCCGCGCGCCACAGATTGCGCCACAAAGAAACTGCCCCGTAGATTGGTATCGAGCACCAGGTTCCAGTCGTCCCAGGTGACGTCGAGTGCCGGCTTGCGCACGTTGCATCCGGCATTGTTCACCAGGATGTTGATCTGCCCGAACGCCGCTTCAGCATCGGCAGCCATGCGGCGAATACTGTCTTCCTCCCGAACATCGAGTTCGAGCGCAACCGTCCGCCTGCCCAGCGAATGAATTTCCGCCTCAAACTCGGCAAGGCTCTCCCGCCGCCGGCTGGTCAGAACCAGGTCGGCTCCGGCCCGGGCCAATGCTCGCGCCAGGTACTGTCCAAGCCCGCGGCTGGTTCCGGTGACCAACGCCACCTGACCTGAAAGATCGAACATCGCATCGCTCATTGCAGGTCACTCCCTCCCGGCGTAAGCACTACCTTCATCAGTCCCGGCTCACCCGCGTACAGTCGCTCGAACCATTCCGGCCCGCTGGCGAGAGGAGCCACGGCGGAAATGAGCGGCGCAACGCGAATACTCCCGCGCGCAATGCCCTCGATCGCCTGCGCGTACTCTCCCGCGGATGCGGCGGTTCCCTGCAGGCGAATCTGGCGGCTCACCACCTTCTGCAGCGGAAGCTTGACTGCCGGAGTAATGTTTCCAATCAGCAGAACGGTTCCGCCCTTGCGCACCGCGTCGATAGCCGCGGAGACGGTTTCATCTCGCCCCACGGCCTCGAAGACCACGTCCACACCCACCCCGCCGGTGATTTCATTGACGCGCTGAACGAGGTCGCTTCCGCCTGCGTGTAGTACAACGGTTGCGCCCAGCGCCTTCGCAAGTTCCAGGCGCGATGCGTCGATATCGGCAATCAGCACGCGCTCAAATCCTGCGGAACGGGCAGCCTGCATGGTGAGCAAACCGATCATTCCCGCTCCAATGACCAGCGCCGTGCCTCGCCCTTCACTGGGACTGAGCGCGACCGCGTGCAGCGCTACTGCGGCCGGTTCCAGCAGGGCCGCCTCCGCAAATGGCATGGAGTCCGGCAATCTAAAGGCGATGCGTTCGGGAACGACGACGAATTCGGCGAACGCCCCGTTCCGGCGATATTCTCCGCATGAAACGCCCAGAACTTCGCGCCGGTCGCAGAGATTCACTTCGCCGCTGCGGCAGAAGCGGCATTCACCGCAATAAATTGTGGAATCGAACGTGATGCGGTCGCCGCTGCGAAACCGGGTGACGCCGGGGCCGGTTTCCGCCACCACTCCGGCAGCTTCGTGTCCCATGATGAGCGGCGGAATGCGTCTGCCGGACGATCCGTCATAGCCGTGCACATCGCTGCCGCAGATTCCGCATGCCGCGACAGCGACGAGCAACTCGCCCGGTCCTGCAACCGGCCTTTCGCTGTCCAGCACCTCAAGCCGCTTATTGGCAGTTAATACGAGCGCCTGCATAGCTGCATTCTGGCACAACAGGCCTCAGGAAGAGTTACACCTTGCTATTGAGGCAGTACCAAAAGCGTGATGGACTGCCCTGGAAAGCTGGTCGAGATGCTGCTTGTCGTCCCGCCTCCGCTCGGCGGCGTAATGCTGACCGGCGCGAGCGCCGCGATTTTTGTCAGGTCTGCATTGCTGTATTGATAGACCTGCGCAGTGGTGCCCGTACTCGTGAAATTGTCGATTGCGAGCGTGGAGTTGAGTGAGCCATACGTCTTGTTGATCACCACGATCGTGACCGCACCGTCAGAGGTCCGCAAGCCCCCGTAGACCGACAGTTTGCCCTGATCCGCGCTCGCAGACTTAAGCGACATGTCGCCGAACATTGAATTCTTGCCGTCGTAATTCCGGTAGATTTCAAAGGCGATCAAGCCGGGCAGTTGCGTCTTGGGATCGGGCGCTCCCCACAACGTGGCAAGATCGAGCCCGTAGCTTCCAAATATCCCGAGAACATCCGCTTGTGCGATGGCGCCGTTGATACTCTCCTGACCACCCCAGTTGTATTCCGTGAATGCGATCTTGGTTCCAGGGTAGTCATCGGCAACCCACTTCTGCGCCATGGGAATCAGTTGCGGCGCCTGCAAAGGCACATTGCAGCTCGTCGTGTAGTTGCTGTCCGTCAAATAATTCGGCTGCGGATAATTCGGATCCGTGTACGTGGGATCCCAGAACACACGCGTCGAATTCACGCGCGCGATCTGCGCCTGCGTGTCGCCCTCGCCGGTGAGCCCCACGCCGGTGCCGTGATAGGTCGCCGCAAAATACGTGTGCAGATCCAGGTAGTCCAGCAGCCGCGCGCCATACGTCGTGCTCGCGCCCTTCATCTGCTGCAGGTAGTACTCGATGAACGGAACTCCGCCATGTGCGTTGCGGTCCGATGGATTGCCCCAGGGCTGCCAGCACGGCCCCGTGCCCCATCCGCTTTGAACATCCTTCTGCGAATAGAAGAAATCCCACCACCCCGAAACGACCGGCCCGCTTACCGCGGCCGTCGGATCGGCGGTCTTGACCTCCTTGGCGGTTGCAATCCCATTCGTCGTCAGCTCGTCATAGGTGAACGGGTTCGGGTGTACGTCGCGATGCACCCCATACCACCACTCCGGCTCGTTATCCAGGCTGTAGATGGCCACGCCGCCGTCCGCCGCCTTGCCAAACTTGCTCACCAGGTACTTGACCCAGCCTCCGGTCCACGTCGCATCCACCGCCTGGTCGGTCAGCGTCGGATCGTTCCCGGTGATGGCGCATCCGCCGGCCTGCGTGCATCCGCTGACACCCTGTGGATACGTCCCGTTACCGCAGCTTGCGTTGTAAGGGTCGTGTCCCGTCTGTTGCGGATACGTCGACATCGGGAAGCTGCACGCTGTCCCGTTCTTCGCCACCCAGCCGATTACGGGCACCGTGCCCATCGTTTTCGCGCCCACCGCCTTGTCTGACTCAACCTCCTTGTTGAATCCGCTCGCGTCCTGCGTACCCCCGCCCGATACGCGATTCTCGAAGTACCAGTCCGCTGCGGCGTTGGTCACATCGGCCTTGTAGTTGTAGCGCGATGTCGCATCCCCTCCCCACCGGTCCACCGGCAGGTTCACAGCCTTCTCCGCCGTTTCGTCGTAGGCAAAGGCGTTCATGCCGTAGATGTCAGGACTGATGGCATGCGTCTTGTTCGCAGCGTCCACCGTGAGGGCTGGTCCAGCCGCAACGGCCGGAGCGTTGAGCGCCACGGTCACGCTTCCGCTGATCGTCGTATCCGCTGCGCTGGTGGCGGTCACAGTAACCGTCGCCGGCGCAGGATACGGCGTGTCATATAAGCCCGTCGAACTGATGCTTCCGGCGCTCAGCCCGGAGCACGATGAGCAAGTCACGGTCCACGTCACATCGCTGCTGAAGCTGCCCGTTCCCTGAACTGAAGCGGTGAATTGCTGCTGGGTTCCGATCGTCGCCGAGTTGGGCGTCACCGTGATAGCCGTGATCCCGCTTGAGGGTTTCACCGTCACCGATCCCGACCCGGTCGCGCTGTAGTAGCTCGCCGATGCTGCGGTATCTGGACTGTAGCTGGCGCTCAGGGTGTCAGTGCCGGCTGCCAGAGAGCCGGCGGTCACCTTGATTGTGGCGCTGCCGCCGCTTAACGGGGTCGCGCTTGAGGAATATGCGCCACTGCTAAGCTTCACAGTCCCCGTCGGTGTCGGCTTGCCCGCGCCGCCGCTCACCGCAACGGTCACATTCAGATCCTGCGCGGTGGTCACGCTGCTCGATGCCGGCGTTACGGTCACAGTGGGCGTAGTCTGCTGAGAGCCGCCGCCCCCGCCGCCTGAATTCGCCCCGCCTCCGCCGCACGCCGCCGTGAATACCAGACTGAAACTGATCAGGATTGCAGGAATATGCCCCCGTCGCGCCATTCTTTCCGCCTTATGCAAGCCTGCCCTGAAAAGGTGCCAGGCAGTCGCATTCATGAAAATGAAAACGTATCCATCCTACAGAAAATTCGTCCCGCTTTCCTCCAAAATTTCGAGTACTCTCCAACTTTTTTGCGCTGAAACCTTTCAAGCGCCCCCGTCCCTGGTTCACGCCCAAACGCACCCCCCAAAAAGCTTCAGCGCAATAGTGACCAGCACTTCACTCGCCCAAAAACAAACTCGCCATGCCGACACCAGCGAACCACCCGCTACACCCCGCACCGCGTGTCATCATGAATCAGGCTGCCGAGCGGCCCCAAGTCTCGCCGAAGGTCTCACATGACTGGTTCCGAAATGACATCCCCGTTGGCTCCATTCCTCATCGAGCCCCGTTTCGTCACCCGCGTCTGGGGCTATGACGATCTTCGCCCCTGGTTCGATACAACCGCGCAAGGCGAACCCCTGGGCGAAGTCTGGCTGACGGGCGACGACTGCCGCATCGCCTCCGGCCCGATCGCGGGCAAGACTCTCGCCGAAGCCTTCTCCGCCTCTGCCCCCGAGCTCCTCGGCCCTTCGGCTCCCACCCGCGAATCTCCGCTACTCATCAAGGTCATCTTTGCCCGCGAAAAGCTCAGCGTGCAGGTGCACCCCGATGACAAACTGGCGCAGAAGTATGGCCAGCCGCGCGGCAAAACCGAGTGCTGGTATGCGCTCGCCGCGGAACCCGGCGCTCAAGTCGCCGCGGGCCTCAAGCCGGGCGCGACCATGGATGAGATCCGAAGCGGCATTCGCGACGGGTCACTCGAAAAGAGCCTGAACGTCGTCTCCGTCCAACCGGGCGACATGATCTTCGTCGACGCCGGTACCGTGCATGCGATCTGGCCGGGTTCGATCCTGCTTGAGACCCAACAGAACTGCGACATCACCTATCGCATGTTCGACTACGGAAGGCCGCGCGAGCTCCACATCGAAAAATCCATCGAGGCTACCCGCCTCACTACGCGCGCCGGCAAGGTGCCTCCGGTTCAGCGCGATGATAGCACCATCCTCGTCGACGTGGAGTATTTCCGCGTGGAACGGCTTGACGTGAACGGATCGCGGGAATCCTCGACTCTCGCGGCATCGGATGAGCCCGCTGGGGGCCTGTCGTATCTGTTCGCCGCAGCAGGCTCTGGGCGAATTGAAGGCCAGGCTTTTGAGGCAATCGAGCTGCCGGCGCGCGGCATCGCCTGCGTTCCGGCCTCTTCGCCGGCTTTCAACGTGCAGGATCTCGGCGAACTCGATCTGATCCGCATCTCGCCGCGCTGGCCCTGAGCCCGGCCTATGCCGGCCCCGTCATCGGGCGCTCGTGAATCACCATCCACGACGTGCCGAAGCGATCGCGTAACTGCCCAAATCGCGAAGCGAAAAACGTCTCCTGCATGGGCATGAATACCTGGCCGCCTTCGGCGAGCAGCCCGTAGACGCGCTCCGCCTCTGCGTCGCTGTTGACGGCGTAGCAGATGTAAGCGCTGCGCATCGGCTCAAACCTGTCGGGGGAAACGTCGCTCGCCATGATCTGTGTGTCGCCGATCTCCAATTGCGCGTGCAGCACCCCGTTTGGGTCCATCTGCTGCGCCTGGCTCTGATCGGGCGCTTGGGCGAAGGTCATCAGCATCTGGATCTTGGCTCCCAGGTTCTGCTCGTAAAAGCGAAACGCCTCAGCGCAATTGCCGCCATAGTTTAGATAGGTACGAACCTTCATGAGCGATCCTCCAGCGCGTAACTGACGCTGCGCGCGCACGAATATCCTATCGCCTCAGGCGGCCGGATGAGTCAAGCATCGGGGAATTTCGCTCAGGGAAGATCGATGCCGCGCGGGCGAACCAAAGAGTCGGAACTGGAGCTATGCGGCACACAATGCAGCGATGAAGAAACGCTCGTCGCGTAAGAGCGCGTCACGTGCAGGCGGTCCATGACGAGGTACCGGGCGCGAATGCCTCCGAATGTCTGCGGCAGATTTGAAGGAAGCCGGTTGCGGTCCACATAAATGACCAGCGCCGCTTCGCGCGGACTGTCGAGACTCTGTCCCACGCCCACGCCGAAAAACGCGCTGTTGCCACGCATCAGGCTCCGCGCAATCTGCTGCTTCACGCGCAACGCACGGTTCATCGCGGCAGGGGGCAGGGCACTGGAAGCTTCGCCATTGTCCAGCGGAGCGGTGCCCAGAGCGACCTGCTCCGGCGTGGCGGAAATCACGACCGTGCGCACCCCATCGATCGCCGCGGGAATGGGTTCCTTTTCCCCGTCGGCGATATACATCAGGATCGCCGCCGTTCCCGGTTCGTCGCTGCTCTTTCCCATGCCGACACCGAGAATCCCGTTCGCCGGACTTACCAGATTTCGGGCGGCAAAGAGAGCCTCTTGGACTCGCTGGATCTCTGAATCACTGAGCGCGAGCATCTGTGCCCGGCGCACCGATCTGTTTCCGTAATTCACGCAGCTCACCGGATGATCGGCCCCGCCCACGTAGCTGAAGGCGAGTCCACCGCCCGCCGCGGCGCCGAGTTCGTTCAGCACCTCCGGCGCAGGATTGGCAACGCCCTGACCCACTCCTTGTGAATCCGTTCCCCCGGCGAAGAAAAGGCCTATGGGTTCGGCGTCCGCCGTGTTGACAACGAGGGCGCCCGAGTCCCCGGCGTCGCTGAAGCGGTCGCCGCTGATGGCGATTTGATTGGTGAATACCTTCGAGAGATAGGGCCGGGTCTCGGCGCAATCTGAGAAGTAGTCCACTGAAACGTCGACGTCGATGGCAGAAATTCCCCCACACGTGAGCCCCGTGGTCCGTCCGCTCTTGGCTACGCGCATTTGCAGGGTCGCTGGCTCGCCGCGGCCGGCGCTTGACGACACACCCGGCGGCGCCGCGGCCAGCAGTCCATCAGGTTGCCGCGCTCCCAACTCCATGATGTTGCCGGTATTTGTCACCGTGTGGCTCGCAACTTGAGCAATCGCGGCGTCTACATTGGTGGCATTCGATTTGAGAGACGGCCAGGCGAAGAGTGAGGCCACCGGGACAGTGCCGGGTCCGGATCCGTTGGGGATGCAATTGTTGTCGATTAGCCCAGGCTGCACGATGGCATCGCCCGGGGACGCATGATCGCTGCGGGCGAGCACATGGTTGTTGCTCAGAATGTACTGTCTGCCGGCGTTATCAGCGACAAGTGCACCCAGCGTTCCGCTGCAGCAGTCGGCGATGGTGTTGCCGCGGGCATCAAAGTCCGCGTTATTGCCGCCTGACCCGCCGAGCGGCATGGCCGCGGGCAGCAGTTCCTGGTGGGCGGCGGGATTGCTGGTCACCCCGGCCGAGTTCAGCAGGATTGCGGTCTTCGTCTGGGAGGAGCTACCGGCGGGCCCGGCCGCGCGGGCAATCACGTAAACCACTGAGTTGCCGACAATCGATGCCGGAGCGGTATAGGTGACACTGCAGGTGGTGAAAGCCTTCTGGCTGTGTTCGCACGAAGGAACGCCGAGGGCGCCCCCGTTGGAGACTGCGGTTTCAGAACCTGCCTGAAGGCTGAAGTGAATGGCCGTCTCTCCGCCGGCGATGGCGAGCTTTCCGCTCACTGTAACTGAGCTGCCGGGGCCAAGGGCTGCGTTTTCCGGGGTCAGCGGCTGGAGAAAACCGGGTGTGATGGTCAGGTGCGCGGTGGCGAACACCTGAGAATCCGATGCAAGCCTCGCGGTGACGAGGACATCGGCATGGTCGGATGTGAGATACCCCGGAGGAGTGTAACGGCCGTCCGCGTCGATGCTGCCCGGACCCGCAACCCGGTCTCCGCCAGAAGCCGACCATGTGACCGCGGCCACCGATCCATTGGGCAGCATCGCCGCAAGGCGATGTACCGGCTCACCGCGAACATTGGTGGCGTTGCACCCGGTGCAATTGGTGTCGACGACAGAGATGCCGGGAGTGATGGAGAGTGCCGAGCTGGCCTGAACGGCGGACCGCGCCGCGGCGCCGCACCCGGCCAGCAGCGGGATGGCGAAACCGAGCAACGCGCCCGACAGCAGCCGCATGCGGCTGGAGCTGGAGCTCTGCGGCCTTCGCCGGGAACGGGAGGCCGCGAGCGAACGAGTCGGAATGTGCGTCATAACCGGCACAAGTCAGTGCACCTTCGCGGGCGCGAGCAGGGCTTGCCCGGCGAGCAGAGCAGAACTCAGTCTACTCGCGTTAAGGCCTGCTCACCAATTGCGAGATCACAAGCTTTGCACTCGAAGCCCAAATGAAACCTGGTTCCCAATCTCGGAGCCGGCGCGCGGAGCGAGTACCGCCTGGTCTCCCGACCGGCTGTAGTGCGGGTGTCCTCACCCGCACATTCCCACCCTTCCAGGCCGCATCGGGGACTTTGGGTAGGTCTTGTTGCTGGTGTAAGAGTCCAGAAACACGCCTCGCATGCCTCATCGCGGGGATTCAAGCGCTATCTGCCCAGTTCGAATGGTGCGGGCAATCTCTGACACGCGGCGATACGACTCGAGCCGGTCCTGCTGACTGTACGTATCCGTTGCCACGATGATTTCCGCGGCTCCGGTCCGCTCGATCAGGCGCTCGATGCGGGCTCGGACAGTGGAATCGGAGCCGATGATCGCGGCGCTGAGCTTGCTCATGACGGTGGCGCGTTCGGGCTCAGACCAGAGCGAATCCATGGAGTCGACGGGGGGCAGAAGCTCGACCGCCTGGTTGCGGATAAGGCGCAGGAATCGCTGCTGCGGAGTGGTGAAGAGGCGGAGCGCCTGCTGGTCTGTCTCCGCGGCAATGACCTGGACGCCGATCATTAGATAAGGGCTTTGCAGTGTGTCGCTTGGCTTGAAGTTCCTGAGATACAGATCGGCGGCGGCATAGAGAGAATCGGGGGCAAAGTGGGCCGCGAATCCAAACGGAAGGCCCAGGCGCGCCGCGAGCTGGGCGCTAAAAAGGCTGGAGCCGAGCAGTGTGATGGGCACACCGCTATTCTGTCCGGGGATGGCCCTGACGGCTTGGCCCGGTCGAGCGGGCGAGAGGTAAGTCGTCAGTTCCTCGAGCAGTTCTGGGAATTCCTCACCGGACTGCTGAAGACCGCGGCGGAGGGCGCGCATGGTGTGGAAGTCGCCGCCAGGGGCACGGCCGAGCCCGAGGTCGATGCGGCCGGGATAAAGGGCCTCGAGAGTGCCGAACTGTTCAGCCACAATGAGCGGGGCGTGATTGGGCAGCATGACCCCGCCGCTGCCCACGCGTATCGTGCTGGTGGCGCCGGCGATGTGGCCGATGAGAACCGGGGTCGCGGAGCAGGCAAGGCCCTCAATCGAATGATGTTCCGCAAGCCAGAAGCGCTTGTAACCCCACTGCTCGGCGTGGCGGGCGAGCTCGACGGAGCGCGCGATGGCCGTTCCCGGGCCCTCGCCGGGCTTCATGGGTACGAGATCGAGCACAGATACAGATAGCGGCGCGGGCATGGGTATTGGATGCTGCAGGCGGGGAACTGGGAGCACGACAGATTCGAGCTTCGAGCGATGAGCTATCACCTGTTAGCTCCTGCCTCTTAGCTTAGAGCTACTGGGCTACTCGCGTGTGGCGGATGCGTTCGTTTCCTCCTTCTCGCCTGGTTCCTTTGTCCTCCCCCTCTATCCCTCCCCCCTGTCCCTCCCCCCTTTGCCCCGCTGTCCCTCTGTCCCTGTCTCCCCGTCTCCAGACCCCTGTATCACCTCTGCCCAATGCGCAAAAAGCCCGGCCGAAGCCGGGCTTTTGCGCTTTTTTCGATCCGTCAGTTAGAGCTTCTCGTAGAAATCGCACGCGGAGCACGAAATGTAGACGCCGCCGGGAACGCCGCGTTCGCGGTCCTTCACGCGCTTGACGATGCGCGTGGGCTTGCTGCACTTGGGACAGTCGGTCGACTTCGTCGTGTCCATTACCTTCTTGCGGTCGCCTGTTTTTGCAATCTTGGCCATGCTAGGGGTGTTTCTCCTTCTCGGAATTGTCTCTGCACACAAGGCCACCTGCGGTGCGGCGTACTCTCCGAAACACCTGGTGGGTACGCGCGCTCGGCCCCGGCTTCGACGGCGCGGTCAAAGTGCTCTTCTCGTGTCGCAGGGTGATGCGGGAGGGAGCGGACTCGCTCTCTCAAGTCTACATCAAGGCCAGTGTTACTGGCTGGGCGGGCCCGCGGGCGGGGCCGACGGATTGGCCGGGGAAGTCCCATCAGACGGCTTGGCCGCGTCCTTTCCCGCCGCCTTGTCTGCAGGCTTGTCTGCGGTCTTTTCGGCGGGCTTGTCGGCGGTCTTCGTCGTCGCCGTTTCGTCTGCGGCCGGCGTGCGCGGCAGCTTGCTCGCATCCGGGTAATCGTCCGTCTTCTGCTTGGGGAACTGCACAGGCTTCATCGCCCCGGCCGAGAGCGACCTGGGATCGTCCTGCGGCAGCGCCTCGCCATCCTGGCGCAGGGTGGGCGGCGCGGCCGGCGCCTGCGTGTTAGGATCGCGCACCACATCGCCCATTGCCACCGTGCGGGTATTCGCGTCCGGCACAGCGGGCGTGCCGTCGGTGCGCATCATGGCATACACCTCGTCCTTGTCCCAGATCTGCGGCGTCTTGCCTACCGCGGCAATCTCCAGCCGGATCACCCGGTTGCCGTTGATGCGCACAAATTGCACCGGCTCCGGCGGCTTGCCATAGATCCACTCTTCGTAGGGCATCTGGTCTTCCATCGATCGGATCTTCTGGTCGGGTCGCCCCAGCGCGAACAGCACCATGTCAGTCGACATGCCCACCATCACGTGGTGGTTCAGGATGGCGTCTTTCAGCTTCGGCGGAAGGGTATCGGTGAACGCCTGAATGGGGGTCTTGACGTCGAAGGAGATGAGCGGAGCCAGCAGCGCCTTCACGTCCTTATCGGTCATCCATGGAATCTGGTCTTTGAATGTGAGCGTCAGGCGCGCGCCCATCGGCTCCTGGCCGTCGTCCTGGACGACCGGCGTATCCGTATTCACCCCGGGGCCGATCTCAATGTGCCGCAGGAAGCGATGTTTGGCGTCAGGCCCGCCGTTGAGCATGAAGACGATCTTGTTTTTGTCGAACTTGATGTCGGTGATCACCACGCGGTCGCCGGGTTTGGCGCTGAGGCCGTGCGCGGTGACCATGTCCAGGTAGGGCTCGCCCGCAGGCTTTAATTTTCCGTTGGCTTCCAGTTCCAGGCCCTTGTGCCCGCGGGGAAACGGCCGCATGGCAAATCCCTGCTCGGCCTGAAGCAGGCGGGTCAGCTCCAGCCGGGTCTTCGTATCCAGCGGCGCCTTGCTCAGATCCACCTTGGTCGGCTGGACTTGGGCGAAGCGGCGGTCGACTGTTGAGCCGGGTCCCTGTGTGGCGTTGCCGTGGGAATCGATGGTAATAACCTGCGCCATTGCGGGCGCCGCCGCCAGCAGCGCTGTGAGAGTCCATGCGCCCGCGCGCACTCGGATTCTAGCCTGGGGGACGAAATACGATATCGGGCTCTTCATAGGAGCCTCCATGTTGCCATCAAGCATGGCGCACGCGGCACGGCGAATCAAGTGAAAAGGCTACATTCTCTCCCATCCGGCTTGCCATGCCCGCGAAGCGGAACACCTGTTCGACCGGGCATCTGTCGCCTCGGTGAGGGTGAACGCGCATTTGCCTGTTGCCTGCGACCGGCGATCCGGCCTGTGGTACATACTGTGAGGACCGCCTAGAGGGTTTCGTTGCCTGAATTCGACTCGCCCGTCGACGGAGTTTCAGAGGGAACCGCTGGCGGGACAGATGCCAACGGAACAATCTGCACCAGCGGCGCGGGCGCCGGCTCGGTTGAACCCATGGCCGCTTCGTGCTGGCGCCGCGCCGCCGCATCCAGATCGACCGGAATGCCGCCCGGGATGATCTCCGGCGCGTTGTACCGGAAGTCCAGATCGCTCGTGAGACGGTATACCACTGGAATCAGCGCCAACAGGACGAAGAGTGCGAACCAGCTCGACTCAAACCCGAACCCGCCGCCGGTGAGCCAGAACGAACCGGTCGGGTCGCCTTGCACCACGGGCGAGTGGTTGCTGTCTCCATTGACCGCGAGGCCGAAGACGATGGCACGGCTGGCCTTCCAGCCGAAATTCAGGCCCCAGCTTACCCAGAGGGCGCGCGTCCGAAGATAGGCCACCGACAGCACAACCGCGAGCACGAAGCCATTGAGCGCGGTGGTGCGTGTCGCGCCTGTCAGCATGCTTTCAAGGAACGCATACAGCAAGGCAAATCCGAACACCGCCGCCGTGGGACCGAGCGAACGGGCGAACCGCTGGAACGCGTAGCCGCGGAACGCGATCTCCTCGCCCAGGCAAAGCAGGATGTAAAACGAGATGTCGACCGGCAGCCATCCCCACGACGACAGCGAGAAGGAGAGTCCCACGGCAATCCCGCCGAAAAGCGCCATGACCAGAACGCAGACGATGGCCGCGCCCCAGCCGGTCGCCATACCCACGCCGGCCTCGCGCATCCAGCCACGGCGGCGCGGCAGTCCCTGGGCCGAAATGGGATGTTCCTGCCGATTCAGCGCAAAACCCAGTCCGGCATAACCCAGCAACAGAAGGAATACGAGGATGGCCTGGCGAACGAGTGGTTGCCAGGCTTCGTTCACCAGTCCCATGGCGGCATGGTGCGCGAGAGCCTGCGCGAAGAAGAAATAGACGAGAGCGATTAAGAAGTGACCGTAAGCGCGAATCCGGCTCTCATCGACGGGCGGAAGCGGCCGGGCGGCGCGTACGGCGGGAGCCGCCGGAGGTGCGGGATGTGCCCCACCGTAACCTTCGTTCTCGACCGCCACGTGCCTAACCTTCCGTGTAGAACTGTGCCATGTTGCGGAACTTCGCCTGCCGCGCGGCGATCAGTTCATCGATGGGTTTGACCTTGATTTCCGCCAGGTGACGCTCGAGCGCCTTGCCCAGCATCCCGGCACCTGCCTCCGGATCGGCATGAGCGCCTTCGCACGGCTCCTGGATGATCTCATCCACGCAGCCGAGCTTGGCCACCTCGGGTGCCGCAATCCGCATGGCTTCGGCCGCGAGCTGCTTCTGGTTGGCGTCGCGCCACATGATGGCGGCGCAGGATTCAGGCGTAATGACGAAGTAGAGCGCGTTTTCGAGAATGAGCACTCGGTCGCTGACGGCGAGCGCAAGCGCGCCCCCCGACCCGCCTTCGCCGGTGATGACGGAGATGGTAGGCACCCGCAGGCGGCTCATCTCGAGGACGTTTCGCGCGATGGCTTCTGCCTGCCCGCGCTCCTCGGCGCCAAGGCCGGGGAACGCGCCGGGCAGATCGATGAAGCTGATAACGGGCCGGCTAAACTTTTCCGCGATGCGCATGCAGCGCAACGCCTTGCGATAACCTTCGGGGTGAGGCATGCCGAAGTTGCGGCGCACGCGCTCTTTGGTGGTGCCGCCCTTGCGATTGCCGATCACAAGAACCTCTTCGCCGTTAAGCCGGGCCATGCCGCAGGCCACGGCCTCATCGTCGCCGAAGGCGCGATCGCCGTGAATCTCGCTGAAATCGGTGAAGACTCGCTCGATGAAGTCCATGGGATAGGGGCGCTGGGGATGCCGGGCCCGCTCGATTCTCGCCCACGCTGCAGAAACCGCCGGCGTTTGCGTTGCACTGCCAGTATGCTGTTCGCTCATCGACACCTTAAATGATGGGGCGCCGTCTCCCGCCCGTCTCTCACCGATTCTACGAGGCGGGGCCACTTGCGACAAATGGAAGAACCTGAAGGCGATCCCGGCGTCCGGGTTTGTCACTTCTGGTAAGAGAGCGCTTCTTCGAGCCCCTGCCGGACAGCTGTGCGGGCACCCAACATGCCGCCCAGCATCAGGGCACAGAACAACCCGAGCAAGGCGCCTGGCAACGGCCAAATGCTAAAGGACAGCGCCAAATAGGGCGAGAACGCGACGGTAACAATTCCCCGGGCCGCGAAGGTAAGCACGATTCCGGCGATGGTGCCCGCAGCGGCAATCAAGACGCTCTCGCGCCCCAGCAGATTCACGAAGTCTCCTGGTGAGGCGCCGAGGACTTTGAGAATTCCATAATCATGCGTTCTTTCGCGAACCTCGACGTACTGCTCCAGCGCGACGACCAAAAGCAACCACGGCAACGCAGAGCAAAAGGCCGGAAGTCCACAGGCCGATCATCAGCCGCTGCAGACTCGGGTTCGGCCCAATCCCGCTATATATCCCAAGGCAGCACTGGACCGCCGCGCACGCCAGAGCACACGACGCGACGCATGCCGCCGTTTGATGGGGACGCGTCCGGAGACCCTCCACGACGAGCCGGTTAAACATTGTTCCCATGTTGCCATAACGACGGTTCACCTTCCGACTGAATGCTAGAATGCGTCGAAGCTCGTCCCCGCACGCAACCGCATACAAACCTTGAGGATCGCCATGGAAACCATGACCCTGGCTGAGGCCGCTCCGCCCCGAACCACCAGCCGAATGTGGACCCCGCTGCAGCGCTTCGCATTCCGCTTCTGCGTCGTCTACTTCGGGCTCTTCTGCCTTTTGAGCCAGGTCATCAGTTCTGTGCTGGTCATCCCCAGGCTCGATGTGCCCGACTTAGGCACGCTTCCGCCCGTCCGCCAGCTTGTGTTCTGGGTGGCGGCGCTTGTGTTCGGGATGAAGACGCCCCTCGTCTATTCCGGCAGCGGTAGCGGCGACAAGCAGTACGACTGGGTGTTGCTGTTCTGCGTGCTCGTGACGTCTCTTGCGGCGGCCGCAATATGGTCTGTGCTCGATCGCAAGCGCACCGCTTATCCCGGTCTGCACATATGGTTCTGGCTGTTTCTGCGCTTCTGCCTCGCCGGGCAGATGTTGGTATACGGCTTCATCAAGGCGTTCCCATTGCAGATGCGGTATCCGTTCCTTTCGCGGCTGCTGGAGCGCTTCGGCGATATGTCGCCAATGGGCGTGCTCTGGTGGTCGGTCGGCGCGGCGCCGGGTTATGAAACGTTCACCGGGTGTGCGGAACTGCTCGGCGGCCTGCTCCTCATGTTTCCCCGGACCATGACTCTGGGCGCGCTCATTGCCCTGGCCGACATGACGCAGGTCTTCGTGCTCAACATGACCTATGACGTGCCGGTGAAGCTGCTCTCGTTTCACCTCATCCTGATCTCTCTCCTGCTGCTCGCGCCAGAGATGCAGCGGCTGGCCAACTTCTTCCTGCTCAATCGGACGGCGGGTCCCTCCGAACGGGCTCCGCTGTTTGAGTCGCAGCGTGCGCGGCGCATAGCCGGCGGTATCATTGCATTTCTCTGGATATGGATGATCGGCAACAATCTGTACAACACGTGGGATGAGTGGCGCCAGTACGGTCCCGGCACGGGGAAATCGCCGCTCTATGGCATCTGGAAGATCCAGGACACGGCAGTGGATGGAAAGCCGGTCCCGATGCTGGCGACCGACGCGCAGACGTGGCGCACCATCGTTTTCGAATTTCCGCAATATACCGAGATCGAGTGCATGGACGACTCGCACGGATACGGCTCCGCCGTGGATGAGAAGGCGGCAACGATTACGCTCACCGATCGCCGGGATAAGAACTGGCAGGCGCGATTTGCCTACACGCGCCCGGCCTTTGATCGCCTTACGCTGGACGGGACGGTAGCCGGGAAGCACGAGACCCTCCACCTGTTGCGCTTCGACGAAAAGAAGTTTCTGCTCGAGAGCCGCGGCTTCCACTGGATGCAGGACTATCCGTTCAACAGGTAGCTGCTAGCTTCTAGTTACTAGCTTCTAGCTGCTAGCTTCGTGAATGGAACGAGCGCCATGCCTGCTGCCATTGAGTTTCGCGACGTCACCTATGCTCTGCGCAGCGGGCGTACGATCCTGCATGGAATCTCCCTTGCCGTCGAAGAAGGCTCGGTCACGGCATTGCTGGGACGCAGCGGCTCCGGCAAAACTACCCTTCTGCGCACCGTCAACCGCATGATTGTCCCCACGGGTGGGGACGTGGTGGTGCTAGGCCGCGATGCGCTCACCAGCGACTTGATCGAGCTGCGCCGCGGAATCGGCTACGTGATCCAGGAGGCCGGCCTGTTTCCGCACTTCACCGTTGAGCGCAACGTCGGCATGGTGCTGGAGGCGCAAGGGCGTCCACGCGCGGAGCGAATTTCGCGCAGCGGCGAGTTGCTGGCCGCGGTCGGTCTCGAGCCCGACTCGTTCCGCGCACGCTATCCGCACCAGCTTTCAGGAGGGCAGAAGCAGCGTGTGGGACTGGCCCGCGCGCTCGCCGCCGATCCGCCGATCCTGCTGATGGATGAGCCATTCGGCGCGCTCGATCCGCTCACCCGCGCGGAGATGCAGGACATGCTCCGCAATCTGCTGGCGCAGTTCCGCAAAACCGTGTTGCTGGTGACGCACGACCTGGATGAGGCGCTCTACCTGGCCGATCGCATCGCGCTCCTGCACGAAGGCAATCTGGTTGCGCACCTTACGCCCGAGGAGTTCATGCGCTCGGAGAAGCCGGAAGTGGTTGCGTACGTAAAGGCGTTCCATCGCGGAGAGCGTAACGCGGAGGCGCAGCCATGATGCGCTTCCTTTCGCAATACGGCTCGCAGATCGTCACGCTCACCATCGAGCACTTGTGGCTGACGGGCGCGGCCATGCTGCTGGCCGCAGCCATTGCGATTCCCGCCGGCGTCTGGCTAACACGCTCTCCGCGCTGGGCCGGGCCGGTGATCGGCATCGCCAATGTGCTGCAGACCATTCCCTCGCTCGCGATGTTCGGGTTCCTGCTTCCGCTGCCCTGGCTGGGAGAACGCGCCGCGCGCATCGCCATTGCCGCGCTCACCGCTTACGCGCTGCTTCCCATTCTGCGCAATACGTATGCGGGGATTCGCGGCATTGAGCCTGCGGTCCTCGAAGCCGCCGAGGCCATCGGGCTCACCGGGAGGCAGAGGCTCTTCAAGGTGGAGTTGCCTCTCGCCGCATCCTTCATTCTCGCCGGCCTGCGCACCGCCACCGTGACTTGCGTCGGAATCGCCACCATCGCCGCGGCCGTCGGTGCCGGCGGATTAGGTGAGCTTATCTTCCGCGGCGTGGCCTCCATCGACAACCGCCTGGTACTCGCGGGAGCTGTGCCCGCGGCGCTGCTGGCTCTCGTGGCAGATGGCGTACTCGGCCTCCTCGAGCGATGGTTCCGGGTGACCGCATGAAGACGCTTGCAGCCCTTGCCATCCTGCTCGCAACGCTCATTGGCTGTGGGCCGCCGCATCCGGATCATCCCGTCATCGGCGCGAAGAACTTCACCGAGCAGGTCATCCTCGGCGAGCTGCTGGCCCAGGAAATCGAAGCCAAATCGCACCTCAAAGTCGAGCGGCGTTTTTATCTCGCCGGCAGTTACATCTCGAACCAGGCGCTGCTCTCCGGCCACATCGACGCATACGTGGAATACACCGGCACCGCGCTCACGGCGATCCTGAAACAGCCGCTCGATCGCGATTCCGATCGCGTGTTCCAGACGGTCTCACGAATTTACCAGCAGAAGGATCAGGTCACCGTCGGCCCTCCGCTCGGCTTCGAAAACACCTTTGCCATGGTGATTCGCGGCGATGATGCGCAGCGGCTGCACCTCGCGACTCTCAGCCAGGCAGCGCAGTACACGCCGCATTGGAAGCTTGGCGTCGGGTACGAGTTCGAGCAGCGCCCCGACGGCCTGGCTGGCCTCAGCAAAGCCTACGGTCTCAAGTTCGATGGGCCGCCTCGCACCATGGACCTGGGCCTGCTTTACCGCGCCCTGTCAGCTCACCAGGTGGACATGATCGCGGCGAACTCAACCGATGGGCCGATTCAGGCCCTCGGCCTCACAGCGCTCACAGACGACCGCCATTACTTCCCGCCATACCAGGCCGTTCCGCTGGTGCGCAACGCCGCTCTGCAACGCTGGCCGCAAATTCAATCCGCTCTTCAGGCACTCGCCGGCCGAGTCTCCGCCGATGACATGCGCGCCATGAATGAAGCAGTGGACGGCCAGCACCGCGATCCAGCCGAAGTGGTTCGTGAATTTCGCGCTCGAAAAGGCCTCTGATCAGTGCCCATCAGCTGCGCCGGTCTTGCACGCGCCGCGCGGCAGCTTGGCATAGTCAACCACGCGGACGACCCAGCCCTCGGCGGGCGTCGCCTTGATAGTTCCGGCAACGATCTGGCACCAGTAGTCATGCAGATAAAAATCGAAAAGATCGGCCGGCGTACTGTCGATCATGGTGAGGTCTGCGTTTGCCATAGTGTCGCGGCCATACTGCAGCGATCCACCGCGCATCGCCATGAAGTTCCTTGCCGGTGGATGCGACCGGTGCGGCATGCCGCTGCCGAAAGTGATGACGAGCGCTCCGCCCGCCACGCGCACGCCGGTGAGTTTGCCGCGGATGTGCGGGGCTGGGAATGCCGTCCGCGGATCGATCAGAAACGAATCCTTGTCGACCGACATGCCGTTCAGTCCCTTCTGGCTGACCAGGTTGTCCATTTCCAGCCCCAGCGAGTCCATCAGGCCTTTGACCGGAATGCCCACGGCCTTGACCTTCCGCACGGAAAACCGGATGCGATTGTCGCCGGTGATTCCGGCATCGGCCAGTGCGTCAAAACCAATGTGTATGCCCTTTTTCATGGTGCCGCGGATGTGCAGGCTCTGTCCTTCGATTGAGACACGCACGTTTTTCAACTGCGCTTTCGGCGAGCGCAGCAGCCAGTCGTTCATGAGTGCGGAAATCTGATCGCCCGACATTCGCATCTCCGCCGCGTCCGTTGCCACTTCGAACGAACTCGCGTCGTTGAAACTTGCGATCTGGTGGCCGGGCGTAGGTAGCAGGCTGCCTTCGAGCCTGACGATCTGCACGCTGAACGACGGCGAATAGCGAAACAGCACATTGGCCATCTCGATCTGCGTGGGTGCGGGCGCGTTGGGTGCGGCAGGTGCGGGCACTGCCTGAACAGCCATGAGACAGCACACCGCGGCCGGCACAATCCCCGCCGCTCTTCGCACCATCGACATGCAGATCTCCGGGACGCGTAACATCCTGAGACTGTAGATGCCGCGCGCTCACCCCCCGCGCGCAGTCGTCCGTCCTTTTTACAATGTTGTGAAAAAGAACCGGCAGACTTGCAACTCGCGATGACTCAGCCGGCCGCGGTCGAGTGACTACTACCACCCGCGCCCGCAAACGCGCGGACAAAAGCGTCGGCAGTGACGGTCCCGAGGCGATTCTTTCCTTCCGCTGTGCAGCCGGCGAAGATGTGTCCGTAGAGCATGGGGCCGAGCAGCAGGCATATCGAAAGATCGAGGTCCAGATCTGCGGGTAGTTCGCCGCAATCCATGGCGCGCTGCAGAATACGGCGCAGGCTCTTGCGTGGCGGCTCCATCACCTGGTTGCGCCACGCGCTGCCGAACTCCGGGTGCGTGGCCGAATACGCGATGAGGCCTGGCATCATGCGCCCGCGCGCTTCCTCAAATTCCTGGGGAGGCCTCCGCGTGAGAACGGTTGCAAGATCGCGCGCCAGTTCGCCCGTATCCACGTCCTCCGGATCCTCGCTCAACCCGTTGACGTAGAGCATCACCTCCAGCATCAAAGCTTCCTTGTCGGCCCAGTGGTTGTAGAGTGTGGGCTTTGAGACGCGAGCCTCCGCTGCAATCGCATCCATGCTGGCGGATTCGAAGCCGCGCTCTGCAAACAGCCGGAGCGCGGCCTGAATCATGCGCTGGTGTACTTCGGTGCTGCGGGTACGGGCCATCGGCTAGATTTCGATCTTGCTGAAGCGCCACGCGCCGAAGACGAGCAGAATCGCTCCGAGCACGACCAGCACCGCGGCGTCGAGACCCGGATGGAAAGCGATGTTGGGCGAGCCGAACGCGTTGCGCATGCCATCGATTCCATACGTCAGGGGATCGGCCTTGGTGACGTAGCTGAGAATGATGCCCAATCCGGTGAGCGGAAACATGGCTCCGGAGAGAAAGAAGATGGGCATCACCAGAAAGTTCATGATGAGCTGGAAGCCCTGCATGTCCTGCAGCCCCGAGCCGATAGCCATGCCCAGCGCGGCGAAAAGCAGCGCGATCAGCACCATGAATCCAAGTGCCATCGGAATGGTAAACAGGTGCGCGGGACGGAATCCGGCGATCGCGCAGAGAATCATGACGAGCAGGCCCTGGATGCAGGCGACCGTTGCGCCGCCCAGCGTGCGCCCGATCATGATCTGCAGCCGCGATACGGGCGCGACCAGCGTCTCCTTGAGGAACCCGAACTGGCGATCCCACAAAAGGCCGAGCCCGGAGAAGATGGACGAGAACAGCACCGACATGCCGATCACACCCGGCGCGATGAACTGAAGGTAGTTGCCCGCGCCGGCGCGCTTGAAGACCGGTCCCAGCCCGAAGCCCAGCGCCAGCAGGTAAAGCATGGGCTGCCCGAGAGAAGCGATGACCTGCGCGCGAGAGCGCGTGTAGCGCTTCAATTCACGCAGCCAGAGAATGTAAATTGCATTCATTCGTTATCTCCTGTTCTGCTGCCACATTTTTGCGAACTGCCGCATCTGGGCGGCGGGGTCGGCGTCTTCGTCGCGAATGGTGTTGCCGGTCAGCTTGAGGAATGCGTCTTCAAGATTCTCTGTGCCGGTCTGCTCCTTGATCTCCCGCGGCGTGCCCTGCGCGACCAGCTTGCCATGGTCGATGATGCCGATGCGGTGGGCTACCCGGTCGGCTTCGTCCATGTAATGCGTGGTCAGCATCACGGTCACGTTTTCCGTTTCGTTGACGCGCTTCACATGCGACCAGAGCTGGTTGCGGCTCTGCGGATCGAGCCCCAGCGTCGGCTCATCAAGAAACAGAATGCGCGGAGTGTGCAGAAATCCGCGCGCGATTTCGAGGCGCCGCTTCATGCCGCCGGAGAACTTCTTCACCTGGACGTCGCGCCGGTCCCATAGCTCGAAAAGCTTGAGCAGTTCCTCGCTGCGCTGCTTTCCGATCTTGCTCGGTACGTGATAGAGCACGGCGTGAATCTGCATGTTCTCCCAGGCCGTGAGATCGCCATCGAGGCTGGGATCCTGAAACACGATGCCGAAGCGCCGGCGCACCTCGTTCTCATGCTTCTGCGGATCGAGCCCGTCGAGCTCGATGCTGCCGCTGGTCGGCTTCAGCAGCGTGGTGAGCATTTTGATCGTCGTGGTTTTTCCAGCGCCGTTGGGGCCGAGGAAGGCGAAAATTTCCCCTGGGGCCACTTCAAACGAAACGTCATCGACGGCGGTGAAGGAGTCGAAGGTCTTTTTCAGGTTCTGGACGCGAATCAAGCAGACGCCTCCTGAGGTGCGGAAGTGTGGAGTGAAACGGCGCAACGGTCCGCGCCGGCATGAATGGAAGGGGTTTTTGTTGGCCAGAAATAACTTTACTACAGAGTAAAGTTATTGGGAAGGGGTTTTGCTCGATATTTTTCGAGCGTTCGGAGTGCCACGCACGACCCCGAGGATCATGCGTGGCACAACCAGTCGATCAGTATTCTTCCGGCGGACCGTCAGGGTCTTTCGGTCCCACCGGCTTTGCTGCGATCGGTTCCTGAGGCTCCAGCTTTTCCGGATCCGGGCCCGGGTGCGGACCTGTCTTCGGAACCGTCTCGAGCGCTTCTTTTTGCGTGCGCTCGGCAGATTCGGCAGTTGCGTCCGGCTCGGGCTCGAGCAAAGCGTCGAGGCGATAGCCCGCGCCTTCGAGCGTCACCAGCGCCTTGTTGATGTCATCGAGAATGATGGCTGCATCGGCGCGATGGGGCTCCGCCGATTCGGCAAGGCGCAGCAGGCGCGGCAGGGCAAGCCACCAGAGCAGCTCCTCATACGGCTCGCGGACGAGATACGTATGATCGCCTGCCATGTGCGCGCCGGTGAGCCAGCAGATATCGGGATCCTCCCAGAGTCCCGGCGGAACCAGCAGAGCGTATGTTGCGGGTTGCGCTTTTTGCTCCGGCGTTTTACGCACCGGCTCCTTATCCTCCGCTTTTGCGGCGGGCTCAAGCGCTGCTTCGCGTGGCTCAGTGTGCGCCGGCTTGCCCGCACCCGAATGCGTAAGCAGCAGCGCCTTCACCCGTGCCGCGCCTCGCCAGCCGTTTTCGCCCTCGAGGCCGAGCGCATGGAATGCCTGCGCCAGCGGCTCGCGAAGGCGCAGCCGATCGAAGAGCTCGGGCGCGACGCGATCCCAGTTCTCCGCGTCGATGGCCTCGGCCAGCACCTGAAGCACGCACCAG
>Ga0070684_100000770_pt1 | contig 22213 bp, 13 predicted proteins | sample KBSC723LmetaG_FD_65653 | JGI IMG/M metagenome (GOLD analysis project Ga0070684, IMG submission 65653) | Corn rhizosphere microbial communities from Kellogg Biological Station, Michigan, USA - KBS C7.2-3L metaG | ecosystem: Host-associated > Plants > Roots > Rhizosphere ...
AAATATCTTAAAGCCTTTTCTGCTATCTCATTTCAAAGAACTCGTTACCGAATTAGTATTTAGTAATTCTAGGGAAACGGATTAAATCAATCTAAAGGTTCTCTGTGCCTCTGCGGTAATCCCGTGTTTGAACAATGATTATGTGGCCGGCAATAGTAATTCTATTAGACTTCTCTTGCGTCGCACTCTTATGCTTTCTGTTCGCTATTCAAAAAAGGATGAATACTCAGGCCTTAAGACTGTCACCCCGAGGCACGAGGGGTCTATACGCAGCCAGTGTATAATGAATGGCGCATAGATGTCTCGTACCTCGGCATGCCAACTTGGAGGTTGTAGCCATTCCCCGATAATTGATACTGTTAATTCCTTATCTTGAACCAATGAAACTTTCCTTCGTTTCGATTGCTATTATTTTGTTTTTTACATCATTCCGGAATACACAAGAAACAAGAGCATGGATAAGAATTAATCAATTAGGGTATAAACCAAGCGGAGTTAAGGTGGCAATATGGTGTGGCAAAGAGCAGTTGGCAGTCGGCAACCTGCTTGCCGGTAGACAAAGTTGGCAGTTAATAGAAGTTAGTTCGCACAAACCCGTCTACTCTGCAAAATTTGAAAAGCCTTTCGGCGCTTACGGACCATTTGTTCAAACGTATCGTCTTAATTTTTCTTCATTCAAAAGGCCGGGTCGATATTATCTACAAGCAGGCGACACACGATCTCCTGAATTTGAAATTGGCGATGACGTCTATAAAGGTGCTGCTGATTTCTGTTTGCGTTATATGCGGCAGCAGCGGAGCGGCTTCAACCCTTTTTTAAAAGACAGTTGTCATACACACGATGGTTATGTTTTGTATGGCGAAAAAGCAGGAATAAAAGACAGCACTCATATTAACGTGGTGGGTGGATGGCATGATGCCAGTGATTATTTACAGTATGCTTCCACGTCAGCCAATGCAACGGATCATTTATTGATGGCTTATCGTGATTTTCCAAATGTTTTTAGAGATGAAAAATTAGCCAATGGTCTTGATGGAAAAAATGGAAAAGCTGATGTAGCGGATGAAGCGAAATGGGGCCTTGACTGGTTATTAAAAATGCATCCAAAAGAGAATTGGATGTTCAACCAGGTGGGCGATGACCGTGATCACATTGGTATGCGAATTCCAAAAGAAGACAGCGCTTATGGAAAGGGATATGAGCGGCCTGTTTATTTTGTTAGTGGCGAGCCGCAGCAGAGAGGAAAGTTTATGAATAATACAACAGGTACCTCTTCCATCGCCGGAAAATTTGCAAGCGCATTTGCATTGGGCAACCAGGTTTTTCTCAGTTCTGACAGTGTGTATTCCAAAACACTTTTTGAAAAGGCGAAATCGGCGTATCGTTATGGAGAGCAAAAAGAAGGTGCAGCGCAAACAGCATCCGTCAAATCTCCCTATATCTACGCTGAAGACAATTGGACAGATGATATGGAATTAGCATGGGCATCGATCTGTCAAATGGATCTAAGAAATCACTCTGTAAATTGTGCGAATGAGTTAGATGGTTTAATGTATTGGGCTCAACGTGAACCAATAACTCCCTGGCTGGGAAAAGACACGGCCAAACATTACCAATGGTATCCTTTTGTAAATGTTGGCCATTTTGAAACAGCTAAATTGATGAAGCAAGGCTTTAGTCGGCCAAGTGCAAAGGAAAATTTTAGAATCGTTGTCGGCTATTACAAACAAGGCATCCAGAAAGTTTGGAACAAGGCGAAGCAAAATGCATTTTACCGCGGGATCCCTTTTATCTGGTGCAGCAATAATCTTACCACTGCCTTTGCCATTCAATGTTATTGGTATCGGGAGTTAACGGGTGACAAAACTTTTTCAGAATTAGAGCAGGCAAATTTCGACTGGCTCTTTGGTTGCAATCCATGGGGAACAAGCTTTGTTTACGGGTTACCAGCTAATGGAGACACGCCAACCGACCCCCATTCTGCATTTACCCATTTAAAAAATTATCCGATCGATGGCGGATTGGTCGATGGCCCAGTGTATGGAAGTATTTATAATAATCTAATTGGCATTGAGCTCTATTCGCCGGATGAGTATGCAGAATTTCAAAGCAATCTCGCTGTATATCACGATGACTATGGTGACTATAGTACCAATGAACCAACCATGGATGGAACTGCGACGCTGGTCTATCTACTGGCAGCAAAAGAATCGGAAAGCGGTGTTCTTAAATATGATCACGGCGCAATTATTCGGGGTGATAGTTCAACAAAAAATATTTCATTGGTATTTACCGGTGATGAATTTGCTGAGGGTGGAAATTTTATCGCCTCCACATTAGAGCAACAGAGGATAAAGGCGTCGTTCTTTTTTACCGGCAGATTCTATAATAATCCTGCTTTCAAAAAGATAATCCAGCGGTTAGATAAGGATGGTCATTATTTAGGGCCCCATTCAAATCGACACCTTTTGTATTGTGACTGGAACAAAAGAGACAGTTTATTAGTGACAAAAGAAGATTTTACAAATGACCTGCTTGTAAACCTGGATGTGATGCACGGGGACGGTATCAATACTTTCAAAACAAAATATTTCCTGCCACCGTATGAGTGGTATAATGACTCGATCGCTGCCTGGACAAAAGAATTGGGCCTGCAACTCGTCAATTATACCCCCGGCACACTTAGCCATGCGGATTATACAACACCCACCGATAAAAATTATCGGACCAGTGAGGTGATCTATAAATCTATTGTTGAACATGAAACTCGATCACCTTCGGGTCTGAATGGATTTATTCTTTTGATGCATGTGGGAGCCGGTCCTGGCAGGACGGACAAGTTCTACAAAAAATTACCAGGCCTGATCTCTTACTTAAGGTCCAAAGGCTATCATTTTCAGTCCTTTGAGCAAATGCTGGGGCCATAAAAACATAACCCGTTCAAGCGCGGTCAAAAGCCATTTTAAATTTATCTTTGCCCACGGAAAATGATGAGATATGTATTTTGAGAAAATTCATAATAAAGGACAAGCGAGACTTTTCAAGAACCAGTACCTCGAGATGCTGACGAAAACACATCCGCTGGTGATTTGGGGAATCTATCTGCCGATCATTGTATACATGTTGTATTACAGCGGCAATCATTTTGGCTACTCCATCTTTCGGATCGGACTTACATTTTTGGGAGGAATGGTCTTTTGGTCGCTTTTTGAATACATTGCCCACCGATTTATTTTTCATTGGGTGGCTGAAAGAGAGGCAGCAAAAAAAATCGTCTATGTTCTTCACGGGAATCATCACCACTATCCCCGGGACCGGGAGAGGTTATTTATGCCACCTGTTCCAAGTCTCATTATCGCCTCAGTAGTCTTCTCACTCATGTATTTGCTGATGCGCTCAAATGTATTTATGTTTTTCCCGGGATTTATTCTCGGATACCTTATGTACGGAAGTATGCACTACGCTATTCATGCATGGAATCCTCCATTCAAATGGATGAAAGGTCTATGGAGAAATCACCACCTTCATCATTATAAAAATGAACACATGGGATTTGGCGTCAGTTCTACTCTCTGGGACCATGTGTTTGGAACCATGTTCGACCTTAAAAAGGAAAAGGAAGATAAGGATAAGGTGAAAGAGCTGATGTTTGGCTACAACCCACCTAAAGATGGCTTATAAAAGTTCAAAAGTCGTCATTGCGAACGCAGTGAAGCAATCTAAAAAGTAATCGTTGAGATTGCCTGTCTGCCGGTAGGCAGGCTTCGGTCGTTTTTCTCTCGCAATGACGATTAGCGACTCACCACTTCTCATCTTCGGAGATATCATCATTGGATCTGTAGCGCTCTCTTGTTTTTATTTTTTCCATTTGCCTTTCAATGATCATTTGAGCCATAATGCCGCTTGCATTTTCTTCCTGGTTTTGAAGATTTGCCTTCAACATTTTCTCCGATACATCCACTCTCGAAAGGATGCTCACAAGCTTATCAGGATTGTTACTGATCAAATGGCTTATGTAGCCGGACAGGAAAAGCTTTAATTCTTCCAGCGATCTTTTTTCCGGCAGATCGATCTCCAGTTTGTTTGATAGCTCAGATACCAGGATCAATTCATTTTCATTCATGGCCTAGAATTTTTCAAGTGCTCCTAATCCAAACAAGGCAAAATCGTATTTAACCGGGTCTTTTGCATCGAATTTTTTTAAATGTTCAGTCAATTCAATAGCAGCCAGCCAATCGGTCTGCTTTCTTTTCAAAAGTCCAAATCGTCTTGCTACTCTCGCTACGTGCACGTCGATGGGGCAAATTAATTGCGAAGGTGAAATTTTTTTCCAGATGCCAAGGTCAACCCCAGACTTATCTTTTCTTATCATCCATCGCAGAAACATGTTCAGTCTTTTGCAGGTGCTTTTCTGAAGTGGCGAAGAAATATGCTTTTCTGTTCTTTTTAAATGTTCAAGCGAAAAAAAATAATCTTTAAATCCGATCAACGCATTGTCAATAGCAGGATCTTTTGGACCCATCCATTGAGTGAATGCTGTTTCGAGTGTCCTTGACGTTTTAAAGTGGTGGTGAAAAAATTCAACAAAATAAAGAAGATCATCTTCGCTAAAAGTCCTGTGCTTAAATCCTTTTAATCTTTTTAATCCCACCAGATCAAGGTTCAGACAAAATTCATACGGCGACATATCCATTCGCTGCATCAGTTCTTTTGTTTTTTGGATGATCGTGGTGCGATTTCCCCATGAAAAAATCGCTGCAAAAAAGCCTGCGATCTCGATGTCCTGTTTTTTTGAAAATAAATGTGGAATGGAGACGGGATCCTTCTCAATAAAAAAAGGTTGATTAAATTCATCAACCTTTTTCTTCAAAAATTCCTCTAAGTGTCCCGTATTCATACGGGATAAAATTAGAAATTTTCTATAGGGTTAAACAGGATTTCTGCTGCCGCCGATCAATCTTATTAAAATTGCGATGACTGCTAGCACTAATAAAACATGTATAATGCTGCCCGCTGAGAAGACAAAGAATCCTAATATCCACCCGATGATCAGGACGACTGCAATAAGATATAGTATACTGCTCATAAAAATTGTTTTTGATTACTGTAGATAAAACAAGCAGCATACCAAAAAGGAAATTCCACACAAAAAAATGCACGAGGTATTATACCTATACTTGATTTGTTATATGAGGGCAAGGGCCTGTTCGAGGTCTGAGATGAGGTCTTCAGCATCTTCGATTCCCACGCTCAACCTGATCAGCGAATCTGAAAGGCCATTCTTGATTCTTTCTTCCTTGGGTATCGAAGCGTGCGTCATAGAAGCAGGATGATTGATCAATGACTCAACGCCTCCGAGACTTTCTGCGAGTGCAAAAATTTTTGTCGAGGACATTAATTTTACAGCAGCATCCATGCTTTCATTCTTCAAGGTAAAACTGAGCATTCCTCCAAAACCACTCATTTGTTTTTTCGCAATGCAATAGCCCGGGTGATCTTCAAACCCGCACCAGTACACTTTTCCAACCTCAGAATGGTTGCGCAGGTAATGAGCAATCTTTTCCCCGTTTTCACAATGACGCTGCATACGTATATGAAGAGTTTTAATACCACGCAATACAAGAAAACAATCCATGGGGCCGGGAACCGCACCGCAACTCTTTTGAATGAAGTATAACTTTTCTCGAAGCTCTTTATCATTCATGACCAGGGCACCCTGGATCACATCGCTATGCCCGCCTAAATATTTTGTTGACGAATGCATCACGATATCGGCACCCAGTTCAAGGGGGAGTTGCAAATAAGGCGATGCAAACGTATTGTCGACGGCCAGGAGCAGTTTGTGTTGTTTTGCAATAGCAGACATGGCTGCAAGATCAATGATGTTGATGAGCGGATTGGTTGGTGTTTCAACCCAAATGAGCTTTGTATTCTTGTTGACATATGAACGCACCTTTTCTACGTCCGTCATGTCCACATAATGAAATGTGAGACCGAACTTTTCAAACACTTTCGTGAACAGGCGATAAGTACCGCCATAAAGATCATTACCCGCTATTATTTCATCTCCCGGCTGCAAAAGTTTGATCACCGCATCAGTGGCAGCAACGCCACTGCTAAATGCCAAACCATATTTTCCATTCTCAATAATGGCCAATGCATCTTCAAGCGCTTTTCGTGTTGGATTTTGTGAACGTGCATATTCAAATCCTTTATTCACGCCAGGTGCAGATTGCACATACGTAGAAGTCTGATAGATCGGCGTCATGATAGCACCGGTGGAAGGATCAGGCTCCGCGCCTGCATGAATAAACTTTGTCCCTTGCTTCATATCATAAATTTTGGAATGCAAAGATGTGAAATATCGGACAATCAATTTTGTTAAGAGATGAAGAGATCAAGTCCCTTTTATCCAACCCTTTTCCTTTAAGGCCTTTTCTTTCCGATGAGGCTCGCAATGAGCCTCTATTTTGGGCTGTGAATAGTTGAAAAGGCTCCGTCGATATCGATTAAGCGCGGACTCATCGGCGTAAAAATCTGAATCTAAGGTGTGTAATTGCCTCTCTTTGTGATGGGGACAAGACCAGGCGGACGAAAAAAATAGTCCTCTCACATTTTTCTTCAATACTAATTGTGGCGATCAAAGAAAAAGTAAGCTCTATCTCCCAAACATTTTTTCAAGTTGCTCCATTCTAAATTCCAGGTAAGTGGGTTTGCCGTCGGGAGAGGAGTTGCTTTGCTGGCAATTGAAAAGATCATTGACCAAGGCTTGCATTTCTTTTTCAGTCAATTGCTGGCCAGGTTTGATCGCTTGTTGTTTTACCAGCGAACGGATCAGTTTTTCTCTCTTTGAAAATTTAAGCTCGGGCGAAAAATGCTTGTATTGCTCCAGTAACTTTTCAACGATTGATTTTTCATTGCCTTGTTCAACATCAGCGGGTGTGCCCTGGATGACAAATGTATTTTTACCAAAGGCTTCGATCAAGTAGCCAAGTTGATGAAGATCGGGCATCAGCTCCTCCAGTAAAACGCAGTCAGCATGTACCAATTCAAGTGTAACAGGAAACATACTACGTTGTGTTGTGGCAGATCCATTCATTGTTTCACCCAGCCTTTCGTAGATCACTCTCTCGTGCGCTGCTTGTTGATTTACCACGATAAAACCGTTGTCGGTTTCGGCGAGAATAAATTGGTTGTGCAGTTGCGTGAATCGTGAATCGGTGAGTGGTGAGTGGTGAGTGGTGAGTGGGGATCCTTCATTTTCGACATTCCCTTGCAAACTGCCGACTGCTGACTGCCCACTGGTGACTCTCGACTCTGAACTTTCAAAAAAGTCTCTCCAATTTCTCAATTCAGCTTTTCGACCCGGCTCGATAAAATGTGCCTGGTGCTTTTCTGTAAAGCCTTTAAAGATCGAAGTGGAAGTGGCTGCCGATTTTCGCTCTTCTGTAAATGGTTGTTGTACCGAAGGCAATTGTTGAATCGAGGAATCAAGATCGAAATCCAGGGCAGGTGTCACGCTAAATTGAGCCAATGCATGTTTAACCGCCGCCTGCACGAAAGCATAAATAATCTTTTCATCCTCAAATTTTATTTCCTGCTTGGTGGGATGAACATTTACATCCACTTGTGTGGGCTCAAGGTCAATAAACAAAACGTACATTGGGAAACTATCGCCGGCGATCATCTCCTGGTAAGCATTCATTACAGCATGATTCAGGTAAGGACTTTTTATGAAACGGTTATTCACAAAAAAATATTGATCACCCCTGGTTTTCTTGGCCGTTTCGGGTTTGCCAACGAAACCATAAATGTTCATATAATCCGTTTCTTCTTTCACAGAAACCAGCTTTGCATTGTAAGTGTGTCCCATCAATTGAATGATGCGTTGTTTTAAGCCTGCCCGTCCGGCAGGCGGGCTCCCCGCTTCAAGATGAAAAATTTGCTGACCATTTGCGGTGAGCGAAAAGAAAATGTGTGGGAACGAAAGGGCGACTCTTGTGAACTCATCAACAATATGTCGCATCTCTGCCGCATTACTTTTTAAAAAGTTTCGTCTCGCAGGTACATTGAAGAACAGGTTCTTCATGGCAATGCTTGTGCCATTTGTCATCGCAACCAGTTCCTGTCTTTTTACAAGGCTGTTTTCAATTTCAATATAGGTGCCTGCCTCGTCCTCCGCTCTTTTTGTCTTTAGTTCCACTTGGGCCACAGCGGCGATAGATGCCAATGCTTCCCCGCGAAAGCCCATCGTGCGAATGTGAAACAGGTCATCGATGGTTTGAATTTTTGAAGTAGCATGCCTTTCGAAGCTCATGCGGGCATCTGTTTCACTCATGCCGCTTCCATTGTCAATTACCTGTACTAAAGCTTTTCCGGAATCTTGTAAGATGAGTTTTATTTCCGACGCACCTGCATCAACGGCATTTTCCAGAAGTTCTTTTACAGCGCTGGCAGGTCTTTGTATAACCTCCCCGGCTGCGATCTGGTTAGCAATATTATCAGGGAGCAATAAGATTTTATCGGGCACAATTCATTTCTCCTGCGCCAAAAATACCACGGATTGCACGGATTAAAAAAGATTGCACCATGAATCATAAATCTTCTGTGAAAATCCCTGCCTGCCGGCCGCCAGGTGTGTCATCTGTGAGGTTTTAAAAATCTTAATAATCAATTTATGCTAACTTGGACGCTTTATAAAGTTCGCCACATGAAAAATCTTTTGATCTTCTGTATATCCTGTGTTTTCTTTATCGTTTCCATGGCGCAGTCTAAAAACCTATCTAGACCAGCGATCAATCTTTCTGAGGATAATTGGGTTGACAGTGTGTTTACTTCACTCAATAATGAAGAAAAAATTGCTCAACTTATTGTCATCAGGGCTCATTCTAATTTAGGCCCGGACCATGTATCACAAGTAACTGATCTTATCAAAAAGTATAATGTAGGAGGTCTTTGTTTTTTCCAGGGAGGCCCGGTACGGCAGGCCAATCTTACTAACTTTTATCAAAGTATTTCAAAAACGCCCTTGCTGATAACCATTGATGGGGAATATGGATTAGGAATGCGTTTAGACAGTGTTACAAAATTGCCTTACCAGCTTACACTCGGAGCATTGAGCGATCCTTCATTGATCTATGAAATGGGAAGAGCCGTGGGAGAACAATGCAAGCGGATCGGTGTACAGGTAAATTATGCTCCTGTTGTGGATATTAATAATGACCCTGACAATCCAGTGATCGGCTTCCGCTCATTTGGTGAAGATCAAGACAAGGTTACCAGGTTTGGATTAGCTTATATGAAAGGGATGCAGGATGTGGGCATCATGGCTTGTGCAAAACATTTTCCAGGCCATGGTGATGTGCACGTTGATTCGCATCTTGATCTTCCAGTAATCAACAAATCGATCGAGCAACTTGATTCACTGGAACTAAAACCGTTTAAAGCGTTGTTTAATGCGGGAGTCGGCGGAGTAATGATCGCGCACTTATATATTCCTGCTATTGACAGCACCGCAAATATGGCCACTTCCCTTTCGAAAAATAATGTTACGGAATTGCTGAGGAATGACATGGGGTATAACGGTCTTTCGTTTACAGATGCTCTTGAAATGAAAGGCGTAGCAAAATACTGGCCGGGTGGAGAAATAGCTGCGCAAGCGTTGATCGCCGGTAATGATATGCTGTGTCTTCCGGAAAGCGTGCCTGGTGCAATTACCGCTGTTGAAAAAGCGATCGATGAAAAAAAATTAAGTTGGGACGATGTCAATGAGAAATTAAAAAAAGTTCTGCATGCAAAATATCGTTTAGGATTGTATAAATGGAAACCCATTGATACCACAAACCTGGTGAATGATCTCAATGCGAGGACTGATGAGATAAGATATAGAGTAGCCCGGCAAACGATCACTATTATAAAAAACAAGGTCCCATATTATATCGCTTCTCCAAAAATTGCCTGCGTCTCAATTGGTGCTTCTTCACCCAGCCTTTTTGCGAATAGTTTGCATCAAAGGAGAAACGCGGTAGTTTTTAGTTTCTCTTACAAGGATGATGCGGGCCGATCAGATTCTATTTTACGGGCCATTCGTTCCGGTAAATATGATGAAATAGTGGTCAGCATAAGCGGCTACAATTTACGGCCGGCCAATAACTATGGAATAAGTAAAGCAGCGATAGATCTTTTTAATCAACTCCAGGCATTCAACACAAAGAACTACGTTTTTGGAAATGTACTTGCGATAAAAAATTTTTTGTCGGCGTCTCTTCTAGTGGCCTGCTACCAGGACGATGACATTACACAATACACCGCTGCTGATCAATATGCGGGCTTGATCAATGCAAAAGGAAGTTTGCCTGTTTCTATCGGGGAATTTAAATATGGTTATTCTGCTTATTCACCACCGAACTATGCATTTGATAAGTTTTACCGCGTCGATTCGATTGTATCTGATGCAATTGACAGAGGAGCTTTTCCGGGTTGTGTGGTATTGGCCGCCAGGGATGGAAACATAATTTATGAAAAAGCGTACGGTCACTATGAATTCAATCCTTCCTCTCCACAAACAAAACCAGAGAGCATCTTCGACCTCGCTTCACTGACCAAAGTTTCTGCTACCACCGTTTCCATTATGAAATTGTATGAGCAGGGAAGAATTAGTTTGAATGGAAATTTGGGCGATTACCTGCCATCAACAAAAGGAACCAATAAGGCGAAATTGAAGATAAGCGATATCTTATTGCACCAGGCGGGACTTGAGCCTGATGTGTTGTTTTACAGGTATGTCAGGGATTCTATCACTCATCAACCCAACCCCGCAATCATTTCTACGAAGAAACCTGGCTTTACTATCCCCGTAGCGGGAAATCTTTATTTAAGAAATGACTGGCTTGATACTGCCTACCGGTTGGTTTTAGACAGCAAGCTTGGCCCTTCCAATAAGTATGTATATAGTGATCTTGATTTTATTTTTCTCGGTAAGGTTGTAGAAGCGGTTTCCAACATGTCCCTTGATCAATACGTACAAAAAACATTTTACAAACCAATGGGCATGAAAACAACCGGATTTAAACCACTTGAAAAATTTACAAAGGATAAAATAGTACCGACAGAAATTGATACGCTTTTTCGCTGGCAAATGCTTTGGGGCGATGTGCACGATTATAGTGCTTCCGTTTTGGGACAAGTGGCAGGTCATGCAGGATTATTTTCTGATGCACCGGATCTGTTCAGACTTTATCAAATGCTGCTAGATGAAGGCATGTTCAATGATCAGCGTTATTTGAAATCAAAAACAATAAAACTGTTTACATCCTATCACAGTAACATCAGCAGGCGGGGTTATGGCTTTGACAAACCTGAAAAAGATAATCCTACAAGAAATCAGCCCTACCCGGCAGCCAAAGTGTCTTCCGAAACGTTTGGACATACAGGCTGGACAGGAACATGTGTTTGGGTTGATCCGAAAACCAGGATCATTTATATCTTTCTGTCTAACCGCGTGCAGTCGCAGGTCAACAACGGCAAACTTTCTGAATTAAGTATCAGGGGTAAGATACAGGATGCTATATATAAAGCGTTGGGCATTTAGAGTACTTATTCCTTTTAATAGAATTTATGGCCGTTGCTGTAAAACCCAGGCCTATAAAGAGATTTGGTTAAATTAATATTGAAATTATTAAATTACATTTACAGCATTTTCTGCATTTTAGCTGTCTTTTGTTATATAACTGTCCAAACTATCCGGCTTATGATTTTGTCCCCGAGTGATTACAGGCGTTCTTTTCCAAAAAATAATATTTGGATTTATATTTTCATTCTCTCATCTGTCTTCATATTTATTTTTTCCAGCAGTTATGCCAGTCCCGGTAGATTCCAGGCTCCTGTGCAGGATACAATCCCCGAAAAAAGAATCACCGGCAGGGTATTGAATTTAGAAGACAGCACACCTTTGACGGGTGCGTCCGTAGTAAACATGAGAACAGGTCATGGGACCACCACAAACTCTGCGGGCATTTTCTTTGTTGATGCCAAACCTGGTGACAGTATTCGTTTTTCTTTTGCAGGTAAAGTTGCACAGACGCTTGCGTATATGGGAGAGACGGTCATGAATGTGGAACTTAGCAGATCAGAGGGCCTGTTGGGCGGGGTAGTCATTACCGGTTTTCAGAACCTCGACAGAAAAAAGTTTACCGGCGCTGCCACGTCATTAAAAGCCGATGAGATCAAAATACCCGGAGTGGTGGATGTAAGTAAAATGCTTGAGGGACGTGCAGCTGGTGTATCGGTGCAAAATGTGTCGGGTACCTTCGGTGCTGCGCCAAAAGTTCATGTTCGTGGAGCAACGTCTATTAACGGAGAAAATAAACCATTATGGGTTGTCGATGGTGTAGTGCTTGAAGATATCATTAATATCTCCAATGATCAGCTCTCAAGCGGAGATCCCACTACATTGCTCGGTTCTTCTGTTGCCGGTCTCAATAGCAGTGACATCGAAACGATCGATATTTTGAAAGACGCTTCTGCTACGGCGTTGTATGGGGCACGAGCCATGAATGGTGTTGTTGTGATCACAACCAAAAAAGGAAGATCAGGGAAACCTGTTGTTTCCTTTACTGCAAATTTTACATCGCAACTGAAACCTACGTACAGCGATTATAACATTATGAATTCAGCGCAGCAAATGTCTGTGCTTGGTGAGTTGGAAAGAAAAGGCTATTTGAATTATAATCTTTTGGATCGTCCTGATTATGGCGTATATGGTCAAATGTACACGGCGTTGAATGCAGACCCTTACGGCAATTTCCCTTTGCAAAACACGCCGGAGGCAAAAAGGAATTTTTTGCTTCGTTATGCAAAAGCAAATACAGATTGGTTTGATATACTTTTCAACAATTCACTCATCCAGGAATATTCGCTCAGTGTTTCTGGTGGTACCGAAAAATCTCAATCTTTTTTTTCTACCAGCTATTATCACGATAATGGATGGACCATTGCCGATAAAGTAAACAGGTATACGCTCAACTTCCGCAATAATTATACGTTCAATGATAAATTGTCTGTTGGGTTTATGACGGTTGGGTCAGTGCGTCAACAAAGAGCACCCGGAACATTGAGTCGGACAAGCAACCCCGTGTCTGGCCAGTTTGATCGTGACTTTGATATTAACCCATTCAGCTATGCTTTAAATACGAACAGGGCCCTCACTGCTTATGATTCTACCGGGAACCTGGAATATTTCAGAAGAAATTTTGCGCCATTCAACATTATAAACGAATTAAAGAACAACTACATTGACGTAAATGTAATTGACCTCAAGCTGCAAGGTGAATTGAATTACAGGTTCAATAAACATTTGCGTTATGAATTCATAGGCGCATTGCGTTATGTAAAATCGTCGATGGAACACCAGATCACAGAAAACTCTAACATGGCAAATGCGTACCGTGCTAATGACAATGCAACAATGAACCAGAACAATAAGTATCTGTATCGTGATCCCGATCATCCCGACGATCCTGCAGTCGTTGTATTGCCCTATGGTGGATTTTATAACAGGACTGAAAATAGTCTTGTGAATTTTGACGTGCGCAACAGTCTTAATTACACGAATACTTTTGGTGATAGACATGATTTGAGTTTTTTATTAGGGCAACAGGTGAAATATGCCGACAGGCAAAACTTTAACAACACTGGTTACGGATACCAGTATGACAATGGCGGTGTTCCTTTCATAGATTACCGGATACTTAAGCAAACCATTGAAGCAAACTTTCCTTACTATGACATGACAAAGTTTTATGACCGTTTTGCAGCATTTTACTTCAACGCTCAGTACACTTACAACAGAAAATATAATTTGTACGGAACGGTTCGTTATGACGGTTCAAATGTTTTAGGTGCGTCATCAAAGGCGAGATGGTTACCAACGTGGAGTTTTGGAGGCGCATGGAACATTGACCAGGAAAAGTTCATGGAGAAATTCCCAGAGATCGATTATTTGAAATTGAGAGCGAGCTATGGGATCACGGCTAGCTTAGGGCCTGCGACAAATGCAGATGTTGTATTAAAGAGCAGCACGAGTAACCGTCCTTATGCGGATGAAAGAGAATCTGTGATCAACCTGATCAATCTTGCAAATGATGACCTGACGTGGGAAAAGAATTACCAGGCCAACATTGGTATTGACTTTGGATTATTTAAGAACCGGTTGAGTGCAAGTGTTGATGTGTACAGTCGAAGGAGTTTTGATCTGATCAGCCGTATTAAAACCTCGGGGATAGGCGGTGAAGCATACAAAGTAGCAAACTATGCAGACATGCGATCGCACGGTTTTGAGTTTTTATTGAATGGACAAATACTTAGACAAAGAAACTATGGATGGAAAGCGACCCTTACATTCGGTTTCAATGAAACGGAGATCACCAATGCACAAAACGTTCCGCTCATTTTTGATCTTGTTAAACCAGAAGGTGGTAACCGCGAAGGATATCCTGTCAATAGTTTATTCTCGGTCAACTTTGCGGGACTTGAACATAATACAGGCATTCCGCAGTTCATCAATGAGGATGGGAAGATCAGCCAGGGCGTGTTTTTGCAGGATGATAAAATAGATTACCTCGTATATGAAGGACCTGTCGATCCGCCAGTTACAGGTGGTTTTTCCAATACGTTTAATTATAAAAACTTCGCACTGAATGTCTTTTTCACGTACCAGGCCGGTAATAAAATTAGATTGTACCCTGCATTCCGCAGCGCTTATGTAGACCTCGATGCTATGCCCAAGGAATTTCTTGATCGTTGGGAAATGCCCGGAGATGAAAAGGTGACAAACATACCGGCCATTTCGGATGTATATTATAGTTATCTGACGGGCGCTACCGGCTCTTTCCCGTACAACAATTATAACTATTCAACAGTGAGAGTAGCGGACGGAAGTTTTGTAAGATTAAAAACTCTCTCTCTTACTTACCAGTTCGGTAATGATGCGCTAACACGCATGAAGGTTTTTAAGAGTTTCTCGATCACAGCGGCCATTGCCAACTTCTGGCTGATCTATTCCGATAAGAAACTCGAGGGACAGGACCCGGAATTCTTTAATGCGGGAGGTGTAGCTCAACCGATTCAAAAACAAGCGACCCTTTCTTTGAAGGTCTCATTATAAAAAATGTTTGGAAACCTGTGAATGATAAGAAATGAATACAAAAAGAATATATAAGCTGATCTTAATTATTTCAGGATTTGTTTTATTCTCCTGTGATAAATATCTTGAAAAGGAGCCGGACAATCGCGCTTCGTTGAATACACCACAAAAGGTTTCTCAATTATTGGCCACCGCTTATCCCGGTGCTAATTATGTTCCAATGATCGAAACTTCGACCGACAATGTCGGTGATATTGGATCCGGAGATGCAGGAAGTGCTGATCTGAATACATTAAATGCCGATCTGTTCTTTTTCAGGGATACGAGAGCCATCAATGAAGACAGCCCGGAATTTTATTGGTTTGCCTGCTATCATGCCATTGCTGCTTGCAATGAAGCGCTTGATGCCATTAGCACAGCACCAAACCAGGACGAATATGCAGCCCAGAAAGCGGAAGCACTTATAGCCAGGGCATACGCTCATTTTATGCTGGTCAATGTTTTTGCAAAGTTTTATGATCCATCAACGGCATCATCCGATCCTGGTATTCCGTATGTGACAGTACCAGAAAGAAATTTTATCAAACAGTATGACAGGGGTACAGTAGCTTCTGTGTATGATCATATCGAAAAGGACCTGTTAGAAGGATTGCCCTATATCAATGATAAATCTTACTCCGTACCAAAATATCATTTTACGAAGGCGGCAGCTTATGCATTCGCTTCCAGGTTTTATTTATACAAAAAGCAATATGATAAGGTCATACAATACGGTTTGCAGGCAGTTCCGAACAATGATTTCTTATCAAACCTGCGGCCCTGGAACACAGTTTACTCTTCGATCGGCTTGAATGAAATAGCGCCACGATATGCAAAGGCAACAGAAAATGCAAACCTGTTATTATGCGAGACAGCATCATACTGGTTTAGGACGGTTATTGCAGCCAGGTATGCCGTCACTCCAGCAGTAAGAGATGAGTTGCTCAGGGACGTTCCCGTGGTGGGAGGACAGTGGGCATTTGCTACAGGGTTCTACGTGGAAAATCACATCATCGTTCCAAAAGTCAATGAATATTTTGTAAGGGTATCAGTAAATGCAGATATTGGAAATGGCTTTGTAATGGTTCCGTTGTTTACCGTAGAAGAAGTCCTTTTTAATGTGGCGGAGGCTTATGCTTATTTGAACCAGTTCAATGATGCCATTGCATTGTTGAATACTTATCTCAGCACAAGGATTGTTGCATACAATTCTTCGTATACCCTTACCACGGCAAAGATCAATGCCTTTTATGGCACGTCAGATACACAGCATGGATTGATACAAACTATTCTTGACTACAGGCATAGCGAATTTGTGCATGAAGGTTTGCGCTGGTTTGACATTCTTCGGTATAAAATACCGGTAGTTCATACATCGAGCAGTGGCGAAACATTTACATTAACACCGGATGATCCGCGACGGTTATTTCAGATACCTGCCACGGCAAAACAATCGGGAGTGGAGCAAAACCCTAGATAATTTTCTAAAAAAAGCATTATGCGATTCATAAAATCTTCTTTATTGTTTCTCTTAGGACTAACCATCCTGGCTTCGTGTAAAAAGGAAGATCCTTTGAATGTGGACGATGTTTCGGGGCTGGGTGGTGATACCTGGGTAAAGACTCCACTTGACCAATGGCTATATGACACACTCGTGGTACCATATAATATAGCTACCAAATACAAATGGGATCAGTCTGAGTTGGATTTGAATAAAGACATTGTACCTCCAGATGAATCAAAAGTGATCCCGGTGATGAGTTCCGTAGAAAGAGTATGGATCGATCCCTATATCCTGCAGGCTGGAGAACTTTTTTTTAAGAAATATTCTCCGAAACTTTTTGTGCTTGCAGGAAGTGCGAATTGGAATCTTGATGGAAGCATAACGCTGGGCACGGCAGAAGGTGGCCGAAAGATCGTTCTTTATTTACTGAATGATTTTAAAAATAAGAGTATGCCGGGATATGTTCCTGCAGATTCGGCTATTCCAAAACAAATGTTCCATGTGATACATCATGAATTCGGGCACATTCTTGACCAGAATATTCGTAGACCCACCGCATTTGATGAGGTATGCAAAGGCTTGTATACCGCAGACTGGATCAATACAAATGACTATGCAGCCAGGCAGGATGGTTTTATAAGTGCTTATGCTGAATCAAGCCCCTTTGAAGATTTTGTAGAACAGATTTCCATCATGCTCATAGAAGGAAAATCAGGATTTGATAATATAGTGAACAGCATTACAGGAACAAGTATTCGCGGGACAACGGCGGACCAGGCGAAGGCAAGACTGAGACAGAAGGAATCGATCGTGGTTGATTATTATAAACAGGCCTGGAGCATTGATTTTTATGCTTTGCAAAGCCGGGTAAGAACAGCAATAGTAAATGAGATCTATTAATCAATATAAGGTGCAGATGAATCTGAAAGATTTTTATTGGAAACTTACTTCAGTGTTTTTCTTTTTTGCTGTATTTGTTTTTTCATCATGCAAAAAAGATGAAACAAGAGTATTTGATCAGACCCCTGACACACGTATCAATGATGCTCTCACAGCGTATGGATCTGCTTTGACCAGTTCCGCCACCGGTTGGAACGCAACAATAAAAACAGGGACGGGTGGTATTTATCATTTTCATTTCCGGTTTAATGAATCAAACCGTGTATTCATGTACGCTGATATCAACCTTGAGACAGCGACAACAGAGAAGGAAAGTAGCTACCGTTTAAAGGCTTTACAAACTCCCGCTCTTATTTTCGACACCTATTCTTATTTGCATATCCTGTCTGACCCCGATGGTAGTGTAAATGGAGGCACAAACGGGCAGGGACTTATTTCTGATTTTGAATTCGCATTCGATTCCCTGGCAACAGACAGCATTTTACTGACGGGAAGACAGAATGGAACAAAACTTACGCTCGTCAAGGCCACACAGCAAGATTTCGATGCATGGCAAAATGGTGCGTGGGCAAATGTGTTAGCATTTGAAAATATTAATAGCATCCAGAACTATTTCAAAAGAGTGAACATCGGTGGAGTTAATTATGATTTGAAAGTAGATCCGGTCGCAAGAACTATCGTGTTTACCTGGGTGGATGGCAGTGGTAACATTCAGCAATTTGTTACGGCTTATAATTATAGCGCGACTGGTGTGGTGTTTGTAAGTCCATTTGATACAGGTTCGCAAACGATAAATGGCTTTGAAATAGTAAGCTGGAACGCCGGCAGTTTTACATTGAGTATAAAAGTAAATGGGACGCAAGCAACTATAGCGGGTGCTACACAACCTTTGAAGGTTGATTTGGGAGCTCCGCAGAGGTGGTGGCAATATGCTATTAATAACGGAGGGTTATACTGGATATCGTTAAATGGCTTTCATGTGAATGGTGTGGAAGATGGTTTTGGTATTAGAACTTTGCCTAACTATTATTACCTGATCTATTGGCCCGATTATAATGCGGGCAACAATGACCTGTTTGCGCCAGTGTTTATCAATGCTGCAGGCAACGGGCTCGAATTGCTATATGGTGCGGCACCCGGTACGCCACAGTTTACTGGTGATGGTCGTGCTATTTTTACATTATTGGGGAATTATGGCACTTATCCATCAACAGGCCCAGCCGCTCTGACCAGGACACAATTATTGATCCCACAGGGATATTATTTTATACAAACTGGCCCGACGACCTATGACATGGTGAGCGCCTTAGACGCAAAGGCTTGGATAAGCTGGCAATTTTAAGGCAAAAGAATTTCAAACCTGCATGGTTCACGAAAAGCGCACATTGAGAACGAAATTTATTAACTTGAAAAAAAGTACAACACACATTTGTCAAACCAAAAATGAAATTTTATGAGAAAAACTTTGCGCCTGTTGCCGCACATATTAGCCATAGCATTAATCGTAGGAATTGTGTCATGTAGTAAGGAAGGTCCCGCCGGTCCGGCCGGTGCAACAGGTCCAGCAGGACCAGCAGGGGCTGCAGGAGCCCAGGGGCCGGCTGGTCAACCCGGAACTGCTAACGTGATCTATTCTGACTGGATCGATACGGTGACGTATGGCCTGCTCGGAGCTCCCGATACTATAGCAGGTGCTATCACAGCTCCACAACTTACTGCCGATATTCTCAATAACGGTGAAGTAAAAGTATATGCAAATCTTAATACAACTGCAGATCCCCTGGTGGTGCCGGTGCCTGTAAACGGTGGATTTTTTCTTGGTGACGGTGGATTTATAGAACCTGTCTTCTTTACCGGCGAGATAGATATAATATCAAACAGAGATCTTACGGGACTACCATTAAGGTATATACTCATTCCCGGAGGCACCCATGCCCGAATGGCGAAAATTAACTGGAATAATTATGATGAGGTAAAGGCATATTTAGGATTGAAAGATTAGCTTCTTAAAATTAAATCATTGAAAGGGGTTGCGAATGCAGCCTCTTTTTTTGTTTGAGTCATTCACTTCTCACATTTCACATTTGACGTTTCACGTCATCATCTTCTCTTCTGCGGAGGTCGCTGCTGAGGAGGCGGTTGTTGTTTCTTTTGTTGCTGATTTTTTTGTTGCTGCTGTTGTTGGTTGGCCGGTTTGTTTGGTTGATTGCCCTGTTGCTTTTGTTGGGTTCTTTGTTGTTGCTGCTGCCGTTGTTGATTTTGTTGCTTTCTTTTTTTATCTGTCTTTTCGAGGCTGCGCAGACTTATATGTCCCACGACATCGACGAATTCAGGTTCCACTTCCTGCGGTTTTGATGAAGTGAGTTCTACAGCTTCCAATTCTTCAGGAATGATCCCCTGGCTATTGAGCGATTTTATTTTTCTTACCCTTTCGATAGTGAGTGGATATTGTTTGGAGCTGTCGGGCAACATGTACCACATCAGGTTTCGAAAAATATCTCTTTTTATAAGATTGGCGGGGCCCTTTGCTACCTGGATGGTATCGCAATTGTCGGGGAAACCTTGCAATGCATCAAGATAAGTGTCCAACTCATAATTGAGACAGCATTTCAATCGTCCGCACTGCCCGCTAAGTTTTGTTTGATTGATAGAAAGATTCTGGTACCTCGCCGCTGCTGTATTAACCGATTTGAAATCTGTAAGCCAGGTAGAGCAACAAAGTTCACGACCACAACTGCCGATGCCACCCACTTTTGCACTTTCTTGCCTGGCACCGATCTGCCTCATCTCAACCTTTAGCTTAAATTCGCCCGCATATACTTTGATCAACTCACGAAAGTCTACACGTCCATCAGCAATGTAGAAGAATGTAGCCTTTCGCCCATCAGCCTGCATTTCTACTTCGCTGATCTTCATTTCTAGTTTCAGTTGTTTAGCAATAGCACGACTGCGAATGATGGCCTGCGGCTCTCTTGATTTGTTTTGCCTCCATATCTCAAGATCGCGATCGCTGGAGCGACGCAGCAATTTCTTCATCTCGGGATTTTCTTCCTTTACATTTCTCTTCTTCATTTGCAGACGAACGATCTCACCCGTCAGTGAAACTTCGCCGACGTCGAAACCGCTAACGCCCTCTACCGAGACCATGTCCCCTTTTTCAAATTGCTGCAGGGTCACATTGCGAAAAAAATCTTTGCGGCTTCCATTATTAAATGAAACCTCGATCACTTTACAACTGCTGTCGATATCCGCTACAGGCATATTGTAAAGCCAGTCATAAGCGTTAAGCCGGTTACAACTTCCCGTGTTGCAACCCCCGTTACTCTTACATCCATTTGGTTTAATGCCACAACTTCCGCAGCCCATCGCTAGATTTTAGATTCCTGATTTCTGATTTAAGTTTTTAGGAAGTGATTATGGAGCCAGCTTATGAATTACTATTAAACAGCCGTTGCGTCGCACTCTTATACGTCCATACCGGTGTGCAGCAGGCACTGCAGTTGGATATGCTGAGAAGAATTACTATATGTTGAAGTGAGTGACACAACAAAAGCTAAATAGAATTAATCAAGCCGGCAACAAAATCATTGCCCTCAAATTCATGACCTTCCCTTTTCACAGATCGTTACCCCGGTCAATTCGTCAAAAATACAATTTTGTCCTGAATGATATGGTATAGTTTAATCGTGAGGGCGTGAAAGAGGATTTTGGCGTTGGCATTGCGTTCAATATAATAGGTGGCGTTGTCAAGCTCCTCTATCATGGCCTTTTGCTGGGCGATGCCGGCAATACGGTTGAGGCGGTTTGCAAAATCTCTTTCGGTTTCAGGCAAATAAACATTCTGACCCATCAGCTTGAGTCGGATGGCCTGTTCAAGCAGGTGATTGAAATAGCGAAGGAATTGCTTTTGTTTTTCGCGGCCTAGCCGGCTGATCTCTTCTACCCATTTTGTCTGTGCCACCGGTCCCGTTTTTAAAATGGCATTGAGCCACTCACGTAAAAGACTTTGCCAATCTTCATCAGCATGCTGAACGAGCTGGAGCGCTTCGCGATAATTACCCTCACTCACAGCAGCAGCCTGCCGTGCAATTTCTGCACTTGTATTGTTGCGGTTCATAAGAGCCTCCTGCACTTCAGTTGTTTCAAGTGCCGGAATCTTTATTAACTGGCACCGGCTGACAATGGTGGGCAGGATCAGTGATTCATTTTCTGCTACCAACACAAACAGAGTGTTAGGTGGAGGCTCTTCGACCAGCTTTAAAAGTTTATTCCCCTCATTTCCTAAATATTCAGGCATCCAAAGAATAAGGATCTTGTATTCGCTTTCAAAACTTTTCAGACTTAACTTACGGACAATGTCATTGCACTCCTGTGCTGTAATGTTCCCCTGTTTATTTTCCGCGCCGATAAATTGGAGCCAATCATAAACGTTTCCATATGGATAGTTTTTCATAAATTCTCTCCATTCGGAAATATAATCTGTGCTGATCGGAGGCGAGCCGGATTTTTTTGTGACAACGGGGTATGAAAAATGAATGTCGGGATGTATGAGCTGCGATGCTTTTTTACACGATGAGCATTCCCCACAGGAATCCATTTCGGATTTCGGATTTTGGTCCCGATAGTTA
>Ga0070684_100000774_pt1 | contig 22185 bp, 21 predicted proteins | sample KBSC723LmetaG_FD_65653 | JGI IMG/M metagenome (GOLD analysis project Ga0070684, IMG submission 65653) | Corn rhizosphere microbial communities from Kellogg Biological Station, Michigan, USA - KBS C7.2-3L metaG | ecosystem: Host-associated > Plants > Roots > Rhizosphere ...
GCGGGAGAGATGGGGGCCCGGTTGGCCGTAGCTAGGCGGGCCGTTGGATCGTTCGGCCCGACGGGATTCCAAGCTTGCTGCGGAGGACAACCGGGCACACATCTCTCCCGCCCCCGCCGAAGAGTTGAGCGAGCGGAGCAACCGACGGGACGGGCGGTTTTTTTGATAATCTCCCGCGCGCGATGATCTACCGCCTTCTCGATCGGTTGGCCGAGCGCTACAGCGAGAAGGAGCACAAGCTGGAGGCGATGCGCGCGCGCGAGGAGTACTTCGATCGCGCCGGCAAGGTGTTCGACGACGACGCCGAGCTGTTCGAGGGGCGGATGGCGTCGTTCCTCGAGTGGTACGTGCTGGAGCGGCCGCTGGCCGGGATCGGGCTGACGCCGGTCGCGTGCGCGATCGAGGAGGGCGCGGCGCGCCCCGGCGACGAGCGGCGTGCCCTGGCGGCGCTGTCGTCCAGCCACCACAGCGTGTTCGAGCTGTTCGAGACGTCGACCGAGATGCTGGACATCGAGGACCTGATCGGCGGCGCGCGCTTCTCGGTGCGCGAGCGGCGCAAGCCGCTGGGGATGGCCGCCGGCGACCTGTTCGAGGCGCGGCTGATCTGGGACGGCGAGACGGTCATCTTCGGGAAGACCTTCCTGTTTCACCCGCCCGACGCGCGCGAGGTCGTGCTCGAGTGGATCGAGAAGGCGGTCTCGACGGGCGTGGCGCGCGAGGAGATCTTGTTCCACCTGTCGCGCCAGCACATCCGCTGGCACCGGCACGGTCACGTGGGGGCGGCGAAGGTCTACCGGGATGCCTAGCGACTTCGGGACCCTGGGAGGGTCCCGAGCCCCCCGCGACGGGCTCGCGCAGGCGAAGCCCGCGCTCCCCCACGCGAAATCCCGGCCGCGGCGGCGGCGGTGGCTCAGGTGGGTCGCCGCGGTCGCGCTGCTGGGCCTCGCGTACGTCGGTGGCGCGAACATCTTTCTGATCGCCAGCGCGCGCGCGGCGACGGTGGCGAGCGTCGAGGCGGCGCCCGTGCGGCCCTACGCCATCGTCCTCGGGAACCGCGTGTTCCCGGGCGACGTCCCCTGCCACGAGCTCGCCGCGCGTCTGGAGACCGCGCTCGCCGTGTACCAGGCTGGCCGGGCCCAGAAGGTCATCGTCTCGGGCCAGGTTCGCGGACACTACAGCGAGCCCCGCGCGATGGCGGCCTGGCTGGAGGCGCGCGGTGTGAAGCCCACCGACGTCATCCCGGACCCGGGCGGCCATCGCACGGCCGCGACGATGGCAGGCGCGGCCGCGCTGGGCGCGCGCTCGGCGCTGGTCGTGACGCAGGCCTATCACCTGCCGCGCTCGCTCTTCCTGGCCCGCCACGCCGGGATCGACGCGATCGGCGTGCCCGCGCCACCGCGGACGGCCGGGTTCATCGGGACTGTCCGGGGATTCCTGCGGGAAACCGCGGCGCGCGCCGAGATCGTGGTCGAGGTTGCGCTGCGCGGCGTGCGCTGACCGCGCGTTGCAAATACCGCGCGCCTTGGTTAGAAAACCGGACATGCGACGCGCGCCCCTGGCCCTCAAGACCGCGATCCCGCTGTGTGTTCTGCTGCTCGCCTGCGTCGAGCAGGACGAGGACAAGCCGACCGCGGAGGACATGGCGGCCGCGAAGCAGAACATCCTGACGACCGCACCGACGCCGAAGTACCCGGTCAACGCGGATCTCGACGGCAAGCTCGTCTACCTGGGCCTCGACGTCGATCACGTGCCGATCGAGCCCGGGAAGGACGTCACGCTGACGCACTACTGGAAGCTGGTGTCGCCGCCCGGCTCCGAGTGGAAGACGTTCACGCACCTGAATGGCGCCGGCAACAAGTTCATCAACGCCGACCACGCGCCCGTGAAGGGGAAGTATCCGGTCAGCTCGTGGAAGGCCGGCGAGATCATCCGCGACCAGCACACGGTGCGCCTGCCGCCGAACTGGGCGCAGCCGTCCGTCGAGATCTACGTCGGTCTGTGGCGTGGTCCGACGCGGATGCCGGTCAAGGCCGGGCCGCACGACGCCGAGGGGCGCGTGCTCGCCGCGACGGTCCCCGTCAGCGCGGCGCAGGCGACCCCGGAGCCGCGCAAGCGTTACGTGGCGCGCATGGTCACCAAGGCGCCGAAGATCGACGGCAAGCTGGACGACGCGGCGTGGGCGTCGGCGCCGACGACGGGCGCGTTCGTGAACACGCTGACCGGCGCGGCCGTTCCGCAGAAGACGGAAGCGAAGCTGCTGTGGGACAAGAAATTCCTCTACATCGGCATCGAGAACGTCGACTCGGACGTGTGGGCGAAGCTGGACAAGCGCGACGACAAGCTTTGGACCGAGGAAGCCGACGAGATCATGATCGACGCCGACGGCAACGGGCGCACGTACATCGAGCTGCAGGTGGCGCCGAACGGGAACGTGTTCGACACGTACCTGCCGGAGCGGCGGAAGTACGAGGACACGATCAACCCGAAGATGAAGCCGTTCGCGTGGAACTCGAAGTGGGTCGCGAAGGTGAAGGTCGACGGGACGCTGAACAAGCGCGAGGACCAGGACAAGGGCTGGACCGCCGAGCTCGCGATCCCGCTCGAGGACGTCAAGGGTATGGACGACAAGTCGACGCTGACGCTGCCGCCCACGCCGGGGAACGTCTGGCGCATCAACATGTACCGGATGGACGTCCCGCAGGGGAAGCCGCAGCAGGCGTCGGGCTGGTCGCCGCCGATGGTGGGTGACTTCCACGCGCTGGACCGGTTCGGCGAGCTCGTGTTCGGCGACGCGCAGGGCGCCGTGCCGCCGCCGCCTGCGCCGGTCGCCCCCACCGTCGCAAAGGAGAAGGCCGGCGGTCCCGCCTCCGCGCCGCTGACCGCCGCGACCGACCGCAAGACGACCGCCGCCGCCAAGGCCCCGGCCGCGCCCAAGAAGAAGTAAGTCACCGTGAACTCTTTCTCCCTCGCCCCGCGCAGCGGGGAGAGGGTCGGGGTGAGGGGCCGTCTTGCCTCTTTCTCCCTCGCCCCGCGCAGCGGGGAGAGGGTCGGGGTGAGGGGCCGTCTTGCGGTTGCCCTATGCCTCGTCGCCGCCTGCGCATCGACGAGCACGAGCACGCGCCCGACAACAAGCACGTCGCACGTCGCAGCCGCCGCATCCGCACCGCCAGCGCGGTCCAGCGACGCCCCCCAGACCGCCGGCTTCACACCCAGCGCCGCCGGCGCGAGGCTCTACGCGACGACGCTGGCGGCCGACGGGCGCAACCCGCCGCCGCGCGACAACCTCAGCCGATCGCTGCTCGCCGAGGTGCGCGCGGCCGCGCGCAAGCAACGCCGCAAGCAGCCCGAGAGCGACGCGCGCCTCGACTGGGTCATGACCGATCTCGCGCGGCAGGTCCGCGGCGACGAGTTGCCGGCCCTCGACGTCGTCGAATTCCTGCTCGCGCACTACGGGCTCGTCGAACCGTCGCCGCACATCCTGCTGTCCAGCGTGCCAACACGCGGCGCCGCCGAGCTGAGCGCCCGCGCGCGCGGCGAGATCGCCGAGATGCTGCGCGAGGGCGCGATCGATCGCGTCGGCATCGGCGTCGATCGAACCGCCGACACCATCTACATCGCGCTCGCGCTGCAGGAACGGCGGGTCACGCTGCTGGAGGCGGTACCGCGCCGTCTGCCGTCGCGCGGTCACGCGCCGATCGCCGGTCGGATCGCGCGCGGCCTGACACACCCCGAAATCGTGATCACCGCGCCCGACGGCAGCGTCCGCGAGCAGACGCCGCCGCTGCGCGACGGTGTCGTGCGCGGCGATCTGCAGTGCGCCGCCGACGGTCGCTACCAGGTCGAGTTCGTCGCGAGCGGGGCGACCGGCAGCGCGGTGCTCGCGAACTTCCCCGTCTACTGCGGCGTCGCGCCGCCGTCCGACGCGCCCCGCGGCGCGGGCGTCCATCCCGCGACCGTCACCGCCGAGGAGGCGGAGAAGCAGTTGCTCGCGCTCATCAACCGCGATCGAAAGGCTGCCGGCGTCGTGCCGGTGGCGATCGACGATCAGCTGACCGCGATCGCGCGCGCCCACACGCACGACATGGTCGACCACGACTTCGTCGGCCACGTCTCGCCGCGCACCGGCGGCCCCGTCGACCGCGTCCACCGCGCCGGCCTCACGCCGACCTTCATCTCCGAGAACGTCGGCCGCGGCTACACCGCCGACGAGGCCGAGCAGGGCTTCATGTCCAGCCCCGGCCACCGCGCCAACATCGTCGACCCGCGTCCCCGCCGCGTCGGCATCGGCATCGTCTTCGGCGCGCCCGTCACCGGCACGAAGCCCATGTTCGTGACTCAGCTCTTCAGCAACTGACGACAGTCCTACTCGCGTTGCCTACCAATGTCTGTCGAAAATTTAGGGCTGCGAGAAACTGCTGGTTAATACAAGGTTGGGCGGACAGCGATGGCGCTCGCGCGAAGAGGCACCCGAAAGATCGTTGTCGAGGGCGTGCCTTACCGCTGGACCGTCGCGCCACATGACGAGCCCGGCTTGGGAATCGTTGTAGAGGTGGAAGATAACGGTTCGTGCAGACTCGTGAGTTGGGTGGAGCACGGCGTGATCGTCAGCCCAAGTCTGGTCCGGCGGGCGATCATTGACGGATTGGCAGCGGGTTGGCGCTTTGAGGCACCCGGCCCCGACTTTGTCCGGCGTGTTCCAGCCTTCAGCGAGAAGCGTGATGCAATCCATCAGTGCCCCGCTTGCGACTACTTCAGCCTATCCAAGCGTGGCGAGTACGACATCTGTCCGATCTGCTTCTGGGAAGACGACGGACGCGACCTCGATACACTCGACGAGGTCTCGGGACCCAATCACCTCACTCTGCGCGAGGCGCGAGCGAACTTTCGAAACACCGGCGCATGTCGCAAGGACATGCAACCGAACGTCCTTGCCGAAACATCGCGAGGGCGCTTCCGCCGCTCGCCGCGACTGCCGTGAAGCCGCCCAACTGGGCGTTGCAGTCGACGAATGCATCGGTCGCTTCGCTCCTCTTGCATTCGCCGCTGAACGCCACGATCGTTGGACGGACGAACGTGAGGGACGGGGACGGCGACAGAATCTGGAGGCGGCCGAGATTCTTCGCCGTTACGACGCTGGTGAACGCGACTTTCGCGGCCTTGAGATCGAGTCACCCGCTAACTCTTCAGATCCGGAGTTTCGTGGTGCCAACGTCGAGGGATCCGACCTTAGTGGGTGCTTCATCGTGGCTGACTTCAGTGGGGCACGTCTGCGTGGCGCGAAATTGTCGGCGAACGTGAAGACCTGCTGCTTCGACCGGGCTGACTTGCGCGACGCGGATTTCTCCGGCGCGGCCATTGACTCTGCGACCTTCGATGGCGCGGACTTGGAAGGGGCAACCTTTGAAGGCGCAGCGGCCTACGGGTACACGTACGTGAAGGGCGAGTTGTCCCGATAGTGGCACCGTCCAACTCGCTGTTACAGTCGGACGGCGTCTCGGTCGCTGCGCTCACTCTCGCTGCCGCCGCTGAACGGCAGTATCGTCGGGCAGAAATGGCGAGGTTGGGCACGGAGGATGCGCGTGAGCGGGTGCGGATTCGGAAGGCGACCCTCGCCGACGTTTCTGCCATCGAGGTGCTCATTGCAACATCGGCTCGGGTGCTCGGCCGGGGCGACTACACTGCCGAGCAGATCGAGGCCGCTCTCCTCGGTGTGTGGGGCGTCGATACGGACATCATTCGAGACGGTACGTACTTCGTGGGAGTCGTGGAGGGCGAAATGGTCGTATGCGGAGGCTGGAGTCGTCGTGCGACGCTGTTCGGAGGGGACGCATACGCTCAGCGCGAGTCACGACTGCTCAGCCCGCCGACGGATGCAGCACGCATCCGTGCGTTCTTCGTTCATCCGAATTGGGCAAGGCGGGGCTTGGGTGGTCGACTGCTCGCGTTGTGCGAAGGTGAGGCCATGGCGGCCGGATTCGTTGCCGCCGAGCTTGTCGCGACATTGCCAGGGGAGCGGCTCTACGCTCGACACGGATATGTTTCGACCGGGCGACGAAGCGACGTTCTATCGGGCGGTGTCAGGATCGACTCGGTTCCAATGTGTCGCACGTTCTGACAAGGATCTGCCCAACATGACGTTGCAGCAGCCGAATTGTCCGTCGCCCGAAGTAGAGGCCGCGATCCAGCGCTTGACGCGTTCCTGAGGCAGTATCGATAACCGGACATGGACGAGTTCATTCGCGTACTCGGGGCGCCCTTGAACGCGGCGCCCGTCCAGCACCTAGTTGAACGGTTTCGCCTGGTGGAGGACGCGTCACATCCTCGGCACTTCGAGTCCCCGTCGCTCGGAATCGCGCTGTATCTCGATGACCACGGGGCCGTCAGCACCGTGTTCCTGTTCGGCAATCGCAAGGACGATTTCAGTGAGTTCCGCGGATCCCTGCTCGGCGACCTCACCTTCCGTCATGGACGCAGCGATGTCCGCCGCGTCTGTGGCGAGCCGACGAAGTCAGCCAACGCTACGAAACGCGCCGAGGGCGGTTACCAACATGGTGGATGGGACCGGTACGACCTTCCGACGCACGTCCTACACTTTTCGTACGAGCGAGACGTTGGTGTCATCGAGCTCGTCACTCTCATGGTCGCCGGCTAACGCCCTTTGACTCGAGGCTTGTACGGCGCAGTCCTCGCCCCGATTGTTCGTCTGGCGAGGACTGGCCGATAGCAAGTCTAGGTCGCTGGCGATCCGTGCCGGCCTAGGCTGCCGCTGCGCGGACACTCACTGACTGATCGCCGTCCCGAGTGTCGCGCTTCCGATTGTCCCGGTCGTCACCTTGCCGCCAGGGCTTTGCCGCACGAGCTTCCAGTGGCAATAGCAGAGGTACGGCGGAGAAACGCGACACTGGAAGCTGTCGATGCAGTACTGGGAGAGGCCCCAGCAGTCTGACGACAGCGTTCCGCCCGAGCAGGTGCAGCTTCCGTCGTCGCTGCAGTACCACCCGAGCGAGCCGCCGGTGTTCGCGAGCGCCCCTGTCACGGCGGTCGTCTCTTCTGGGGTGGGCGCCTGATCTGGTTCTCCGTCGCAGGCGGCCAGGAGGCCTGAGGCAAGAGACAGGATAACGAGCGCCGTGCGAATGGTGTTCTTCATGTGAGCATCTCCTTGTGAGGTTCGTTGTTCCCTCAGAGCAAGGGCGGTGCCGCGTATGACTCGCGCGCTTCTTCGGGCTATTCCCGCGGGCCGGTGCTGCCGGACGCCTGCTTGTGACCCGGGCGGCGACAGCGCCCGCCTCGCTTGTAGCCTGGCGGGATACCGACGCTGGTGCCGATGCAGCTTCGCTCCGCTGCTGAATGGCCGTATCGTCGCGCGGCCGGTTCATGGACTGGGACACGGTCGACAGAGACGCGATCGACGAGCTCGTGTCGTCGGGGCTCGCGGAGGCGACCCCCGATGAGCGGGCGACCTTCTCTCGTGCGGCGGTGACGCCCGAAAAGTGGCAATTGTCTCCCTGGGGTGATGCCGGCGGAGGCTTCTGGGTGGTCGCCGTCTTGGAGGACCGTGTGCTCTGGTTCAACGATATCGAGGACGGATTCAATGTCTCCCGGTTCGTCGTTCGCGGCACCATCCCACCAGCCGAATACTGGTGTAACCAGGACGAACTCGGGCAGGCGCTGAAGGCTCTCGCGGGCGCACCTCAAGGCAAGTTCGGAGCGCCGGAGCCGATCTCGTAGCCTTGCCTCCCAACCGCGCGTTGCAGCGGACAGCACTTGCGCGCCGCCGCTGACCGCGTGATCGTTGGGCGGACAGCGCGCCATGCAGTACGAACCGATCGAACCGATGTCTCGTGGGGACGTCGAGGCGGCAGTCGCGCGTGGTGAGCCGGAGGAATTGCTGCGCGTGGTGCTCGCGGTCGCGCTTCACTCAGAGGACGGCTCTTGGGCGTCTGCGGTTTGCTTGCAGCTCGCGCGTCATCAGCACTTCCACGTTCGCGGGAACGCGATCCTCGGTCTTGGGCACGTGGCGCGTCGGTTTGGTCGGCTGGATCCGGTCGCGCGAGGGGTGATCGAGGACGGGCTTCGCGACATCAATGACTACGTCCGAGGCCAAGCGGAGTCGGCGGCCGACGACGCGCAGAGGTTCTTGCGATGGACGATCACCCGACCGAACTGATCGGGTTAGCTGCTCAACCCGCCCTCGCAACCGACGGGCGCGTCGGTCGCGACGCTCGCTCGTGCGCCCGCCGCTGAACGGCAGTATCGTTGGCCGGACGAGCGAGTCGTGGCAGATCGGACGGTTCTCAGTCCCGAAGAGTTTTTCCGTAAGTACGACGCGATCGAATCGCGTCTGACCGCGGCTCTCAGCGAGCGGATGCTCGATCTCGCGGGGATTGGTCCGGGCATGCGCGTGTTCGATCTGGCGACTGGACCCGGCGAGCCGGCGCTCCCCGCTGCCCGGAGAGTCGCTCCGGATGGTGTCGTTGTCGGTCTCGATCTGGACGATCGGGTGTTGGCAATCGCGCGGGAGAAAGCACGTCAGGGTGGAATTTCGAACCTCGACCTCCGCACCGCGGATGCGGCGGTTCCTCATCTCGTGCCGTCGGAGTGGTTTCACGCAGTGACCGTTCGGTGGGGACTGATGTACATGGCCGCGCCGGTCGCTGCGCTGGTGAATGCGCATGAAGCGCTGTTGCCGACAGGCGTGATGGTCGCCGCTCTGTGGGCTGAGCCTGACCGTGTTCCGTACTACGCGCTCCCGAGGCGGCTTCTGGCGCGTTACCGCGCGCTGCCAACCATCGACCTGGATGCGCCCGGGCCATTTCGCTATGCGGACCTCGCGCGGATCACGCACGACTTCGCGGAGGCCGGATTTGCGCTCGATCACGTCGAGGAGATGGAAGTCACCGTCTTCGAGGCCGAGACGGACGCAGAGATGATCGACTGGGTGCGAGCTGTCGGTCTGACCCGATTGCTGAACGGGCTGCCGGAAGATGACCAACGCGCCTGGGAACACGACCTCGCAGGCGAGCTGCGGCGATTGGCGGCGGGCGGGTTGCTGCGACTGGGAGGCGTGACTCGGATCGTTCGTGCGCGGAAGAGCGCGTCCGCGCGACGCTAGTAGGCGATCGCGAGGGCGAAGCGCATGAAGGCGCCGCGCGGGCTGATGGTGCCGAGGTCGACGGGCGCGAGCTTCGCCTGGTCGCGCTCCGGGGCGGCGGGCGTGAGGTACATGTGGTGGCTCTGGGCCCAGCTGTACCCGGTCTCGACGCAGAGCCAGGCGGCGACCGGGTTCGCGGGACCGGACACCCGGAACGCCGCGCCGAGGCTGCTGTCCGCCGAGATCAGATCGAAGTGGTCCGCCAGCTGGTTCCCGTTCGGGCTCGAGTCGTCGGTCAGCACCGCCGCGGAGCGCAGCACGCCTGGCGCGAAGCGCGCGAACCCGTACGCGTACGAACGCGCGTAGTAGCGTCCCTCGACGACCGCCGACAGTCGCCAAGCCTTGAACGACGACGGCGTGCCGCGCGCCGTGGAGCCGCTCTCGCCGTAGTCCATGCCCACGCCGGCCGCGAAACCGAACGCCCCTTGCCGCGCGAACGGGTGCTCCACCGCCAGCGAGACCTGCGGCAGCATGTCGGTCGTCGAGAACGGATCGTATCCGTCGCTGCGGATCAGCATCCCGCGCACGCCGATCGTGCCCTGCACGGTCTCGGGCTTCTGGCTCGCCGCTTCCTGCTCGAGGAACCCCTGGGCGGCGGCGGACCGAGGCCCGGTGACCGCCACGACTGCGCCGAGCGCCACCGCGGCCAGCCCACGCCGGGATCGCGTCATCCGGTTGCGGTTCATTTGTAGGGACCTCCCGTGAGCACGCTCGAGTACAGGCGGCGGGTGTCGTCGTCCAGCGTGTTGGCGTCGTACACGGTCACCCCGCCGCCCCCGCCGGGGTGAACGATCAACGCGAAGCGCCCGTCGCCGTTCTCCACCTCGAACACGCCGCGGACGCTGCGCTCGATCAGCAGCGACCGCGGGTGCGTGTCGGCGACGCCCGTGGCGACGACCAGCTTCGCCCCCGGCGTGTACGTCCACACCTGGTCGCCCGCCGGCGACATCGAGAACGCGATCTGCGACGCCGACGTCACCAGCGGCGCCGCCGTCCGCGTCTGAAGGTCCAGCACGTAGAACTCGCTCGCGGCGCGCGTCGCGAGCACGCGCAGGTTGGGGTGCTGCGGCACCGGCAGCACGTCCGCGACCGCGGCCACGACGCCGACCGTCTCGATGCTGCGGTACGGTCGGCCCGCCGTCTGCCCCAGCTCCCAGAACGCCACGCCGTCGGTCGCGGTGGTGCCGTTCCAGAGCAGCGCCACGTCGACCGCCGCGCCCGCGCCGCCGCCCGCGACGTCGGTGACGAGCGACAGGCTCTGATAGCGGGCGGGCAGGGCGACCTCGGTCGTCAGGCTGGTCACCGGATCGACCAGGACGGCTGCGCTGCGCGTCGGGACCAGCGCCGCCAGCCGCAAGCCGCCGTCGGTGCGCACGAACGCGATGTCCGTCGGAACGCCGCCCACGTCGGTGAGGTTCACCGTCGGCCGGAAGCCCGTCGTGCCGGGCTCGGGCTCCAGCGTCAGCGTGATGACGCTGGAATCGTTCTGCAGGCGCACGCCGATCCGGGCGTCGTCGTCGCGCGTGGGGTCGCCGTCGTCGACGGTGACGGCGGCGGGCGACAGACGGCGGTTGTCGGTTCCGCTGGTGAGCGGAACGGAGATCTCGTTGGTCGGATCGGCGATGTCGAGGATCGACAGGTCCTGGTCCGACTCGACGACCAGCAGCCGCCGCGGGCCGCCGGGCAGCGCGAGCGTCTGCGTGAAGGTGAGCCGCTGCGGGCGGCCGCCGAAGCTGTGGAGGGTGTGCGGGACGACGCTGGCCGTCGCCGGCGGCTGCGTCAGGTCCAGGAACACCAGCTCGTTCGGGTTCTGCACGAAGGCCAGGCTGCGATCGGCGTCGGGGTAAAGGACGACCCAGCGTTCTTCCACAGGATCGATCGCGATGCCCGCGAGGGGATCGGTCAGCGTCGTCAGCTCGTAGCGCTGCGTGCTGACGCCGTCGCCGCACTCGATGACCGTCAGCGACGGTTTCTCGTCGGCCTCATCGTCGCCTATCGCGGCGCGGTGGCCGGCCGACAGCACCAGCAGCTTGTTCCCGCGCGGCGACACCTGCGCGTTGAGGATGTGGCGGCCGACCGGTACGTGCTCGATGCGCAGGCTCTGTTCGACGCCCGGGATCAGCAGCACGACGCGATCGGCGGGCGCGTCCAGGATGGCGACGCCGCCGTTGAGGCCGTAGGTCGCGTCGACGCTGGCCGGGTCGGACCAGACCGGTGAGCGATCGCCGCAGCCGGCGGTCGCGACCGCCGCGGCGGCCAGCGCGAGCAGGAGCCCGAGCGCGAGCAGTTTCTTGTCGTTCATGGCTGGGTCCAGTCCACGACGCGCGAGCCGAGCTCGAAGCCGGTCAGCGTGCGCGCCTCGCCGCTGTCCAGCGTGACGAAGGTGATGCGGCCCTCGGGATGCTTCTGGGCGACGTAGCCGCGCCCCGCGCCCGCGACCACGCCGGCCGCGATCGGCGGGCTCGCGAGGCCGAAGCGCTGAACCTCCAGCGTCGGGAACAGGCCCATGTAGACGGCGTAGACGTGCTTCACGTCGTCCTGGATCGTGATCAACGTGCGCTTGCCGTCGGGCGACAGCACGACCGATTCGGGTGGCGCGTCGGTGGTCTGGATCCGCGCCGGCAGGTCCGCCGTCAGCGGGACCAGGCTGAACGCGCGGCCGGCGCGCGGTCCGGTCGGCGGGGTGGCGCCCGCGTCACCCAACGCACCTCCGTCGGCGGCGCCACCGTCGGCGGTGGGCGTTCCTGCGTCCGGCGTGGGCGGGGCCGTCTCGGCGTGCAGCACGACGGCGTTTGCGGCGTCGCCGGACGGGAACACCGACAGCACGGGCGCGTGCAGCTTCACGACGCGGTAGCTGGGCGTCGGCGCCAGCGTCAGCACGGTGATCCGTTCCAGCGCGATGGCGTTCGAGTAGAGGAGGGCGGTGTTCCCGCCCGGCGCGAGCGCGACCGAGCCGACGATCTCGCCGGCGACGGTCACGTGCGAGACGGCGCTGCTGGCGGGCACGCCCGCGTCCAGCGGCAGGATCGCGACCTCCGACGTGTCGCGCACGACCGCGACGGCGCGCTTGCCGTCGCTGGTCAGATCGAGATCGGTGACCGCGCCGGACAGCGTGAGCGTCGAGCGCACGCCGCTCGCGAGATCGATGATGCCGATCGCCGCGCTGCCCTCGTGTCGGATGAGGGCGAGGCCGCCGTTCGGTGTCACGGAGACGTCGCGCGTGTCGGCGTCTTCGGTCGGGTCATCTGTCACGATGACGTTCTTGACGACGCGCGGTCCCGATGCGCTGGTCAGATCGATGACGGTGATGCCGTCCTCGGTGACGGCGAACGCCTTGCTGCCGTCGGCTGCGAACGCGACGGACACGGGCCGGAACCCGCTCGAGACGATCGTCTTCGCGGGCGCCTGCCGATCCAGCTTGATCAGCGTCAGGTCCTGGTAGCCCTCGAAGGGGTCGGCGTTCTTGATCCGGCGGGCGTCGGTCCAGGCGATCGCCCAGCTGCCGTCGCTCGCGACGGTGAGCGCGTTTGCGCCGTGCGCGACGCCGCGGACCGTCTGCGGCGCTTCCAGCCCGCCGCTGACCGCGCGCAACACGGTCGCGTCGTCCGACAGCACGTTCAGGACGATGACGGCGTCATCGCTGCCGGGGATCGCGGCCATGTAGGTCGGCGCGTTGCCGGCTTCGATCGTGTGCACCTCCAGCGTCGCGGCGTTGATGTAGGCGACGCGGCCGCTCTGCGGGTTGGCGACCCAGATGAAATGCCCGGTGGCGACCGGCACCTCGTACGAGCTCTCCAGCTCGGTTTCGGGCGGAAGCGGCATGCCGCCGGTGCCGCCCGATCCGGCGGTGCCGATGGATCCGGCGCCGCCGCCGTTGAAGCCGCCGCTGCCCGGCCCGAAGCTGCCGCCGCTGCCCGACGGCGTGTTGGGCGACCCACTGGAATCGCTCGCACCGGCGCAGGCTGACAGGACCAGCACCAGCGAGACCGCTACCAAGCGATTCGTCACGAACGAAACGCGCGAGCAACGGACGTGCCATTGTTTCGGATTCGCGCGGGCTGCGCGCGTCTCGCGCACTTGCGCTCGCGGCGGCGTACGCGGCGCCCCGCGAAGCGCGACATTCGTGTCGCGGAAAATGGGGGCCTACACGCCGGGGCGATCGGGCGCGATCAGCAGCACGGGGCCGGCGGGCGTCCGCGCGACGAACCGCGCCGCGCCGGGAGGCAGCGCCGCGATCGAGCCCTGCAGCACGCGCCGCTCCTCGTCGGGCAGCTCGTCGATCGGCACGGGCTCGCCGGCGATCGCCTCGTACCAGATCGCGCGGTGGTCGTCCGACAGCCGCAGCACGCGCTGCACGAACGGTCCGCCCGCGGCCGCGATGTTGCGCAACCGCTCGATCGCGCCATCCGCGAGCGGTTGCGCGCGCTCCTCGATCAGGATGTCGCGGGCGGTCCGCGTGTCCCGCCGAACGGCCAGGCGCGCGTCAGGCGTCCGCCACAGCTCGTGCTCGTCCTCGCTCGGCTGCACGGGGAGGGCGGCGTTCATCACGCGCTCGCTCGCTTCCGCGCGCGTCGCCTCGGGCGCCGCGGACACCACCGCCTCCTCGAGCGGCCAAGCGGCGACGGCGTCCGCCATCTCGACCGCCGAGCCGAAGCGATCGGAGGGCGCCTTCGCGAGCGCGCGCAGCAGCGTCTCATCGTGCGCCGACGCCAGCGTGGGCCGCAGCGCCGTGGGCGGCGGCGGCGCCTCGCCCAGGTGCTGGCCGACGAGATCGGGACCGAGGAAGGGCGGGCGGCCCGTGAGGGCCTCGAACAGCGTCGCGCCCAGCGCGTAGAGATCCGCCGCCGCGCCGATCGGCGCGCTGCTGATCTGCTCCGGCGACATGTACGCGAGCGTGCCGAGGAACCCGCCCGACTGCGTCTGGCCGAAGTCGGCCAGGTGCGCGCCGCCGAAGTCGCCGAGCTTTGCGTTGCCGGCGATGTCGAAGAAGACGTTCGCGGGCTTCACGTCGCGGTGGACGATGCCGCGCTCGTGCGCCGCGCCCAGCGCCGCCAGCAGATCCAGCGCCAGGCGGCGGCTCGCCGCGGGCGGCAGCGCGCCCGTCGTGGCCAGCCGATCGGCCAGCGTCCCGCCCGGCATCAGCTCGAACACGAACAGGCCTGACGCGGGCTGCGCGTCGTGCAGCGCGACGATGTTCGGGTGGCGCAGGCGTCCGGCGGCCTCGGCCTCGCGCGCGAAGCGCTGGTAGGCCTGCCGCTCCGGATCGCCGGGCGCGCCGCCGAGCTGCAGCAGCTTGAGCGCGACCGGCGTGCCCAGCAGCGTGTCGATCGCCTCGTAGACGCGGCCCGTCGCGCCGCCGCCCAGCAGCCGGCGAATCTCGAACCGGCGCGCGACCGCGGTCGCCGCGCCCGCGCTGCGCCGCGCGGGCAAGACACCGTCGCCCTCCGCGGCGGCGGCCTCGGCCTCCTCCAGCGCCACGAGGTCCTCGGGGTTGCGCGGTAGCGCGGGCAGGTCCTTGCGCAGCCGTTCCACCAGCTCGCCCGCGGCGCCGCGGAACCCGAGCGCGAGCAGCGGCGCGCACAGCGCGCGCCACGCGGCGGTTCGCAGCCCGGGCGTGCGCGCGGCGACCTGCAGGTGGCGGGTCGCTTCCTCGTGCCGGCCCAGGCGGCCCAGCAGCCGGCCCAGCGCCAGGCGCGCGGCGGCCGCCTCCTCGGCGCTGCCTTGCGCCACCAGCCGTTCGTAGAGGAGGCCCGCCTCGCGCAGCTCGCCGGCGCGCACGCGCGCCCGCGCCTCGTCGATCGGCGCGTTCGCGCGGCGGTACAGCGCGGCCGCCCGCTGCCACTGCCGCGCCCGCTCGGCGGTGCGGCCCGCCTCGAAGAAGCGCCCGCGATCGGCGAACGCGCCCGCGACCGCGAGCAGGTCGGCTTCGCCGCTGGCGGCATCGGCGATCTCGGTGGCGCGCGCCGGCAGGTTGCCGTCCAGGGCCAGCCGCACGGCCAGGCCGGGGTCGCCCAGCGTGATCGCCAGCGGCAGAGCATCGACGAACCGCCACACCCGCTCGTAGAGGCCGATCGCCCGGCGCAGCTCGCCGCGGTCGGTCGCGATGCGCGCCGCCTCGACGTAGGCGCCGTGCGCGACCAGATACTCGATGATGTCGTAGGGGGGCGATTCCATGATAGGGATCCCGCGAGCGTTGCAATGATACTCGGCGTTCTCGGAGGCAGTGGCCTCTACGATCTGGACGGGCTCTCCGACGCGCGGATGGAAGAGGTGTCGACGCCCTTCGGTCCGCCCTCGGCGCCGATCGTCAGCGGCCGCGTCGGGCCGGCCCGCTTGCTGTTTCTGCCCCGCCACGGCCGCGGGCACCGGTTCTCGCCGTCGGAGATCAACTACCGCGCGAACGTCTTCGCGCTGAAGAGCCTGGGCGCCGAGCGCGTGCTGTCGGTGTCGGCGGTCGGCTCGCTGCGTGAGGGTCTGGCGCCGGGCGACTTCGTGCTGCCCGACCAGTTCATCGACAAGACGTACCGGCGCGCGTCGACGTTCTTCGGCGACGGCGTGGTCGGCCACGTCGGCTTCGCCGAGCCGACCTGTCCGGCGTTCGCCGCGGCGGTCGCGGCGGCGGCTTTGCCCGGAGGCAAGCGCGTCCACCGGGGCGGCACCTACGTCTGCATGGAGGGGCCGCAGTTCTCGACGCGCGCCGAATCGATGCTGCACCGAAGCTGGGGCGCCGACGTCATCGGCATGACGGGCGCGACCGAGGCTAAGCTGTGCCGCGAGGCGGAGGTCTGCTTCGCGTCGCTGGCGCTGGTGACCGACTACGACGCGTGGCACGCCGAGGAAGCGGCGGTCAGCGTCGAGGCGGTCATCGCCGTGCTCCGCGCCAACGTCGCCGGCGCGCAGGACATCGTCCGCCGTCTCGGCGAGCACGTCGCGAACGCCGCCCCGTGCGCGTGCGCGCGCGCCGCTGCCCACGCCGTCATCACCGCGCCCGATGCGATCCCGGCCGAGGCGCGCGGCCGTCTACGCCTGCTCCATGGGAGGGACCTGTGAACAAGTCGTCGTTGCTCGTTGTTGGCTCGGTTGCGCTCGATTCCGTCGAGACGCGGGCCGGTAAGCGGACCGAGGTGCTCGGTGGCGCCGCGACCTTCGTGTCGGCGGCCGCGTCGTTCCTGGCGCCGACGCCGGTGCGCCTGGTCGGCGTGGTCGGCGACGATTTCGACGAGGCGCACACGAAGTACCTGCAGTCGCGCAACGTCGACCTCGCCGGCCTGGAACGCGTCAAGGGTGGCCGGACCTTCCGCTGGGCGGGCGTGTACGCGCCCGACTTCTCGACGCGAACGACCCTCGACACGCAGCTGAACGTCTTTCAGGACTTCAACCCCAAGCTGCCGGCGGGGTGGGCCGAGTCCGACTACGTTTTCCTGGCGAACATCGACCCGGTGCTGCAGCTGGGCGTGCTGGAACAGGCGAAGAAGCCGAAGTTCGTCGCCTGCGACACAATGAACCTCTGGATCGACATCAAGCGCGCCGAGCTGGTGAAGCTGCTCGGGCGCGTCGACATGTTGCTGCTCAACGACGAGGAGGCGCGCCAGCTCTCCGGTCAGGCGAACCTGCCGGCGGCGGCGCGCGCGATCCGCGCGATGGGGCCGGCGTCGGTCGTGATCAAGCGCGGCGACGCGGGCGCGCTGCTGTTCCACGAGGGCGGCGTCTTCGCGGCCCCCGCGTTCCCGATCGAGGACGTGGTCGACCCGACGGGCGCGGGCGATTCCTTCGCGGGCGGCTTCATGGGCTGGCTGGCGCGCGAGGACAACACCTCGCCGATGACGATCCGCACCTCGATGATCATGGGGTCGGTGCTGGCATCGTTCTCCGTCGAGGACTTCAGCCTGGACCGCTTCCGCCGGCTGGATCTGTCGCAGGTGCGCGAGCGGTTCGCGGCCTTCGCCGACCTGGTCCACTTCGAGAAGATCAAGCTCTGAGCTCCACGCCGTTGATCCTCGACGCGGCCACCGCGGCCGAAACGCAGGCGATCGCCGAGCGTCTCGGCCGCTTGCTGGCCGCGGGTGACGTGCTGGCGCTGACCGGGCCGCTGGGCGCCGGCAAGACGACGTTCGTGCAGGGGCTGGCGCGCGGGCTGGACGTGCCGCCCGATCGGCACGTCGCGAGCCCGACGTTCGCGCTGGTCAACGAGCACCCCGGTCGGGTGCCGCTGGTGCACGCGGATCTCTATCGCATCGAGGACGCGCGCGAGCTGGCCGAGCTGGGTCTGGTCGACGCGTTCGATCGCGCGGCGGTCGCGATCGAGTGGCTGGATCGCTTCCCCGACGCGGCGCCGGCCGAACGCCTGGAGATCGCGATCGCGTTCGCGCCGGGCGAGGCGCGCCGGCTGACGCTCACGCCGCGCGGCGCGCGGCCGCGCGCTCTCGCCGACCAGCTATCAGCCACGCGAGCGCGGTGATCAAGCCGGCCACGCCGGCGGCGCCGAACATCGACTGGCCGAGGGTGATCTTCGACCTCGGCGTCGCGCGGTACTCGAGCACCCAGTAGCGATCGGGCGCCGGGTGGCCCTGTTCGGCCAGCGAGGTGATCGCGACGCCGGGCAGGTCGTTCGCTGCCAGCATTCCTTCGTAGTGCCCGGACGCGAGATCGTCGGCATACCTTTCGAGCCAGGTGTCGTACGTCTTCAGGTACGCGCGCACCGGCTGGCCGCCGCGCCATTCCGGTGAAACAACGGGAACGTAGACGTGCGTGGTCCTCGACCGTCCCTCCTGCATGCTGACCGCGTCGTCGGGCAGCAGTCGGCCGGTGAGCTCGGCCCAGCGTCCGCCCGGCTGCTCGTCGTGCTCGAGCGCGCCCGCGTCGACGGACACGCGATCTCCGGCGAGCAGGCCGATGCCCGTGAAGTAGGCGCCGACACCCGCCAGCATCACGGTCACGCCGAGTCCGGTCAGTCGCCGTCGCCGCCGCTGGATCCAGTCGCTGTGGCGCGCCCGCTGCTCGGCGTGGCCGGCGATCTGGGCGGCGGCCTCGGCCGGGCTGCGCTCCCGCTCGCGCTGCGCGCCGATGAACTGGATGGCGACCACGGCGGGGATCAGGCAGAGGACGATCGTGATGATGCCCGTGTACGTCGGGTAGTACTGCTGAAACGAGGACAGCTGCCACTCGGCGAGCAGCCGGTACAGCCCGGCGTAGGCGGCCCACCAGTACGCGCCCAGCGCGATCAGCGGCGAGACGATCAGCCAGGTGATGGTGCGCGGGACCAGGGCGGCGCGTTGCTGGAAGCGATTCATGGTGTCCTTCTGAAAGACGGTCGGGGCAGGGGCGAGTCGGGCGTCGGGATCAGTCGGGCAGGGTGGGCGGCTGCGGGGCGACGTCGTCCTGCTTGCGGAGCGCGGTCAGGAACGCGGCGAGGGCGATGCCCCCGACGACGGCCGCGATGATCAGCATCGACCGGCCGCTCTCCCGGAAACCGCGCAGCGACCCGTCATCGATCAGCAGCAGCGCGTCTGATGGAACGTCGCACGCCGTCGCCTCGGGCCGGACGCGCCCGAGGAAGTTGCCCGTCGGCGAATACAGCTCGCCGACGAAGCGATCCTCGGCGCGCGCGCGGCGGAAGCGCGCCTCCGACGCCGCGTAGTAGACGCCCGGGTGGTCATGGCTACCGGCGCGATCGGAGAGCAGCGGGGCGCAGCGCCAGGTGGTCTGGCCCTGGCCGAAGACGACGGCGTCGCCGTCAGCCAGCCGTCCGGTGATCCGGTAGTGGTTCTGCGCGCGCCGCCCGTTCCGCGCCCAGCGGAACAGATTGGGGCGGCGTCCGTCCTCGATCTCCGCCGCGGTCAGCGTCGTCGGCGAGCCGATGAGGAACATGTAGCCACCGATGGCGGCGAGCACGGTCATGAGCACCATGATCATCGCGCTCCACACGCGAATCCGGCCCGCCTTGCCGCCGCCCCCGCCCGCCAGCTCGAAGATCACATCGAGCAGGCCCGGATCGTACCGGTTGTACATGCGCGGCCATTGTATCTCGTTGCCTCGATTGCCACCGAGGTTGGCGGCGGCGATTCCCGAAGCCGCGAAACGACGGGGTTCCAGGGGCGAGCGCCGCGGCATCCCAATTGCTTTGGTTCGGGGCCACGAAAGGAAAGCCATGAACCGAACACGACGCCCCGTCCTTCGTTCCCATCTGCGGTGCGCCATTGTCGTTGCCACGGCGACAGCCGCCGGGTGCAACGACAAGGCGGGACCAAGCGCTTCGAGTCAGGTGACGACCTGTGCCGCGGAGCAATGCACGGGGCCCGCGCCCGGGGGCACGATCGCCTGTGACGATCTCTCCGTCGCAGGCGCGACGTGCGTGCGCAACGGCGACGGCTCTTGCGGCTGGACCCAGCTGAGCTGCCCGGCATCCACGGTGGCCTTCGTGAAGCCGGATTCGCCCGTCGGCGCGTGCGTGCTCGAGTACAACGGCGCGTTCGTGGACGACGGCGCGGACGCGTGTTGCGCGTGGGTCGGCGGACCGAACACGTGCGACGCTTCCGTGACGTGCAACGACAAGAGCGGCCCCGGTTGCTGCCTCATCTACGCGACCAACGCCACCGTCGGCGGCATGGGCTGCTGCCTCTACTCGAACGGCAGCACCCCGACCACCGGCCCGGGCGCGGACCGGACAGGGGAGTGCGGCGGGCTGCTCGCGGAGTAGTGGGCGGCTGGCCCGCACCCGCGAGCGGTGCCGCTCGCAAGGCTTGCCCTCACCCCGACCCTCTCCCGCAAGCGGGAGAGGGAGACAGAAAGGTCAGCCCACACTCCCCACGATCTCAGGTCCCCTCTCCCCGGATCTCAGGTCCCCTTTCCCCGGAGATCTGGTCCCCTCGCCCCGCGGAGCGGGGAGAGGGTTAGGGTGAGGGGTCTGCCGTCCCGCGCCTAGCCCAGGAAGTCGCGGGCGACGCTGGCGATGCCGTCGGCGTCCAGCTTGAAGTGCTTGTAGAGGCCCTCGGGCGTGCCCGACTCGCCGAACACGTCGAGAACGCCGTGGCGACGGATCTTCACCGGCTCTACCTCCGCCAGCGCCTCGCACACCGCGCCGCCCAGGCCGCCCGTGATCTGGTGGTCCTCGACGGTCAGGATGCGCTTGGTCTCGCGCGCGGCCTTCGCCAGCAGCGCCACGTCGATCGGCTTGATCGTGTGGATGTTGATGACGCGTACGCTGACGCCGTCCTTGGCCAGCAACGCCGCTGCCTTCACGGCCGGCCCGACGGTGCCGCCGGTGGCGACGATCGTCAGGTCCTTGCCGTCGACCAGCGTCACGCCCTTGCCCAGCTCGAACTTGTAGCCTTCCTTGTTCACGCGATCGAGCTTCTGCCGCGTCGTGCGCAGGAACGCCGGGCCCTTGTGGGTCAGCAGCGCCTCGACGGCGCCCGCCGTCTCCAGATCGTCCGCCGGCTGGATGACGGTCATGGTCGGCAGCGACCGCATCGCCGCGATGTCCTCCAGCCCCATCTGCGAGTAGCCGTCCTCGCCGATGCCGACGCCGGCGTGGCTGCCGACGATGCGCACGTTGGCGGCCGAGTAGCAGATCGACATCCGCACCTGGTCGAAGCGCGCCGACACGAAGGCGGCGAACGAGCAGCAGAACGGCACCTTGCCCGCCAGCGAAAGCCCGGCCGCGGCGCCCAGCATGTTCGCCTCGGCGATTCCCATCTGGAAGAAGCGCTCGGGGAACTTCTTCGCGAACTTCTTCGACCGCGTGCTCTCGGACAGGTCGGCTTCCAGCACGACCAGCTCGGGATGCGTCTCGCCCAGACGCGCGATGGCATCGCCGAACGCGTCACGCGACGCGACCGACGTGGCCCCTGGCTCGTTCTTGACCGGCGCGCCCATCAGTTTCCCTCCGCCAAGCGCCCGCCGCCCGTCGTGTCGTACGCCACCTTGGCCGCGCGCAACTCGCGCACCGCGTCCTCCAGCTGCGCCTGCGTCGGCGCGACACCGTGCCAGCCGATCTTACCTTCCATGAACGACACGCCTTTTCCTTTGATGGTCTCCGCGAGGATGAACGTCGGCTTGCCCTTGGTCGCGCGCGCCTCGGCGAACGCCGCCTGGATCGACGCGTAGTCGTGGCCGTCGCACGTCACGACGTGCCAGTTGAACGCCCGCCACTTGTCGGCGATTGGGTTCAACGACATGACCTCGTCGACGAAGCCGTCGATCTGGCCCTTGTTGTGGTCGAGGATGACGACCAGGTTGTCCAGGCCGTACTTGGGCGCCGCCATCGCCGCCTCCCAGATCTGACCTTCCTGCGATTCGCCGTCGCCGATCATCGTGTAGACGCGGAATCTGTCGCCGTCCTTCGTCCGATCGAGCTTGGACGCCAGCGCCATCCCGATCGCGACCGAGAAGCCTTGGCCCAGCGAGCCGGTCGACGCCTCGATCCCCGGCGTGATGAAGTTCGCCGGGTGCCCCTGCAGCGGGCTGCCCAGCCGCCGCAGCGTCGGCAGCAGGTCGCGCGAGAAATACCCGGCGTGCGCGAGCACCGTGTACAGCGCCGGGACCGCGTGCCCCTTCGACAGCACGAAGCGGTCGCGGTCAGGCCAGTGGGGCTCGTTCGGCCGGTGGCGCATCTCGCCGAAGAACAGCGCCTGCATGATGTCGATCGCCGACAGCGTCCCGCCCGGGTGGCCGCTCGCGGCGGCGGTGATGGCGGTCAGGTTGTCGATGCGAAGGTCGAAAGCGCGACTTTTGAGAGAGGACAACGTCTCGGGATCTTTGGGCATTGATGGGTCCGCAGTCTTCCCGACGAAGGTCGGGCCTTCAAGTGAAAAGCGTGTTTCAGCGCGGTTGGCGGCTCAAAATTCCCGCCGCGTCGTAATCGGATCTGTTGTTTCGAAGTCGGATTCGCGAGTTTCGGTTCATCCAGTTGCGCAGAGCGGGCGAAGGGTGGAAGCTGCGCCCCGACCGATGGCGGAAGACCCACCGGGCGGCCGCCCCCGACCCGAAATTGAGCTGAATCAACCTGCCGGCCGAGGGGTCGGCTACCTGGGGCC
>Ga0070684_100000777_pt1 | contig 22140 bp, 28 predicted proteins | sample KBSC723LmetaG_FD_65653 | JGI IMG/M metagenome (GOLD analysis project Ga0070684, IMG submission 65653) | Corn rhizosphere microbial communities from Kellogg Biological Station, Michigan, USA - KBS C7.2-3L metaG | ecosystem: Host-associated > Plants > Roots > Rhizosphere ...
CCCGGCTTCCAGCTACTGGATCCAGCTGCTAGACGCTTCAGATAAGGTGGTTTACCAGAAGTACACCAAAGGAGACCAGGTCCGGTTTGATATTCTCAAGCCGTCAGAATATATTGTCCGGATCCTTGCCGATAACAACGGAAACGGATACTGGGATGAAGCCGATTTCCAGAACCAGGTCTTTGCAGAGGATGCTTATACCTATTATAAAACCGTGGTGATCAGGCCGCTTTGGGATAGTAATGAAACCTGGGATCTGAATGATACCAGAAGCCTGGAAAACCCGAAAGGAACTTCTGCTACCGGGTCAGAGACTGCCGCACCGGGAAGCCCAAATCCTGCCACAACCCCTCCAATACCGGTACAAAGCAATAAGGAAATGAAAACAACAACGGAACTTCTGAAACCCGTACGATAATGAAAACGGCAAAAAAAGTACTGTTCTGGTCCCTCATCGTATTCGTGGTCATCCAGTTCATACCGGTTAACCGGATCAATCCGCCGGTGAAAAAGGCTGAGAATTTTGTTGAGGTAAAAAAGACACCGGACAAGATCAGAGTCCTGCTCAAAAATGCCTGTTACGACTGCCATTCTAATGAAACCGTATATCCTAAGTATGCCTTTATAGCACCCGTCTCATGGTCTGTAAAAAGCCATATTGATGAAGGAAGGGAACACCTGAACTTTTCAGTATGGGAAACGTATAATAAGGACCTGAAAAAAAACATGCTCAGCCATTCCATACAGACCCTGCAAAACAGGACGATGCCGATGCCCGGCTACATAGTGTACCATCCGGAAGCCAATCTTTCAGAGGCGGAAAGGACATTGCTGGAGCAGTATTTTGAAAATATGCTTGCAACAGAATCGTATTAGGCAACTGACGTATAGATGCAGGTTTTACAAGATTAAAATCTGCGCACAGTAAATTAGTTATTTTGCAGATACCTGCTAAAGAATTTCTTCTGGGAATCAAAAGCGAGATCTTCCGGCCTGAGCTGATGCACCGGAATCCATATGCCTTCTGAAATTTCCGACAGTTCAATATTTTCCTCAAACTTTTCCTGGATCTCATATTCATAAAAAAGATCGATGGTATTGTAATCAATGCCTTTATAATGGTATATATTGGGCAGGCTGGTGACATACCTTAGCCTGGAGGGATCAATGTCAATATTCAGTTCTTCAGAAAGTTCCCTTTTACAGGTTTCCTCGGCACTTTCATTGGGGTCTACAAATCCTCCGGCAAGATCCAGCAAGCCTTTTGCAGGCTCCCGGTTCCTTCTGGTAAGATAAGCCTCATCTCCGTACCGGATGACTACCGCCACAGCTCCTGCGACATTATGATAAAGCGTAAAGCTGCACTCTGTGCAGCTCCACTTTTTTTCACCTTCCCATTTCAGGGTTGCATGTCCGCATTCGGGACAGTAGAATAGTTCCTTCATTCCAGCACATTGGTGTTTCTGGGATGATAAGTAAGGATAACATCCCGTAATTCTTCTGTTTTAAGGCGTGTATAAATTTCTGTCGTCGTAATGCTGGAATGCCCCAGCATTTCCTGTATATACCGTAGGTCTGCGCCGTTCTGCAACAGGTGGGTAGCAAAAGAATGCCGGAACGTATGCGGTGAAATTTTCTTGCTCACACCCGCTTTATCCGTCAGTTCCTTAATGATGAGAAAAACGATGACCCTGGACATGGAGGTGCCCCTGCTGTTCAGAAACAGCGTGTCCTCGTGTTTTTTATTCACCTTATTCTTGCCGCGGACTTCAAGGATGTACGTTTTCAGGAGTTCTCCTGTGTAATCCGCTAAAGGCACAAAACGGGTTTTGTTCCCCTTTCCGTTGATTTTGATGTAATTTTCCTTGAAATTGATATTGGATATCTTAAGGTCGATAAGTTCTGAAACGCGCAGTCCGCACCCGTACAGCACCTCAACGATGCAATGGTTTCTCCTGCCCAGATCCGTATTCATCTCAATGGCGCTGATGATTTTATTGATATCCGGAAGCGTCAGCGTGTCCGGGAGGTATAAGCCCAGCTTAGGGCCTTCCAGAAGGGCGGCCGGATTATCTTCGCGGAATTCGTCCTCATGCAGGAATTTGAAGAAAGCTTTGATGGAAGAAATCCATCTGGCCTGCGACCTTTCGCTGAATTTCTGTTTGGAAAGCTTGAATATATATTCCTGAAGGTGTTCATAGGTAATGGTGGCCGGAGGTATATTCTCCAGGTCTTCCTCTGCGTACTCTTTTAGTTTTCTGATGTCGCGTATGTAAGCGTCGAGAGTGTTTTCTGAGAAATTCCTCTCAAAACGAAGAAAAATTTCAAAATCCTTAATTTTTTCATCCCAAGTCATTGTGTGTTATTTTTTTAGTTCAAAATCCGATATTTGTTCTATTTCAATTCCATGGCTTTTTAAAAATGATATTCCGTCATCATCGGAATATTCATTGATATAAACCAATCTGGTAATACCAGCCTGCAGGATCAGCTTACTGCATTCTTTGCACGGCGAGAGGGTAAGGTATAAAGTGGCGCCTTTGGCAGACTGGGTTGAGGCAGCCAGTTTCAGTATGGCATTGGCTTCTGCATGCAGGACATACCATTGTGTTTTTCCCTCTGCATCTTCACAGCAGTTTTCAAATCCCGAAGGGGTTCCGTTATACCCGTCTGAAATAATCATACGGTCTTTTACAATCAGTGCACCTACCTGTTTTCTTTTACAGTAGGACAGTTTTGCCCATTCCTGGGCCATTTTCAGATAAGCTTTATCAAACTTATTCATACAGCGGCATCATTTTTCCGAAATACATTAATCTTATGGTCGTCGTTTAGAAATTGGGCTTTCTCTTTTCCATGAAAGCGGAAACCCCTTCTTTCTTATCGTCAAGTTCAAAAAGTTCCCCGAAATATTTGATTTCGGTTTCAAATCCCTGGTCTGTATCTGAGAGATTGACGGCATGTATTGCTCTGGCAATCGCCATGGGGGAATTGCGTGCAATAGTCTGGGCCAGCTCTTTGGTTTTAGCGAGTAATTCTTCGATAGGGAATACTTCATTGACCAGCCCTATTTCTTTGGCTTTCTGGGCAGGGATCATTTTTGCAGAAAAGATCATTTCATTAGCCATGCCTTTCCCTACCAGTTTAGGCAGCCTCTGCGTACCGCCGTATCCCGGGATCAGCCCCAGGGTAACTTCCGGAAGGCCCAGCCTGGCGTTTTCTGAGGCATAACGGATGTGGCAGGCCATAGCCAGCTCAAGGCCGCCACCCAGGGCAAAGCCATTAACCGCAGCTATTACAGGGCGTTTCATGTTCTCAATGGTATTGAAAAGGATATGCTGTCCGTTTCTTGCCAGCTCTTCCGCTTTTTCCTGTCCGAAATCACTGAACTCTTTAATATCAGCACCGGCAACAAAGGACTTTTCCCCGCTCCCGGTAATGATTACGGCTCTGCAGGCTGCATTTTGGTCGAGGTCTTTCAGTGCAGAACTTAGCTCCTGAATGGTTTTGGCATTCAGTGCATTAAGGCTTTCAGGCCTGTTGATGGTAATTACCGATACCGGTCCTTCATTCTCAAGTAGAATATTCTCGTAGTTCATCTTGGTTATAATTACGGTTGCAAATTAGAGATTTTTTACATAAAAAAAGGAAAAAATGTAGGCTTTTTTCCTTTTTGATTGAATTATTTGATGCATACTTATTTCATATGATTCATCATATTGGCATCAATATTAACATTAAGCTTTGATGCCACTTTCATGCCGAGTTCGATATTAGCCCTGAAAAAGTGGCATAACTGACGGCTGATAATGTCATTGCGTTTAGGTCCGGATATGCCTTTCATGCTCTCTACAATATTATGTACAAGATGTTCACGGTCTTCCGAATTCATCGCTTTGGTATACAATAGCCCGGGCTGGGTGTAGTGGTCGTCATCATTTTCATTCCTGTTATAGGAAGCAACGTACGTACTGTCCAGCTCATACTCAAAGCTTTTGTAAGCAGGATCCGGCTGGATATCATCAAAGCTGTTCGGATGATAGTTCGGCTTGTCACCATATTCTGAAGAATCTGCCATGAAGCCGTCACGCTGGTAATTATGTACTGCAAAAGGGCATCGGTTCACTTCCAGCTGGTGGGCATTGACGCCTACGCGGTAACGGTGCGCATCCGGATAGGAGAACAGCCTTCCCTGGAGCATCTTATCCGGTGAAAAGCTGATGCCGTTGATCAGATTGCTTGGGGAGAATATAGACTGCTCAACGTGAGCAAAATAATTGGCCGGTATTTCATTCAGCTCCATTTCACCGACTTCAATTAACGGGAAGTCGTCCTGGAACCAAACTTTGGTGATATCAAAAGGATTCCATCTGAATTCCCTGGCCTGTTCTTCGGTCATTACCTGAATGTACATGGTCCACTTCGGGAACTCACCGTTTTCAATCGCATTGCACAGGTCTTCCTGAGCGAAATCCGGATTTTCACCGGCCATTTTTATCGCTTCTTCGTTGGTGAAGTTTTTAATGCCCTGTTTGGTTTTGAAATGGAATTTTACCCATGTCCGCTCATTGGCAGCATTGATCATAGAGAACGTATGGGATCCGAAACCGTGCATATGCCGGAATCCGTACGGCGTACCGCGGTCGGACATCAGGATCAATACCTGGTGCAGCGACTCCGGGCTCAGGCTCCAGAAATCCCACATCATGGTCGCACTTTTCAGGTTGGTTTTAGGAACCCTTTTCTGGGTGTGGATAAAATCCGGGAACTTCTTGGCATCTTTGATGAAAAATACAGGGGTATTATTTCCTACCAGGTCCCAGTTTCCGTCTTCCGTATAAAATTTAAGCGCAAAACCTCTCGGATCCCTTGCCGTATCCGCGCTTCCTTTTTCACCTCCTACGGTAGAAAAACGGGCAAACATCCTGCATGAATTACCTACCTGGGAAAATAATTTCGCTTTCGTATATTTTGAAATATCGTGGGTTACAGTAAAGGTACCGTAAGCGCCGCTTCCTTTGGCATGGACGATTCTCTCAGGAATTCTCTCTCTTACGAAATGCGCAAGGTTTTCCTGAAGAATGAAATCCTGAAGCAATACCGGACCTCTGGGACCGGCGGTCTGAGAGTCCTGGTGCTCGAAATAAGGAGCCCCATTGCTTAATGTTAACTTTTTAGAATCCATATACTTATGATTTGTATGATTGTTATCCCCCGTACACTGCAAAATGCACAGCATACAATTTATCAAATTTAGCTGAATTTTTAATTTCTTATGACAAAAACATCATATCTTTGTCATAGATAATATTAATCAGATGAACATTCAGCAATTGGAATATCTTATCGCAGTAGATAAGTATAAACATTTTGGTAAAGCTGCTCAGGCCTGTTTTATTACCCAGCCTACATTGAGTGCCATGATACAGAAGTTTGAGGATGAACTGGATGTGAAGGTTTTCGACAGGACTACGCATCCCATCCGTACAACGGATGTAGGTGTTCAGATCATCGATCAGGCCAAGGTAATTATAGAGGCTGTCAATGAACAGAAAAATAAAGCCAACCTGCTGAACAATATTCTGGGAGGAACCATCAACATCGGGATCATTCCCACCGTTTCTTCTTTTATCCTGCCAACGGAAATTTTCAAATTCCTCAAGGATAACCCGAAGATCCAGATGAACGTTAAGGAGATGACTACCGATAATATTATCCGGGCCCTGAAATCAGGAGAGCTGGACGCCGGTATTATTTCCACGCCATATGATACGGCTGATGAATTCTATCAGGATTTCCTGTTCAATGAGGAACTGATGATCTACAGTTCGGATACCGAAGCCAATAAGAAAAATGCCTACATTATTCCGGAGGAACTGAATGTGGAAAAAGTGTGGCTGCTGGAAGAAGGGAACTGTCTGAGAAACCAGTTTGAAAATATCTGCCATCTTAAGGAAAATACGCTGAAGCCTAAAAACCTGGATTTCCTGGCTTCCAATATCCAGACCCTGGTACATATGGTGGATAAGGTAGGAGGAATCAGTATCCTGCCGGAGCTTGCCCTGAGCCAGCTTTCGGAAGAGCAGGGAAAAAATGTGTTCCGTTTCAAGAAGCCTTTTCCATACAGAGAAATCAGCATCATCTATTATAAGCCTACATTCAAGCAGAAGATTATCGATGAGCTGTCCCATTCCATCAGGACTTCGCTGGAGAAAAAACTGAACTATACTGCAAATCCGAAAGATTACGTAAGCATCAAGCCGCAGTAGGCTTTTCAGACCAGAACGATCACTGATCAACACTGACAAAAATATAATAAACGCGCAAAAATTTGAGTATTAAAAAAATAGTACTTAAATTTGCGCACGTTTACGAGGAAATTTGACCTGATTGCAACCTCTATAAAAAAAAGCTAAAACAGTATTCTCTTTTCAGCTTTCCGGGCCATGTATTCAGTTTTTTCCTCCCTACTTAATCTTAAAAACATAGAATAATATGTCTTATTTATTTACATCTGAATCCGTTTCAGAAGGACATCCGGATAAAATTGCCGATCAGATCTCCGATGCATTAATCGACCATTTTTTAGCTTACGATAAAAACTCAAAAGTAGCCTGTGAAACACTGGTAACTACCGGACAGGTCGTATTGGCAGGAGAGGTGAAGTCTGAGGCGTATCTTGATGTTCAGAGTATTGCGAGAGAGGTGATCAACGGTATCGGATATACTAAAGGCGAATACATGTTCAACGGGGATTCCTGCGGGGTGATCTCAGCGATCCATGAGCAGTCGCCGGATATCAACCAGGGAGTTGACAGAGCGGTAAATGATGAGTCTTTTGAAGCCAAAGCCAACGCTCAGGGTGCCGGTGACCAGGGAATGATGTTCGGATATGCCACCAACGAGACGTCCAACTATATGCCTCTTGCGCTTGACCTTGCCCATACGATCCTGAAAGAGCTTTCTGCCATCAGAAGAGAAGGAAAGGAAATCGCTTATTTACGCCCGGATGCCAAAAGCCAGGTGACCATAGAATACTCTGATGATCACAGGCCCATCAGGATCGATTCTATTGTGGTATCCACACAGCATGATGATTTCGGAGCTGAAGAGGAGATGCTGAATACAATCCGTGAAGACATCAAAAATATCCTGATCCCGAGAGTGGTGGCACAACAGTCTGAAGAGATCAAAGCCCTGTTCAACGATCAGATCAAATACCATATCAATCCTACCGGTAAATTTGTTATCGGAGGTCCTCACGGGGATACCGGCCTTACCGGAAGGAAAATCATCGTGGATACTTACGGAGGAAAAGGCGCCCACGGAGGTGGAGCATTTTCAGGAAAAGACCCTTCAAAAGTAGACCGTAGTGCTGCTTACGCTACAAGGCATATTGCCAAGAACCTGGTAGCTGCCGGGGTAGCTGATGAAGTCCTGGTGCAGGTTTCTTATGCCATTGGTGTTGCTGAGCCTTGCGGACTGTATATCAATACGTATGGAACTTCAAAGGTAGACCTTCATGACGGTGAAATTGCCGGAAAGGTGTCAGAGATTTTTGATCTTCGTCCGTATGCGATTGAGCAGAACCTGAAACTGAGAAATCCTATTTATCAGGAAACAGCTTCTTACGGCCATATGGGTAAGGAATATTACAAAGGTGACAAGACCTTCAATAAAGGCCATAAAAATGAGATTACCCTGAAAGACCTGGAGTTCTTTACGTGGGAAAAACTGGACAAAGTAGAGGAAATTAAAGCTGCTTTCGGCATTTAATCCTCCTTTACACATAAATTAGGCTGCTTTATCTGTCATAGATAAGGCAGTTTTTTTTATTTTTACATTAAATAATAGTAAGATGATGAATTTCAGGACGGCGCTGGCCGTACTCTCGATATTTTTTTTCAGCATTGCTGCCCAAGCGCAGTATACGGTGCATAAGATGATCCAGGTGGGTTATGCTTACCAGAACCAGAGTTTCGGGGAAGTAGGCGGAAGGCTGCTTTTCCTGAAAAATGATGATGTGATTTACAGGTTGGGAGGTTCTGCCCTGATGGGATCCACCCGTGGTGAATTTGCCATCATGCCTAAGCTTCAGGCGGATGTACTCCTGAATTTCGAAAGGAATGTGGATTTCTACCACTCCTACTATTTCCTGGCCGGTGCCGAAGGGACCAATAAATACATCGCCCCTAAGATCGGGGTGAGCCTTTTCGGGATCCTGGATTTTACCGGGGGCTATGCTTTTCCCATCGGAGATGCCCTTCTGAACGGAAAACAGATGAAAGGACTGAATATTAATTTCACACTAAATATCCCTACCACATTTATTCATGATATGTTTAAATAGGATTTTTTAAATTTTTCTCGCAAATATTTTAGAAAAGGTTAACAGTTATTAAATTTTTATTATATTTACAACAATAAAAATGATACTGCCTATTGATTCTACTTTACTCTGAAAAACTGTTTTGTAATTACAGCTGATGCCGGATGATATATCTGGAATAAAGCCTGTCTGCAAATATATTTATTGAGAAGAGTTATGAAATCAAAATCGGATAGCCTATTAATATCCCTTTACCAGAACGGTGATGAAGAAGCATTATCTACGCTGATCCATCGCCATCAGAAAGAACTGTTTACATTCATTTTTTACAAAATTAATGATGAAGACCTGGCAAATGATATCTTTCAGGATACGTTCATGAAAATTATCCTTATGCTTAAAGAAGGCCGGTATAACGAAGAAGGTAAATTTATCCTCTGGGCCAAAAGAATTGCCTACAACCTTATCATAGACCATTTCAGATCCAAAGCCAAAAATGTAAAAGTATCCGAAACAACGTTTGAAACGGATGAATACTCCATTTTTGACATGATCAGGGAGCCTTCTGAAAATATTGAAGACCAGCTGGTTACCAACCAGATACAGGAGGACCTCCTGAAAATGCTTCAGTTTCTTCCGCAAAACCAGCAGGAAGTGATCAAGCTGAGGTTTTTTGACGGGCTGAGCTTTAAGGAAATCGCCGAACATACGGATATGAGCATCAATACGACCCTCGGAAGAGTGCGTTATGCGCTGATCAACCTGAGAAAAATCATGGATGAAAAGAATATTGTATTAACCAGATAATAAATCCCCGACTTCGACGTTTTTAAGGAAAACCTCTCGCTTATGAGAAAAGATGACTCCTTAAAAGTGAAAACTTTGAAACCAAAGAAACAAACTATTGAATTTCTGCTCAGCTACTCCAAAAGCCTGGAAGTAGTAAAAGTCAGGGAAAAGAATTATCCGATTTCCAAAAATTAAATTGACTAATTTTGTGCTGTATGAATATTCAGCACATTTTTTTTGATCTCGACAATACACTCTGGGATCACCGCAAAAACGCTTACCTCACCATCAAAGACCTTTTTGAAAAAGAAGAGATCGGCCTGAACTACCAGATTGACTTCGAAGAATTCCATGCCGTATACCACCGCGTCAATGAAAAACTCTGGGAAGATATCCGGGACGGGATCATTGATAAGGAATACCTGAGGAAACACCGCTTCTACGATACCTTCAGCCATTTCAATATACAGGACGAACAGCTTTCCATGTATTTTGAGGAGCATTTTCTGGACAGGATCCTGAATTACAATGAACTGGTGGAAGGCGCTGCCCCTATTTTAGAATACCTGAAAGGCAAAGGCTATACCTTACACATCATATCCAACGGATTTAAAGAAGTTACCGAACGGAAATGCCTGCTCTCAGGAATTGCACCTTATTTCCAGACCATCACAAGCGCCGATACCGTTGGCGTAAGAAAGCCAAGACCTGAAATTTTTGAGTATTCACTGAATCTTGCCCAGGCAGCACCTGAGGAGAGCATCCTGATCGGGGATGACTGGATTGCAGACATTGTAGGTGCCAGGAACTACGGCATGGATGCGGTTTTCTTTGATGTTTTCAATGAAAACCCGCAGGAGGAAGGGCTGAAGGTGATCGGACATCTTTTGCAGATCAGGGAATTTTTATAATGCGGTTCATCGGCAAAGCATTATTTTTTATCAATTTTTCCTATTCCTAAATCTTTCCCAAATTGATCCTGAAATTTGCTTCATAATAATTAAAAAAAATATAAAATTATGGAAAAGAAGCAAAGTATTACCGTAATGTTAGGACTGATCCTGACTCTAATGACCGGCTGCGTGTACGGACAGGACAGAGTGATTAACCAGAACCAGCTGCCTAAGACAGCCAAGAATTTCCTGTTTGCCAACTTTAGGGGCATTCCCATCGCTTCAGCTATTGAAGACCGGGAAATCTACGGCGTTGACGAATATAAGGTAAGGTTAGGAAACGGGATGAAGATTGAATTCGACAGCAAAGGAAACTGGAAGGAAGTGGACGGTGAACACCAGAAAGTTCCCAATGGTTTCGTTCCTGCTTCCATCAGGAACTATGTGGCCAAAAACTTCCCCAATACTTATATAACAAAGATCAAGAAGGAACGCTGGAAATATAAGACCGATTTATCCAACGGCCTGTATATAGAGTTTGACCGCAACGGGAATTTCAGTAAAATTGATGACTGATCAGATTTATGGTCTGAAAAATGTCTCTCATACTATTTTTCTGTTGATGGAGAGAAAAAATCAATCGGGTTGAATCATATTCTGCATCATTACCCATAGTATCGTATATAAATAACCTTCAGAAACGAAGGTTATTTATATATTTGAGAATAAATACACACCGGACACAGAATGAAAATATTGATTATTGAAGACGAACCTGAATTAAGGGCTGTCATACAGCATTTCCTTGAACGCGAATTATTCCTGGTAGAATATGCAGAAGACTACCGGTCGGGGGTGGATAAAATCATTTCCTATGAGTATGACTGCATTTTGCTGGACATCATGCTGCCGGACGGAAGCGGAATGGACCTGCTGAAGGAGCTTAAAAAGCTGGATAAGAAAGATCCCGTCATTATTTTATCAGCAAAAGATTCGGTTGATGATAAAGTGAACGGTCTTGAAATAGGAGCAGACGATTACCTTGCCAAGCCATTCCATCTGGCAGAACTTCTGGCCAGGATAAAATCGGTCATCAGAAGGAAGAACCAGGATGGTGAGAGCAGGCTTCAATACAGTAATATCTCCATATATCCCGACAGCAGGAAAGTCATGATAGGCGATAAGGAACTTGCCCTGAACAGGAAAGAATATGATGTGCTGTATTATTTTATGAGCAATCCTGAAAAAACTCTCCAGAAGACCATGCTGGCAGAGGCCATCTGGGGAGATTATATTGACCAGGCAGACAGCTTTGATTTTATTTACTCCCAGATAAAGAACCTCCGCAAAAAGCTGAAGGACAACGGAGCCAGGGCAGATTTTCAGGCCGTATACGGTATCGGTTATAAATTAATTTCATGAAGCTGTCTTTAAAATACTATACCCTGAAGTACATCGTGGTCGCCCTATTGCTGATTATTGCGGTCTGGGCCGCGCTGTTTTATGCCTTCATCCTGGATGAGGTATACGATAATGTGGACGATGGCCTGAAGAACAGGAAAATCCAGCTGATCAAAGCGGTCTATAAAGATAAAGAGCTGCTCAATAATGTGGATTTTGAATTTAACGAATTTAAAATCGTTCCTGTTTCAGAGGAGGAATGCAACAACAGGAATAAGTTCTACAACAGGACATATTATATGGAGTATGACGATGATGATGAACCCTACCGCGTGTTGGAAACCTGCTTTACCGATCAGTTCGGTGGACACCGGAAGCTGGTGATCAGGACTTCAACGGTAGAGGAGGATGATCTGATTTATGATTTGAGTGTAGCTCTTGTGGTGCTCTATTTTTTCCTGGTGCTGAGCATCCTTTTTGTGAACGGTTTTCTCCTGAACAAAGCCTGGAAACCATTCTACGCCATTCTGGAAAAACTGAGGAACTATCAGTTCGGAGAAAAAACAGATGACCGGAAGCAGGCATATTCCATTAGGGAATTTGAGCAGCTCGATGAGGAAATCGATGAGATGATCCGCAGGAACGAACAGGTATTTGACCAGCAGAAGAAATTTATAGAAAACGCTTCCCATGAGTTGCAGACACCATTGGCCATCATGATCAATAAAATCGATCTTTCGGTACAGGATGGGAAGATTGATGAACACCATATGCATCTCCTAATGGACATCAAAGCAAACCTTACGAGGATGGCAGGCCTCAATAAATCACTGCTGATGCTGTCCAAGATTGATAACAACCAGTTCAGTACGACAGAGAAAGTAGACTTTAACGGCCTCATCAAAGAGATGATCGCGGATTACCGGGACTTTACCGATCATAAGGGAATCAGTATTGAAACAATTGAACGCGGGAATTTCAGTGCATCATTCAATGCCGATCTTGCCCATATCCTGATTTCCAACCTGCTTAAGAATGCTATTAAGTATAATATTTCCGATGGGATCATTAAAGTGATTATTGGAAATGACAGGATCATGATCATGAATACCGGGCAAAAATATCCCCTAGACGAGGATCAGATTTTCAGCAGGTTCTATAAGCAGGGCTCAGACCATACTTCAACAGGACTGGGATTATCGATCGTCCATTCCATCATCAGGCAGTATCCCGGGCTCAGCATTGCGTACTGCTTTGAGAATGAAATGCACCAGCTGATTATTTCAAAAAAATAAGCCTTTCGGAAAGAAAGGCTTATCAATATTGTACGTTTAAACGCCTAAGCTTGCTCTCACGCGTTTTATGGTCTCAACAGCAATAACCCTTGTTTTTGCGGCTCCTTCCTGAAGCTTGCTTTCAAGCTGGTCCAGGTTGTTCATGTAATAAGAGAAAAGTTCCCTTTCTTTTTCAAACCGGGTCAGGATCAGGTCAAGAAGCTCCTTTTTAGCATGGCCGTACCCGAAGTTTCCGGCCAGGTATTTTGCCCTGAGTTCTTCCGTCTGTTCCGGAGTGGCAATCAGCTGGTAGATCGCAAAGATTTTATCGGTTTCAGGATCTTTAGGCTCTTCCAGAGCCTTGGAATCGGTTTCAATGCTCATCACCTGTTTTTTCAGTTCCTTTTCCGGAAGGAAAATATTGATGATATTCCCTCTGGATTTCGACATTTTATTGCCATCAGTCCCAGGAACGTATTTGGTGTCTTCCTGAAGTTCAGACTGTGGAAGGATAAATGTCTCACCCATCTGGTTATTGAACCTGGACGCTACGTCTCTTGCATACTCAAGGTGCTGGAGCTGGTCTTTTCCTACAGGAACAATTTCCGCGTCATACAGTAAAATGTCCGCGGCCATCAGGAGCGGGTAGGTAAACAACCCTGCATTGACATCCTGTAAACGGTCTGCCTTATCTTTGAATGAATGGGCTAAAGTCAATCTCTGATAGGGAAAAAAACACGATAACTGCCAAGAAAGTTCACAGGTTTCAGGGATATCACTCTGCCTGTAGAAAAATGTTTTTTCCGTATCCAGTCCACAAGCAAGCCAAGCCGCTGCAATCTCGTAGGTATTCTGTTTCAGTTCTTTCGCATCCTTGATCTGTGTAAGAGAATGAAGATTTGCGATGAATAAAAATGATTCGTTTCCTTCCTGCTTGGATAGCTCTATGGCAGGAATAATCGCACCTAAAAGATTCCCAAGGTGCGGGGTTCCGGTGGCTTGAATGCCGGTAAGAATTCTTGACATTGTTTTATGATTAAAATTAATGAACTGCAAATGTAATTATTTCTCCCGCGCATTTCAAAGATGCACAGGATTATTTGGCGGCACTGCACTCAGGGAATGATGATTTTTTCGCCCCCGAACTTCGGTTCCACCCCAAAAAGCAGGTCCCAGTATACTTTGGCTTTGGCCAGGTATTCCCTCATATGCGTTTTAAAGCCTGCGCTTTTGCTCACGTCATTGGCATTATATCCAAAAGCTTCAATACCGTTTTTCCTCCCGAGAAAAACTGCCCGCTCATTATGGAACTTCTGCGAAATGATGATGATTTTTTTCTGCCCGAAAATATCCCTGGCCCGTACAACGGAATCCAGGGTCCTGAATCCAGCAAAATCCGCATAAATATGGTCTTCGGGAATGCTGTATTTCATCAGGGTGAGCTGCATGTCTTCAGGCTCGTTATAGTCTTTCCTGCTGTTATCACCGCTGACGATAATGTATTTGATTTTGCCGCTTTTGTATAAGTCAATCGCCGCCTGGATCCGGTTATAAAAATAAGCATTCGGGAGCCCGTTATCCAGGTTTTTGCTGGTCCCCAGCAGCAGGGCTGTCTTGGTTTCGGGAAGATCGGAGATGGTATACGAAATATATGGATCGCTGTTTTCCTTAATACTGTAGTTTGCCCAGCCGATAAAAACAATTCCTGCAACAAAGAGCAGCAGGAAAAGGATAAGAATATTTTTAATGAATTTTTTCATCATTCTTTCATTTTAAAATTCAAGTCCGTTCGGGAATGCTTTTTTCCTGAAGGCCAGCAGCAGGACGGCGCCTACCGTAATGGCCGAATCGGCAACATTAAAAATGTATTTGAAGAACTCAATATGCTTTCCGCCGATCAGAGGCCAGCTTTCCGGAACGTTCCAGTCTACCAGAGGGAAGTGCAGCATATCTACCACGCAGCCCCTCATAAATGTGGAGTATCCGTGGCCTACAGGGACAAGTTTGGAAATTCCGCCATATCCGATCCATCGGTCAATGCTGGCATCGTAAACCGTTCCGCTGTCAAAGATAAGACCATAAAACATCCCGTCAATAAGGTTTCCGATGGCTCCGGCAAAAATCATGGCCATAGGAATCAGCAGGTAATTGGATTCCCCTTTCTGGATCCATTTTTTAAACAGGTAAATCATTCCCCCGATCAGGAAGATGCGTACCATCACCAGGAAATACTTGCCGATAACCCCGCCGAAATGAAGCCCGTAAGCCATGCCTGGATTTTCTACAAAGGTCAGCTTAAACCCGGGGAAAACCGGAATGCTGTCATCCAGGTTAAAATGCGTTTTTACGTAAATTTTTGAAGCCTGATCAATCAGTAGGATAAGGAAAGTGACCCATACAATCTTTTTCATTACAGTCCTTTAGATTTTGATGGTTTTCCTATTTTCTCATTTTTCTGGTCAACGATTTTTTTAATCGTTTTCTGGTTGTGGTGTGTATTCTTGGTGTGGAATTTCTCGAATTTGATATTCATGTCTTTCAACACGCTTTTCAGCGCATTCAGTTCCATGGCATTTTTGGTGTGGACAATTATGGATTCCATTATACTATGAGTTTTTACTTTTTAGACAGTTCGTCAAGGCGTTTCCTGTCTTTGGCAGACAGGTCGTTGATGCCGTTCCTGCCCATTTTACTTAACAGCCGGTCTATTTCTTTTTCCCGTTCGCGCTTTTCCGAATTGAACTGATCGTCAATCGTATAGTTTTTCTGGCGGTCCGGGAAAAATCTGTCCTTTATCCGGGTGCGGTTAAAGAACGCCAACACGGCAGCAATAATAAGAATTAAAATTAACAATTCCGTCATGGTGGAAATTAAAAATTAGGTTTACATCATATTTTGTTACAATACGATATAAACCTAAATGTATGATGATCAGTGAATCGTTATTTCTGCATGTTCTTAGCTTCAATGCTTAGGGTAGCATGAGGCACGGCAAGAAGCCTTTCTTTGGGGATCAGTTTGCCGGTAACCCTGCATACGCCGTATGTTTTGTTTTCAATACGGATGAGTGCATTTTTAAGGTCTCGTACAAATTTTTCCTGTCTCCCTGCAAGGATTGAATTCTGCTCTTTGCTCAGTGTTTCAGCCCCTTCTTCAAATGCTTTGAAGGTTGGGGAAGTATCGTCTGTACCATTATTCTGGTCATTGATAAAGCTTTCACGGATCAGTTGCAAATCCCTTTCTGCTTTTTCTATTTTTTCACGGATAATGGCTTTGAATTCCTGTAAATCGGAATCGCTGTATCTGATTCTCTCGTCTGTCATGTTGTTCTTCTCTTTTTTAATAAATTTATGAAATGGAATTTGAAATACAATAACTAAATGTTAATTTTTCTGAATATTTATCTTAAAACTCACCTCATCAATTTCAATTTCATTAAAATTTTCCAGGGAAGGTGCCGTTTTAATTTCATCGGACAGCACTTCGGAAGAAATATATTCTTTGTTCTTCATGATATCATCCAGGAAAGGCGTATGCTCTTCCACTGAAATGATGATCCGGTCTGTCAGTTCGAAATCTTTGTCTTTTCTCAGGTTCTGAATCCTGTTAATGAATTCTCTGGCGATCCCTTCAGATTTTAACTCGTCAGTCAACTTCAAATCTAGTGCCACAGTTGTTTTGCCGTCAGAAGTAACGGTCCAGCCCGGGATATCTTTGGTAGAAATTTCCACATCATCCAGGGTGATTTCATATCCCTGAACATCAATTGTTCCCTGTTTTTCAAGCTCTGCAATCTGCTCTGCCGTAAATCCGGCAATGGCTCCGCCTACGGTCTTCATATCCTTGCCCAGTTTAGGGCCCAGGGCTTTGAAGTTCGGTTTGATCTGCTTAATAATCAGGTGAGAAGCCTCTTCTGCATTGATCAGCTGAAGTTCCTTTACGTTTACCTCCTGCTTGATCAGGTCGGCAACTGCCAGGATTTGCGCTTCTGCTCTGGCATCGAGTACAGGGATCAGCACTTTCTGCAATGGCTGACGTACTTTTACATTCTCTTTTTTTCTTAAAGAGAATACCATGCTGGTAATATTCTGCGCCAGGTGGGTCTTCTCAACCAGGTCGTTATCGATCAGGCTTTCATCTGCCACAGGGAAATCCGTAAGGTGTACCGATTCGCATTGCTCTTTTCCGGTAACGGCATTGAGGTCCTGGTACAGCTGGTCCATAAAGAACGGGGCAATAGGCGCCGATAATTTGGCGATCACCTCAAGACAGGTATATAAGGTCTGGTAAGCGGAGATTTTATCTTCTGAATATTCCCCTTTCCAGAAACGCCTTCTGCATAAACGTACGTACCAGTTGCTCAGGTTGTCATTCACAAAAGTGCTGATCGCTCTGGCAACCCGTGTCGGTTCATAATCTTCATAGAACGCTTTAACCTCTTTAATTAAAAGATTCAGTTCAGAAAGGATCCAGCGGTCGATTTCCGGGCGGTTTTCCACGTCCTTTTCAGCATAGGTGAATCCGTCAACATTCGCATACAGAGCCAGGAAAGAGTAGGTGTTGTATAATGTCCCGAAGAACTTCCTCCTCACTTCGTCTATCCCTTCGATGTCAAATTTCAGGTTCTCCCAAGGGTTTGCATTGGAGATCATGTACCAGCGCGTGGCATCAGGTCCGTATACGGCAAGCGTTTCAAACGGATCCACGGCATTTCCAAGACGTTTGGACATTTTCTGTCCGTTTTTGTCCAGGACAAGCCCGTTGCTCATCACATTTTTATAGGCAACGGAATCAAATACGGCTGTTCCGATGGCATGCAGTGTATAGAACCATCCACGGGTCTGGTCTACTCCCTCAGCGATGAAATCTGCCGGGAATGCTTTATGGGTGTCGATTAATTCTTTATTCTCAAAAGGGTAGTGCAGCTGTGCATACGGCATGGACCCGGAATCAAACCATACGTCGATCAGGTCGCTTTCACGCTTCATCGCTTTTCCGGAATCCGAAACAAGCACCACTTTATCCACAACATTTTTATGCAGGTCTACCAGAGCATAGTTCTGCTCAGACATATTCCCGATCACAAAGCCCTGGAAAGGGTTCTCTGCCATCAGTCCTGCCGCTACCGATTTTTCAATTTCGTTGTACAACTCTTCTACGGAGCCTATGATCTTTTCTTCTTTCAGGTCATCGGTCCTCCAGATCGGCAACGGAATTCCCCAGTATCTTGAACGGGATAAATTCCAGTCGTTTACATTTTCAAGCCAGTTGGCAAAACGGCCTTCACCGGTCGCTTTCGGCTTCCAGTTGATTTCCTTGTTCAGGTTGACCAGCCTTTCTTTCACCGCGGTCATTTTTACGAACCATGAATCCAGCGGGTAATACAATACCGGCTTATCGGTTCTCCAGCAGTGCGGGTAGCTGTGGACATATTTTTCCACTTTGAAGGCTTTGTTTTCAGTCTTTAACAAGATCGCGAGTTCAACATCCCAGGATTTCTCCGGAGCTGTACCTTCGTCGTAATATTCGTTTTTAATATATTTCCCTGCAAACAGTTCAGGTACATGTTCCCCTTTGATGAATTTCCCCTGTAAGTCTACTAACGGTACCAGGTTATCATTTTCGTCCTTCACCAGCATCGGCGGGATTTCAGGCTGGGCCATTTTAGCCACACGCGCATCATCGGCACCGAAGGTAGGAGCGGTATGAACAATCCCTGTTCCGTCTTCTGTGGTTACGAAATCGCCTAAAATTACTCTGAAGGCATTTTCAGGATGGTCATTCGGGGTAAACCAAGGTACTAATTGTTCATATCTTGTGTTTACCAGTTTTTCTCCGGTAAATTCTTTCAGGATTTTAAAAGGGATGGTTTTGCTTTCTGCGGTATAATTGGCAAAATCTTCGTCTGTCCCTTCCGTATATTTCTTACCGAAAACTTTAGGCAGAAGAACGCTGGCCAAAACCACGGTTACCGGTTCGAACGTATACTGGTTAAAGGTTTGTACCAGTACATATTCAATATCTCTTCCTACGGTAAGGGCTGTGTTGGATGGGAGCGTCCATGGGGTAGTCGTCCAGGCCAGGATGCTTACCTCACCTTCCACATCACGGAAAAGTTCTGAAGACTCCTTTTTCACCTTGAACTGTGCTACTACCGTTGTATCTGAAACATCCCGGTAAGTTCCCGGCTGGTTCAGTTCATGGGAAGAAAGCCCTGTTCCTGCTTTCGGCGAATACGGCTGGATGGTATATCCTTTATACAGCAATTCTTTATCATACAGCTGCTTCAACAGCCACCACACCGTTTCCATGTATTTGGATTTGTAGGTGATGTACGGATCATCCAGGTCTACCCAATACCCGATTTTCTCGGTCAGGTTATTCCAAACGTCCGTATAGCGCATCACCGCTTCACGGCAGGCTTTGTTATAATCTTCAATTGAAATCTTTTTGCCAATATCTTCTTTAGTGATTCCTAATTCTTTTTCCACACCCAGCTCTACCGGCAGTCCGTGCGTATCCCAACCCGCTTTACGAAACACCTGCTTTCCGTTCTGGGTCTGGTAACGACAGAAAATATCCTTTAAAGCCCTGGCCATTACGTGGTGAATTCCGGGCATCCCGTTTGCTGAAGGCGGACCTTCATAAAAAACAAACTCAGGCTGTCCTTCACGGATCTCAACACTCTTACTGAAGGTTTTATTCTGTTTCCAGAACTCCGCTACATTGTCGGCTATATCAATAAGGTTGAGGTTTTTGTATTCTTTAAACTGGCTCATTGTATGATCTCAATATCGATGATTAATTAAGTTGGCAAATTTACTAAATTTTGCCGGTTTATTAGACATGTTTTCTGCGGATCTGCCGATTAAAAAGTTCTGTTTCAGAAATATAAACGGGAAACGAGGGGAAAAGTGAATGTTGAGTTGTGGATAAGTGAATTGGGTGTGCTGTTTTACCATAAAAACAGGCCATTTTTGCTGCTGTTATCGTTGCTTACTGCCTGAATGGATACAGCCACCCGAAAGTGGCTGTATATTATTGAAAATCGCTGAATGAATTTTTATCTGGTATTGCTCCGTATGTTATACTAATTATGGTTAGGATACCAAACACCATATGACGCAGGTTTCCATGTGCCATCTTCATATCCTGTTATATAATATCCTACATCATTAGAAGTTCCAAATTGAATTACTAAGCCAGTATCATTTTTTACTAGAAATGGGCCATTACCTGCTAAACGATATTTAGGGTCTTTTGGTCCATAAGAATAGATATTTCCATAAGGCTTAATTATTGTAAGTTGTTCAACAATAATCAGTTCTATATTTATTTCTTCTTCGTTTAATTTTATGCACATTTTTGCTATTTCTAGCATTTTATTGTCTGTTAGCATTTTGTTTTTGCAATTTGATTTACTGAAACAATAATTAACCCACTTAGTTTGGATACCAAATGTCATTAGGTCCTGGGTTCCAGGTTCCATTTTCATATTGCAGGATGTAATATTCCGTAGGATCAGCTGTTCCGAATTGAAGAACCCGACCTGCATTGCTTTCTACCAAAAAAGGACCATTACCTGCTAGACGATGTTTCTTAGAGTTTTTAGCACCCCAAAAATATATATTTCCGTATGGCTTATGTATTGTCATTTCTGATAGAATAATTAATTCTATATTTATTTCTTCTTGAATTTCTTTGACATAGCGTTTTGCTATTTCATCTTTATTCAGCATAATTGCTTTATTTTTAAATATTCTAGTGATTCATATTCCCTTACATTAGCAATTATGGCTTTTTGCCAATCTAATGGTAAGAATATCTTTCCAATCTTAATAACATTAAAACGTGCCCTATAGTGTTAATTGAAGAATTAGGTGCATAGCTATATATAATTCCTATCTGCTGTAAAAGATTAGATTTGTTTATCAAATATCAGTATAAAATAACAAAACTACCCGCAGGTGGTTGCAAATTACTGAAAATCGCTAATTCTTGGCATATCCGGCCATCTTCCTGCTTCGTATTCCTGAATATAATATTCATCTGATCTATTAGTTCCAAATACAACAATTTTCCCTGTTTTATTTTCAACTAAAAAAGATGAATTACCTATTAAAGCTGCTGCTTCGTCTTTTGTTTCTATATATTCTTTAGAATTATACGAAAATATTATTCCATATTTTTTTTTGATTGAAAGCTCTTCTTGGATAGCCAACTCAATGCCTCCCTTTTGTTCTTTCATTTTTTAATAATCTTTTGCAATTTTGATGATTTCTATTTCTGTTAGCATATTGGTTTTTGTGAATATTAATTGTGGTTAGGATCCCAAACGCCATTGGTGCTTGGTTCCCATGTGCCATCTTCATATCCATCTAAATAATACTCTACATCGTCTGATGTTCCGAATTGAATGACTATACCCGTGTCATTTTTTACAAGGAATGGGCCGTTGCCTGCCAGACGGTGTTTCGTAGAATCTTTGGCGACATAACCATAAACATTTCCATAACTTTTTTTAGTTTCACTAAAAACTATAAGTTCAATATTTATTTCCTGGCCTATTTGGCTGACATACTTATTGGCTATTTCTAGCATTTTGTTGTCTGTTAACATATTATTTTACTTGAAGTGTTAGTGAAAAACAAAATTAACACAGGTTTAGTTTTGATACCGGATATCATTAGAACATGGGTTCCAATCACAATTCTCATAAAGCGTTTTTGCTCTTTAGTCATGGAAATTACCTTTAATTTATCCAATAATAATATAACTTATTGAAAAATACAAAAACCACCCGAGGGTGGCTGTAAATTATTGAAAATCGCTGAGTCTTGGCATATCCGGCCATCTTCCTGCTTCGTATTCTTCAACATAATAATCTAAGCCTTGTGAAGAACCGAATATTATAATTTTACCAGTTTTATTTTCAACCAGGAATGGAGTGTTTCCAATTAATGTTTTTTATCATTGTAATCTCTTATCTGATTAAATTTTTTTGTATTGTATCTGAATATTATTCCGTATGGCTTCTTAATTTCGGCATTATCCAAGATGACAAGATCATATCCACTTTTTTCACTCTGTTTTTTCACATGATTTTTCGCAATTTCTATTACTTCTTGTTCTGTTAACATATTATCTATCTATTTCTTGCTATGTTATTTATTTTGCTTTTAAATATATAAATCTAAAGTTCAAAAAAATCAGCTATTTCTATATACCGATGTGGACCCTGGACGTATAATAAATCTAAGGTTTCTGCATCCATATAGACATAAAACGCTTTACCATAAATATCATCTAATAAACTTACTACTATAACATCTTTTATAGAATCATCCCTTAGAATATCCTTTTCCTTATAAAATGAATTAATTACAGATATTGTAGGATCTACTTTCATAAGCTCTTTAATTTTTTCAAAGGCTTTTTTTTCTTTATTTATCAT
>Ga0070684_100000779_pt1 | contig 22120 bp, 17 predicted proteins | sample KBSC723LmetaG_FD_65653 | JGI IMG/M metagenome (GOLD analysis project Ga0070684, IMG submission 65653) | Corn rhizosphere microbial communities from Kellogg Biological Station, Michigan, USA - KBS C7.2-3L metaG | ecosystem: Host-associated > Plants > Roots > Rhizosphere ...
TGGATAAGCGTAGCGGGGTGAGCCAGCGGCTGCCGATTTCCACGATGGAGCTGGTGATTTCGAATGCGGAGCGGCGAGCGCTGTTGAGTGGCGAGGCCGGTGCGCTGCCGCGGATCAGCGATATCTACGCCGCGATGCCCGGAATTACGGGGAAGCTGGAACTGGAGTACGAAGGCGAAATGCGCGGCGCCGATACGGTGGTGAAGGAATTGATCGCGGCCGCAGTACGCAAGACGTTCGACCGCTATTTCGCTGAGGTGAATACAGAGCAGATTGAATTGTGGTTCAACCTGGGCGGGAGCGTGAAACTGGACGACCGCCTGCCCGCCGCGGCAGCGTGGGCTGAGTTGTCACAGATTCAAGGATTGGCGGAGACGCTGGATGTGCTGGGCCCGAAGACGTCCGACGCGCCCGCGGCGCTGGTTGGGGGAGCCGAATTCCTGCTCGAAGGCATGGCCGCGCATCGCAAGCTGAGCCGCAGTGAAGAGCGCGGATACGCGGCACCGGAAAAGCCGGCGCGCACGCAGGAAGCGCATTCGCTGGAGGTTGAGTACGAGGATTGGGAGCGGTCGCGGCGTACGCGGCGGGGCGGTGGATACAACTAGGGGCCGAGGAATAGAGGGACAAAGGGACAGAGGGACAAAGGGACAGAGGCACAAAGCGACAGAGGGTCAGAGGATGGTATGAAGCACGTCCGATATACGCGGTATTCCGGTGATCTTGCGTCGGAGATCGATCTCGAGGACTTGCTGCAGGCTCTGTCCGATTACCTGCTGGACTCTGGATTTGAAGATCCGTATTCACGGTTTCAGGATCTCAGCCATAACTTGGAGGACCTGCGCGAGGCGTTGCGGCGTGTGCTCGAATCGGGTGAGTTTCTCGATGAAGAAATGCAACGAAAGCTCGACCAGTTAGCGGCGGAAGGAAAGTTGGACGAACTGATCGAGAAGCTGCTCGAGAAGATGGAGCAGCAGAATTACATTTCGTCTTCGCGGCCTATGGATCCAAATGCTGCGGGGTCGGTGGGCGGTCAAGATGGACCCGCGATGGATGCGCGTTTTGAGGTCACGGACAAGAGCCTCGATTTTCTCGGCTATAAAGCTCTGCGCGATCTGCTTGGCTCGATGGGGAAATCGAGCCAGGGACGGCATGACACGCGGCACTGGGCCACGGGCATCGAAGCGAGCGGCGGGTCGCGGCCCTACCAGTTCGGCGATACGCTGAATCTTGATTCAACGGCAACGCTGGGCTCGGCGATCGCGCGCGAGGGGCTGAGCTTTCCGTTGAACATGGAATACAGCGACCTGCAGGTGAACCAATGCGAGTACGAAAGCTCGTGCGCAACGGTTGTGATGCTGGATTGTTCACACTCGATGATTCTGTACGGGGAAGACCGGTTCACGCCGGCCAAGCGTGTGGCGATGGCGCTGTCGCATCTGATCCGCACGCAGTTTCCCGGGGACTCGCTCTCGCTGGTGTTGTTTCACGATTCCGCCGAAGAGATGCCGGTATCGCACCTGGCGCGGGTAAAGGTGGGGCCGTGGCATACGAACACGCGCGAGGGTCTCCGCGTGGCACAGCGAGTACTGGCCCGGCAGCGCAAAGACATGAAGCAGATCGTGATGATTACCGATGGAAAGCCTTCGGCGCTCACGCTGCCGGACGGACGAATTTACAAGAACCCTTACGGCCTTGATCCGCTGGTGGTGAGCGAAACCCTTGAGGAAGTTGCGCGGTGCAAGCGATCGAACGTGATGATCAATACGTTCATGCTGGCGCAGGATTTCGAACTGGTGCAGTTCGTTCACAAGGTATCGGAGATGTGCCGGGGGAGAGCGTATTTCACCAGCCCGGATCGGCTGGGAGAATACCTGCTGATGGACTACATGCGGCACAAATCGCGGACCGTCCACTGAGGGCGGCGAGGGCTTGCGGGACCTCGCCACGCTGCGATGCGATCATTCGTCGAGCTTGAAAATTTTGATCTGCACCAGCTTGGCGATGGTGAGATCGTTGAAGCCGCGCGCCTTCATGGTGCGGATGAATTCCGGCGTGATGTGAAAAATGCGGATCTGGATGAGTTCGTCGAGCGTGGGCTGGTAACCGAGGTCGCGAATCTGGCGCACTTCTTCCGCATTCACTCCCTGCACTTTGAGTGCGACGAGCTTATCGGCGTCCGGCTTGCCATATCCGAGCGCGGTGAGCTCAGCCACGTAGGCCTTGTCCACTTTGAAGATGTGCAAGGGAATTAGATTATCGGTTGTCATGCCGGCGATGCCTGCATCCTTGAGCGATTGTGCCCATGCGCTTCCGATGTCGAGAAACGTGAATGTCAGCAGCTTGTCGTTGTCGAAGCCTTTAAATCCGAGCTGCGCCATGCGAGACACGAAATCCGGATGCGGGGTGAACGTGGACGTGCCTCTGAGCGCCGCGTCGTGCACTGTGCCGGCGCAGGTGAAACGGCCCGCATCGGCATCGAGCACCGCGGTGAGTTGAGCGCCGTCTCGCGCCAGATCTTCGAGCGTGATTCCGGAGATCCGCTTCATTGACTCTGAGCTGAAGCTGCCGCAATGCCGGCCTTCTGAGCACGAGTCATCCCCCACGCTCAGACTGAAAGTTCCCGCGTGCTCGCCTGCGGTTATGGTGCAGCTTGCATGCGACATATCCAGAGCCGATGAGTTAATGGCACCGGCTGAGAGAACGCAAGCGGCTATTGCCGCGAATAGGCTGAAGTGCTTCATAGAGCCCCCTCCTGTTTTGGGTGTAGCCCGCCTCCGGCATGGCCGAATGAGCCGTGCCGCGGGTCATCATGGAACGTTCGCTACTTCGAGGTGTCGTCGTCGAGGATGCCGGAAATTCGCAGCTTGACGAGCTTCTTGAGGGTAAGCTCGGTAAAGCCGTGGCTCTTTGCGGACGCAATGAATGCGGCGTCGATACGGAAGATGCGGGTCTGAAGCAGCTCATCCACGGTGATGCCGGGAAATTGCTGCGTGATCGATTTTGCGTATTCCGGCGTCACTCCCTGCACGCGCAGCGAGAGCAACTGCTGCGAGGTGAGGTGATCGAAGCCTGCGGTTCTCATGCCGGCAACGAATTCCGGATCGACGTGGAAGATCCTGAAGGAGATGGCATCCTGGAAGGACTTGACGTCAAGGCCGTCCTTTTTCAGCTCCGCTACGACTTCGGGCGAAACTCCCTGGATCTTGCAGGCGATGAGATCGTCGGCGCTCGGTTTGCCCAGGCCGAGTTGACTCATGGCCTGCGCGTACTCCGGAGTGACGTTCTGGATCTTCATGGCGATGAGCTTATCGAGGTCAACGTCATACCCCGCAGCCTTCATGCGATCGATATAGGGGGTGTGCGCGGAGGCCTCGAGATGTTGACTAGGCGCGCTGTCGTCGGAGGCCGGCTCCGCTTCTTTCTTTTCCGGCTTCGGAGACGGCTTCGGCGCGGCATCCTGAACAGGAGCGGAAGCCGTGGGTAGGGCTTCTCCGACGTTTGCGATGGGCTCCGGGCTGGTCTGTTCATGGCTTGCGGCGACTGTCTCAGCTTGCACGGGGTGCAAACCCGCCACCAACTGCGGAGCGGAGATGGCGAGAACGATGGCACTGGCTGCAACCGCGGCCAGCGAGACAGGACGCGCGCTCTTTTGGGTAACTTCGGGCTCGCCGAGAATGCGTGCGATTCGATTACGCAACGTGGTCCGCGGCTGGTGCCCATCGAGCGCCATCGCCAGGTGCATGCGCGTAGCGCGCTGCTGCTCGAGGCGGAAGAGCGCGTTGGCGTAAACGACGGGATCGGGGCATATCTCGAGCGCCATATCGTCGCAGCAGAGCTCCCGCTCCTGGCGAACGCGGTTGCTGATCCACCACACGGCGGGGTGGAAGAAGAACAGCGTCTCGACTACGGACTGCAAAACGTTCCACATGAAATCGGCGCGCCGCACATGAGCGAGTTCGTGCGCCAAAACCACTTCGAGTTCGTCGTTGCTCAGTCCGGTGACGGCGGTCAATGGCAACAGCACCATGCTGCGGAATGCACCTACGGTGACCGGCCCGGCAATGGCTCCCGAAATTCGCAATGCCACTCGCTTGCCGAGTCCGAAGGCGGTGGCAATCCGCGCGAACTGGTGTTGTGTTTCCGCCGGAGCAGGTTGCAAGGCTTGCCTGCGCAAGCGGCTAATGAGAAGCCACCCGCCCAGGTGGCGCAATGCCAATCCAAAAACGCCCACAACCCACAGGCAGTCGATCCAAAGCATGAATGCGGGCGCAGCGGAAGCCGTTGGTTCGCTCTGGATCACGAGACCGGGGTTGGGCGTCACACCAGGCTCGGCACTCCGCGGAAAATCGCCGGTGCGACTGGCGGATGTTGCGGCCATGTACTGAGCGCTCGCGTCCACTCCGCGCGAACTCTCGTAAGCGAAGGTGAAAATTCCGGCTACCAGACACGCGAACATGGCGAATAGCGCAAGGACGTACCGGAACTGGCTGGTGCGGTGTTCCGCGGCGCGCGCGGCGATGGCATAAAGGCCCGCAATGACGGCGGCCTGCCAGCAGAAGTGAATCAATGTCCAGGCGGTGGATTGCAGAATGTGCATCATTTCTGTTCCTTTCCGTTAGAGCTTGCTTGCCGCTTTGTTTCGATCGATGAGCGCGCGGATTTCTTCCAACTCGTTGGGGCTGGCCTGCTCCATGGCGAGAGCGTGCATCGCCAACTGCGCAGCCGAGCCGGAAAACAAACGCATGCTGAGGTCACGGAGCATACGGCTCTGCATCGCATCCTGGCTCATGGCCGCGCGGTACACGTGAGCTCGGCTGCCTTCATCGCGCACCACGAGGCCTTTTGCGGTCATGATTTGCAGCATCTTCAGGATGGTGGTGTAGCCGGAGGCGCGTTCCCGATTCAGCGCCTCATAGATGTCACGGACGGTGGCAGGCTCGATCGTCCAGAGAATGCGCAACAGCTCCAGTTCGGACTCCGTCGGCTTGGGTAGCAACTGCATCGTTCTAGCCATGTGTGAGACGTTATACGAAGAACTTCGTAGATGTCAACGAAAATCTTCGTAGATTCGGAAATTGGGTTGGATTCAGGGGCTACGCCGTTGTAAGAGCAATCACGGGAGAGTTCGAGCGGCGTGGATTGCTTCCACCAATTTCGATCGCAAGGCCGGCTCGTGTTGCGATGGCACGTCTCCCTGCGCCAGGTCAGGTGATCCTCCTCCGCGCAGGCCGAACCCGGCGAGGGCTTCGCGCAGGATCTGACCGCAATGAAATGCCAGGTCGGAGCTGCGGGCTACATAGACGCGCGCGGGATCTGCGTCACTTGCACAGAAGATCACGGCTGTGGACTGCGCCGCGGCAACGGCTCGCGAGGCGAGCAGCTTGACGTAATCGCGATCGCGGTCTTTCCATTCGCGCACGAGAAGACGAATCCCATTGTCGATTGGCGCCTGCGAAGCGAGCTGGGCCGCCTGCAATGTGGCCAGCTCCTCCCGCAGCTTCTGCCGTTCTTTCGATTGCGTCTTTTCTTCCGCGATAAGACGTCGGACTGCGGAGGGGAGGTCGGCCGCACCCGCAGAAAGCAGAGCGGAGGTTTCCGCCAGGATTGCCGCATCAGCCCGAGCGGCGCGAACGGCTCGCTGACCGCATACAAACTCAATTCGCGTGCCGCGGCTCACCTTCTCGACCCTGCGCACCAGCAGCGACCCGATCTGTCCGGTAGATCGGAGATGCGTTCCACCGCACGCATTGAGATCGCAATCGGCAATTTCAATGAGGCGGATGATGCCGTCACGATCAGGCAGCTTGCGAACGTGGCCGGCGGCGAGCATGGTGTCGGCTTCAGCGCGGGAGACATTGCGCACAGCGACCGGCCGGTCCTCCGCGATGATTGCGTTCGCGATGCTTTCCACACGGGCAAGGGCGTCGCTCGGGAACGGGCCGCCGGCCACGTCGATGGTCGATGTGGCGTCGCCGAGATGGAACGAAACTGTGGGAGCCTGGAGTTCGCGGAGGAACATTGCGGAGAGCAGATGTTGCCCGGTGTGCTGTTGCATGTGGTCGAAGCGCCGTTCCCAGTCAATGCGGCCTTCGACCGCTGTGCCCGCCGCGACGGGCTGAGCGACAAAGTGCCACACTGCGCCTTGCTCGTCCTCTTCCACCTGGGTTACCGGAATGGCCTGCGCCGATCCGTTTGCGGATGCAATCAGCTCGCCGGTATCGAAGGGCTGGCCACCGCTCGCGGGGTAGAAGGCGCTGCGGTTCAGCCTGATCTTCCAGATGGACTCGCCAGAGTCCTGCGCCGGCGGATGGACTTCGGTGACGGCGCCGCTGAAGCTGGTCAGGAATGAGTCCGCGTAATAGAGATGCTCCGAATCGGCCAATGTCGGTCCCTCTCACTTTCCGTGCGCACCGGGGGTGCTGTTCCCGGCGGCGGGCGTGCTGTTGCTGGAAAACAATACCCTGGCGGGCGTGGCGAAGGTGACGTCGGCGTTGATCGTCGCCTTGTGCTTGCCGCGCTGCACCTGGCTTGCATTCACGGCCATGGTTCCGTGAGAGACGGTCGCATCGCCCGACCACTTATCGAAGTGGGAAAGCAACGGCGGTATTGCAGGCGATGCCATGGCTCCATCTGCCCAAACGAAATGCAGGCCGCCTGTGGCCGAATTTGTCAGGTCCTTTTCGGAGTAGCCGGTGAATTGCAGAGTGCCGGCTCCGTCAAGTGTTCCGCCGGTCCAGCGCATGGCGACAAGCCGGCCGACCTCGGCCGGGCTTAATCCGTTGAACGCTGCGTCGAGTTTGTAGACCGGTTTGTCACCTGTCTGGAGAGACGCTGTGCCGTGGACGGTGCCGCCGAGCATGCCGGCGTCGAACGAGGTGGCTTCGGCGTTCGATGCGCGTATGTGCAGGTCCGCGGAGACATCGGAGAGCTTGTAGTCGCCCAGCAATAGAGAGTCGGCGGTTACTTTTCCATTGAGGTCGGGCCAAGGCGGCGAGGGGCTGATGCGCGCCAGGAGGCTCGACAGCATAGTTTCCTTTTGTTTCGCTCCCAGCAGCGCCGCCTGCAAGACCTTCGCATCCAACTCCGAAAAATGAACCGTGAACCGGGGCGCGCAAGGAGTGGGCACTTCGCACGGTTCGGAGAGATCGAGCGATGCCGTGCCTCTGACTGGGCCGTATTTGAAGTCGACGGGATCCCAGCGCATTCGATTTCCATCGAGGTGCAAGGTGGCCGACGCAATCTGGACCGGGTTCGCGAGGAAGCCCGCTTTCCACATCACCTCGTGGAGGCTGACGGCACCGTTGATCTCGATGGCGGAGGGAGTTCTTCCGGTGGTGACGGCCACTGCGGACGGCGCAGACGGCGACGATAACAAGACCTCTACGGGAGGAACCCAGGGTCCCTCGGCGGTCAGGTCGAGGGCTGCCGTTCCGCCCGAGAGCTGCGCCAGTGCAGCGTCCATGGAGGAGCCACCGGCTGCGGCGAATTCACGCAACCGGGGAATCGCGGCATTGCCGTGGATGCCTAGCTGGAAGCTGCGCAGGCCGAAACGGGCGGTGAGAGACAGTGGAGCGGGCGCTCCCGCCGGAATGGCTGCCGCGGTGAAGACGGCCACCGGCTGCCCAGGTTCCAGCGGCGCAGGTTCAAGGGTCATTTCGCCCACCTGAATTGGACGGCTCAGCGCGTTGCCGGTAATGGTAAGGCCAGAGACGGTGAATGCGCCCGAAAGTGGGTTCGGTACACCGCGAGGCGGCGCGGCCTTGGCCCGCGCGCCCCGAGATTCGTGCGGGGGCGCGATGGCAGTCTGCGAGGTTTGGGATCCGCGATCGAAGGTCATGTGGCCGCTCACGGATCCCGCAGCCTGCAGGCTGGGGTCGATATTGCTGCGCATGGTTCGAAGCAAGTCGAGGCCGGCCTGCGCGGAGATACGGTCCAATTCGAGCGTGAGGTGTGGAGGTCGATTTCCTTGCGGATTGCCGGCGCCATCGCCTGGAAGGTTGCGGGTCAGGTTGCCCGTCAGCCGCGCGCGTCCCTCACCGACGGGGCTATTGCACACCAGATCTTCGAGGCTGCGGCGGTTGTACTCCAAAGTAAACGCGCAGGTTGCATCGAAGTCCATCGGCACGGCGGGAGCGAATTCCGCGCGGTGCACGCCGGAGGCACGCAGGCGGGATTGCACTTTGGCCGAGTCGGTGGTGCCCACCAGATGGAGTTCGCCGGTCAGGTCGCCCCGCCAGCCCTGGTCTGAGCTAAGCAGCAGGCGCGAGAGCTGCCCGAGCTGGGCTTCACGCCAGTCCACATCGACGTGCAAAGGCATTTGGTTGAACTGCGGCGCCGGTTGCAGGTTGGCCTCGAGACGGATGATTCCCGTGTCGCCCAGGTCCAGACTCACGTCGGTACGCGCGGGCTGGCCACTCAGGCGCACGCGCCAGTTGCCATTGGATTCCCGCCACATCGAGGCATCGGCATCGAGGATGGAAAACGGCAGCTTTTCGATGCCGTTCTTAATATTGATGCGGCAGTTGGTCGCCTCAAGGTATGGCGGTTCGGGCGTGCTCGAAGCTTTCTGCGAACCGGCGGCGGCGTTGCGGAACAGAGAGTCGAGATTCCAGCGGCCATCCGGCATGTGCACCAGGTTCAGGCTGGCGTCGTCGACGCTGATGCGGCTGATCTGCAGCTTGCCGCTCCACAGCGCGGACAAACGGATCGATGCTTTCACTTCACTGGCGTGCAGAACCGGTTCGGCGCCGTAGTCGGGCTCTTCCTGCACGGTGAGGTCTGTTAGCAGAAAACCGGGGCGGGGCAGCAAGCGCAACTCGATGTCCGACAGGCGCACCGGACGACCGAGAGCCGTGGAAACGAGCCGTGTGACCCGGGTCCGGTAATGATTGAGGCTGATGTAAGGCGGGACAAAGATGAGAGCAAGCAGTACAACCACTGCTGTAAGGATCAGCCAGAGCCGGGCTCGTGTCTTTCTGGGGCCATGTAGATCGTCGGGCATCGTTCCCATCGTAATTGATGGTGTTGTCGGGAGATGGGAGGAGGAGCCTGGAGGCAACCTGCATTCGGATCGGGCAAGAAAACGAGCCGGGGCGCAGCCCGTCCCGCGGACCAGAAGGAGATTCCGTCGCTGGAATGACAGAAAGAACAGCAGATGCCCGGCGGGAGCTGTACCGGCTTTCTTGAAGTGGTGTGGGTTTAGTGGATCCGCTTCAAGGTACGGCTCCAGCGCGTGTCGGGGATGAACCGGATCACGACGTGAGCCATCCAGGCGATCTTGTTGCCGATGCCGGTCTGGTCGTATTCGCCGTCGGGCGTTTTGAAGGACCAGTAGTTGAACAGCGGCCGGCCGACAATATTCTGACGAGGCACGAATCCCCAGTAACGCGAGTCAAGGGAATCGTGGCGGTTGTCGCCCATCATGAAGTACCTGCCGGGCGGAACGACGAGATCGCCATCGTGAACATCATGCTGAAATTCGATGGCCCAAGCCTCGGGGGTGGCTCCCGGCCGCGGCTGCGGCGGAATCGCCGGGAACTCGTCGAGAAACACCTGGTCGTCGGGATTGGCTGGGCCTTCGTTGCCTGTGGCGGGAAGGGGGTAGGCCTTTCCGTTCACGTAGACTGTGCCCTCGTGCAAATGAAGGTGATCGCCGGGGACGCCGATGCAGCGCTTGACCAGGTAAAGATACTGGAATTCGCCATTCACCTCGTCCATTACGGGCTTGATGAATACGAGGATGTCGCCGCGCTTCGGCTCGCGGTAGTGGACCAGGGGCATCCATTTGGCAGGAGGCGCCATATTGATCCGGTCCACCAGCAGGTGGTCGCCGACGAGCAGCGTGTTCTCCATGGATCCGGAGGGAATGACGAAGTTCTGGCCGATGAAGGTGAGAATGAACAGACCTACCACCAGGACGGAGCAGATGCTGGCAATGGCTTCGAACGGGGTTTCTTCAACGTGCTTCGGGGAGGAGTCGGAAGGTGTCTCGGGATCGATGACCGTTTCTTTTCTGTTCATCCTGTGGCTCGTCGTTGCTGTGGCCGCGGTCGGGGCAAACTGGCCCTCGCGTCAATGGACCACCCGGAAGATCCGCTTCCAGCGCGCAAAACCGGCCAGGCGTGTGGAGAGTTCGCTGTCGTGTCCGAGTCTATCATCCGATGCCTGTTGCACATCGGTGGGGGAGGGACGCTTGAGCGAGAAATAAATCACCAGGGGACGCGCGATGATGGCGCGGCGCGGAACAAGGCCCCAGAAGCGGGAATCTTCACTGTGGTTGCGGTTGTCGCCCAGCATGAAATACATGCCCGCGGGGACCACCAGTTCCCCATTGCGCGTGAGGCTGGGAATCTGCTGCCACCATTCAGGTTTGATGATGGCCAGGTCGGTGTAGTCGCGCTCAGGAAAGTTGTCGCGATAAGGGTCGGCGGGAGCGGGCTCGAAAGCTGCATAGGGCTCGTCGAGAGGCATCCCGTTCACTTCGACTCGCCCCTCCTGCATGCGAATATGATCGCCCGGCACGCCGATGACGCGTTTGATAAGCAGCGGCGGAGCGGGATGGTGGAAGACGACGATGTCTCCCCGCTCGACGTCGCGATACGGCAGAATCAGCCGCTCCAGGTTTCCCGGTTTACCGGCAGGGGCCAGCACCTGCTTGTTGACGAGGAGAAAGTCGCCGACGAGGAGCGTGTGTTCCATGCTCTCAGATGGGATAAGAAAAGGCTGCAGCAGGAAGGTAAGCAGGAACAGCGCTACTATGATGGTGCGCAGCAGGGAGGCAAGAGCTTCAGGTACGGTGGGCAGGTGCAGGCGCAGGTTGGATAGGGGGTGAGGCCCGGTGCCCGTCGCGTCGAGGTGCGAAGGCTGACCGCCGGGTTGACCGCTGACCTGGGCTGAGGCGCTCATTCTGCTGCCGACTCCTGAATCCGCGCACGGGGCTTCACAAGGGGAACCGAGCTCTTTTCCGGCTCAGTTTCGTCGGCCGGCTTTGCCAATCGAGCGAGGGCCCGGCGCGCCGCATCTTGTTCGGCGGATTTCTTGTTTCTTCCGAGTCCTACGGCGAGGTGCTGGCCTTTTTCGCCCACTGCGGGTCTGAGTCTCACCTCCACCAGGAATCGCTTTTCCGAATCGAAGTCACTCTGATTCTTGACCCGGTAGACCGGGGCCGCCGCGCCGGTCGACTGCAGATGCTTTTGCAAGGCAGATTTATAGTCGCCCAGATTCGCACCCGACCGCAACTGCCGCGCCAGTTCCTCGATCACGTTGCCCATGACATGCTGGCGGACCATGTTTCGAACAGGGTCGAGGCCGCCATCAAGAAACATGGCTCCAATGATGGACTCGAGCGCGTTGGAAAGAACCGTGTGATTGCGGCGGACAGCGTTGGGCTCGCCTCGGCCAAGACGCAGATGGGTTCCCAGGTCAAGAGATGCGCCGACGTCGGCGAGATGGCGGCGGCTGACAACGCGTGCTCGCAGACGGGTGAACTCTCCTTCGCGCCAATCGGGGTAATCGAGGTACATGGCTTCGGCGACGACGAGCCCGAGCACGGCGTCTCCCAGGAACTCCAGACGTTCGTTCTCTGCGGAAGCTTGCCGATCGCCGCGCTCGATAGCCTGCTCGTTAGCCAGCGAGCGGTGCGTGAGCGCGCCAACAAGCAGGTCCGGATTGGAAAAGCTATAGCCGATGGCCGATTCCAGTTCGCTCAAAGCGGCTTTCACATGAGCCCCGAGGTGTGGGTTTCTGCTCGCGCAGGGACTTCCGCCGGCCAGTGGTGGGCAGGCCGCGTACGTCTATTAGACGCCACCCGAGCGCACAACGGTGCGGAACGCGCGCTATTCCGGCTTGGGGGCGGGCTGAGCCGCGGCAGTGCCCGGCTTGGCCGGAGCGTTTCCGGGCTTGCCCGGGTTGCCAGAAGCGTCCGGACTGCTCGAATCCCCGGTGTCGTCCTGCTCGCACGTGTGTCCCTTGACGGCGTACGCCGCCTTCACTCCGCGCTCTGCGGCCAGGCGGGTGTCCTGCTGGCCGTCGCGGTGCTCAAGGGCCTGCTTGTACTCTGAAACCGCTTCGTCGCGCTTGCAGTCGAGGTCGAGCATGCGACCCAAATAAATGTGCGACCAGGCAATGAGGCGCGGCTCCTTGCTGGTGGCCAGCGTGTTCTGGAAGCGCGTGATGGCCTCGTCCGGATGGCCGGTCATGGCGGCGATTCGGGCCAGAATGAAGTTGGCCCGCGCGCTTTCAGCGACGGCCTGGAGGGAATTCTGCGGCACGCCCATAACCTGGCGCGCCATGGCGCCGGCACCGGCCATGTCGCCCGCCTGCAGTTTCGCCTCGGCCAGGTCGAGTCCCTCGAGCTTTCGCGGCTTGGGCCGGACGAGCACGTCTTCATCGGCCTGGGCGTCGAACTGGATCTGCCGCGCGCGGTGCGCCTGCTGGTCGACGTCCATGGAGTAGACCATCTCGCCGATGGTGTCTTTCAGGCTTGCCGGGTCCTTCTCGAACTGGACCAATTGCTCGTAGAAGTATTGGGTAAGGACGAAGCCCTGCGTCATATCGTGATGCAGTGCGGCCTGGCGAACGGCTTCCTGCTTTTGCTGGACAGCCTGGCGCGCGCGCTCGTATTTCGGCAGGTCGCTGCGGCTGACGCCGGGCGGCAGTTTGTAGTCGGGGATACCGGTATCCATGGTGCGCGCCTCAATCGCCTTGATGAGGCACTCGACCGTCAGCGGCACGGTGTCGGAGCGATAGCGGAAATCGAGCGGAGCTTCGCGTATCTCTTTGAGAATCGGCTGCGTACGATCAATCGCATTGGCGCGCGCATAGAGCAGAGGCTCGATGACGTAATGCAGGTAGGTGTGCCGCACATCATTCATCCGGATCTTGTCATCCTGCGGCGAAACGACCACGACGTAGTCCACGCCATAGATGCGGGCGTTCACGGCGAGCGGCGACAGCATGGGCTCCATGACCACTACGAAGCGGCGACCGGTGTAAGTTTCAGCCGGCTGCTTGAGATAAAGATCGGTGCTCACGATCATGCTCGAGAGCGGGTCGTGCAACTGCTCGATTTCCGCGTCGTAGGTGTGATGATTGGCCAGCCAGATGCCGTGAAGATCGGTTGCCTGCACGAACTGGCGGAGCAGGGGGAGAATTTCGACGACGGATGTGGCGTCGGGCGGCATCTGCGCCAGATCGACCGACGTTTCGAGTTCGGGCGGCGGAGTCAGGTAAAGAGCCAGCGAGACGTATTGTGAAATGTCGCGCTCAGTGCCGGTCATGCGGTGCTGTGCGATGTAGAGGCAGACCTTGTCGCGCGCGTTGCGGGCCTCTTCGCTGCGGGTGAAGGCCTTGTTCATTTCATCGCGTACATGCGCGCGGACAGGCTCGCTTTGCTCCAAGCCCTCATCGTATCCGCAGGCATTCAGTGCCGAAGCCATCAGGAACAAAGGTTCTGAAGGCACGAGCGATACGGTCGGGCCCGCGGGATCGACCAGGGATGGAGCCTTTTCCTGCTGCTGGGGGTTGACTGGCCCAGAAGACGAGGAGGACTGCCGTCGGGAGTCCGACTGGGCCGGGCCGAGCGCGGGAAGAAGACATGCCATCGCGCAGGCGAGCGCGACGGAGTAGTGGAAACGAAGCGACATGAATATGAACCCTGCCTGAATGGTAGTTAGACTCCCCGGCAGGGTCAAACGTAAGGACCCCGGAGGCGTCGGAGAGGGTTGTGACTGGGGCTGATCTCGACGTCGGCCGGCGGAGCGTAGGTTCGATCAACCAGCATCCGACGGCTGGGCGCGTCTGGAGGGGCCGCAGTTTGACGAATGGCGGCGGGCGGGCGAAAATAGCTATGTAACAGGATCATGTGGGCCTGTGGCGCAGCTGGGAGCGCGCTTCCATGGCATGGAAGAGGTCATCGGTTCGATCCCGATCAGGTCCACCAAATAACCTAATCCCAAATCAGACACTTAGAGCAACACCTCAGAACCGCTCGACAGCGGTTTGGTGTCAATTTTTGCGGCTTTGCACAAGTTTGGCAGGTTCAGGATTTCGGCCAGCTTCTTGAGCACCCGCTTCCGGTAGTCGCCGGTGACGATATTGGCCTGCGTCAATAATCAGCGATACTTCCGTCTTTCACATCCGTGCTGGTGGTTTGAAAACTGGAATTGAACTTGATCCCGCGCGGCGGGTCAGTATAGATGCACGGCAAATTCCCAGGCAGTCCTTACGCGCTCAGCCAGAGACCATCGTCTTCGGTCACCGCGCTCGACCGGAGAGAGCGAACTGCGTTCATCGACCTGCGCAGACGAAAAAAGCAGGCGCGCCCCGAGCTTTGTCATCAAAATTGAGCAAAAAACATCGCGCCTTACGCACCAACAGACTCCGTCTGCTCAAAATCAGCAACCTGCCCAGAGCTACCTAAGGCGATGTCTCTGAGGGTACTCGAATTGCGATGAGAGACCGCCGCCGCAGGCGCGGCTTCGCCTTTTGTGCCCGGCGTCCGATCCTCATTGCGCATGGAACTTACGGCATACAGCACCAGTTCCACCCGGGAAGATATGCCCAGCTTCTCGAACACACGGAAGAGGTAGTTCTTTACCGTGTGCTCACTCAGATGCAGTTCGCGCGCGATGTCGCGATTCTGGTACCCCTCAGCAAGGAGGCGCACAACATCCTGCTCTCTCCTGGTGAGGAGCGGCACGCCATTGGCGTTCACGATTCTCACTGCGGACTGGCGGGCGAAGGCGTTCATGACCTCGGCCAACTCATCGCTTCGCGCCCAGATCTGACCTGCGTGAACCTGCGTCACGCAGCGGCAAAGATGTCTGAAGGAGGAGTGCGAAGGGCAGAATACTCCCTTGGCGCCTGCGCGAAATGCCTCCACTACCCCCTGTTTGTCGGGCGTATCGAAGAAGACAATTGCTCTAACATCCGGAGCGCGCCGTCGTAATTCGCGCACGACAGCGATCCCGTTCACATCTTCGGTTGTCCCAGCGCTGATGATGGCTACGTCCACATGAACCTGTAGAACGGCTTCCAGCGCATCGGACCCGCAAATGACTCGGCGGACGACTCGAAGGCCGGCGTGCCGATTCAGGGCGTTGCTCAGGACTTCGCCGGCCATCTCGCCTGACATCGACAACAGTACTGCGATTTCCCGTTGCTTAGTAGCCACGTTCAAGCCTCTTCATTCAGCTAGCTGGGCTTAACTAACGACTGAGGCCCCTGTATAAGAATATCGGCAACTATCTAACTGACTTGACGAGTATGGGGACGATGTCCGCATGCCCGGCAGATCGCAGCAGAATATAGGAAAAGGGGCCCAATGAGTCTGTGACCGCGGTCACAAGGTTAATAACCTAAATTCGACCCACAACCTCCCTATAGATGCAACGTTCTTCATTCCGCCTGAAAATAGAGTCATCCTTCTCTATCCCGCAGAGTACTGCCACGAGCAATTATCACTAGAGCAAATTGGGCTGTTTGTCTTGCAATGCAGCAGCCGGCAAGACCGTGGTCCCCGTACTCCGGGGCCTGCATGGATTGAAGCTTCTACTCTCTGAGAATTTCTGATGATTGTTCCCCAGCGGCGTAACTCCTATCGTGAGAGTTCGCTAATTTCGCAACCGCGGGAGAGGCCGAATGAAGATACAGCCTGCGTACACAGGATCCGGTGAAATGCGAAGGAATCGTCGTTTCATGGTGCGTCTTCGCGTCCGCTTTGAATGGACCATCGACGGATCGGCGACAAAACGCGGACAGGGCATCTCGCGCGACATCAGCACATGCGGTGTCTATTTCACCACGCGCACTCCGCTTGCCCTGGACGCACGGGTCCAACTGGAAATCGAGATTCCGTCGTTCGTGAATCGGCACCATACGATACATCTCCGGGGTGAAGGAGCAGTTGTACGCGTGGAACGAATCGGCTGCAGGGCGGTCAATCCGCGCCTGGGAATCGCCGCTGCAGTGCATTTTTATCAAGAAACCTCGCGGCAGATATTGCTCTGCCTTGCGAGCGAACAATCTCCGGCAGCATCCGTTAGTCAGGCCGGAGGCAGAAATTCGACTCAGGGTGCAGCAGTTGGACCGCGCGGGCCTGCCAGAACTCCAGTCACGACGATGTTCCAGATCGACCGTCCTGAATGAGAGTGGCTTAGGGACTGATCGCAGTTACGCACTGCCGCAAGGGCTCGTTCTCGAAACATTCGTTCAAAACGGGGCATGTAACTGTCAGGGCGAAGCTATGTCCATTTTGCAAGCAAATCCAATTCACGTTGGCCGCGATTCACTCCCAAATGAGGCGCAGATGAATTGCTCCCGAGGATGGTGGGCCGTCTATACACGGCACCACAATGAACAGACAGTTTCCCAGATGCTCGAGGCGAAGGGCGCGGAGGTTTTTTCCGCGACCTACCAGTCAACCCGTCGGTGGAAGGACCGCGTAAAGGTCCTGCCCATGCCCCTGTTTCCTTGCTATGTGTTCGTCCGCGAGTGTACAGCCACGAGACTCCAGGTCGTTTCCACTCCAGGTGTTCACATGATCGTCACGAGCGGAGAAGCGTTCGCTCTGATTCCCGACCTGGAGATTGCGGCCATTCGAAAGGCGGCTCAATCGCCTGAGCGCATGGAGCCCTGGCCGTACCTCAAGGCCGGGGAACGGGTTCGAGTGGTGCGGGGCCCAATGAAGGGAATCGAGGGGATTCTAGTTCGCCAGTCGGGTCAGTATCGCCTGGTCTTATCGGTCGAGTTGCTGAGCCGATCGGCATCGGTGGAAGTGGGCGCTTGCGACACAGAGCCGCTGGGAATCCTGCCGTCCCGAGGGCAATCCGCGGCGGACGCACTCTGGTGTCAAGCCGCGCCGCCCCGGCGCCTGCTGCCGGAAGCAGCTTCTCTGCAATCCGCAAATGGAATGAGGTATCTATGAAGGCAATTGTTGTGTTGCTGCTGGTGGCCTCATCGTTCTCCGCCGGCACACTCGTCGCACAATCCTCCGGCGGTGCGCCCCAGGCTACACCGCACCCCCTGGCCCAGGCCGCACCCGATCCCGGCCTGAGCCAACGGAACCCGCTCTACCGGCTGCGCGCAGGCGACAGTTTTGATGCTGAATTCGCGCTTGCGCCGGAGTTCAACCAGGCGATGACGATCCAACCCGACGGATACGTCACCCTCAAGGCGGCGGGCAGCGTCCGCGTGCAAGGCCTCACGATACCCGAAGCAACGGAGACTCTGAAGACCGCGTACGCGTCAATTCTCCACAATCCGGTGATCTCCATCGTCCTCAAGGATTTCGAGAAGCCTTATTTCATTGCCAGCGGCCAGGTAACGAAGCCTGGTAAATACGAACTGCGCGGCGACCTCACGTTGACTGAAGCAGTCGCCATCGCGGGCGGATTCAATGACAAGGCAAAGCACTCGCAGGTGGTGCTGTTCCGCCCCGGGGGCGACGGTACATTTCGGGCGCGGCTGGTCGATGTGAAAAAGATGCTAGCGTCACGCGATCTCAATGAGGACATCACCCTTCACCCCGGGGACGTAGTCTACGTTCCGCAGAGCGTCATGTCCAAAATCCGTCCCTATCTGCCCACCTCGAGTGCAGGCGCTTATATCAACGCTCCGGTCTTTTGAAGTCTGAGGATCATGATCATGGAACGACTCGCAAGCGAAGCAATTTATGCAAAACCGACGCTCACCATGCGCGATGTGCTGGGCGTTCTGTTTCGCCATCGGTTGGCGATCGCCGTAACCTTCGCGCTGATCGTGCTGGGCGTCGCCCTCTCCGGCATCTGGAAAACTCAATATGAGGCGCAGATGAAGATCCTGGTGCAGCGGCAACGGTCGGACGCCATGGTTACCTCATCGCCCAATGCCCCGCCCCAGTACAACGATGCGCAGGTCACCGAAGAGGAGCTCAACTCCGAAGTCGAGTTGCTGAATAGCCGTGACCTTCTTGCGACGGTGGTCCGCACAGCACATCTCACGGGATCCAGCTTTTGGGGAGAAAGCGATAACCCTGACACTCGAACGGGGTCCGCGGTGCGGAAGCTCGCCGAGGATCTCAAAATCGAGCCCATTCGCAAGTCGCACATCATCGTGGTCCGGTACAAATCCCGCGATGCCCGCCGCGCGGCCGAGGTTCTGGAGGCGGTAGTGGCGGCGTACAAGAAGAAGCATGTGGACGTGCACCGGCCCGCGGGCGAATACAAATTTTTCGACCAGCAGACCGAGCAATATCGACGCGACCTTGAGCAGACGCAACGGCAGCTAGTCGAATTCTCCAAAAGAAGCGGCGTCGTCTCGGCACAGGCCGAAGGTGCGTTTGCACTGCAACGGGCCGATCAGTTCGACGCCAAGTCCCGCGAGGCCGAGGCATCCGCGGCAGACACGCGGAAGCGCATCGAGGGACTCGATCTGCAGTTGACGTCCCTCGCGCCGCGGCTGACCACTTCCGTGCGTACCTCCGACAATCCCGGCTTGCTCGAGAAGCTCAAGAACACCCTGCTCGAGCTGGAATTGAAGAAGACCGCACTGCTGACCAAGTATGAGCCGGCGTATCCGCTGGTCACGGAAGTAGACAAGCAAATCGAGGAGACACGCGCAGCGATAGCCTCCGAAGAGAGCAAACCGGTCCGCGAGCAATCGACGGATGCAAACCCCACGTACCTGTGGGCCCGCGAGGAGGTGGCAAAGAGTCGCGCCGAATTGAGCGGGCTTATGGCTGAGAGTTCCACCAGCAAAAGCATCGCCAACAAGTACCGCGAGGCAGCGCGCCGCCTTGATCAGGATGGAATCGTACAGCAGGATCTGCTGCGCAAAGCCAAGATACAAGAGGATGGCTACCTTCTCTACGTGCACAAGCGCGAAGAGGCGGGCATCAGCGACGCGCTCGATCAGCGCCGCATCCTCAACGTGGCCATCGCCGAAGAGCCGACCGTGCCGGCCCTGCCCCGCAGGTCCCCTGCCGGGGTGGCTCTACTCACTCTTTTATTCGCCCTGACCGGCGGGGTTTCAAGCGCGTTTCTTTTTGACCTCATGGATCCCACGTTCCGCACCCCTTGTGAGTTGGCCGGCTACCTCAAGACCCCGGTTCTTGCCGCCCTGCCTCGTCCGAAGGAATCCCGATGATGTGGGAATACTTTGCAATCCGAGAAGATCCCTTTGGAGCAGTTCCCGATCCTCGCTTTCTCTACCTTACGCAGAGACACCGGGAAGCTCTCGCGTCACTTCACTACGGGTTCGTGAGCAACCGCGGATTTACTTCGCTCATTGCCGAGCCGGGTCTGGGAAAGACCACGCTGTTGGTCGCCTTCCTGGAAAGAATACGGTCAACGGCGCGCACGGTGTTCCTCTTCGATACACAGTGCGATGCCGCGGAACTGCTTGCCTTTATCCTTCACGACCTGGGAATTGTGCCGGGACCGGATCGAGTGGCGCAACACGAGCAACTGCACGGCGTGCTCCTCGCCGAGGCACGGGCCTTGAAGAAAGTCGTCGTGATCATTGATGAAGCACAAAACTTGTCCCCTGACGCTCTCGAAGCGGTGCGGTTGCTCAGTAATTTCGAAACCTCAAGCGCCAAGCTGCTCCAGATCGTCTTGGCTGGGCAGCCGCAACTCGGCGATCGGCTCAGTAGCCCAGAAATGGCGCAGCTAAGACAACGCATCTCGATCGTGTGCCGCCTGGAGCCATTCACAAGACAAGAGACTGCCGCCTACATCGGCCACAGGCTCACCGTAGCTGGGCACAGCGGGCCGGCGCTATTTACCAGCGCAGGTATCGACGCAATTCATGAGGCCAGCCATGGCATTCCGCGCATCATCAATCACATCTGCTTCCACGCGCTTTCGCTCGCCTACGCTCTCAAGCGAAAACAGGTGGACGTGGCCATCGTTGCCGAGGTTGTTGCCGACCGCGAACTGGCGACCTCTCACGATCCAGCGAAACCGCCGGTGCCCACAGAGATCGTTCAGCCTGAAACCCCCGCAGGAGAACCCAAAGGCAAAACCTGGCGGTGGGTATTTGCAGCCGGAATCTTATTGGTGCTGGCGATGCTCGGCAGATGGGATATGCGCCGTGCCGCTGGAGACGCAGTTCCAGCCCCAGGTGCTTCCAGGACAAGCATCGAAGCTGCTGCATCCCTATCGCGACCAACACCCATGGCTGAAGCCCGGCGGAATGTTCCCTATGTCGAGGTCACAGTCCAGCCGGACGAGACACTCACCGATATCGCTACCGAAAGGCTGGGTGGATTCAACGACAGCATTCTTAAGCAGATCGAAACGCTGAACCCAAGACTCGCCGACAACCCCGACCACATTGAGACGGGCCAGAAGCTCCGCCTGCCCACGCCCGCGGCTGCTCCCGTTTCAAGCCGCGAAGACTAACCGTCTCGGAAAGGTGCACCTCATGAGCCGTAACTTTGAACTGCTGACCGAAGTCGAGAGAGAGCTGTCCGCGAGGACGCTGCCCTCAACCACCCGCCGGGATTTCTCTTTTGTGTTCGGGGACTCGGTCCGCGGACCTCTGAAGTGCGGAGAGGAAGAGATGCGTCAGCTTGTGCAGCGCGTCTTTCTTTCTTCGAAGGACAACGCGCCCCGCCGTGTTCTCTTCTTCGGCGTCGATGCTGCGAGCGACAGCAGCCGCGTGTGTGCCGCCGCGGGACGCCTGCTCTCCTGCGTCGCAGAAAGAAACGTGTGCGTGGTCGACGCCAACATGCGGTCCTCCCGCCTCACCAGCCTGCTATCCGTCGATGACGGAGCCCGTCGGGCGCACCGCGGCGTGACGGCCCCCGAATTGTTTGTCCAGGTGGAGGCGAATCTTTATCTCGCGAGGCTCTGCGATATCCCGGCTGGCGCAGGAGAACTACCATCCCTCGACGAGATGCACCGGTTCTTTACCGCACTCGATGAAAAGTTCGAATACGTGCTCATCGATGGATCGGACGCAAATTCGAACGGGGATGCGCTGGTGCTGTCAACTCTCGCCCAAGGTTCCATTCTCGTGGTGGAAGCCCATCATACGCGCAAGCTGAATGCGCACTCCATCAAGGAGAAGTGCGACGCCGCCGGAGTTCGCCTGCTTGGAACGGTGCTCGATAACCGCACCTTCCCCATTCCGGAACGCCTTTACCGCATGTTTTGAGTCGAGCAGCGCAAACAAACTGGAATGCTCCAGGAAGGGAGACAAACTGTGATGGGTCCCAGCCTTGCACTGATCGGGTGCGGTGCGATTGCACAGAACTTCTACGTACCATCTCTGGCCAGGCACCGTTCCCTCTTCGGGCCGGTGTGGCTCGTTGATCCTTCTTCCGGCCCCCGCTCCGCGGCTGCTTCGGCAGTTGCCGGCACCGGCTGCGCGCGGATTCAGGACATCGATCAGGCCATCGACCTGGCGATCATCGCCGCCCCGAATGCCTTGCACTTTCCGCTCGCCGTAGACGCCCTGACGATCGGCGCGGATGTGCTGCTCGAGAAGCCCTTCGCGGTGCATCCAGACCAGGGGCGGATTCTCGTCGAGCTCGCCCGGGCAAAAGGACGCGTCCTCGCGGTGAATCAAACGAGGCGTTTCTTCCCGTTCGCTGCCGAACTCAGAGACCGCATTCGCGATGGGCAATTCGGCCCCCTGCGCTCCATCGTGCATCACGAGGGCCTCAAGCTGGTATGGCCATTCGAATCGGGCGCGGCCTTCGCTCCCCTCGCGGAGCGCACCGGCGCCATCATGGACTTCGGCGTCCACGTCATCGATTTCTATCAGTTCCTGCTGAACCCAGAATGGGTATTCGTGTCCGCGATTCATGACGGATTCGAGGGGCCGGAAGGTCTGGCGGAGATCGAACTGATGGCCTCGGGCGCGCCTGTTTCCATCCGTCTCAGCCGCTACTGCGCGCAAGAAAACATCGCCCACCTTGTCTTTGATCGCGCCAAGGTCAGCTTCCAGGTGCACGGCGCGGACGGGTACGACATTGCATGGCGAAGCGGTGCGCGGGAACACAGCGAGCCTGCGGATGGCCATGGGCTGAGCGTGGCAGACAGAGTCCTGTTGAATATCGTCGCAGCGGCCGCAGGACAGGAGGCGCTTGTCTGCAGCGCCGAGTCGTCTCTTCCCGTCCTGGACATCCTCGACG
>Ga0070684_100000780_pt1 | contig 22118 bp, 18 predicted proteins | sample KBSC723LmetaG_FD_65653 | JGI IMG/M metagenome (GOLD analysis project Ga0070684, IMG submission 65653) | Corn rhizosphere microbial communities from Kellogg Biological Station, Michigan, USA - KBS C7.2-3L metaG | ecosystem: Host-associated > Plants > Roots > Rhizosphere ...
ACCTGCTGGTCGGTCTCGGCCTCGCCGGCGATCGAGAGCATGGCTTCGCAGAACGCGTCCAGCGTCTCCTTGGCCTCCGTCTCGGTGGGCTCGATCATCAGGGCCTCGGGGACGACCAGCGGGAAGTACACGGTCGGCGGGTGGAAACCGTGATCCATCAGCCGCTTGGCGACGTCGAGCGCAGTCACCCCGTGCTCACGCTTGAGGTTGCGCGCGGACAGCACGAACTCGTGCATGCAGGTGCGGTCGTACGGCAGCTCGTAGGCGTCCCGCAGCCGGGCCAGCATGTAGTTCGCATTGAGCACCGCGGTCTCGGACATCTCGCGCAGCCCCGGCCCCCACATGCGAATGAACGCGTACGCGCGGACGAACACGCCGAACGGGCCGGCGAATCCGCGCACGCGCCCGATCGACTTCGGCCGGTCGTGGTCGAGCCGGTAGCTGCCGCCATCGCGAACGACGACGGGCGTGGGCAGAAACGGCTCCAGGATGTCTCGAACGGCGACCGATCCGGCGCCCGGGCCACCGCCGCCGTGCGGCTGGGAGAACGTCTTGTGCAGGTTGAAATGCAGAACGTCGAACCCCATGTCGCCCGGCCGGCTGATGCCGCACACCGCGTTCAGGTTCGCCCCGTCGTAGTACAGCAGCGCGCCGGCGCCGTGGAAGATCTTCTGGATCTCCTCGATGCTCTCCTCGAACAAGCCGAGAGTCGACGGGTTGGTGATCATCAGACCGGCCGTCTGCGGCCCCACCTTCGACCGCAGGTCGTCGAGGTCGATGTTGCCGCGCTCGTCGACCTTCACTCGCACAAGGCTGTAGCCGGCCATGGCAACGCTGGCGGGATTGGTGCCGTGAGCGGTGTCGGGGATCACGATCTCGCGCCGCTGGTCGCCCTCTCCCCGGTCCTCGAAGTAGGCGCGGATCAGCGTCAGGCCCGTCAGCTCGCCCTGCGACCCGGCCGCCGGCTGCAGGGTGACCGCATGCAATCCGACGACCTCCGCCAGGATCTCCTGCAGCCGCCACATCAGCTCCAGCGCCCCCTGGGCGTCCTCGTCGCGCTGATGCGGGTGCAGGTCACGGAACCCGGGAAGGCCGACCACCCGCTCGTTCACGCGCGGGTTGTACTTCATGGTGCACGAGCCAAGCGGGTAGAAGCCGGTGTCGATGCCGAAGTTGCGAGTCGAGAGCTCGGTGATGTGGCGCACCAGCTCGGGCTCCGCCATCTCCGGCAGCCGGGGAGGCGCGGACCTGCGCAGGCTCTCGGGGACGTCGCCGGCAGGCAGGCCGGGGTCGGGCACCGCAGACGCGCGACGGCCGGGCTTCGACTTCTCGTAGATCAGCTTCATGCGTGCACCTCGACCCCCGCACCGGCCAGCACGTCGGCCAGCCGCTCGATGTCGTCGGCCGTCCGCTTCTCGGTGAACGCGATCATCAGCGCATCGTCGAGCCCCGGGTAGTCGCGACCGATCGGGTAGCCGGGGTGGACGCCGCGGCGCTTGGCCTCGTCGATCACCTCGGACGCCGGTCGCCCGGTGCGGACGACGAACTCCCGGAACGTCGGCCTGTCGAAGGCCGGTGGCAGGCCCAGCCGCTTCCTGGCGTGCTCGGCCAGCGCAAGCGAGCGCTCCCCCACCTCGGCCAGCCCCTGCGGGCCCAGCCAGGACAGGTAGGCCAGGCCGCCCAGCGCCAGCAGCGTCTGGTTGGAGGTGATGTTGGACGTCGCCTTTTCGCGGCGGATGTGCTGCTCGCGGGTCTGCAGCGTGAGCACGAACGCCCGCTCGCCGTGGCGGTCGACGGTCTCGCCGACGATCCTGCCGGGCAGCTGGCGGGCGAGATCGGTCTTGGACGCCAGGAACCCGTAGTGGGGGCCGCCGTAGGACAGGTGGTTGCCGGCCGACTGGCCTTCGCCGATCGCGATGTCGGCCCCGTAGGCGCCGGGTGCCTCGAGCACGCCCAGGCTCATCAGGTCGACGTGGGCCACGGCCAGCGCGCCGGCGCCGTTCGCGGCGGCGGCCAGCGCCGGGGCGTCCTCCAGGATGCCGAAGAAGTTCGGCTGCTGGAAGATGACCAGGGCGGCGCCTTCGGCGGCCGCTGCCAGCTCGTCCGGGTCGACCACACCATCCTTCTGCGCGACCTCGACCACCTCCATCCCGAACCCGGGCGCAAACGTGCGCACCACCTGGCGGGCCTGGGGGTTCAGGGTCTCGGCCAGCACGACCTTCTGCCGCCGAGTGGCCAGCTTGGCCACGTAGCAGGCGTCGGCCGCGACCGTGGTGCCGTCGTAGCCGGACGCGTTCGAGACGTCCATTCCCGTCAGCTCGCAGATCGCCGTCTGGTACTCGAAGATCGCCTGCAGCACGCCCTGGCTCATCTCCGGCTGGTACGGCGTGTAGGCCGTCAGCAGCTCGCCCCGCTGCATCAGCATGTCGACCACCGCCGGCACATAGTGGTCGTACATGCCGGCACCCAGGAACGACAGCTCGCGGTCGACGTGCACGTTGCGGGACGCCAGCTCCGACATGTGGGCGACCAGCTCGGACTCGGTCAGTGCGGGCCCGACGTCAAGCGGACGGTCGAGGCGGAGGTTCTGGGGGATGTCGGCGAACAGCTCCTCGATCGACGACACGCCGATCGCCTCCAACATCTCGTCGCGATCGGATCCCGTGAGGGAGGTGAAGCTCACTGGCTGTCCACGTGCCGGCGGTAGGCGTCGGAGTCGAGCAGCGACTCGGTCTCCGACGGATCCGACAGGCGTACCTTGACCAGCCAACCGGCGCCGTAGGGATCGTCGTTCACGGTCGACTCGCTGCCCTGCAGGCCCTCGTTCACCTCGATCACCTCACCCGACAGCGGGGCGATCAGCGCTGACACCGCCTTGGTCGACTCGAGCTCGCCGTACTCGCCGCCCTTGCTGACGGTCTCGCCGACGGCGGTGGGACTGAAGTACACCACCTCTCCCAGCGTGTCCTGCGCGTACCAGGTGATGCCGAAGGTGGCGGTATCCCCGTCGACCCGAGCCCAGTCGTGCTCCTCGATGTACTGCAGGTCGTCGGGATAGTTGGCGTCGCTCATGTCTTCTCCTTGACGTACAGCGGCTTCTTGGCAACCTCGACCGGAAGCGTGCGGCCTCGCACGTCGACCTCGAGCCGGGTGCCCGGCATTGCGGAGGCTGCGGGAACGTAGCCCATGCCGATACCGATACCCAGTGAGGGCGACATCGTCCCGCTGGTGACCGTGCCGTCGGGGCCGATCGGCATTCCCTGGCGCGGCACGCCGCGGTCGAGGGCGCGAAAGGCCACCAGCCGGTCGTAGCCGCCGACCTCGCCCTGCGCGCGGAGCGCAGCGGCGCCGACGAAATCCTTCGCGTCCAGCGCGCAGACCCAGCGCAGTCCGGCCTCCAGCGCGGTGTGCTCGCGATCGAGATCGTTGCCGTAGAGCGGATAGCAGACCTCGAGCCGCAGCGTGTCGCGCGCGCCCAGGCCGGCGGGAGTGGCGCCGGCGGCAACCAGCGCATCCCACAGCTCACCGGCCCGACCCGGCTCGATCATCAGCTCGACGCCGGGCTCGCCGGTGTAGCCCGTGCGGGCAACGATGGCCGGAACGCCGGCCACGGTCGCCCGCGTGAAGCCGAACGGCTCCAGGTCGGGCAGCTGCACCAGCTCGAGCGCGGCCGGCCCCTGGAGCGCGAGCATGGCGAGCTCGTCGCTGCGGTCGTCGAGCACGACGTCGGACGGCAGCCGATCGAGGATCCATTCCCGGTCGTCGTCCACCCGGGAGGCGTTCACCACCAGCAGCACGTGGTCATCGGCGAAGCGGTAGGCGATCAGATCGTCGATCGGCGTCCCGCGCTCGTCGAGCAGCAGCGTGTACTGGGCCTGGCCCTTGCCGATCTTCTCCAGGTCGTTCGACAGCGCGCGCTGCAGGAAGCCGATCGTGCCCGCGCCGCGGATCTCCAGCTGGCCCATGTGCGAGACGTCGAACACGCCCGCATGCGACCGCACCGCCCGGTGCTCCGGGATGATCCCTTCGTACTGCACCGGCATCTCCCACCCGGCGAAGGGAACGATCCGCGCCCCCGCGGCCACGTGGCGGTCGTAGAGCGGCGTCCGGCGGAGCGTCTGCTCAGGCATCCGGAGCGCAAGTCTACTCCGGACGGCGGGGCAGGCGCTCAAGGGGCGGAGCCTGGCCGGGGGTTGGGCTTTGACCAGGTGTCCCGGCGGCCTGCGCCGCCGGGACACCCGCGTCAAGGGTCAACCGGGAGGCAGTATGCGCTCGTCGGCTGAGCACGCATTGTAGGCCGTCCGCGGTCCCCTGGCTAAGCGGCGACGGAAAGCTCCGTACGGCCGCCGCCGAAACCCTTGGCCCGGTAGGTCGCGCGGTCGGCCCGGCGGTACAGCTCGTCCTCGTCGAACTCGCGGAATCCGCCGAAGCTGATGCCGCCGGAGATGGTCAGCCGGCCGGCGCTGATCCGGGTCAGGGCACCCTGGATCCGGGAGGCGACCTGGGCGGCGTCGGCGGCCGAGGCGCCGGCGAGCAGCATCGCGAACTCGTCGCCGCCCAGCCGGAACGCAAGGTCGCCCTCGCGCAGCGAGTCGCGGATCGCCTCGGCGGCCTGGCGGAGCGCGCGATCGCCGGCCAGATGGCCGCCGGTGTCGTTGATCCGCTTCAGCCCATCCACGTCCATCAGCAGCAGGGCGAACGGGCGCGTCGCCTGCTCGCGGACGAAGCCCGCCAGCTCATCATCGAAGGCCCGGCGGTTGAGCAGCCCGGTCAGCTCGTCCCGCAGGGTCATGTCCCGCATCTCCCGGAACAGCAGCGCGTTTCGGATCGCCGGCGACACGACGTTGCAGAGCGCCATGCAGAACTCGATGTCGTAGTCATCGAACACCCGGTCGCGGGTGTCGACGATCTCCATCAGCCCGATCGAGCTGCCGCGCGAGATCAATGGCAGCATCAGGCTGGTGGCGACGCCGTAGCGCGCGATCGAATCCCGCAGCTCCACCTCACCGTCGGGGTCGGCGACCCGCACCTGCTCGGGCAGCCGCTGCTCGAGCACCCGGCGGATCGTCTCGAACCGGCGGATCGAGTAGACCCCACCGGCCTCGCTGTAAGGCTCATTCAGGCTGACCGCCCAGTTGCCCGACCAGTCGGTCAGCATCACGATCGTGTCGCCGTCCGGGTGCAGCAGCGAGAGCTCGGCGGCTGTCGCCCCGGTCAGCTCTGCGGCGCGGGCGGAGAACAGCTCGAGCACCTCATCCAGCTCGAGCGTGGAAGAGAGCGCGCTCGACAGCTCGAACAGCGCCTGCAAACGGTTGGCGGGGGCCATGGCTGCAATTTCGGCACCAGCAGCCCCAACCCTTACCCTTTCCGGTCTACTCGTCGCGCAGGAACGACGGGATCTCGAGCGCCTCGTTGGGCACGTCGAACTCGTGTGTGGACGCTGGATCTCCGGACGGCGCCGGCGCAGCCTCCTCGGAACGGGAGAAGCTGCTCGCGAACGCGGCCGCCGGCCGCTGCTGCATGGCGCCGCGGCGGTCGAAGCCGGTGGCGATCACAGTCACCCGCACCTGGTCGCCCATTCCCTCGTCGACGACAGCGCCGAAGATGATGTTGGCGTCCTGATCGGAGGCGCTGGAGATGATCTCCGCCGCCTCGTTGACTTCGAACAATCCCATGTCCGCACCGCCGGTGATGTTGAGCAGGATGCCGGTGGCGCCCTCCACGGTCGCCTCCAGCAGCGGCGAGGAGATGGCGGCCCGGGCGGCCTCGGCCGAGCGGTTCTCACCGCTGGCGACACCGATGCCCATCAGCGCCGAGCCGGCGTCGCGCATGATCGTGCGCACGTCGGCGAAGTCGAGGTTGATCAGGCCGGGGACGGTGATCAGGTCGGTGATGCCCTGGACGCCCTGGCGCAGCACGTCGTCCGCGATCCGAAAGGCGTCGACGATCGATGTCCGCTTCTCGACCACCTGCAGCAGCCGGTCGTTGGGGATGATGATCAGCGTGTCGACCTTCTCGCGGAGGGTGCGGATGCCCTGCTCGGCCTGGTCGCCGCGCTTCCGGCCCTCGAAGGCGAACGGGCGCGTGACGACGCCGACGGTGAGCGCGCCCAGCTCGCGGGCGATCTCGGCGATCACGGGGGCCGCACCTGTGCCGGTACCGCCACCCTTGCCTGCCGTGACAAAGACCATGTCGGCGCCCTTCAGCGCCTCCTTCAACTCGTCGCGACTCTCCATCGCCGCGTCCTGACCGATCTGCGGATCGGCACCGGCGCCGAGGCCGCGGGTGATCTTGGAGCCGATGTGGATCTTGACGTCGGCATCGCACATCAAGAGCGCCTGAGCGTCGGTGTTGACGGCAATGAACTCGACACCGCGAAGGCCGGCATCGACCATCCGGTTGACGGCGTTGGTTCCGCCGCCGCCGACGCCGACGACCTTGATGACCGCCAGGTAGTTGCCGCTCTGATCTCTCATCGTGGTCTGACCTCCGTGGCCGGCGGCGATGCCGCCTCCTCCTCATGCTGAACGTGAGGCTTGTCCCAAAAATGCGTCATGCCCTCTCGGCAGGCCGAATCACCTCGACCGCCGGGGGGCACCGTCGCCAGGGTACCCGCCCACTCCCTCGGTGTCAAGCGGAACCTTAACCCTTCGAATCTAACCATCAACCTGAAGTTGAGAGTGGCGGTGTGGTGCGCAGCCCCAGAGCCGGGCGACCGGGTGCCGACACATCGAGATAGGCCAGGTCGCGTCGTTGTCCACCGTGAATACGCCGCATCACACGCTCCACCACCGACATCTTCAGCGGCAGGTCCACCGGCTCGCCGAATCGCAGCTGGATGTGGTGGCCGACGACCGCGGTGATGGTGCCCGACCGCGAGATCAGCCGGTTGACTCGGCCCACCGACCTGTGGAATCCGCGTGGCGCGGCGCGCAGCAACAGCAACCCACTGGACACGTCGGCGTCGCCGGTCAGGTCGCCCACCTGGAGCACGGCGCCCGGGGGGATCGTGATCCGGGCGACCCGCCGGGGAGCGGTCGCCGCCTCGGCCAGCACCCGCCCGTCCTTGGCGACCAGCCACCCGGTCTCGCCGGACTCCACGAACACCGCCGGGGAGTAGGCGTCGACGGACACCGCGAGCGTGTGCGGGAAGGCGCGGTCGACGGTGGCCGACTTCACGTACGGCAGCTCCTCCAGCCGGGTCTCGAGCGCACCGGCGTCAGTCTGAAGCAGACTCTTGCCGGTGGCGCCGTCGTGGTCGAGCTCCCGGGTGATCTCGGCGCTCAGCTGGGGGGTGGCCCCGCTGACGTCGACCGTCGTCACCGAGAAGGCCGGCGACATCGCCAGCAGCTTGTAGCCGCCGAATCCGACGATCGCCACTGCGATCACCGCCACCAGAACCAGCCGCCGCCGGCCCCGGGTCTGTTGCAGCGCGCGCCGGCGGTCGGCAAGGACGCTGTCGAGATCCGCCACCAGCTGCATGAGGCGTCAGTTCGCCGCCGCGGCTCCCGCTCCTCCCGCCGAGGCCGGCCGGTCACCGGGCAGCCCGATCGGGCCCAGCATCTGCACCTCGTGGTGGAGCTCGATGCCGTGCAGCTCACTGGCCCTGCGCCGGGCCTCCGCCATCAGCGCCACCACGTCGGCCGAGGTCGCCCCGCCGGTGTTCTCGATGAAGTTGGCGTGCACCGGCGATATCCGGGCACCGCCGATCGCGTGGCCCTTGAGCCCGCACTGCTCGAGCAGGCGGCCGGCGGTGAGGTCGGCCGACGGGTTCTTCCAGACGCTGCCGAACGTGCGCACCTTCTGCGGCTGAGCCGCCCGCCGCCGGTCCTGCATCTCGCGGACGGTGCGGCGGATGGCATCGCGGTCGCCGGGCCGCAGCCGCAGCCGCGCCTCGGCCACGATCTCCCCCGGGCCGACGTTCGACCGGCGGTAGCTCATCTCGAGGCCGTCGGGGTCGGCGCGCCGGCTGCCGCCGGGACCGATCACGAGCGCGTCGGCCAGCACGTCCCTCGTCTCGCCGCCGTAGGCGCCGGCATTCATTCGCACCGCGCCGCCGACCGTGCCCGGGATCGCGCAGAAGAACTCGGCGCCGGCCAGCGAGAGCCCTTCCGCCCTCTTCACCACCACGGCCAGCGACGCCCCGCCGCCGCACAGCAGCCCGTCGCCGTCCCGCTCGACGCGAGCCAGATCGCCGACCAGCTTGACGACGACGCCGGCGTACCCCTCGTCAGCGGCCAGCAGGTTCGACCCCAGCCCCACCACCGCCATCTCCAGGCCCTGGTCGTCGATGAAGGAGACCAGCTGCTGAAGATCGTTCGCCGTGGACGGCCGGGCCAGGAACCGGGCCGGGCCGCCGGTGCCCACCGTTGTCAGTCGGGAGATCGGATAGTTCTCCTCCAGGAACGCCAGCCCGGTCATGCGAGCAGCATGTCCCCCACCCTGCGCACATCGCCGGCGCCGACGGTCAGCACCAGGTCGCCGGGGCGGATGCGGGTGGCCAGATACCGGGCGGCATCGTCGAGCGCGGGCTGGTAGGCGAGAGGCATCCCCGGCCGGGCGATGCTGACGGCGTCCACCACCAGCTTGCCGGTGACCCCCTCGACCGGCGGCTCCCGGGCTGGATAGACGTCGGTGACGACCACCTCGTCGGCGCCGGCCAGGGCACGGCCGAAACGGCCGGCCAGGGCGGAGGTGCGCGAGTACAGGTGCGGCTGGAAGCAGACCACCACGCGGCCGGGCGACTGCGCCCGGGCGGCGGCGATCACCGCGGCCACCTCCGTCGGATGGTGGGCGTAGTCGTCGACGATGGTCGCGCCACCCACCGCACCCCTGCGCTCGTAGCGGCGGCCGGTGCCGGCAAAGTCGGCCAGCGCGCCGGCCGCGTCGGACGGATCGACGGCCGCGGCCTCCGCCAGGGCGGCGATCGCCGCGGCGGCGTTGAGTGCGTTGTGTGCGCCGTGCAGCGCCAGCGTCACGTGGAGCGGAGTGCCGTCGGGCGTGCGCAGCCAGAAGCCGGTGCCGTGTGCGCCGGGCTCGATCCCGCCCACCTGCCAGTCGACCTCGTCGCCCTGGCCGAACCGGCGCACCGGGACGTGTGCCGGCAGCTCGACCGACTCGTGAAGCACCACGGCGCCTCCCGGGGCAACGGCCGCCGTCCAGTTAGAGAACAGCGTCCGCAGCTCCGCCTCGGAGGCGAACCGGGCGTGGTGGTCGAGCTCGACGTTCAGCACCACCGCGACTCGCGGCCGCAGCAGCGACAGGCTGCCGTCCGACTCGTCCGCCTCGGCGATCAGCAGCGTCCCTCCGCCGGGCCCGGCGTTGCCTCCCAGCTGCGGCACGTCGCCGCCGATCAGGTAGGTGGGGTCGAGACCCAGGCGCACCGCGGCGTAGGCCGTCATCGCCGAGCACGTGGTCTTGCCGTGGGCGCCGGCAACGCAGATCGACCGCCGCGAGGCGACCATCTCGGCCAGCAGCTGGGCGCGGTGGAGCCGCGGAAGGCCCATGTCCCGGGCAGCCAGCAGCTCCGGCTCGTCCGGGCCGATGGCCGATGACACGACCACCTCCATCCCCTGCTCCAGATGGCCGGGATCGTGCCCGATCGCGACCGGGATGCCGAACCGCTCGAGCCGCTCGCTGTAGGGCGAGGCGGCGCGGTCGCAGCCCGACACCTCGGCGCCCCAGGCATAGGCAACGGTGGCGAGCGCCGAGACGCCGGCGCCGCCGATGCCGAGCATGTGCAGGCGGCGGTCGGCGAAGCTCATCGGATGAGTGTTAGCAGGTCGTCGGCGATGTCAGAGGCGGCCTTCGGGCGCGCCCAGCGGCGGGCGGCCTCGCCCATCGCCTGCAGGCGATCGGGATCGTGGAGCAGCGCGCGCACCTCCCTGTCGAGCCGGGCCGCATCCAGCTCCGCCTCGGGGATCACCACCGCCGCACCGGCCTCCTCCAGGTGCCGTGCGTTGGCCGTCTGGTGATCGCCGGTGACGTTCGGCGACGGGATCAGGATGGACGGCCGCCCGGCCGCGGCGATCTCGAACACCGAACCCCCCGCCCGTGCAACCACCAGACGCACGCGGCTGAGCGCGTGCGACAGCTGCGGGGTGAAGCCGACCACCTGGTACCACCTGGCACGGCGATCTGCGTACTGCGGATACTCGCGCTCGCCGGTGATGTGCATCACCGAGAAACCCGGATCCGTCGCCGCCCAGGCGGCGGCCGCCAGCTCGTTGAGTCGGCTCGAGCCCAGGCTGCCACCGAACACCAGCACCTGCGGATGGTTGACGGTGCCGGCGATGGCTCCGGGCTGCGGAACCGGCCGCCCGGTCACGCGGTACGTCCCACCGTCGCGTCCCGGGATCGGAAAGGCGAGGTAGACGCGCTGCACCAGCGGCGCGGCCAGCCGATTGGCCAGCCCCATGTGAGCGTCGACCTCGAGCAGCGCGGCCGGCACCCGGGCGGTGCGGGCGGCCAGCAGCATCGGCCCGGACACATACCCGCCGGCTCCGAACACCACGTCCGGATGCACCCTGCGGATGATCCGAAGGCAGTCCACCGGCGCCTTGCCGGCCAGGAACAGCGACCGCGCGAGCGCGGGCGACAGCCGGCGCTCGAACCCGCGGACGTCGAAGCGGTGGAACGGGTAGCCGGCCTCGGGCACCATCCGCGACTCGATCCGGCCGCCGCCGGCGAACTCGACCTCCGCGCCCCTATCCCGCAGCTCGTTTGCCACCGCCAGTGCCGGTACGACGTGCCCCGCCGTGCCGCCGGCGGCGATCAGGACGCGGCGGCTTCGCGGCTGCGGGCTGCTGTTGCTGCTTTGGCTTTGCATCGGCTGACTTCCTGCGGGGCTTCGCCTTGGCGGCGGCGCCCGACTCGCTGTTGGCGACGTTCAGCATGACACCGACCAAGGCCAGCATCACCACCAGGCTGCTGCCACCGACGCTGATCAGCGGCAGCGGCACGCCGGTCAGCGGCAGCATGCTGAGCACGGCGCCGAGGTTGACGAAGGCCTGGCCTGCGATCAGGGACGTGGCGCCGGCGGCCAGGTAACGGCCGAACGGGTCACGGCACCGGATGGCGATCCGGTAGCCGAGCACGGCGAACGCGGCGAAGGCGGCGACCGTGGCCACGATGCCCAGCAGGCCGAGCTCCTCGCCGATCACGGAGGCGATCATGTCGGTCGAGGCCTCGGGTGTGAAGCTCTTTACGGTGCCGTTGCCAAGGCCGACGCCGGTCAGGCCGCCGTTGCCCAGCCCGAGTGTGGCCTGCACGATCTGCCAGCCGGCGCCGGAGGCGTCGGCCCGGGGGTCGAGGAACGTGGTCATCCGCTGCAGCCGGTAGGGCTCGAACATGATCATCGCGCCCGCCGCCAGCGCGAACATGGCGGCGATGCTGACGAACAGCCGCAGCGGCGTCCCGGCCACCAGCAGCAGCCCGCAGACCATCACAGCGATCGCGATCGCGGTGCCCAGGTCTGGCTCGATCACGACCAGTGCGCAGATCAGCAGGGCGACCGCGCCGACTGGATTGAACAGCTGCTTCAGCGAGCGAGGCGGCCGCTTGCGACCCGACAGCACCGCGGCCGAGAAGATCAGGACGGCGGCCTTGGCGAACTCGGAGGGCTGGATCGAGATCGGCCCGATCAGGATCCACCGGCGGGCATTGTTGATCTCGGCGCCGATCCCCGGCACCAGCACCAGCACCAGCAGCACGATCACGCCGAACATGACCGGCGGCCCGGCGTAGCGCAGCTGGCGATAGGGAACGCGCGCGCAGATCAGCATCGCCACCACGCCGATGGCGGCGTACACCGCCTGCTTGGCCAGCACCGACAGCGGGTCGCGGTTGGAGAGCACGGCGACGCCGCTGGACGCGCTGTAGACCATCACCAGCCCGAACGCGACCAGGCCCAGCGTGACCAGCAGCAGCAGGTGGTACTCCACCGGCGCCACCTGCTCGCGGCGGCGGGTCGAGCGCTTCTCGCCGTCAGCCACCGGCGACCTCGCGGGCCAGCTCGCGGAACCGCTCACCGCGGTGCTCGAAGTCGCGGAACTGATCGAAGCTGGCACAGGCGGGCGACAACAACACGGTCTCCCCCGGCCTGGCATCGGTGGCGGCGCGGGCCACCGCGGCCTCCAGGTCGCCGCAGCGGTGGTAGGCGACGCCGGCGGCGTCGAGCGCCGCGGCGATCTCGCTGGCGGCCTGGCCGATCAGGTAGGTGGCGACCACCGGGCCGCGGGCGACGGCGGCTGCCAGCGCGGCGAACGAGCCGCCCTTCAGCGACCCGCCGAGGATCAGGTGGACGCCGCCCTCGAAGGCCGTCAGCGCCATCACCGCCGCCTCCGGGTTGGTCGCCTTGGAGTCGTTCACGAACCGCACGCCGTCGGCCCGCACGGCGACCTCCTCCAGCCGGTGAGGGGGTGCGCGGAACGCCCGGAGCGCGCGGTCGCGGGCGGTGCGGTCCACGCCGACGGCCTCCGCCGCGGCGGCCGCCGCGAGCGCGTTCTCGAGATTGTGCTGACCACGGATGCCCGAATGTTCCCAGTCGATGCGGTCGGACTCCCGGCGATGAAAGAGCACGCGGCGCCCACTGCCCGGCAGCTCGGCCGAGGCCAGCAGCGGGTCGTCGCCGTTCACCACCGCGGTGTCCTCGGGGGTCTGGTTCTCGAACAACCGCAGCTTGCAGGCCAGGTAGCGCTCCATGGTGCCGTGCCGGTCGAGGTGGTCGGGAGTCACGTTCAGCACCACGCCGACCCGGGCGCGAAAGGTGTCGATGTCCTCCAGCTGGAAGCTGGAGAGCTCACAGACGATCCAGGCGTCGGCGGCGACGCGTCCGGGCAGCTCGGTCAGCGCCCGGCCGATGTTGCCGGCGACCTCGACCGGGCCGTCGAGGCCCTCGCGGAGCATGGCGCCGATCAGCTCGGTGGTGGTCGACTTGCCGTTGGTGCCGGTGACGCCGACGATGCGGGGTTCGTCGAGCAGCCGGTAGGCCAGCTCGACCTCGCTCCAGACCGGCACGCCGGCGGCCCGGGCCCGCTCCACGATCGCCGCTTCGCCGGGCACGCCGGGGCTCTTGACCAGGGCTGTCGCATCGTCGATGGGCACGTCGGCGTCTCCCGGCAGGTATTCGACGCCGGCCGCCTCGAGCCTGGCCACGTCGACGCCCGCTCCCGGGTCGGTGCCGAGGATCACCGCATCCGGCCGCACGCGGCGGATCGCGTCGGCCGCCGCCAGGCCGGAGCGGCGCAGGCCGACGACGACGAAGCGGTCGCTCACCGGAACTTGGAGTACGCCAGGTAGTAGAGGACGAACCCGCTGGCACCGCACATCGAGGCCGCGATCCAGAAGCGGACGATGATCTTGTTCTCCGTCCACTCCAGCATCTCGAAATGATGGTGGATCGGCGCCATCAGGAACACGCGCTTGCCGGTGAGCTTGAAGAACAGCACCTGGATCGCCACCGACAGCGCTTCCAGCACGAAGATGCCGCCGATCAGCACCAGCAGGAACTCGGTCTTGGTGAACACCGCCATCGCCGCCAGCGCCCCACCCAGGCCGAACGACCCGGTGTCGCCCATGAACACGTCGGCCGGATACGCGTTGTACCAGAGGAACCCGACGCAGGCCCCGACCATGGCGGCGCCGATGATGGCCAGATCGATGCGGGTGGGATCGCCCTCCGGCGTGAAGCCGAACGGCGACAGGAAGGCCACGATCGCCATCGCCGTGTAGGTGAGCATGGCGATCGCCATGGTGCCGGCGGCCAGCCCGTCGAGGCCGTCGGTCAGGTTGACCGCGTTGGCGCCCCCGGCCACCACCAGGAACAGCAGCGCGTAGTAGGCCGGCCCCAGCTCGAGCCGGGTGTCGATGATCGGCAGGTAGACGTCGGTCGACAGCCCCTCGCGGTTGGCCACGTAGCCGAGGGCCGCGGTGACCGCGATCAGCAGCAGCATCTTCCAGCGCCCGGACAGCCCAAGCGACCGCCGCCGGGCCAGCTTGAAGTAGTCGTCGATGAACCCGATCGCGGCACACGCCACGGTCACCCCGGCGACCGTCAGCGCGGGAGTGGTGAACTCGCTGAACAGCGCGAACGCGAACAGCGCCGAGGCCAGCAGCACCACGCCGCCCATCGTCGGTGTGCCCTGCTTGGACTGATGACCGGCCGGCCCCTCCTCGCGGATGTGCTGGCCGAACGCCTTGCTGCGCAGGAAGGCGATGAAGGCCGGGCCGGCGGCGATGCTGAGCACGACCGCCAGCACTCCGGCCGCGAGCGCCTGCTTCACGGGGCGATCGCCTCCACCAGCTCCTCCAGCCCCATCGACCGGCTGCCCTTGACCAGCACGGCGTCGCCCGGCCGGACGAGATCGGGCAGCGCCTCCAGCGCGGCGGCCCGATCGGAGAACCAGATGCCGCCGTAGCCGCGGGCCAGCTCGCCGATGCCGACCACCTGGTGCACCCCCAGCTGCTCGGCCAGCTCGCCGATCTCGGTATGGAATCGCGGGCCGTCGTCGCCCAGCTCGGCCATGTCGCCGAGCAGCGCAACTCGCCGGCGGCGCCCGGCGACGTCCACCAGGTGGCTGATCGCGGCCCGCATCGAGGTCGGGTTCGCGTTGTAGCAGTCGGCCACCAACAGGCCCCCGCCGGGCAGCGGGATCTCCTCGCCGCGCCACCGCGAGAAGCGCACGGAGCCGGCTCCGGCCGCCAGCCCGTCCAGGGGCAGGCCGAGGGCGTCGTAGGCGGCGGCGGCCGCCACCAGGTTGAGGGCGTTGTGGCGCGACGTGAAGTTCACGGGCACGTGCACTGTTCGACCGTGAAGGCGGATCTCCGCTTCCCCGCCCCCGTCGCGGCGGGCGAATTCCACCAGTGTCACGTCGGCATCGCGGTGCTCGCCGAAGGTGACGATTCGCTGGCGGATGCCGGCCAGGTGGGGGTCGAGCAGCCGCTCCCCGTGAGGCACCACCGCGACGCCGTCCGTGGCCAGGTGGTGCAGGATCTCGGCCTTGGCCTCGGCCACCCGCTCGATCGTGCCGAGCAGCTCCAGGTGCACCGGTCCCACGCCGGTGACCACGGCCACGTCGGGCAGCGCGATCTCGCCCAGGTAGGCGATCTGACCGATGCCGCGCATGGCAAGCTCGGTGATCACCACCTGGGTGCCGGGCTCGATCCGCGACAGCGACAGCGGGACGCCGATCTCGGTGTTCTCATTCTCGCGGCTGGCCACCACCGCACGATGCGGCTCGAGCAGGGCGAGCAGGATGTCCTTCGTCGACGTCTTGCCGGTCGACCCGGTGATACCGACCACCTTCGCGCCCGAGCGCCGGCGCACCTCGCGCGCCACGCGGCCCAGGGCGACCAGCGGGTCGGCCACCTCGATCGCGCGCTCGACCGCCGTCCCCGCTTCGGCCAGCACGGCGACCGCGCCCGCGGCCACCGCCGCGGCGGCGAAGTGCGCACCGTTCACCCGGCTGCCGGGGAGGGCGACGAACAGGTCTCCCGGGCTCACCGCCCGGGAGTCGATCGCGATGCCGCGCACGACCGCATCCACCGCCGTGGCGCCGCCGGTGACCTCCGCGATCTCGTGCGTCGAGAGCTCGATCATCTGCGGGCGGCGAGCGACTCGAGAGCCTCGCGGGCGACGGTGCGGTCGTCGAAGGGCAGTGTGCGGTCGGCGAACTGCTGCCCCTGCTCGTGGCCCTTGCCGGCGATCACGACCACGTCGCCCGGACCGGCATCGGCGAGCGCCAGGCCGATGGCCGTGCGGCGGTCGAGCTCGACCTCCATGTCGAGACCGCCGGTTACCTCGGCGGCGATGGCCGCCGGATCCTCGCTGCGGGAGTTGTCGGTGGTGACGATCGGGCGGTCGGCCAGCCGGCGGGCGACGGCGCCCATCAGCGGCCGCTTGCCGCGATCGCGGTCGCCGCCGCAGCCGAACACGCAGATCAGCCTGCCGGCGGTGATCTCCCTGGCCGAGCGGAGCACGTTCTCGAGCGAGTCCGGCGTGTGCGCGTAGTCGACCAGCACCGTGAACGGCTGGCCGGCCTCGACCGCCTCGAACCGTCCGGGCACACCGGCGACGTTGGAGATCCCGGCCCGCACTGCGTCGTGGTCGAGCTGCATGGCCTCCGCCACGGCGACCGCGCAGAGCACGTTCTCGACGTTGAAGTGCCCGCGCAGCCGGACGTCGAGCGGCAGCAGCCCCCGCGGGGTGCGGGCGATAAGCGCGATGGCGCCGCCGGCCCCCACCTCAAGCGCGTGCGGTCGCACGTCGGCCTCGTCGCCTGCGGAGGCATAGGTCAGCACCGGGCCGGCCGCCTCGCCGGCCAGCCGCCGCCCGTACTCGTCGCCGACATTGACAACGCCGGGCCAGCCGGCGGCGAACAGCCGCCTTTTGGCCAGATAGTAGTCCTCCATCGTCGGGTGGAAGTCGAGATGATCCTGGGTCAGGTTGGTGAACGCGGCGCAGGCGAACCGCATGGCGTCCACCCGGTGCAGCTCGAGCGCGTGCGAGGAGACCTCCATGGCGCACGAGCGGTCGCCCGCTTCGAGCATCCGGCGCAGGGTGGCCTGGAGGTCGACGCTCTCGGGGGTCGTTCTGGTCACCGGCTCGGTGACGCCGCCCACCCGCTGCTCGATCGTGCCCAGCAGGCCCGGCCGCAGCCCCGCGGCGTCAAGGATGGCATGGGCGAGGAAGGCGGTGGTGGTCTTGCCGTTGGTGCCGGTGATGCCGATCACCGCCAGCTCGCGGCTGGGATGGCCGTACAGCGCGTCGGCCGCCGGCGCCATCGCCGCCCGCGCCCCTGCCACCCGCAGCTGGGGCACCGGCAGCGGCAGGAACCGCTCGACGATCAGCGCCGCCGCTCCCCGCTCGACCGCGATCTCGGCGAAGTCGTGGCCGTCGGCGCGGAACCCGGGAACGCAGACGTGCAGTGCCCCGGGCACCGTCTGCGTCGCGTCATAGGTCACCGCCGTGATGCCGACGCCAGTGTCACCGCGCACATCGAGCGGCCCGACCGCGTCCACCAGCTCGGACAGCTGCATCCGGCAAGCCTACCCGCCTGAAGGGATGGAACCTGCCATCCGGGCGACTCAGCCGGCCGGGCGCACCGGCTGGTCGGGCCGGATCGAGAGCGCCTGGGTGAGGAAGGTGCCGATCTCCTGGAATGCCGGCGCGGCGACCACGCCGCCGAAGATGTTGCCGCGCGGCGAGTCGACCACCACCATCACCTCGACCTGCGGGTCGTCGGCAGGGAAGAAGCCGACGAACGAGGCCACGTAGTCGGTCTTCGAGTAGCCGCCGTTCTCGGCCTTCTGGGCGGTACCGGTCTTGCCGGCCACGGTGTAGCCTGAGATCTTCGCCCGCACGCCGGTGCCGGCGGCGGTGTCGACGACGCCCTTCAGCATGTTCACCAGCTGGTGGTCGACGAGCGGCTCGACGATCCGCTTGCGGGTCGGCCGGAAGGGCTGCTGGCCCTCGATCTGCGAGACCACGTGCGGCTCGACCAGCACCCCGCCGTTGGCGATCGCCGCGTACATCGAGGCCATCTGGATCGGCGTCACGCTGATGCCCTGGCCGATCGGGATGTTGCCGATCGAGGAGCCGTACCAGTCTTCGGGCTTCATCACCAGCCCGCTCCCCTCGCCGTACAGATGCAGCGGCGTCTCATGCCCGAAGCCGAACCGGCGGATCCAGTCATAGAGGGTGTCCTTGCCCACCATCTGGGCGATGGTGACGGTGCCGACGTTCGACGACTGCTGGAGGATCTGCGAGGCGGTCAGCGTGATCGGGCCGCGGGCCATGTCATCGTGGATCCGCTTGTCCGCGACCTGGATCTCGTACGGGATGTGCGAGAACTTCATCTGGGGATAGATGATCCCGGCCGACAGGGCGGCGGCGAAGGTCACCACCTTGAACGTGGAGCCCGGCTCGTAGGTGTCCTGGACGGCCCGGTTTCGCGTCCACTCGGCGACCTGCTTGGCGGTCAGATCGTGGACGTCGTTGTTGTTGTAGCCGGGGGCCGAGCCCATTGCGAGGATCTCGCCGGTCTTCGGGTCGAGCACGATCGCCGTCGCCGACTTGGCCTTCCAACGGTGGGCGGTGGCCTCGAGCACCGTCTGCACGCGGGCCTGGATCGCCTGGTCGATGGTCAGGTGCACGTCGCGGCCAGGCCGTGCCTGGCGCAGCGTCAGCATCTCCATCGGCTCGCCGCTGGGCGCCCGCACCTCGAGCTTCTCCCCCGGCCGCCCGGCCAGATAGCGGTTGAGGCTGTATTCGAGTCCGGCGCCCTTCTGGCCGTTCAGGTCGACGTCGGTATAGCCGAGAAGCTGCGGCGCCAGCCGGCCGAACGGATACGAGCGCGCCGGCTCCTGCTCGGCGAACAGGCCGGGGGGATGCTCGGAGAGGATGTCGTCAACCACAGCGGGATCCAGCTGCCGCAGCACCGTGGCGTCGGTCAGCCCGGTGGGGGTCAGCTTCGGCACCAGCTCCTCGATCTTCTTCCGCAGCACCTTCTTCCTGGTGAAGCCGAGCTTCTGGGCGATGTAGGCGGCGGTGGCGGCCGGATCCTCGATCTGTTTCGGGTGCACCATCAGCCGCTCGGCCACGGTCTGCTGGGCGACCAGCTTGCCGTTGCGGTCGAAGATCGCCCCCCGGCTGACCGGGATCGGCTCGGTTGCCTGCTGCTGGGCCTGAGCCTCGCTCATCAGCTGGTGGGCGTCGACGGCCTGGATCTTGATCGCCCGCCCGACGACCAGACCGAAGCCGAGCACGGACAGCGCCACCAGCAGCCGCAGCCGGCGGTCGGAGATGCGGTTCACGGCCGGCCGGCCTGGCCCTTGCCCGGCGGGTGGGCGTTGCGGGCCGGCCGCGCCCTGGCCGGATGCGCGGCCTGCCGGATGAACGGGATGTAGTCGCTGCGCGCCGGCTGCGCCGGCACCATGCCCAGCTTCGACGCCTTGACCGCGATCCGGCCGTAGCCGCTCATCGCCGCCACCTCGGAGGCCAGCGCGGTGTTCTGCTCCTTCAGGCTCTCGGCCTCGGATTCCACGCGGTTGGCGTCGATGGTGCCGCGCAGGGCAGCCACGTTCAGCGCCACGATGCCGCCGAACAGCGCCGCCAGCAGCACCACCCACAGCACGGCGCCCGACAGCAGCCCGCGGCGGCCCCGCTCGACCGGGCGCGGCTTGCGAGCGGGCGCAGCGGAGCGGGCGCTCCGCCGGGGAGCGGCGGTGCGCGGTGCTGGAGCGGCAACGCTCACTCGGCGGTCGTCCTCTCGGCAGCGCGGAGCTTGGCGGAGGCGGAGCGGGAGTTCAGGCTCCGTTCCTCGACCGTGGGCACCACGGCGCGAGAGGTGACCGGGCGCAGCAGCGGCTCGTGCCCGCAGACGCAGATCGGGAAGTCGGGCGGGCAGGTGCAGCCGCGCGACTGGTCGCGGATGAACCGCTTGACGATCCGGTCCTCCAGCGAGTGGAAGCTGATCACTGCCAGCCGGCCGCCCGGCGCGAGCACGTCGAGCACGTCCTCGAGGCCCTCGCGGAGCGACTCCAGCTCGTCGTTGACGGCGATCCGCAGCGCCTGGAACGAGCGCTTGGCGGGGTGGCCCTGCCCGAACCGGCTGGGCGTCGGGATGGCGGACTTGATCACGTCGACCAGGTCCCCGGTGCGCTCGAAAGGCTGCTTGGCCCGCCGGCGCACGATCGCCCGGGCGATCTGGCGCGCGAAGCGCTCCTCGCCGTACTGGGCGAGCACCTGCGACAGATCCCGCTCCTCCCACTCGTTGACGACGTCGGCCGCGGTCAGGTCGGCGCCGGGATCCATCCGCATGTCGAGCGGCGCATCCGACGCGTAGCTGAATCCGCGCTCCGGCTGGTCGACCTGCATCGACGACATGCCGAGGTCCATCAGCACCGCGTTGGCGCGGACGCCGGTGGCGGTCAGGTTGCGCAGCACCAGCGAGAAGTTGCCGCGGATGAACCGGGTCTCGGCGGCGGCCGACGCGGCGAAGGCCTCGAAGTGTTCGCGCGCCTCGGGATCGCGGTCGACGCCGATGTAGGTGCCCTGCCCGCGCAGGTAGGGCTCGAGCAGCGAGGCATGACCGCCGGCGCCGAACGTGCAGTCGACCACGGTGTCACCCGGATGCAGGTCGAGCAGCTCCGCGACCTCCATGGCGAGGACTGGTACGTGGGCCATGGCTGAACTATCGCTGTGAGAGACGTTCGGTAACATCCTCCACGCTCCCCTCGGACTCGGCTTCCTGCCGCCTCCACGCCTCGTGATCCCAGATCTCGAGGTAGTCGCGGAGGCCGGCCACGACGATCTCCTTCGACAGGCCGGCGTGCTTGAGCAGCGACTGGGGCAGCATCACGCGCCCCTGCCCGTCGAGCTCGCTCTCGCTGGCGCCGGCGTAGATGAAGCGGGTCACCAACCGCCCCTCCCGGCTGAATGGGTCGAGTCGCTCCAGCCGGGCGCCGGTGAACCGCTCCCAGCCGTCCCGGTTGAACACGAAGAGGCAGCTGTCCAACCCCTTCGTGACCACAACGCCGTCGGCGAAATGCGACCGGAACTTGGCCGGAAGGGTGACGCGGTTCTTGGCATCGAGTTTTTGGACGAATTCGCCGAGCAGCACGGGACCTCTCCCATTTCGCCCCACCATACCCCACTGTCCCCCACCTTGCAACACAGAATAGGGACGACGCGACCGGCCGAGGCTCGGCATTCCGGAGTGGCGGTGGGGCGGGGGTTGGGCATTCGGGTGCCCGGCACGGAGCCAGGCACACGCTCACCAACGCCGCGGCGCCCGACCGGGTAGGGGCGGTGCCAGGCACCGAGCCGGACACCGGTGTCGGTGGGCGAGGTCGAGTACTTCAACGTCCGGGTCGCGACTCCGCCGCTGGCCCGACTGTCGCCCAGCAGCGGCCGGTGCCCGGCTCCGTGCCGGGCTCCGGCGCTGCAACCCTGGAGCGCGCGCGACGATCGAGTCGGTGCCGGGCTCGGTGCCGGGCACCCGAATGCCCAACCCCCCGCCCAACCCACCCCGTCTGAACGCGTCAACCGCCCCGGATGCAGGCATGTTGTCCAGCGATCGAACGTGTCAATCCGCGAACGAGCATCACTGTTCTCTTACAGAAAACACACGGGCAGGTACGGGTTTGCTGACCGTCCACGGTGGTAGACTCGCTCTCCATGCCGCCTCAACCACGGCCCCTGCGGAGCGCTCCGACCGCACCGATCACTCGCCGCGCCGCAGTTCTGGTCACTGTCGTGGTGTTCGCGCTTGCCGCAGCGGCGGGCCCCGCACAGGCCGACCAGATCGGCCAGAAGCGGGCCGAGATCACCGCCGCGCAGCAGCAGCTGATGGCATACGACGCCAAGCTCGAGAGCGCGGTCGAGGCCTACAACGGAGCCAAGTCCCAGCTCGACGAGGTGCGCGCCCAGATCGAGGCCAACACGAAGGCGCTGAACGTGGCGCGGAAGAACCTGTCGGCGGCGAAGAAGAACCTGGCAGAGTTCCTGGTCTCCTCCTACAAGGGCCAGAACGCCGACGTCGCCTTCTACGTGCTGGGCTCAGGGTCGTTCTCCGACCTGGTCGACCGGGTGGACTACGTCCAGCGGATGTCGCAGACCGAGGGTGACCTCCTGGCGCAGGTGATCAGCGCTGAGAAGGAGATCGCCAAGCGACAGGCGCAGCTGAAGAAGGATCGCGCCCGGGCGAAGCAGCTCGTCGCCCAGACGCTGGAGCACAAGAAGAGCGTCGAGGCCGCGATGGCCGAGCAGCAGAACTACGTGGCCGGCCTGCGCGGCGACCTCAGGCAGCTGATCCAGGAGAAGCAGGCGCGCGAGGACGCGGCCGCGAAGGCCCGGGCCGAAGCACTCGCCCAGCAGCAGGCCGCACAGTCGAGCGCGGGCTCGTCGGGCGACTCCTCCGGCGGGTCGTCCGGCGGCAGTGGTGGTGGTGGCGGCGGTGGCGGCGGCTATGTGCCGCCTCCCAACGGCACCCTCGGGCAGCAGGCGGTCGCCATCGCCCAGCGGTACCTGGGCGTGCCCTACGTGTGGGGCGGCGCCAGCCCATCGGGCTTCGACTGCTCGGGCCTCACGATGTACGCCTACGCGAAGGTCGGCGTCT
>Ga0070684_100000782_pt1 | contig 22076 bp, 15 predicted proteins | sample KBSC723LmetaG_FD_65653 | JGI IMG/M metagenome (GOLD analysis project Ga0070684, IMG submission 65653) | Corn rhizosphere microbial communities from Kellogg Biological Station, Michigan, USA - KBS C7.2-3L metaG | ecosystem: Host-associated > Plants > Roots > Rhizosphere ...
GGAGGGCACCCATGGGCCGCGCTCGAATTCTCATGGCCGACGATCACCTGATGGTGCTCGAAGCCTTCAAATCGCTTCTCGAGCCTGATTTCGACGTGGTCGGAATGGTGACGGACGGGCATTGCTCGAGGAATGCTCGCGAGTCCACCCCGACGTGATCCTGGTCGACGTCGCCATGCCGCTTCTCAACGGCCTCGACGCCGGACGCAAGCTCAGGGCGGCAGATCGGTCGGTGAAGCTGATCTATTTGACGATGAATCCGGATCCTGATATCGCCGGAGAGGCGCTTCGGCTCGGAGCGTCGGGCTACGTGCTGAAGACCTCGGCGGTTCAGGAGCTGACACAGGCGATTGACGAGGCGATCCGAGGACGGTCGTACATCACGCCGCTGATCACACGCGACGTCGTCGGCTCGCTGATCCGGCAGCGCACTCCTGGACAGTCGCTGACCGGCCGGCAGCGCGAGGTCCTGCAACTCCTCGCCGAGGGCAAGTCGATGAAAGAAGTGGCAGCGATCCTCGATGTGACGCCGCGTACGGTCGCGTTTCACAAATATCGAATGATGGAACAACTCCGCGTCAAAACCAGCGCGGAGCTGGTCACGTTCGCGGTGAAAGCAGGAGTCGTCGCGTAGGCAGGCGAGCATTGGCGGCGCGATCATGGTCTTTGCGCCGACGCCGGATAACAGGACATAGTCCAGAGAACGCCCATGACTGGCAGACCGCGCGTGCTCGTTGCCGACGACCATCAGGTGATGCTGGAAACGTTGGTACGCCTGCTGTCGCACGACTTCGACGTGGTCGCGACGGCCAGCGATGGCCTCGCCGTCCTGACACAAGCCGAGGACCTGGCGCCAGACCTGCTGGTGCTCGATATCGCCATGCCGGGACTCAACGGGATCGCCACCGCTGCGCGCCTCAAGTCCCTCGGCTCAACCGCGAGGGTCGTCTTCGTCACCAACATGCGCGGCCGCGACTTCGTCGACAGATCACTCGCCCTGGGCCCCGTCGGTTTCGTCGTCAAGGATCGCCTCGTCGCCGACTTGTTTCCCGCGATCCGCAGCGTTCTGTCGGGCGAGCCGTTCGTATCGCCCTTGAATCACTGATTTACTCAGGCGCTGTGGCTGATCTCGTCGATCGCGCGCACAACCTTCCGGCCACTCTCCTCGCTGAAATACAACACGACGAGACCACCCTTCTTGAGCACGTGTCCTGACGTCGTGAGCACCTCCTCGACTCCCCGCGCAGTGTTGATCGTGCAGTACTCACCGAGTTGAAAAAGCTGCTTGGTACCGTCAACCGACGTCACGAGCAACGTCTTCGCGGTGCGATCAAAAGTTACAACCGTGCCGATCGCCAGATCGAAGGCAGCGCCACCGGTCAGCACGATAGACCTCGCCATCTTGTCGTCTGTGTAGCGTACGACGACGTTCATGCCTTCCTCGCCGGCGAGCATCGCCGCGTTTTCCAATGGGCCGAGACCGTGAACGACAGTCGCATCATCGAAATGAAGGGACGCCTCGTCGCCGTCGCGCATCTTGACGATGATCGTCCTGGCCGAGGCATCGACCTTCTCGAGCGTTCCGTGCATTGCCGTCACCCGTGAAGGGGGGACTGAACGCGCGGCTCCGACGGCGGCGTCTCCGGTCGACTTGGTTGGGGCCGCGCCGCTCGTGGCACTCTGAGCGGGGCTCCGATTCGCGCTCGCCAGAAACGCGAACATCAGCACACAGGCGATGGATGGCATCCTCATGGGACCCTCCCGAGATCCATTGGGCCACGCGTGCCCGCGTCCATCTCCACTTCTCTCAACCGCAAAGCGGCTGCCAGATCGAGGATTGATGGCCGGCTGATTTCGGCGGAAAAACGCCGACACTGTCGCGAACACCGCTGGTGGACGGGGCGAGATGGCGCGCGGCGGGCAACTCTGCGTCACGCTCCCCAACCACCCCCGAGCGCCCGGACGAGTTGGACCGCCGCGACAAACTGGCGCTCGGCGACCGCGAGCTCGCTGCGCTGGCTCGTCAGCAACGCGGTTTGCTGCGTTTCCACCTGGAGAAAGCTGACCGTGCCCGCCCGATACTGGTTCATTGAGATATCGAGCGAGCGCTGAGCCGCAGCCGTTGCGGCTCGCTGGCGTTCCGCTTCGTCTCGAAGCAACCGCTGGGCGGCGAGGTTGTCCTCGACGTCCTGGAACGCGCCAAGCACCGTCTGCCTGTAGACAGCGACGGTGGCGTCGTAGCTGGCCACCGCCTGCGCTTTGACCGCGTGGCGCGCGCCAGCATCGAAGATCGTCAATGCCAGCGCGGGTCCCACTGACCAGAATCGTACGGGCCACGACAGCCATTGCTCGAAATGCGTAGTTTGGAACCCTGCGCCGCCAGCCAGCGTAATCGCCGGGAAAAATGCGGCCGACGCGACGCCAATCTGAGCGTTCGCCGCGGCCACGCGACGTTCGGCCGCCCCGATGTCAGGTCGCCGCAACAGCAATCGCGAGGGGACGTCATCGGGAACGGCAGGCGGCTCGCCGTGAAGCGGATCGGCGGCGAGTGACAGATTCGCGGGCGGCTCGCCAATCAGCACCGCGATGGCATGTTCGAGCTGCGCTCTCTGCAGTCGCACGTCGATCGCCTGTGCCTGTGCAGACGCCAGTTGCGTATCCGCCTGCTCCACGTCGGCACGAGACACGATTCCCGCGTTGTACTGGTTGCTCGTCAACGTCGCCGCGCGCTGGTACGCGTCGATCGTTTGATCAAACAGTGCAAGCTCCGCATCGGCCAACCGCAACTCGAAGTAGTCGCCCGCCAGCTCCGCGCCGAGGCTGAGACGCGCGTTCTCGAGATCGCCGGCGGCGGCTTGCGCCGACGCGGTCCCGGAAGCAACCGTCTGTCGAATACGTCCCCAGAAATCTGGTTCCCACGAGACGTCCGCACCGACGGCGTAGTCGGTAACCGCTCCGCTCGAAGAGTCGACGCGCGATCCGGCAGCGGGATGGGTCCGGTTGACCGACGTCGTGGCAGTAACGATCGGAAAGTATTCCGCCCGTTGCTGACGGACGAGCGCCCGTGCTTCACGGAATCGGGCGCCGGCCTCGGCCAGCGCCGGATTGGCGGCAATCAACCGTCGTTCGAGGTCATCGAGCTGCGGATCGCGAAATGCCCGCCACCAGACGCCACGCGGTTGCTGATCGCCCGGCTGGGCTGGCTGCAGAAGACCCGCCGCAGCAGACGCCTGCTCCTTGTAGGCCGGTGGAACGGCCATCTGCGGTGATACATAACGCGGGCCGACAACGCATCCGACCGTCAGCGCCGCAACGGCGGCCATGATTGTCTCGCGCATCTATCCCTCCGCATTCGCAGTTGGCAGCCGCATCAGCGCCGTCCGCCGTCGCGTCAACCGCATGCGAAACCGATCCATCACGACGTACAGCGCCGGCGTCGTGTAGAGCGTCAGCAACTGACTCACGAGCAATCCGCCGATGATCGAAATACCGAGCGGACGCCGCAGCTCCGCGCCGGTGCCGGTGTTGAGCGCCATCGGCAGCGCCCCCAGCATCGCCGCCATCGTCGTCATCAGAATCGGCCGCAGCCGCAGCAGCGATGCCCGGCGGATCGCCTCTTCGGGCGCAATCCCCTCTCGTCGCTCCGTCTCCAGTGCGACGTCAATCATCATGATTGCGTTCTTCTTGACGATGCCGATCAGCAGGATCAGGCCGATGAGCGCAATCACCGTGAACTCGGTCCTGGTGGCGGCGAGCGCGAGCATGGCGCCGGCCCCCGCGGACGGTAGTGTCGAGAGGATCGTGAGCGGATGGACCAGGCTTTCGTACAGCACGCCCAGCACGATGTACACCGCGGCGAGGGCCGCGGCGATCAGCCACGGTTCGTTGTCGAGCGATTGTTGGAACACGCGGGCGGTTCCCTGAAATCCTCCGTGAATGCTGACCGGCATGTCGATGTCAGCAGCCGCGCGGTTGATGGCGGCGACTGCGTCGCCCAGCGATGCACCCGGTCGCAGATTGAACGAAAGCGTGACCGCGGGAAATTGCGACTGGTGGTTGATCGAGAGCGGGGATAGGGAACGCCCGAACCCCGCAACGGCGGAGAGCGGAACAAGGGTGCCATTCGTGCCCGCGACATAGATCGCGTTCAGCGTCTCCGGCTGCTGCCAGTATTCAGGCGCAACCTCCATGACCACGCGGTATTGATTCAAGCCCTCATATATCGTCGACACCTGGCGTTGGCCGAAGGCGTCGTAGAGAGCCTGATCGATCGCCGTTGCGCTGACGCCAAGTCGTGCCGCCGTATCCCGATCGATATCGATCCGCACGTCGAGTCCGCTGTTTTGCTGGTCCGTGTTGACGTCGGCCACCACCGCTTCCCGTCGCAGACGGGCGACCAGTTTGGGCGCCCACTCGTTGACGGTCGTCATGTCGTCTCCCTCCAAGGTGTACTGATACTGCGCGTTCGCGCTCCTGCCGCCGACGCGAATGTCCTGTGACGCCTGCAGGTACATGCTGGCCCGCGGATCGTGCGCGAACGCCGGCCGCAGGCGTGCGATGACTTGATCGGCGGTCGCGTGTCGCTCCGCGAGCGGTTTCAAGGAGAGGAACAGCCGTGCCTGGTTCGAGGTCGACCCGCTGCCCCGAATCGCTACGATCGAATCAATCGCCGGATCCTTGAGCAGGATGCGGACATCGTCACCCAGGATCTGTTGCATCGCCTGGAACGACGTGCCTTGCGCCGCCTGGATCGTCCCCATCATCAAGCCGTTGTCCTGCTGCGGAAAGAATCCCTTGGGGACGACGGCGATGAGGTACCAGTTCAGCGCGATAGTGAGTAGGAGAACGGTCAGAGTGATTCCGCGATGAGCCAGCGACCAACGAAGCGTACGGTCGTAGCCGCCTCGAAGCCGATCAAAGGCAGAGACCCGGCCAGGTTGCGAATGCGTCGCGGGACTGGCTCCATCTGGGAGGGGCCTCCCGCTCCGGAGAAATCGCGCGCACAACATCGGGGTGATCGTCAGCGAAATGACAAGCGAGACCGCCACGGCGACCGAGAGCGTTACCGCAAATTCGCGAAAGATTCGCCCGACGAGGCCGCCCATGAACAACAGCGGTATGAAGACAGCCACCAGCGAGAGGCTCATCGACAAGACCGTGAATCCGACTTCCCGCGAGCCCGCAAGCGCGGCCTCGACCCGGGTTCGTCCCTCTTCCAGATGCCGGGCAATGTTCTCGAGCACCACAATCGCGTCGTCAACGACAAACCCTGTGGAAATCGTCAGCGCCATCAGTGACAGGTTGTCGAGGCTGTAGCCAAGAAACCACATCACGCCAAACGTCCCGAGAAGAGACAAGGGGACGGCAATGCTCGGGATGATCGTCGCCCAGCCGGTCCGAAGAAACGCGAACACGACGACGACGACGAGGCCGATCGCGACAATCAGCGTACGCTCGACATCGTGCACCGAGGCACGAATCGTCGTCGTTCGATCGACTGCGACATGAAGATCCACGCCTTCGGGCAGAAGCGCGCGGTACCGTGGAAACTCGGCTCGGATGCGGTCCACGGTATCGATCACGTTTGCTCCGGGTTCGGTGGTGATCACCATCGCGACGGCCGGGTGTCCATTGAGCAAGCCGGCAGCGCGTATGTCCTGGACGCCATCAATCACGCTGCCGACGTCGGTCAGGCGCACGATCGCTCCACGTGCCGCCGCGACAACGAGCGGCACATAGTTGGACGCTTTCAGAAGCTGGTCACTACTGTGAACTTCCCAGCTGGTTCTTGCGTCTGCCAGCTGGCCCTTCGGCGAGTTCGCATTGGCCTGTGCGAGGACCGAGCGAACCTGCTCGAGCGAGACGCCATACTTGTTCAGTACGTTCGGATTGAGCTCCACTCGGACCGCGGGGAGCGCACCTCCGCCCACGGTGACCTGCCCGACTCCATCCATCTGCGAGATTTCCTGCGCGAGCATCGATGACGCGAGGTCGTAGATGCGCGGGATTGGCACCGTGTCGGACGTCAGCGCAAGGATCATGGCTGGCGCCTCCGCAGGGTTCACTTTGCGGTATGAGGGATTGCTGGGCAGATTCGCCGGCAGTTGCGCGCGCGCGGCGTTGATGGCGGCCTGGACGTCGCGTGCAGCGGCATTGATATCACGCGACAGATCGAACTGCAGCACGATCGTCGTGCTGCCGAGGCCGCTCGTGGAGGTCATCTCGGTGATCCCTGCGATGTGTCCGAGCTGACGCTCGAGGGGCGTCGCCACCGCGGAGGCCATCGTTTCCGGGCTCCCACCAGGAAGAGCGGCCGACACGACGATGGTCGGATACGCCACTTGTGGCAGCGGCGCCACCGGCAGGTTGACAAAAGCAAGTACACCAGCGAGTGCGAGCGCGACGGCGAGAAGGCTCGTGGCAACTGGCCGGCGAATGAAAGGGGCCGAGGGAATCATGACCGCAACCTGGCAGACAGACGTTCGAACGCCAGATAGATGACCGGTGTCGTATAGAGCGTCAGCACCTGACTGAGCACCAAGCCCCCGACGATGGCGATTCCCAGGGGGCGGCGGAGTTCCGCACCCGTGCCGGACGCAAGCGCAAGCGGCAAGCCGCCCAGCAGCGCCGCCATTGTCGTCATCATGATCGGCCGGAAGCGCAAGAGCGACGCCTGATAGATCGCATCGTGAGGTGGTGCCCCGTGCTCCCGCTGGGCCTCGAGCGCAAAGTCAATCATCATGATCGCGTTCTTCTTGACGATTCCGATGAGCAGGACAAGGCCGATGACCGCGACGAGACCCAGGTCCTGACCGGTCAGCCGCAGCGCCAGAAGAGCGCCGACGCCGGCCGAGGGCAGCGTCGACAGGATCGTGAGCGGGTGAATGTAGCTCTCGTACAACACGCCGAGGACGATGTAGACCGTCACAATCGCCGCCACGATCAACCAGCCCTCATTGGCGAGCGATGCCTGAAACGCCGCAGCGGTTCCCTGAAACCCTGCGCGGAACCCCGCAGGCAGGCCGATGCGGTGCGCCGTGTTGTCAACCGCTCTCACGGCCTCGCCAAGAGACACGCTGTCCGCCAGATTGAACGACAGTGTTGCCGACGGAAACTGTCCCTGGTGATTGATGGTCAGCGGCGTGCTCGCGGTGGTGACGGTGGTGAACGCCTGAAGCGGGACAACGCGCCCGTCGCTGGCGGGGACGTAAAGGTTCGCCAACGAGTCGGGGTTGCGGCGGTATTCAGGTTTCACTTCAAGCACGACGTGGTATTGATTCAGCTGCGTGAAAATCGTCGAGACCTGCCGCTGACCGAACGCGCTGTACAGCGCGTCGTCGACGGTCCGTGCGTTGATGCCAAAACGTGACGCAGTGTCGCGATCGATGGCGATGTCCGCGCGCATTCCTCCGCTCTGCAGGTCGGTGGCCACATCCTGCAGCGTCGGTTCACGTCGCAGCGCATCGATCAATCGTCCGGCCCAGAGTTCCAGCTGACCGCGGTCAGGGTGCTCGATGCTGTATTGGTACTGTGTGCGGCTGACGCGATCTTCCACCTCGAGGTCCTGGACGGCCTGCATGTAGATCGCGATCCCGTCGACGGTTGACGCCCGCCGCTGAAGTCCCCGAATGATCGTGCTGACGTCGTCTCGCCGCTCGTCGATCGGCTTCAGCGTGATCTGCACGCGCCCGCTGTTCGGCGTGACATTCGTCCCGTCAACGCCGATGAACGACGAAAGGCTCTGAATAGAGGGATCGCCTAGCAGCGCTTTGACCAGCGCCTGTTGACGTTCGGCGAGCCCCTGAAACGAGATGGTTTGCGGCGCTTCCGTGACGCCGATGATGACTCCGGTGTCCTGCACCGGGAAAAACCCCTTCGGGACAATGATGAACAAGAGAGCCGTCACGAGAAGAGTGGCGGCGAACGTCAAGAGCGTCGCGCGTTGATGCGCGAGCACCCACGTCAACGACCGGCCGTAGGCATCGCGCAGGCGCTCGAACCCGTCGTCGAGCGCGCGCGCCAGGCGGCCCTCGCGTTCCTTCGGCGTGTGACGCAGGATTCGCGCGCACATCATGGGGGTGAGCGTCAGGGACACAACGGCCGAGACCAGGATCGTGACGCTGAGGGTGATCGCAAACTCGCGAAACAGACGGCCAACCACGTCGCCCATGAAGAGCAGCGGAATGAGCACCGCGATGAGTGACACGGTCAGCGAGACAATCGTGAACCCGATCTGCGCCGCCCCCTTGAGCGCCGCCTGAAGCGGCGCTTCGCCAGCCTCCACATACCGCGCGATGTTCTCGATCATCACGATCGCGTCGTCCACGACGAAGCCGGTCGAGATCGTCAGCGCCATGAGGGTCAGATTGTTGAGGCTGAAGCCGGCAAAAAACATCACCGCGAAGGTCCCGACCAGGGACAGCGGCACCGCGACGGCCGGAATCAACGTCGTCGACAACCTGCGGAGGAATAGAAAGATCACCGCCACCACCAGCGCCACCGTGAGCATCAGCTCGAACTGGACGTCAGCTACGGACGCTCGGATCGTCATCGTTCGATCGGTCAGCACTGAGACGTGAACCGATGGCGGCAGAGTATCGGTGAGCTGCGGCAACAGCGCCTTGATGCGATCGACGACGGAGATCGTGTTCGCGCCCGGCTGGCGCTGGACATTGACGATGACAGCTGGCGTCGTATTCATCCAGGCCGCCTGATGCGCGTCCTCGACGCCGTCGACGACGTCAGCCACATCGGAGACGCGAACAGGCGCGCCGTCTTTGTAGGACACGACCAGCGACCGGTAGGCGGACGCAGAGGTCAACTGATCGTTGTCGTTGATCGTGTAGGCGCGATGCGGTCCGTCGAACGCGCCTTTCGCCTGGTTGGCATTTGCCGCCGAGATCGCCTGCGTCAGCTGCGTCAGGCTCAGACCATACGACGCCAGCGCGGTGGGGTTCGCCTGCACGCGGACGGCAGGTTTCTGGCCGCCGCCAATCGTAACGAGCCCGACGCCCGGTAACTGGGAAATCTTCGGTGCGAGTCGCGTGTCGGCGAGCGACTGAACGTCGCGCAACGGAAGCACGTCGGATGTCAGCGCCAGCGTGAGGACCGGTGCGTCCGCCGGATTGACCTTGCTGTAGACGGGTGGATTCGGAAGGTCCGGCGGAAGCAGGGTGCCGCTGGCGTTCACCGCGGCCTGCACTTCCTGCTCGGCAATGTCGATGTTCAGGGTGAGATCGAACTGCAGCGTGATGACCGAGCTGCCGAACGAGCTCGTCGACGTCATCTGTTTCAGGCCGGGCATCTGTCCGAACTGTCGTTCGAGCGGCGCTGTCACAGACGTCCCGGTGACGTCGGGGCTCGCGCCCGGATAGAAGGTCGTGACCTGAATCGTGGGGTAATCAACCTCCGGGAGCGCGGATACGGGAAGCTGTTGGTAGGCGACGGCCCCCGCGATAATGACCGCGACCATCAACAACGACGTCGCAATCGGGCGAAGGATGAAGGGACGTGAAGGGCTCACGGCTCGTCACCGGCGGATTTCAACCGCGGCGCCGTCCCGGAGGCGATCGATCCCGTCTGTGACCACGACGTCTGCCTGGTCAACGCCGGCGAGAATCGACGCCCGATCCCCGTCTGTAATCCCGACCTTCACGGGCCGCACGACGGCCTTCGCGTCTCGAATCACATAGACGAATGAACCTTGAGGCCCCTGCTGCACGGCAGCGGCAGGGACGACGACCTGGTTGGGCTCGGTATCGGCAAGGACCCGAATATTGACGAACTGCGACGGGAACAGCGCCTGGTTGCGATTGTCGAACACCGCTTTCAGCCGCACGGTGCCGGTGGATTGGTCGATCTCGTTGTCGACCGTGAGTACGGTCCCGCTGGCGAGGCGCGTGGCACCCGCACGGTCGAAGGCGTCGACTGGAAGGCTCGCCCCGTCGCGGATCCGGGGCAACACGGTTCGCAATGCGTCCTCTGGCAGAGTGAAGACGACGGCAATTGGCTCGACCTGGGTGATCACCACGATGCCGGCTGTGCCGGCGGCCGTGACGACGTTGCCCACATCCACGAGCCTCAGCCCGACACGTCCGCTGATCGGCGCGGTGATTCTTGAATAGGTCAGATTCAAGCGGGCGTTGTCGATGGCAGACTTGTCGACCTCCAGCGCCGCCTCCAGCTGTTTCACCGAGGACTCTTGCGCGGAGACGTTCTGTTGCGCGATCGAATCCTCCTTCCAGAGCGTTTGATAGCGCGTCAAATCAACTTTCGCATTCGCGAGCTGAGCCTGGTCGCGGGACAATTGTCCGTCGGCCTGCTCGAGCTGCACCTCGAACGGTCGGGGATCGATCTGGGCGAGCTGATCGCCTTGCTTGACGAATTGCCCTTCTCGAAATGACACCCGAATCAGCTGTCCGTCGACCCGCGGCCGCACCGTCACAGTGTTGAAGGCCGTCACCGAGCCGAGCGCGTTCAGTCGTATCGGGATGTCCGCGCGAGACGCCGTGGCCGTCGCAACGGGAACTGCCGCCGGTGATGCAGCCCTGCGAGACGGCGCTGCCTGCGCGGATTGCACGCCCGCAAGTTTCGCCGCCGCGCCCAGAAGGCGTTCCGCGCGCATCGGCGAAACCAGCGTGGCGACGACAACCAGGCCGAGGAGGACCAACACTGAACGTGGGCGATACCAGTGCGTGGGCATAGTCCGTCTGGCCGGTTCCTCCTCTGAGTTCACGTTACGCACCTCGCGAAGGACGGCCTACTGTGCGAACTGACAGAGGCTATCGAAAGATCTCCGGGGTGTTGCCTGAGCTGGCAGTGGGGTGACGGCACCCCACTGCCTCGGAGGTCATCTGGACAGCACGTCAAATCCGTCGTCCGGCGCATCCCAGATGCTGGTGAGTTGGTAGGTGTTTTCAGAGTGTTTGAAGATCATCGTGGGTTTCGCGTTCGAGGGCTCCTGCCCTCCATCGCGAATCGTATTCACAAAGACGGAGGCATGGCTGTTGCTCTTCTCATCGCCTCTGATGAGCAGCGTCGATGGCGAGTTCTCGTCGCGCTGAATCGAATACTTCCCCGCTGGCATGGTCTGTCCGTTGACCTCGAATGCAAACGGTACGTTTGCCTTGACGAGGACGTCCGCGGCCTGCGCGCTTGCGCCGGCAGCGAGCAACATCGCTCCTGCGAACACGAGTCCCTTGATACGAATCGATTTCATGGCGTCTCCTTTCGCGCCTGATGGCGGTTGACGACTTCGCGTCGTCATCTACTTGTTAAGACGCGGTGGAGATGAAACGGCCATGAACTGGAGGTGAAATAGTGATGGCAGCGTTGTCACAACTGACACACGCTGTCAGATTCCCAGGGACTGTCATCGTTCGCGACGTCGTCGGCGCTACGTGAAATGGTCACTGCTTCAATTCGATGCGCAGCACATGTCCTTCTGACTTACTGACGTTTTCCACGGTGTGTATCACCGCGTCACTCCACGCAAACGTTCCGGCCTTCCGATGGTTGACCTGCGGCTGCTGTCCGTCGACGGTGACCTTCGCATCCCAATCCGTGAAGTACACGCTCAGGCCGTGCGGATGGCGGTGGCGCGGTTCCGTCTTGCCAGGAGGAATGCGAACGTCGAGGATGCGGACGAACGCGTTCTCGAGCGCGAGTTGGTGCGTATCGGCCGCGACGCGTACCGGATCGAGCGCGTCTCCGCCGGCTTGCTGGTGGGCAAAGCCTGTTCCGACGACGAGGGCCGCCGCGGCGGCAAGGAGCAAACGTTTCCTGGTCACGATAGCCTCCTGGTCAGTGGTAAGGCGCACCGTTTCGTCGCTGAAAGCGCGCGAGCCGGCCGCGTCGAGACTCGCTATTTTCATCGATCTCGCGCTCGGTTACGTTTCCGTAACGCCACTTGACGGTCAGTGTTTGACTGAGACGCATCACCTGCACCATGATGCGCAGGCGCCCGCACGAACGTCGGGCCGTCATTCACACCAACCAATGGGGTAGAAATCACGAGGAGGCATATGAGGAAGCATCTGACGACTGTCTCATTGGTCGTCGCCCTGGTACTGGCGATCGGCGGATTCAGCGTTGCCGCAAAGGATCGGCCGCTCACATTCAGGGCTAACCTGGCTGGCACGCACGAAGTGCCCGTCGTCTCCACACTCGCGCGTGGAACCCTCGAAGCGCAATTCAACGACGACGGAGCGCTTACCTACAAGCTCACCTTCGAAGGATTGGAAGGGGGCAACACGCTCTTCGCCCACATTCACCTCGGTCAGAAGAGCGTGAACGGCGGCGTCATGGTGTTCTTGTGCGGCGGAGGCAACAAACCCGCCTGCCCGAATGTCTCAGGAACGGTCGAAGGGACGATCGTCGCCAGCGACGTGGTCGGTCCTACCGGACCACAGCAGGTGACGCCTGGCGCGTTCGACGAATTTACGCGCGCGCTGATGAACGGCACGGCGTACGCGAACGTGCATACGCAGACGTCTCAGGGCGGCGAAATCCGTGGTCAGGTGAGAGTGGACCGCAACAACGGCCAAGGGAACGACAATCGCGATAAATGATCGGCTGACTTCGCGTCAGCTACTCCACCGAACCAAGAACACCAAGAGGTCGCCGACGCCGGCGACCTCTTGATGTCTTGACCCGCGAGGCACCGCGAGCCTCACCTACGGCACTCTCTCTACGCCAACGCTTTCCCGTACAACGCGAGTAGTCGGCTCCACGCCTTCTCTGCCTGGGGCTCGTTGTAGACGCCCGAATCCGGCGGGCACCAGCCGTGCGCGGCGCCTTCGTACACTTCGATCTCCGCCGGCAGATTCGCCTTCGCGAAGGTTTCCTTCAACACATCTTTCTCTGTGGGCGAACGCTGATCGTCGTTGGCCGCGATCGCAATCAGGAACTGCGCGTGCGTCTTCGCCGCCAGCACGTGGGGACTGTTCGGCGTATCGTTCACGAGCCCGCCGCCATGGAACGAGGCGACCGCGCCGACACGGTCGGGAACGGCGGCCGCGGTGCGAAAGGCGATCGGACCACCCATGCAATATCCCTGGGTGCCAACCTTCCGATTCTTCGCGACCGATGCCTGCTGATCCAGCCAGCCGATGAAGGCCTTCGCATCCGTCATTTGCGTCGTCTCGTTGAGACCTTGAGCGAGCGGCCGGACGTCGGCGATTGGCGTCGCCGCGCCGTTGGGAGCGGTCGGCGCCTTCTTGACTCGATAGAACGGGTTCACCACCAGGACGGAATAGCCGGACTCGGCAAGGCGCTTCCCCATCTGCCGGAACGCGGGGCGCAATCCGAAGATGTCGGGCCAGACGAGAACGGCGGCCGCACTGCCGCTGGCCGGGTGTACAAAATAACAGTCGGCGGTGCCATCTGTCGTCTTGATCTCGACGTCGGACTCGGTCACCGCCACGGCATTGACGACCTGCGGCAACATCATCGAGATGCCGGCGCCGACGAGCACGCCGAACTGCCGGCGTGTCACCATTCCCAGCGCGTCGTACCGCTGTCGGTCCTGCTCAAAATGATCCTGATCGCACATGTCTGCTCCTCGCCTGTTGCTTGCTCGCCAATCTCGCCAGTACTTGCGGTCCAACCGAGTATATAGATCCGCTCGCGTGGAATCACAAACCGAATACAATCGACATCTCACGAGGTAATCTGTTCCTGAAGCCGGCAAGAAGTAGAGCTGCCGCATGCATCGCACCGGACGACGTTACCGGCTGCCCCTCGGTCTGATACTAGGCGCGCTCGGCATCCTTGTCGCGCCTCCGGCCGGAGCCCAGCTTCGGCCACACCCTGCCGCGCTCGCCGATGCGCCGGATGCGCTAATAGAGCGGCTGCGCGCCGACCCGTTCACCTATTTCCGATTCATCAACCGCGCGTGGATCAGCCGCGTTTGCGCTGCCTTTGCCACCGTGCCTCGCGTGCCAATCGTACGGCTCCACGGCGACGCCCACGTCGAGCAATTCGCCGTCACCGAAGACGCCTGGGGCTTGGACGACTTCGACGACTCGGCTCGCGGACCGTTGTTCATCGACGTCATCAGGTTCATGGGCTCAATCGATCTCGCCGCGCGTGAGCGCGGATGGACGCAAAATCGTGACGCTCTCTGGACACGCTTTCTCGAGGGCTATCGCCGCGGTCTGCGGACTCCGGGCTATCGGCCCCCCGAACCCGCAATCGTGCGCCACATTCGGCAACAGTCGCCCGCAACGCACGCAGAGTTCCTCGCCTGGGGCGAAAGACAGATGCAGCCGATGGACGAGGCGACGAAGAAATCCGTCATCACGGGCATGGAAACCTTCGAGCGCTTCGTGCGCCGCGAACGGCCGGATCTCCGACCCGGCTTTTTTGCCGTCGTCAGTGCCGGATGGCTACGCATGGGCGTCGGCAGCATGGGTATCAACAAGGTTCTTGTCCGTGTTCAGGGACCCACGGATGATCCAAAAGACGATGTCTTTCTGGAAGCAAAGGAAGTGACCAGCCTCGACGATTTCGAGTGCCTTGAAGCCCCGACCTCGACGGCAGTTCGAATCCTGGATGGGACCCGACAACTCGGCCGGCTGAAGCACAACATCCTTGCGGTTGGACCGACGCTCCTGATACCGGGCGCCGCGACGCTGGCGGAACATTGGCTCGAATGGTGGGTGGCGAGCTGGGAGCCTTCCTATCGTGAGGTGCATATCAGCGATCTCAGGACTGTCCAGGACCTTTCCGATATCGCCTACGATTCGGGCGTTCAACTGGGTGCCGGTGAACCTCAGGACCTCCTGGTCCGCAAGCAGGCGCTGTCAGCGGTCGAGAGCCTCGACGCCCGCTTCAGAAAAGAAACATCCATCATCGTCAACGACCTGCTCGCGGGTTGGAAGGAATTTCGCGGAGAATGAGTGCCAGCGACGCGCGCGCTTACCTGACGAAGATCACCAGCTGCTGCTTGGCCTTGTAGCCGTCGCGGCCGTAGGCCACAAGCTCGTATGTGGTCGTGCGCGACGGCGCAACACGCAGACAGGTCAGCGTGTTCGTCGGGGTGACCTCCCCGATACCGGGTTCGATGCGCGCGTGCGCGGCGCCGTTGACGGCATAACAGAGGGCCGTCGGCGCGCCTGTCGCGATCGATCCTGGGCGCGGAGTGAAGATCAGAATACTTGCCCTGTCCGGAACATTTGTTCGCGGCGCCCCTCCGCCCAGTCCAACGCGCACCAGCACGGTCTGGCGAACGCTCTGTCCGTCTTCACCCTGGGCCGTCAGTACGTAGGTTGTGGTTTCAGCCGGTGCCGCCCGGACGCAATCGTTCCGCCCCCCACCCACCTCGCCAACGTCAGGGTCGATCCGTAGCCGAGTGCCGTTCGCGACGTCGTAACACAACCCGAGCGACTCACCGCGCGCGATGACGTCAGGAAAGGCTGTGAACCTGAGCACGCGTGGTTGCCGGGAAGTCGGCCGGGGAAGTTGTGGCGTCGTCTCAACGTCGGTTGTGTTCGTCGCCAGACCGCTCTGCAAGACCGGCGGGGCATTGGGCCCATCCTGAATCGCCTGAAACAACTCAGACGGATCAGCCCAATATGCGAGGCTCGCAAGAATCGCGAACGCCACGGTCATCAGGAGGACGGAGCGGACGCTGGGCGTGGAGCGAACGAGAACAGGCGGCGGGCGGTGATCTCGAAGCGGCAGCGCGTCGAGATCGACGACGTCCGCGAATCGCTCAGGCTCGGGCTCGGGCGGGCGAGAAATGACGGCGATCGGCGCGAGCACGTAGCTGAGATTGCGCCGGCTGGCCGCAAGCGCGTCGCCGTCCTCCATCGTCTCGCGAAGTTTCAGCGCCTGACTGAGCAACGCGCGCGCGGTACCCGTCTCGCCTAGACACAGGGCCCGCGTCCCCATCTCATGAAGAGTCCATGCTTCCGCCGCTCGGTCTTTCATCGCCTTCGCGGCGGCCAGGCAGCAGTCGAGCGCGATCGCCCAGGCTCCCCACCGTGCGGCCAGAACGAGGGCCGGTGCGAGCAGACGGCCCAGGCGAAGCGCCTCTCCCCAGCGCTGGGCATCAACGGCATCCTGCTGCGCACGAAGGAGCGCTTCGGACTCTTCCAGCAGCGTATTCGGACTGCGACGGTAGCGCTCGGCCCAGGCGGTGAAATACGTGATCGACCGATTGATCCACGGCTTGAGATCCTCAACCCGGCGGAGTTGGTCCTGAACACCGTCGACCAGTCGATAACGCGATTGTCCCCGAACCACCAGACCATGGCGGGCGAAGACCGTCAGAGCTGAATCGATGTCGGTTACTTCCCCGAGCGCCGAAATGTGTTGCGCCGGAATTGGAACTCCAGTGGTTGCAGCCAACGCGAGCAGGGCGCGGCGGTGTTTCTCGTCGGTTGACGCCATCAGCTCGCCTATCAGGTTTTCCTGGGCGATGTCGCGCGCCAGCACGTCGATCGAGATGCCGTGGTCGCGAATGACGGATGCCGCCTGGCGTATTCGAAGTGGGTGTCCTCCAAGCGAGGTACAGAGATTCGAGGCCGGGGATCGCTCGGCCACGGTAATCGAACGACCGAGTTCCCGCTCCAGCAGGGTCACTGCTTCTCTGGATGGGAGACCTTCGAGAACTACGCTGCGCAGCTCACCAAACAGGCAGCGCTTCCGGGTTGCCAAAGCCAACGCGGAACGCGGCGCCACATCGAGCACCAGCTCCATCTCGTGTTGAGGCAGCTGAACGTCATCAATCAGGATCAGAGCCTGTATCTCTTCGAGGCCGCGCCGAATGTCCGCAATGGTGGGTTTGCAGACCTGGTCGCTCTCATAGAACGCTTCGAAGACGAGCTGCAGGATATCCGTCGACGACTGGTGGCGCGCGCCGATGTACGCGACCCCGTCAACGAACGCCGCGGCTCCGGAATGATGCGCGAGCTGATGAAGAAACGCGGTCTTGCCAACGCCAGACTCCCCACTCACTTCAATCGAAAGGCCGGCGTCTACCGCCGACAGCGCGGCGGTCAGTTCCTTCTCACGATCGAGCAGACCGCGAGTAGAGCCGGGAGGGAGGAGAATCGGCGTAGGCCGGGGACGGGTATGCGTCGATACGCCGCTTGAAGTCTCCTCCACCACCCCACCACAGGATCCGCCTACGTGCAGGAGGTAGCGGCCGACGACTATCTGGCCGGCGATCGAGCTGTACAGTGACGTCGCATCGGCGCGAGGGACCGCCTCACCTTCCGGGACGTCCGAGGGCTTTCCTTCCCCGTCGAGGTTGAGTCTGGTGATCATGCTCGGCAGTGTCGAAGCCGAACCGTATCCGACTCACATAATACGATGAACTCCGGGCAAATGGAGCCATTTAGGGAGGCTCGCTACCGGGACTCCGGAAAGAGCAGGACCTTCACGTACCGGTTCGTGTCGAGGTAGGTGCGGGCCGCGTCGCGGAGCAACGGGACCGACAACTGGTCGTACACAGCTCGCAACCCTACTGGATCGGAGACGGCCTCATCGTACTGATAGGCATACGCCAGCTGGTTCAAGAGGTAGCCATTCTGTCGACTGTCGGTTTCCAGGTCTCTGCGCAGCGCCGCCTGGACGTCGGCAACCTGCCCGACGCCGGGCCCGTTCGTCTTGAGATCGTCGACGACCGCGAAAAGCGCCTTGACGAGATCCTGCGTCCGCGCCGGGTCACAAACAAAGGTGATCGTCACCTGGTATTCCTCGCTCGGCCGCTTGGTGAACTCGGGCACGACGCTGACGCCATAGGTGCCACCGAGATCCTCTCGAAGCACGCGCTGCAGGTTGCCACCGAGCGCGTTGGCCATTGCGCGGAGGATGATGCGGTTCCTTTCATTGTTCTGGAAAGGTCCGCTGAACACGATCCCAACCTCGCTCTTGGGGGTGTCTCCCTTCTTCACCTCTTTTTCAACGACGCCGGTTGGTGGCCGGATGCCGACATCGCGTCCGGCCTCTTTGCGATGGAGCGCGGGCAAGCTCGCCAAATAGCGCTCAACGAGCGGCTTGATCGTCTGAAGATCGAAGCTGCCGACGAACACGAACGTGAAGTCGCTGGCGTCGGCGAAGCGATCCCGATAGAACGCCAGGGACTTGTCGAGGTTCATCTGCGAGACCATCTCGGGACTCATCGGCCTGGCTCTGAGGTGATTCTGGGTGACGGCGGCGTTCAGTGCGTCCTCGAATACCGCGTCCGGCTGCGCTTCCCGATTCGCCAGCGCCGCGTTGAGTTGTCCGATCGTTGCGCGGAACGCCTCGCCATCGGCGCGCGGTTGGGTGAATCGAAGATAGATCAACTGAAACATCGTCTCGAGATCGCGACGGAGGGCGCGGCCGCTGAGGCCTTCATACATCTCGCCGATGTCCGGACGCACGACGGCGACCTTGCCGGCGAGTTTCTTGCTCAGATCGATGGCGCTCAAGGTGCCGAGACCGCCTTCGGCCACTATCTGGTCAGCCGTTTCGGCGGCGATGTAGTCCTGATCGCTGGCGAGGGATGTGCCGCCCGGGCTGAAAGCGCGAAACAGGATCTCGTCCTGCTTGAAAGTCGTCGGATCCAGCACGACCCGCACGCCGTTGGACAACGTCCACTCGGTAACGCCTTGCGCCTTCGTCGCCGTCTTTGCGACGGCGCCCGGTTTGGGCTCGGCCTCCAGCAACGGCTTCGCACTCACCGAGTCCACATACGCCGTTAGCGTTCCGCCGCCGGCGTTCTTGATCAGCGCCGCAAGCTTCGCTTCGTCCGGGACCGGTACGCCGGCCTTCTTCGGCGCATTCACCGCGACCACACGATTCCGATCGGGGATCCATTCGCGCGCGAGGTTGTTGACGTCGGCGAGCGTGATCTCGGGAAGGAATCGCTGCACCAGACCATTCTCGTAGGCGATCCCGGGAATCGGCTCCTGCTGCATGAAATTGCGGATGAACTCGTCGGCCAGCGACTCCGACGTGTGCTCGTCGTTGGACGCGGCGAGTTGCGCAAACGTCTGCATGTAGTTCAGACGAAAGCGATCCAGCTCGGTTTGCGTGAACCCGAACTGCGCTACCCGGCTGGCCTCCGTGAACAGTGCCGTCAGCCCCCGCTCAACGCCACCATCCGGAACGAGCGCGCTCAGCGTCGTCGCCTCGGCCGTCTTCACAGCGAAGAGGCCGCGGTTCGTGTCGGCGTCGAGGAACGGTGCATCGGGTTTTTGCGCCATCTCCGCGAAACGGCTCGAGAGGAGACCGCCGAAGACCCGCTCTATTGTCTGCTGACGATAGGCGCCGAGCGTGGTCTGGTCGCGAGCGGCCATTATGCTCGAGACGGTGACGACAGTGGACGTCGCCTCGGGATCGGTCGCGACGGTATATCTCGTACCTGGATGATCCGGGACGTCATAGTTCAACCGCGGGCGCGGAGACACCGCCGCGGGAATCGATCCGAAGTGAGAACGGATGAGCGGTTCGATCTTGGCGACGTCGAAATCACCGACGGCAACGACCGCCATGAGATCGGGCCGATACCAATCGGCGTAGAACTTCTTCAGCCGGTCGTACGGGAACGAACGGATGATTTCAGGTTTGCCTATCGGCAAGCGCTCGGCATAACGTGAATCCTTGAGCAGCACCGGAAGCTGGACATCCAGCATGCGGGCACCGGCTCCGAGTCCCGTTCGCCATTCCTCCAGAATGACGCCGCGCTCTTTATCGATTTCGTCGGGGTCGAAGGAAACGGCGTGGGCCCAGTCCTCCAGGATCAGAAACGAACGATCGATCACCGCCGGACTATCGGTAGGGATCGTCAGCTGATAGACCGTCTGGTCGAAGCCCGTGTTGGCGTTGATATGGGCGCCAAAGCGCATGCCGGTCGACTGCAGGAATGCCACGACATCCTGCTTTGGAAAATGACGCGTGCCGTTGAAGCACATGTGTTCCACGAAATGCGCGAGTCCGCGCTGATCGTCGTCTTCCAGGACCGAGCCAGCGTTGACGACGAGGCGAAGCTCGGCGCGACCCTGCGGTTGATTATTGGCGCGGAGGTAATAACGCAGGCCGTTCGGCAATGTCCCAACGGTAATCCGTGGATCGACGGGAACGGGGGCCGTCAGCGGCGTGTTCTGGGGACCCGTGGCGGCCGCCCGCTGGGCGTATGTCACTCCAACGGTCGTGGTCGCGATCGTCAGCGTCAGAACTATCAACCGTGCACGGGCGCGCAAAATCATTCGGAACTCCCTAAAGTGAGCGGCGAGTCAGAGGTCGGCTCAATAAAGGACGCCGCCACACCGGCAGAAGTCCCGCCTCGACTCACATAGCTATCATTTCACAGCGGGGCCATTCGCGTGACAGTTGATGTCCTGGGAGTGGGCCGCGCCAGAAAAGCGAGGATGAGGCCCCGGCACGCGTAGTTTTCGTTCCGGTGACTTGAGCCAGCTCACTCAGACGCGATAAGATTTTGCGTTTCAACTGATTGCTCGACGTGGCCGTCGTGTCTACGTTCCGCGGCAAGAACCGCCTCGGGAAGAGGTTACCTATGCGTGCTCCGGCAGTGTGGCTCCTGACTGTCCTTTCTTTCACTTCCGCCCCGGCCACCTCTGCCATTGCGCAACAGGCGGACGCGCCGACGCGCGAGGCGACGATTGAGCAGGAACAGGCGGAAAAGGCCAAACAACTGCACCCCTACGTCCCTAGCAAGGCCGAACAGCTGTTGAACCGAGCGGACGACCTGCTGCAGAGCGGCCTGAAGCTGCATCCCTTCTTTCAGAGCGCCTACTCGGGCGGCGGGTTTACGCTCGGGCTCGGGTACGCCCAGCGCCTCGGCGCCTATAACTTCCTCGACTTTCGTGGGAGCTACACGATCACCGGCTACAAACGCTTCGAGACCGAGTTCCGGGCCCCCCGACTCTTCGACCGGCGCGGCGACCTATCGGTGATCGGCGGCTGGCGCGAAGCCACGCAAGTGGGGTTCTACGGAATCGGGATGCACACGTCGGTTGACGACAAGACGAACTATCTCTTTCGGCAGCCATACGGATCGGCCACGCTGAGCCTGAGGCCGACGCGACGGTATCTGACCCTCCAGTTCGGAGAAGAGATCTCCGAATGGTCTCAGCGGAGTGGCCGAGGGACTGATCCCTCGGTCGACACTGTGTTTACGCCTGAGACCCTTCCGGGGCTGGGCGCGACCGTCAGCTATCTTCATTCACATGGAACCGTCGGCCTCGATTGGCGCACCTCTCCGGGATACACGCGACGGGGCGGCTTCTATGGTGTGACGTTTCACGATTACACCGACCGCGACGACGAATTTGGATTCAAGCAGGTCGATTACGAGGTGATCCAGCATTTCCCTATCCTTCGGGAAGCATGGGTCATTTCGCTGCGTGGGTTCGCTCAGACCGCCTTCGACAAGGACAACCAGAAGATCCCGTTTTTCATGCTGCCGGCCGTTGGTGGTGGATCGTCCCTGAGAGCGTTCAGCAGCTGGCGCTTCCGCGATCGGAACAGCCTGCTGTTCCAGGCAGAATGGCGCATCATGGTCAACCGGTTCATGGACACCGCGGTCTTTTACGACGCGGGTAAAGTGACGCAGCGCACCGCCGACTTCGATTTCAATGGACTGAAAAGCAACTACGGATTCGGCGTACGCCTCCACGGCCCCTTCGCAACACCCCTACGGATCGAACTCGCCAGGGGCAACGAAGGCTTGAACATCGTGTTTTCGTCGTCCGCGGCTTTCTAAAAAAGAGTATTCATGGCTACCTTTACCTCACGCATCCTTCGCGGCCGCCTGATTCTCGTGGCTGCCACTTTCGGCCTTTTGACCAGCACCGTTTCGACGAAAGCTCCGCATTTCTACCCGGATGATCCGATCACCCGCGCGCCGGAATCGCAGGACGCTTCGAAAGCGCAGGAATACGAGATCGGCTCGCTTTTCGAGATGACGCACAACCTGTTCTTTACGTCGCAGTACAAGCCAACAAATCTGCGCGCGAAGAACATCAACACGATCGACGAGGTCCCCGACTCGAACTGGTTCACGAACCGCATCGGCACCGCCGCGATCAGCACCGATCAGATCGCGCGAGGTCCGAACGTCG
>Ga0070684_100000783_pt1 | contig 22048 bp, 20 predicted proteins | sample KBSC723LmetaG_FD_65653 | JGI IMG/M metagenome (GOLD analysis project Ga0070684, IMG submission 65653) | Corn rhizosphere microbial communities from Kellogg Biological Station, Michigan, USA - KBS C7.2-3L metaG | ecosystem: Host-associated > Plants > Roots > Rhizosphere ...
GGCGAACGTCGCCGTCGGCGTGGCCTTCGGCGGCAGCTCCAGCGCGATCTTGTGCAGCGGCTGCCAGTCGCTCTCGACAGGCGCGCGCACGTTCGGCGCCAGGCGCGTGATGACCAGGCCGGGCGCCTCGGCGTCGCGCGCGACCGCGAATGTCATCCCTTGCGCGTCGGTCGCCAGCGCGATCGGCGCCGCCGCAACGGGCTCGCCCAGGCGGGTGGTCTGGTAGCTGTCGCCGTCGGTCACCCACGCGCGCGGACCGTCGGTGACGACGAAGCAGCGCACGCGCGAGGCGCAGGCGACGTGAAAGTGCCGCGCCTCGCCGACCAGTTGCGACCCGGGCACGAAGCGCGGCCCGTCGGGGGTCGCGCGCGCGACGCCCATCCGCTGCGTCGCCACATAAAGGTCGTTGCCCGCCGACGCCGCCAGCGTCACGTCGGGCGGCAATCGATCGGCCGTGGGCACCGCCGCCCAGCGCGCGGCGCGCTCGCGCTCGAGGGCCGGGAACTTGAGGCTGCCCGGCGGCCACGCCTCGCCGACGCCCAGCGGCCGAAGCGCGTAGGCCTGCGGTTTCCCGGGCGGGCCCGCGATCAGCACGGCATCGCCGCCGCGATCGACCAGCGCGGCGACCAGCGTCCCGGGCGGGCCGTGAAAACCTTCGACGCCCGCCTTGGTCAGCGCGTAGAGGCGCGGCTCGTTGCCCGCGTTCCCCGCGGCCAGGCGCGTCCCCACCGCGGTCTTCGCGATCCCCAGGACGGCGTCGAGGAAGATCGCCTCACCGCCCGGCACGGGCGCCGCGTGATCGCCCTCGGCGTAGTAGAGGCCGTGCTTGTACGTGCCGACCCACGCGCTCTTGCCGTCGTCGTCGAGCACGATCGTCGACACCGGCACCTCGCGGATGCCGTCGACGCTGGGGAAGATGCGGCCATCGAAGCGGTAGAGACCGCCGGGCCCGCCGGCCCAGATCCCCTCGGTCGTGACCGGCCTGCGCGCGACCATCGCGGTGATGGCGCCTGGCGTTCCTTTCGTCTCGTAGCGCAGGTCGTCGCCGGCGACGACCCAGCGGCCGATCCCTGCCGCGCTGGCGACCCAGGCCGCGCCGTCGTCGTCGATGGCGATCGCGGTGACCCCGCGCGTGCGCGGGTCGGTCGGCTCGGCGACCGCTTCGTAATCGCCGTCCGCGAGATCGACGCGATGAAGACCGGCCGCGCCGGCCATCCACAGGAACGGCGGCTTGACCGCGAGCGCGGCGATCGGCGCCGTCTCGGCGCGCTCGCTGATCGAGAAGCCGCCGCCCGGTCCCGCGGCGGGCGCCTCCCGGCCCGAATGGCAGCCGCCGAGCACCACCACGACCGCGCCCGCCACCTGCGCGCACCTCACCCGGTTTCGAAGCTGCATTCTTTTGCGAGGACTATAGTCCAGTCGTGTGGCGCCACGTGATCCTGATCGGCAGCGTGCTGGTGGCCGATCGCGCGGCGGCTCCGTCGGTGCCGTTGCAGCAGGGCCGGACCACCGCGGTGACGGTGACCCTGGACGTCGGCGCGCCGCTGGAGCGCGCGGTGGCGAGCAAATACTACGCGCAGGCGGCGGCGGCCGACGGTGAGCAGCGCTGGTCGGACGCGACCGCGCTGTACCGTGACGCGATCTCCGAGTGGTCGGCGGCGGCGCGCGCGCAGCCGTCGCGCGCCCTCGAGCTGGCGGCGGCCAAGGCGGAACGCGAGCGTCAGCGCTCGCAGCTGCTCGCGTCGCGCGCGCTCGCGGTCAGCATGAGCGGCTCTGCGACCCGCTACGGCCGCGAGCCGTTCACGCGCCGCGCCGACGCGCTGGACGAGGCCCGCCAGCTGCGCGCCAAGCTGATGGCGGCGCGCGCGGTGCTGGCGCGTGTGCCCGTCGGCCTGTACGCGCGCACGCGCGATCGCCTGCGCGAGGCCCTGCGCGCGGGCGCCGCGACGGGGTCCGGCAGCGCGCGCCTCGGCAACGAGGCCGAGATCCAGCTGCTGCTGTGCGCGACCTACGCCGCGGGCGGCGAGATCGAGGCGGCGCGCCTCGCGCGTGCGCACGTCACCGAGGCTGAACGCGCCGATCCGGCCAACACCATCGCGCTCGCGGTGTGCGCGGCGGCGCTGGGCGAGACGCGCGCCGCGCTCGCCGAGCTGGAGATCGTCGCGCTGCACCCCGGGCCCGGCCGCAGCGACCGCTTCGCGCTGCGCGATCTGTATCTTTCAAACGACTGGGACCGGCTGCGGGGCGACCCGAAGTTCGAGAGCTTGTTCCCGCGCTGAGCGAGTCGTCTTCTTAATCGTCCTCGGCGACCCAGACGCAGGCCGATTCGGCGGTACCGAGGATCAGCACGCCGGTGTCGAAAGTGGACGTCGTGGCCGGATCCCAGTGCGACATCACCAGCGCCGCCGCGGAGCCCTGCTTGAACTTGGCGTTGGTGAGGAAGCGAATCGCCGGGTCGGTGAACCGCTGCATCACCTGGCCGGCCAGCTCCTCGGCGCGCGCCGATGACAGCAGCCGGTTCCCGTACGCGAGGTCGCGGTGCAGGATGTTGACAAGGATCTGACGCGCCATCTCGGCGTCGACCTGATGGTAGAGGCTCGCGTCGCCCTTCAGGCCGAACTCGGTCGCCAGCGCCGCGACGGACTTCGCGTCCTTCGTCGTCCCGCAGATCACCTTGCCGGTCTTGCGTTCCTTCTTGATCGCCTCGAACGGGTCCATCTACCGCCTCATCCTCTTATATACCGGAGGAAGACCTGCCCCAAAAAGCCCGCATTTCAGACGGATACCCGTCACGCGCGTTGACCTGGAAGCCCGTGACTGCTAGTAAATCGACCCTCACGGGGCTGTAGCTCAGCTGGGAGAGCGCCTCAATGGCATTGAGGAGGCCGACGGTTCGATCCCGTTCAGCTCCACGGAATCACTTCGAGATTTTTTCAGTCGCGGTTGAAAAGTCGGTTTTTGGGAATGATTGGGGAACGACTGGAGACGCACTCAGCAGTATTGAGGCGTTCTCCGATCACGACGCCGCCCTCCCTCCGGTGAGCACCGCGAGCGCCCGTTTCTGCTGCGCGCCCGCCACCGCCTCGCGCTTCGCGTAGCTCTCGGCCGTCGTCCTGAACGACGCAGCGTTTTCAAAGAACGCGACCTATCAAACCGCGCTGAAGGCCGAGGGCCTGCACCCAAACACGGCCGGTTACGTCATCCTCGGCGACACGTTCTACGGCGCTATTGCTGCGTCGCTGCCGCCTTAGACGTCCGGCCGTCACCACAACGTTCGCAGCGAGAGCATTCCTGCTTGCCGCGTCACCAGCGGGACCACGCTCACCTTGGCCGGGGCCGACGACGGCATCTTTCGTGGAACGTCATGGCCGATGACGCCCGCGATGATCATCGCAAGGCCCGCGGCCTCGAGGCCGCTCCAGGCGGCCACGAACAAGGTCGGGACACGCTCGTCAGGCGGGGCGGAGAAGTTGGCCGCCCAGGGGCCGGCGACCGGAATCGACCACAACAGGGACTGCGAATGACAGTCGCTGCACGGGCCGTCGACGCCGTTCCAGCTGATAATGGCGCCCATCAGCGTGATTCCGTAGACCAGCCCGAACACGATTGCTCCGGCAACGAGAACGCCGGTCCGTGGCCTGTGGATTGTTGTCAGCGGCTCACCCATTGATGGAGGCTGCACGGAGGAAGCGGGAGGCGCTGGCGGCGCTTGGGAAATGGGCACAACCACGACCGGCGCGGAGGCGTGGGCCTTCGCGCCGGTATCCTGCCCGCGCGCGGGTGAGGCGTTGGCCGCGAGCACCGCGGCGATCGTGCAGGCGACGGAAATACGCCGGGGCATGGCCCGAAGCTCGGGCCGATGGTCGCTCCATTCACCGGGTGTTGTCGGCTTCTCGTCAGATCTGTTCAACGCCCCTCCCGGTGAAAGACAGCGCCCGTCCGGGGCCAAAAGATATCGTAACCGTTCGTCGACGGGGCCCGAGCGTTTAGGAGCACACGCCGTTCGTCGGCTGACAGGTCAGCTGGATCGAAAACACGTTCGTCGTCGACGAAGCGAAGAGGTCGCTGCAAGGAATGCCGGCACCGGGCATGCCGGGCCCGGACGCGAGCGGCGTGCAGATGCCCGGCTCCTGGACCAGCGAGCAATTCGGGGCCTGGCAGCTGAGCAGGGTATTCTCCGCGTAGAAATCGACCTTGATCTGGACTGCGATCGGGCCAGGGGGCCATCCCGGGATGATGGCGTTGGCGAACACAATGCTGGACTGACCGACCGCACCCACGCTCATCGAAGACTGACCATCGGAGGAGGTCAAGGTGGCCTGGGCGAAGGCGGGCGTCGCGGTGCCGGCCGGGCGCTGGATCTGCACGGTCAGGCTGTCCAGCGAGGAAGTGAGCTCCGACGTGGTGACCGGTCCCACCGTGAAAGGATTGACAGGGCCCGGCCCGAACGTCGCGGCGAGCACAGCCGTCGAGTCTCCGATCTGGATGGTCCAGGGCGGCGACAGATCGGAGGGAATTTGCGTCAATGTCACCGAAGGGTGTGTGCAGATGACCCCACCGTCGTCACTCTGCGCCGGAATGATTTGGAACGACCCAGGGAACACGGGGACAGACCGACCATTGAGGCTTGCGAAGGCGTCATTCTTCAAAATGTCACAACGGACCGTGTCCGAGTAATCGAGGGTCGCAATGAGGCCGTTGTGGTCGTCGTACTTGACGGTGAGCGATCTGTTGGGGAAGGCGCTGATTGCCGCGGGGCCTCCCCACTGCGAGCCCGCGTGGCAGCCGGTTCCCACGAGAGAGATGGCCAACGTCGTCGTGGCAGCGAGCCTGACGATGAGCCTCATCTGCGCCATCCACCTTACCCCTTGTTCGTCAACGATACGCCGAACGGGCCCTGCGTCCAAGGCTCTCGTGAGGCCCGCGTGCGGTCCCTCACCGATGGACCGGAGCTCTCAGTGGCGCCCCCAAGTTGCCGGGAAGACTCAATCCCGCCGGGCCGCTCCGTTCCTCGACGACAACCTTCGACAGGTTGGCATCGTTGATGGTGATGCGGCTCTTCTTTTTCAGCTCCTGGACGAAGGTATCCACGGCTTTCGCGCGAAGGTCGCCGATCAGGCGCTGCTGGATCTGCGGTTTGACTTCCGCCAGCGGGCGGTTGATTCCGGGCCGCTTCTGCGTGAGGAGAATGACGGCCCAGCCCTGTTCGGTCTCGATCGGGGACGCCAGGTCGCCGACGGCCTTGAGCCGGAACGCGGCTTCCACGATCGGCTTCGGAACCACGGTCGAATCCGCGTAGAAGAACATGAGATCCGCGGCTCGAGACGTCGACGCGCGATCATCGGAGTACTTGGTCACCAATTCCCGAAATCGCTCCTGCTGTTCCTCGAGGCTGGCCGGCCCCCTGGGGAGGGTCTGCGCCTCGGCGTAGGCACGGTCGGCCTTCGCCTTGCTCTTGGCGAAGATGGCGCTGACCCCCACCGCTTCCTTCTGGTGGAACTCGGCCTGATGCTCGTCGTAGTACGCCTGGACGTCGGCGTCGGGAACGTTCTCGGCTGTCACCTTGGCCTCGAAGTCCTTTTGCACCAGCCTGATGACCATCTGTTGCTTCACGGCCCGCTGGACCTCTGGATCTCGGTCGTAGCCGCGACGGGCCGCCTCGGCCGCGATGGTCTCGAACCGTACGAGCTCGTCGACGAGCTCGCGCTTCTTTGCGGCATTGGTGTAGCGGGCTCGCACAAACGGCGGTTGTTTGTTGATCCGTGCCTCAACATCGGAGACGGTGATGACAGCGTCGTCGACCCTGGCGATGATCGCCGACGAATCGACGGCGCGTGTCTCCCCCGTCGTCCTCCCGCCGTGCCGACAGGCCGGCGCGGCGAACGCGAACACCCCGAGGGTGTAAGCGAGGGTCTTCAACGGTAGAGGGACCATGTCGCACTCGGGTAGGTAAGGGTGTCGTCCGCGGAGCCGTTTGGCAGCTCGATCCCGCTGCCCCAGCGCACCTGCATGTCGTCGAGATAGACGATCCCGAAGCCAACCTCTTGTTGAGCCTGATTCCACACGATCGTGTGCAGCTCGTACCAACCGGGTGTCCCGCATTGGGTCCGGCAGTCGACCGTGTGAAACGGCAGCGCGATCGAGTCAGTCCCGAAGAAGACCATATTGCCGTTCCGAGAGCCCTCAAGATCGATGGAGGCCGGAGCGGGGCCGTGCACCGAAAAACCACAGGTCAGCGCGACCGGCGAGAGCGTGTTCGCGGCGAGAGACACCGGAGCCATGGGTCCGACGCCCTGGTCCGTGCAGGTCCCGTCCACATCATCAAACACGGCGACGTTCCGGTCTGTCATTTCGCCGTAGATCTTCGTGAGGCGTCCGTCTCCGGAGCAGTAGAGGAAGAATGGGAACCACGTGCCGTTCTCCACGCCCAGACCGCCGTAGACGGTGCTTTGGGCGGCGGGAAACGGGCTCCGATTGAAAACGAACGCCTGGAACGGCCCCCGCCCGGCGTAGCTGACGGTTCCCTGGTTGCTCACGATAGACACCGTCGTTCCCGTCGCGCCGGCCGCGGTGGCCGCGTTGATCGGCGCGAACCTCGGCACGGCCGGCGCGTAGGTCGCGGCCGGGACCGAGACCGCCACGTTCGAGTAGACGTCGGGACAGAGCGGAGTTGGCTGGCAGGCCCACATCCCGATCGTGGAGGCGGTGACGACGAGCGGTCGCCAGGGACGACCGGAGGGCCCGGAGTGGCCACGGCTCATGGGCCCCCGCTCCGCGACGTCTGAAACGGCACCGCCACGCCGGCCCACAGATTGAAGGGCGGTAACGGCGGCCCGAGCGCAATTGCGGACGACTGAATCGCCACATCCACACCGGCGGCGATTGTGACGCGCGGGCCGATTCCGGCTTTGAGGCCGAGCGTCACCCATTGCTGGTGGTCCGCCGCCTTGGGCTCGGTCAAGAGGAGCACATTGGGCGCACCTCGCGCGACCTCGTGATGATACTCGACGAATGGCCGGAACCTCGGCGACGTTTGTCCCTGAAACGCTCCTTCCAGTCCCAGCGCGCCGCGAATCCGGTCGGTCCCAGCCGCGTGCTCGAACATGAACAGCAAGATGTCCGATTCCGAGAGTCTCGTCACATCGAGTTGCTTCTGCCCGTTGTCGATGTAGTAACCGATGCTGGCGTGCGCGCGCAGGGACGAGCGCTGCGCCGCCCACAGCTGCGCGGATCCGAGGACATCGAACCAACCCGAGATCGCCTCGGGCAGACCAGGCCCGCTGAGCGGCACGCGCGCTCCCAGCTCGCCCCCGATCGCGAAGGTGTCGTTCCGCCACGCGGCCGCCTTCGCTCCCAGAAACAGGACCGGCACGAAGGCGGTTTCGAGGATGCTCGGCGCGTCGGGGACGGGCTGCTCTTCGCGATTGTACGAAAGGGACAGGGACGCGAACACCTCGGCGCGCCGGCCAAGGTCCGCCGCCGCGGCCAGGCGCGTGATGACACGGGTATCGACGTCATTGACGACGAGCAGGTTGGTCGACCGGGTGAACTCCCCCAGGAGAGCGAGATGAACCGCGCCAGAGCCAACGCCGTCGAGGGTCGCCATTCGATAGAGACCGGTGGAGCCCGTCTCCGAGGGCGTCGCGTCGACGGCAGCGGCCGCGCGCGCGACTCCCCCGGAGACGCCCGTGAGCGCCAAAGCTAGACAAGGAGAAAGAAAGATCGTGGCCCGCATCGCGCTTGCGATCTCGTGCTTGGCGCCGGCCACGATACTGCAGTGCGACGGTCGAAACGAGATGTTCCGACCGTCAGACCGCGGTGGTTGCCGTCGCCCTTATTTGAAGCGCAGATTGTCGAGGACGGGAGGCGTGGGCGTCGCGTTGCTGTTGACGGAGACGGAGAAGAAGCAATCGGGGTGTGAGCCCTGGAGCACCGTCTTGATCGGACCCGGAATCGGGAACAGCAAGGTCGAGAACTTGTTCAACGGTTTCCCCGTCAGCTCGACCTGGCCGATGTACTGGTTGTTGAAGTTCGCCGACGGGCAGGTGAGGTACATCTGCACCGCGCCCAGCCAGAACGGATTGGGCGGATTGGGCGGATTGAAGACATCGAGGGCCAGCGTCCCTGTCGTCCCCGGCAGCGGCGTGGCGAACGTGGTGCTGTTCACCGTGCGGAAGTTGCCGCCGCCTACCTCGAGCCCGAAGCAGCCCTGGGTCTTGAGGCTGGACGTCAGCGCCGGCGCGATCTGCGGCGACGACCAGTAGGCGGTGCTCTCGAACCCGAGCAGCTGCTGCAGCGGCGTCGCGTCCCCGCAAGTCGCGTTGGGCGAGGTCGTCGAAGCGCTGATCGAGATGTTACCCGTGACCGTCGCGCCCCCCACCAGCGAGGTGTTGACGGTCATCGAGATCGACCCGCTCAGCGAGGCGGTGGTCGCGGTGGTCGCGATCGTGAGCACCTGCGGATTGGAGAAGACCGCCCTGGCGCGCCCGATGCCCAGGATGTCGCCTTCGAGCGCGAGCTTCAAGCCATTGGGCTGGATGGTCGGGCTGTCGACATCGAGGTTCGCGGGAGAGATCAGGTTCGCCTCCGGATTGTGGAGCGTCAGCCCCGCGATCGTCACGTCAGCCAGCACGATCCTCATCGAATCGATGGTCGTGGTGCAGAACTCCTCCGAGTCGCAGACGGTCCCGATCCTCATCGAGCCGCTCTTGGCGGTCAGGGGCGCCGTCGTGCCGCTCATCGTGAGCGCGCCCATCGCTCCCGCGAACCCGAAGGCAGCGGTGGTTGGGATCTTCGCCTGGCAATCCTCGGCGCTGGCGTTTGGCACCACCTGCGAGACGTTCACGAAAGCGAACTGGTCGGAGCTGTCAAACGCGCCCGTCGGTTTTGTTTCCCACTGAAACATGTTCTGGCAGGCGCTCTCCGCCGTTGTCAGGGTGCTATCGAAACAGGTGCTCAAATCCTGGCCGCTCGGGACCGGAGGCATCGACGTGCAGAACGACGTCGTATCCGCGGCCGTCGCCCTCCCGTTGCACGCGCGACCGAAGAGCGTGCACAACGCGAGCGTGGTCTTGCCGTTGGAGGTCGTCGCCTTCGAGCACTGCCCCGCGATCTCGTCCTTGATCGAGTCGGTTTGCTGAGTGGACTGACAGGTGACCTTGCCTCCCGTGGTGGCGATGGAGCCCAGCGGATAGAGGCCCCCGAACGAGGAGGCGCAGTAACTGTCGCACGCCTTCTGCGCGTCCGCCTTCTGCTGGTCGAGGTTGCCGCCGTTGGGCGTCTGGTAGCAGATGGTCGCCTCGAACGGGCCATTGTCGACGAGGTTGTTCGGCTCGTTGGCGTTGGTGCCGTCCGGGCATCTCACGTCGCGGCCGTCCAGCTTGGTCACGTCATCCTCGATGAATCCAAGACACTCGGTCCGGTGCACCACGCAGGTGACCTGCTGCCATTTGTTCCCTGTAGGCTGGGTCGGGCCGCTCACTTCGATGCTCCCGCACGCCGTGATGGATGCCCAGACCGCCGCCAGGCCCGCCCACGGAACCGCTGCGAAAACGAAGGCCTTGTATCCACCTCGCTTGACCGTACCGGATGCCGCTCTCTCGTTCCGCATCGTGCTCCTCCCGACCGCCACGCGCGAGGCGGATCGCTTTGTGTTGTGTTTCCTGACAACGACGAACGTCAATACGCTCCGCCCAGGCCCGCCAATGCAGCGACGCCCAACCGCGCGGAGCTGTTGGCCAGCTCGACGGCGCTGGGCCCGGCCTGGGCAAAGATCGCCATCGGGCCGGCGGCGACTGTCGCGACGGGCCCGCCCATGAAGTCGAACACCGGCTCCGTCGTCGCCCCACGACCGCGTTGGGTGCCGATCGCGAATCTGACCCGCGAGTCGAGCCCCAGCATCAGCCAGCGCCCCTGGTGGAACACGGCGGCACGCACCTCACCGTCCCGTTCGTTCCCTTCGGGATCCTGGCCGTAGACGAAGTTGCCGACCAGCGTGAACTGGCGGAATCGGTGACCGATCGAGGCGAACGTCTCGATCTCACCCTCCGCCTCCGTGAATCCTTCCGCCTTGTAGAAGACCGTCAGGGCGCCGTCGACGCCGTGTCGCTCCTGCTTCAGCAACTGGACCCGACCCGCCACGCTCGGCCGCATTTTCTGTGTGTCGTTGCTGTACGTGGTTTGAACCCGCAGCGCGAACGGTCCCCACACCTGGGCCTCGACGGCCGAGTCGACCAGCGGCCCCCGTCGCGTGGAGTCGTAGCCACCCGACCCGAAGGCAAACACCCGGACCGACCCGACGCGCGCCGAGAGCGTCTGGGGCAGAAAAGCGCCTTCGGCCGTCGCGGCCAGGGCCGGCTCCTCCGGCTGGGACGCAGGTTCGAGCTCCTCTTGAGCGCGAGCGGCCCGGGCCCCCGCTGCGATGACCACCAACCCGGCCATCACCGAACAGAGGCGATACGTCAGTGCCATCCCACGGTCCATGTGCCGTACAGATTCGAGATTGGCCCGGCTGCCGTGTCCGGATGGTCGTCCGGGTAGACGTCCTGGCCGGTGTCCTCCACGTGGTGACTGGTGGGCGGCCCTTCCACCTCAATCGCGAGCCCGTTGTGGCGTTGAAAGATGGTGGCCTGAGCGACCGGCAAGGTGGCAGGGGGGAGCGAATTGAACGAGTTCGAACTGGGAAAGAACCGGAAGGTCCGCGACCCGTCGGTGTTCACCGTCGGCGTCTGGCCGGCCGGGGCGAAGGTCGCCAGGATGGCGCCCATCTGTGATGTCGGCGTGGGCCGTGGCGGCGGCCAGACCTGCGTCTGGAAGGGGCCGCCCATGTAAAACTCGTTGACCCACATCTGGGCGGTCGTGACGGCGTTGTTCGCGAACGGCGTATTCATCGGCTGGGGCTTCATCTCGGCGAACATCAGCGTATTCGGCGGGTGAATCTCGGAGTGAACGGGCGGGTGTCCGCAGTCGATGATCCAGCGGCCGTTGGCAAACACGAGGCTGCCGATCGGAATCGTGGTGCCGGTGACGACCAGCCACGTGTGCTGCCAGAATTCTTCCCACTCCATCTCCATGTCGCCGATCGCCGGGGCGTCCGGCACCCCCTCGAGGGTTGGATCACCGTTCGAGGCCAGGATGTTCCAGTAGGGAGGCAGGGCCCCGCTCGCCGGGGTAAGGGCCCAGGCCACATTTGGATCGGGAATCCCCGAGAGCGCGAGTGGCCTGACGTGAATACCCCAGTCGCTCCAGAGACCACCCAGAGCACCGCCGTTGCCGCCGACTTGAGTGCCCAGGAAGTTACCGAACGCGCACCCGCCTATCGTGGTCAAAGACCCGATCGGTCCCGCGAAAAACCCCAAGGACCCCACCACACAGCCCCCCGCCGTGAAAAGGTCTATGGTCGTGTCGGCGTCTCCCTGCATGTGCTCGTGCGTGACGGGAAAGTCCTTGCTCGACTTGTTCGAGGCGACGACCCAGCCCAGCGACTGGATGTCGACGAAATCGCCCACGCCCGTATCGGTGTTCGGCCCAGGCTTGTTCGGAATGGCGGACCACTCGGTCTCTTGCTGAAGCGCGACCCCCGTCGCAATCCAGAAGTCGGACCCGCTGAAGCAGTAGTCGCCATAGTTCGGGACCGACGTCGTCGAGGAGTAGACGGGCGTGTTCGTCTGCGCCGTGAACGCCTGGACGCGCGGATGGCTGATCGCGCAGTTGTAGGCTTGCGTGGTGGGGTTGACGACGCAGCCGGAGCTTTCCCAGATGGTCGGCGTCCGGTCGCCGGGCACCGGCACGGTGCAGAGGCCCTGGCAGTTCGCGCTCCGACCCCTGAAGGAGGCCTTGTAGTCGAGAAAGCTGCCCCCGATCCGCTCGACGTACAGGGTCGGCGTCAGACCGCGAATCTCGAGGGTGTTGGGGATGCCCGGAAACGGGAGGTGACTACCGGGCTGCTCGAGCACATTCCCGTTCGGATCTCTGGCCACGTACCAGGGCCGGGCGAACTGCTGGAAGAGGAACGTCGGGTCGTCCGACAGGTCGAAGGTCGGGTCCGCGACGGGAACGCCGACTTCGTCGATGCCGCCGACGTCGTTCACGGGTACGGGAGTGCCCCCCGTCGCGTAGGTCGAAAGCTCCCCGATCGCGATGTCGAACACTTTCGGCGTGTAGGTGGCCGGCTGGACGGTCGTGCCCGCGGGGTTCGTTACCGTGTAGATGGACCCCCGCTTGAACGGCGCAATCCTGTATTCGTAGGTATTGGCTACTGTGCCCGCGGAAGCGACCGTCTCCGCGTGCACGATCGCGCCGAGAACCGGACAACCCAGCGTTCCGTCTCCGTGAAGGATGGTGGGGTTGTTCACGTTCTGCCATTTCAAGAGCACGAGCCGGTCCACCGGAATCACCTGGTTCGTGGCCGGGAAAAACGCGAGCGCGCGATCGCGGGTGCCGTCGTTGTACGCGACGAATTGACACTCTCCATCGCTGGTGTCCTGCGAGTACTGGAACGCGCTCGGCGTGAGGCCCACCGCGGCCGGGAGATTGTTCACGGTGACGGACGCGGAACCGCTCTGCCCCGACTGGTTCGTGGCCGTGACCGTCAGCTTGTACACGCCTGTTGGAACGTTGGTGAACGCGCTGGGGCCGTCGAAGCTCTGCGCCGAATCCAGCGGCACCGTCGCGGTAAAAGCCGGCGCTTTCTGGTTGGGCGCATTGAACTGAGCTTGCAGCAGCACCTGGACGTTCGGGTTCAGCGACTGGCCCGACACGGACCCGGCGACCTCCAGGCTGCTGTGCGTGAAATTGACCGTCGCCCCGTTCGCCGGCGCGCTGATGTTGACGACGGGCGCACCGGGCGCGGTACCTGCTCCCGGGGCAAAGGACAGGTCATCGATGACCGTGAAGATGCCCTGTCCCAGCGTGAGCGTCACCGAGGCGATGTTGGTCTGCGTCGAGGTCACCGTGAGCTGGGTCGTGGTCATGCCGCCGGCGACGTTCGCCGATACGGTCGCGCCCGGCACCACTCCGCCGGACGAATCGAACGCCGTCAGACTTCCCGGCGTGGTCGTCGGGGCGCCGGCGAAGAGCACATAGCCGGCCCAGAGTGTCACCGTCTTCTGGGGCGGCGCGAACGTGACCGTTATCGGTCCGCCGCTGCCCGGGTTCGCGATCGGGCTGTTGATGAGGACGTTCGCGGACCCGTTGTGTCCCGTGACGTCCCCCGCAGAGATGTGCGCGCCCGTCGCGCCCGCGCCGTTGAAGGTGGCGCCCGCGTACTGATTTGCCACAGCCGTGCCAGCGGCCAGATTTTCGAAGTCGATCAGCGTATCGGCAAACGCCGGCCGAGCGACCAATGTGAGCGCGACCAGCAGGGCCGCCAGAGCTAGCCCCGCCGTCTTCGACGATTGTCTTGAAGTCATGGCGTCACCTTTCATCGTCATCGCCGCCGGCTTACGGCGGTGGTGGCACAAAACCGACCCCGCAGTTGACGGTCACGGGAGCGGACCCGAGGTTCTGGATGACGAAGCTCAGATGTTGGGGCGCAAGGGTGCCAGTCATGAAAGACACCCGGCTGCCGACGGTGGCTTTATTCGCCGGCGTGATCTCGTTGTTGTTCGGGTCGAGGGCGTGGATGGCGACCGGACCGGGGCCGGTGAAGTCGCAGATCGCGAACATCCGCGCCGGATTGATGCTATCCACGGTGAAGCCGTCGTAGCCGCTCACCGGGATCGTCACGTTCTTCGGGGTGGGTACCCAGGCGACGGTGTCCGGAATGTCGCCGGACTCCCCGAATGGCAACTGACCGAGGTTCGCGGGCGGGCCCGCGTCCGGCGGTGCGAAACCGGAGGTGGTCGTGACTGTCGGGGGCGAGACGAAGGTCAACTTGAACCAGTCGAGGCCCACGTTCTCGGGACCGTTGAAGACGAGATACGTGTCGTGGACGCCGGTGACCGATACGGTCAGAGCCTTCGACTCCGGCGCGAAGGTGGTGCCCGTCGCCATCGTTTGGAGCGTCGCGATCGTCGTCCCCGTCAGCGAGTCGAGGTGCACCACCACCTGGTCGACGCCCGTGGGCGACTGGATGTTGAACTGGATCCGGTTGAACTGCCCCGCCGACCCGAAATCGACCCCGCGGAAGAGAAGCCAGTCGCCGCCGCTCAGCATGTTGATCTGAGTGCCGGTGTTGTTGCCACCCGAGTTGCCGTCTGCCGTCTCGGCCTCGATCTGCCCCTTGCGGGTGGCGACGACGGGATTCCGCGAGGCGACGTGCGTGCACGTATCGCCGGGATAGACCTCGATGCCGGACGCGAAGAATGCCCCGTTGATCGGTTGCACCGACGTGATGTTCAACTGGGCGCCAGACGCGACGATCGTCCCGCTGAACGGGGCCTCGACGAACAGGGCGGACGACCCGAAATAGATCAACGTGAAGTCGCGCGCGTCCGTCTTGGTGGTGATGTTCCCGCGCAGAATGACGGACGTACGAACATAGAAAACGATCGGGCCGGACGTCGTATCCAGCGCCAGCGTGCTCTGCGGCTCCAGATCCAGGGACTCGATTAGATACGAGCCGGTGCTCACCTTGAGCTTGCTGTTCGACTTCACGGCAACCGCGCCGTACGAGCCCGGGAACAATGTCCCCGTTGCGCCCGGCTCGAGATTGAAGCCACCCGCATTCGTCACCGGAAACGTCACGGAACTGGTGCTGGTTACGGTCTGGAACGACTTATTGTCCTTGGCCTTGACCGTCACGCCGTTGCCCGTGGTCACGGAGACCGCCCCGTGAATCGTTCCGTTGACCACCGTGCGATCGGCAATTGTCACAGGCCCGCGACTCCAGATGTCGCCCAGATGTCCGTCGGTTCCGATCTGGAGGGTGGCGGTGCCGAGGTTGGCGATGGCCGCCGGATTCCCGTTGGTCTCCTTGACCGTGACCCGATCGTCGATCTTCAGTGAGCTCGTCGCGCTCAAAAGCAGGCTGGCCTGAGTGAGGCTCGAGGGCGTGACGACGGAGAAGCTGCAGGGCGTCCCGGCAACACACGCACTGAGCGCTGACGTACGTTGCTCGACGGCGGACTGCTCTCCGCCGCTTGGCTCCGAGTTCCGCGTGCAGGCCACCGACGCCATCAGCAGCAGAAGCGACCACAGAATCGGCTCGCCACGCTGGTTCCGCCGACGCCACCAGTTCATCGCGCGACACCCAAGTTCCTCTACTCCCCACGCTCGCATGCGGCCTCCCTGAAAGACGCTCGGCCCCAATTAGCCCGCGCGCAGTTCCCTACGCCAACGAGCGCGAGCTTCCAATGATGCAGCGTGTTCCATCAACAACTTTCTCGTTTGCGAACGAATTCGTCACGCGTTGGGTCGGTGAAGCAACCGCTGTGGCACCGAGTTTCGTAATCCGGCCTCTTGCAGTGGACAATTAATGAAGTTCGCGAAATTGTTTTCCGCGGCGCCCGTGATCCCGGCTACGCGACATCGGGGCTACGTTCGCGGCCGAAGCCGACACCCAGCGCGTCCAAGTCGCGCCCGAGCTGCTCGACATTCTGGTTGATGCGGTCGAGGCGCCGCGCGAGCAAATCCTTGTCCGGTTCGTCGCGCTCCAGGTACTCGCCCAAGGCGGCGGCAACGACCCCGCTCACCGTCTCCGAACGCGCCGCGAGCGTACGCGCGAAGCTTCTGAAAGAGGTCACGGGATAGGTACAGATGGATTCAAATCGCGTGTCTCATCAAACCGCCCCATTCCATCCGAGCTCCGCAGCCTGGAGGCTGACCATCGCGCACCTTCTGCGCGCCGACCGCCACGAACGCCCCGTCGACGCAGATTTCTCGTCGGGCCCGCTAACGCCGGAACGGTTGGGGATCGAGGCACCGCAGAATCCGATCCCGGATCGGCGGGTGATCGTAGACGAGGAGTACGGCGAGCGTGCTCGGATCGGGCTCGTCCAGGATCGACTCACCAATGGCCTGGAACGCCCGCGCGCATGCCTGCCCGGCGTCGGGAATCAAGGGGCGCGTAATCTCGAGCGCGTACCGATCGGCCTCGCCCTCGAAGTGCCGGGTGAACACATTGAAGGCGGGCGTAACGCCGAAGAGGAACACCGTGAGCAGCAGCAGCAGCGCCGGAAGCGACGCCCAGTCGTCGAGGCCGCGGACGCCCCAGGCCGGCCCCCAACGCGCGAGGAGCCGGTTGATGGAACGGTACGCCAGGTAGAACAGCGCCAGGAGGACGACGGCGCCGAAACCGAGCAGCTTGGGAATGTGCCCGAGCACGTAGTGTCCAACCTCGTGCCCGACGACCCAGACGATCTGGGGCGTGGCCATCTTCTTGATGGTCGTGTCCCAGATGACGATCCGTTTCGACGCCCCGAAACCTTCCACCGATGCGTTCAGGAAGGTCACCTTCTCGCCCGCGCCCATCCAGAACATGCGCTCGGGCGGGATGTCCTGTCCGGCGGCGCGAACCACCCGCTGCAGGGTTTCGGTGAGAGCCGGCTCCTTGCTGGCGAGCGGCTCGTATTTGAAGAACAGGGGATCGATGACGACGGGTTGAGCGACGAAGACGGCCAACCCGATGGGCAAAGAAGCGAGCCAGAAGTAGAGCCACCAGCGACGGCTCGACCGGCGAATCACCCCGTAGACGATCCAGACCAGGATCGTCACGAGGACGACGGACACGAGCTGGCTCTTGAGCCAATCCCACAGCCACGATCCCCAGCCCTGGATCGAGAAGCCGTACCGGCGGCCGATCGCCTGCCGGATCACCGCCAGCGGCGAGCTCAGAATGCCGACGGTGAGCACCAGCGCCGCGGTGAAGATGAGAGCCTGGATGAATCGTCTCGCCGACGCTCTCTCCGCCCAAGTGCGAAACCTGGCCCCCCACCGCCACCGCAAGAGGAGCCAGAGCGTCCCGACGGTCCAGGCGAAGCCGACGAGCGTGCCCCATAAGCGAAGCCGGCCGAGGCGACGAGCCTTTTCGTGCATGTCGGGGGCGAGCGTGTATTGCGTGACGGCGGAGGCGGGTGTCTCCTGCTTGGCGCCGGCGTCGTGATTGTGGGCGCCCGAAGCTGCCACGCTCTTGGGCCCGGACGGCGGCGCCGTTCCGCCGTCCGCCCACGCCGGGACGGAGCAGCCGAACAAGACGGCGAGCAGGATGCCGGCCGGCACAGCAGCGCGCCTCATCCCGCCCCGCGTCCGACGCGCTCGCCCACGGGAGGTCGCATTCGTCGCGATGATAGCCGGGCGGATAGGAGGATCGCGAGCGCGGAGGCCAGGAAGCCTTCGGGCGCGCGGGCGACGTTCGCCGTTCGACGGCCGGAGCGCGAGTCAGTTGCCGGGTTCGCCGGCACCGCGCTTTCCTAAGGAATCCAGTGAGGAAGCGGGATTCGACATGAAGGACGCCCACCGGCTGTTCGCTCCGTTCGAGCGCCTCCACAAGGCGAGCGAATTCGAAGGCACCGGCGTCGGGTTAGCAGCCGTTCACCGCATCATCGAGCGCCACAATGGCCGGATCTGGACAGAAAGCCAGCCCAACGAAGGCGCGACGGTTTTCTTCGAGCTTCCCCGCTGAGAACCGCGTCCACCCGCAACCTGGCCAGCGGGGTCGTCCCATCACTCCGACGCCTGCGGCGACGGCCACCAGCGCGCCCAGACCACAAACAGCTCATTTCGCGACCCAGTCACTCGCAGTCCGCGACGACCACAGTCACGTTGTCGGGACCGCCCGCGGTCAGGGCCGCTTGGATCAGCTCATGGGCGACGTAATTGATGTCCGCCGGCGCCCCGAGAATCTGGCCGATTTCGGGGTCTGGAACCGGGCCGTGCAGGCCGTCCGAACAGAGGAGGATCCGATCGCCCCGCTGAAGGAGCACCTCGGACGTGATGGGTTCGACTGTCGATCGCGTTCCCACCGCCTGGATCAGGACGTGGCGGTAAGGACAGGTGGCGACGTCCTCAGGGCGAAGCGTGCCGGACTCCACCATCTCGTCGGCCATCGTCTGATCGCGGGTCAAGCGCTGCAGGCGGCCGTCGCGCAGCAGGTAGGCTCGCGAATCGCCGACCTGCGCGAGGAAAAGCCGGTCCGGCCGGACGATGGCCGCGGTGCACGTCGTCCCCATCCCGCGGTTAGCGGGGTGCGCCTTCGCCTCAGCCAAAATGGCGCCGTTGGCGCCGCACACGGCCCCCTTCAAGGACTCGACTGGAGACTCCGTCACCGAACCGGCGCCGATCAGCTCCTGCTTGATGGCCTCTGCGGCGATCCGCGCGGCAAGATCGCCGGCGGCCTGACCGCCCATCCCGTCGCAGACCAACAACAGGATCCCCTGCTTTGAGAGCGGAATGTCCGCCCGGCTACAAGGATTGCTCAAGTCGCCCGACCGCAGATCGGCGATCACGTAGGTGTCCTGGTTGTCGGCACGCCGAGCGCCGATGTCTGTCGCGCCGCAGATCGCAAGATGACGGGCAGACAGAATCGCGCTCCCGTCCGATGTCCGAGTCGCCAGCTGATTCATTCGAGCACCGCCGCCGGAGCGCTCAGCCGAGGTACTGTTTCAAACCACCCTCTTGCGACGAACCAGGTGCACGAAAAGGCTGACAGCCGCCACGACGATCAGAACGTGAATCGCCATCGACGCTACATGGAAGACAGCAAATCCGGCGAGCCACGCCAGAGCCAAGACGATCGCGAGCAATAGCCACATGGGACATCTCCTCGGGCAACACCTACGGACCTTCCGTCAGGCGTTCCCCCGAATGTAGGGACCGCGAAGCGCCGCGCTAGACGCGTTCGGTCGCGGGACGTCCGGCTTCTGCGACGACGCTGGGAAGAAGCGCGCGTACGGCCAAGGGCATTGGCGACTGAGAGCAGCGTGAACGCGGGCGCGCCGACGCCGGATGTTTCGTTACGGTGCCATCGTTTGAAATCGTTCCCTGCCGGTAACGGCATTCGGCGTATCCGCTCCCCACGGCCGTGTCACTGCGGGGTTTCACCGGTGGCACGCAACTTGATTGGCCCTCCCCGAAGAGGAGGCAAATCATGCTTTGGACGATTGCGCTGGTGCTTTTGGTGTTGTGGGCGGCGGGACTGGTGAGCTCGGTGACGATGGGTGGCTTCATCCATGTCCTGCTCGTAGCCGCGGTGGTCTTGGTCCTCGTGCGCGTCATCCAGGGGCGACGGCCGGTGGCCTGACGAGCGGTCGCAAACCATCCAACAACGGCCACTCGAAAAGGAAAGAACGAAGATGAAAACGATTCAACGACTCGTGGTGACGGCCCTGCTGGCCGTCTGGATGTTTCCGGCCGTAGGCATGGCGAAGCCACTGCCTACGCCAAGCGCCGAGGTTGACCCGCACGCTGCAGTGACCTCGTCACCGCGGCAGCCCGCCGCCGACAAAGACGCGGCTTCCTTCGCCGCACGTGAACAGCAGTCTCCGGACATCGCGAACTTCAAGGGCGGCGGCGTCTACATCTACATGGGCAGTGGCGCGGCGCTCGTCCTCTTCATCATCCTGCTGATCATCCTCGTTTGAGCGACGCAACGGTCGGGCCGCAGCCGACCGTCCTGGGAGGAGAACGCGATGAGCAACACGCTACTGCTGCCAGAATCAAACAACGCGCCCGAGGACGGTTCTGGGCGTTTCACCGGCACTGTCCTGCGAGAGACTTACACGCTGGGACGATGCATCGGGCGCGGCGGAATGGGCGAGGTCTACGAGGCCTCGCACGGCCGTCTTCCGGGGCGAATGGCCGTGAAGATCCTCCTCCCGGAGCTCAGGACGAACGAGGACGCGTTTCGTCGGTTTTGCCGCGAGGCCGAGATCATGTCGGCGGTGCAGCACCCTCACATCATCCAGATCTTCGACTTCAACACCGCGGCGGGCCTCGACGGTTTGCCGTACTTCGTGATGGAGTACCTCGACGGCGTCGATCTTCGTGCACGTCTGGCCCGTTCCGGTCCGCTGTCCGTCGCCGCCACTCTGCGTATCGTCGGCGCGGTCGCCTCCGCGCTGGACGTCGCGCACGCCGCAGGCGTTGTGCATCGCGATCTCAAACCCGCGAACATCTTCTTGATGCGCGGAGACCGAGAGAACGACGACTTCGTAAAGGTGATCGACTTCGGCATCTCGAAAGCGATGCGTGCCGACGCGCAGTTGTCGAGCGTCTCGGACGTCATCGGCACGCCGGACTTCATGTCACCCGAGCAGGCTCTCGGGCGGGTCGACAAGATCGACGCGCGGACTGACCAGTTCGCGCTCGCCGCGATCACGTACGCCATGCTCACCGCCCGAGCGCCGTTCGTGGGAGAGGACGTGGCCTCGGTTCTGTACCAAGTTGTTCACGAGCCGCACCCACCGCTGGCTCGCTTTCGCTCCGGCGATGCCACCAAGCTGCAGGCAGTCGTGGACCGGGCCCTCTCCAAGCGCCAGGAGGATCGTTACGACAGCGTTATCGACTTCGCGCGGGCCCTCGAGGAGGCCGCGACGGCTGATCGACCGGCGCAATCTGTCGACTCCCCACCTCCCGTGCGTTCTTCGCAGCCCATGGATGCGCCGCCGCCCGTGCGGCTCGTACGCGTCCAGACCCGCGAGGACGCGTCGTGTTTCGACGACATTGAGCTTCCTCGAAGAATCGATCGCGTTCCGCGCGGACCGCTGCGGGGCCTCGTCCTGGCACTCGTCCCGGTCGCATTCGTGGCCTTCGCCATCCACAACGGCTGGCAACAGAGGATTGCCGCGCGCGCCGTTAAGGCGAAGGAGACCGTCGTCAGCCTCGTCCGACAAAAGCGGCGAGCATCTCCCCCTACAGTGTCTATTCCCGATCCCACCGCGATTTCCGTCGCCACCGCACCGCCCCTGAAGCTCGCGCATCCTCCGGCCGCCGCAGTGACTCCGGCGGCAATGGGGCGAGCACATGCCGGGGGACAAAACGGGGCGGTGAGGCGCGCCCATGGACGGCACCCTTCGGTGGAGCGATCAGGTTGGCAGAGTATCCAGATCGTTTCGCAGGCTCCGCAATCGAGAGAGGACAACGTCGCCGCGTCGCCCGAACCAATAGCGCCGGCGCCGCCGCGAGCAGACGCTCCCAACGGATTCTCGATTCCAGAGCCCGCTCCGACTCCGGCGGCCGCCGATCTGGCTCCGCCTCCGAGCGAAGTGAAGACCTTCATCGAGCAATGACGACACGCCCGACCCTTCTCGCTGTCACATTTCTCGCCGCGTGCGTCGTCGACCCGATGGTGGGGTCGCGCTCGAATGCCGCGCAGGCACTGTCGACGCGTTCTTCGCCGCGGTTCGTAGGCCCGGGCGTGACGCTCGCGATCGACGACGTCGTCGACGACGCCGCGCCGGACGAGCCGGGTGTTCTCGCCGTCACCGTGACATTGGCCAACGCCGGTGGCGTCCCCTTGAACGTGCGATATCGGGATTTCGCGCTGACGGCCGCGGCGGACGAACGCTATCCGGCGCTGCTGCCGGCTGAGCTCGGATCGACGGCGCGCCACGAGATCTTGCTTCGTGAAGGCGTCCTCCGGACCGGCGAGAGCCTGAGCGCGGTTCTCTTCTTTCGGACGTCGCCGCCGACCTCCCTGTTGCTCGAGCTGCGCGTCGAGCTCACCGACGTCCACGACACACCGATTGGACGGGCATTCGTGCCGATTCTCCACGCGCCGGCGGGCCACAGCTAAGTTGCAAGCGCCGCGCGCCGCGCGCTTCGAACGGCCCGAGCGACTGTGCGGCGGGTCGTTCGCGCCTCGACCGGGAACGCCCCGATCGAAGATCCACCGTCAGTCGCTCGCGTGCGAATGGCAGCGACAGGACGAACAACGATCGCGTACGGTCGCGATGAACCGTTCGATGTCTATCGGCTTTTGCAGGGAGGTCTGCACTTTCATGGGCTCGGTTCGCGACTCGGTCCGATCGTCAGCTGTGACCACAATCGTCGGTATGTGAGCGAGTTCCGGAATGCGCAGTTGCAGCTCGCGGAACGACTCGCCGTTCATCACTGGCATCGTCAGGTCGAGAACGATCAAGCAGGGCCACGGTCCGTCTTCATCGAGCCGGGC
>Ga0070684_100000784_pt1 | contig 22043 bp, 18 predicted proteins | sample KBSC723LmetaG_FD_65653 | JGI IMG/M metagenome (GOLD analysis project Ga0070684, IMG submission 65653) | Corn rhizosphere microbial communities from Kellogg Biological Station, Michigan, USA - KBS C7.2-3L metaG | ecosystem: Host-associated > Plants > Roots > Rhizosphere ...
GAAGATCTTCCGCGCCACCGCCAGCACGGAGGCGCGCCGCGACTCACGCAGGAGCCGCGCTCGCGAGACACGACCGTCGACTTTCACCATTGTTTCCAGCGGACCTGCCAACCTTCCGACGTTAACACGGTCGCTAGCCGCCGGATGCGGCGCGCAGCCGGTCGGGCCACTCGGCCGCGTCCTTCAGGTGCCGGCCGCCCGGGAGCACGGTCTTGTACCGCGCGAGGGTGCGTTCGGCCGCCTCCATCGACGTGCGCGCCTCGGCCTTCGCCGCGCCGAGCAGCGCGCTGAAGTACGCGTCGTCGACAACGTCGGTCTCCAGCACGCCGGCCGTCTCGTCCAGCGCCAGCGCCGCTTCGAGATCGGTCACCGCCTCCGGGTAACGCTCCAGCCAGGCGTACGCGTTGGCGCGATCGACGAGCGCCGCGGGATCCTCGTCGTCGCGGGCGACCGCGCGGGACGCCTCGTCGACGGCCTCGGCGTACTTGCCCTCCTGTATCAGCTTCGCGGCGAAGCTCATTCCGTAGCGTCCGGCCATGGCGGGGCCGCAAGGTACCACGCGCCGCACCGCGGCTGGTCCCGCGCCGACGACTGGCCGCCAGAGACTAGGCAGCGTAATCTGCGCCGCGAAATGCGCTGGAACGTCGGCCCGTTCGGGGCCAAGGACCTGTTCACGATCGTGAACCTGCTGGGCGGCGTGTTCGCCATCCATTTCGTCGTGACCGGGGAACCGACGCTCGCGGGCTACGCGCTGCTGGCCGGCTACCTGCTGGGCGACACGCTGGACGGCCCCGTGGCGCGGCTGACGCGGACCTCGAACAAGTTCGGCAGCGAGTTCGACACCGCGACCGACCATCTCGTCCAGGGGATCGCCCCGGCGCTGATCGTCTACGCGGTCTACGCTCGCGCCGGCCAGACCGTCACCGGCATCGTGTTGATGGCGCTGCTGATCACCTGCGCCACGGTTCGCCAGGCTCTGTTCTCCGTCGCGAAGATGGGCGACCCGCTGATGTACACGGGCCTGCCGCGGACGGTCAGCGGCTACTGCGCGATGGCGTACGTGCTGTCGTCGTTCTTCTTCGGGAAGAACCCGGTCGGGTACACGCTGGGCGGCTTCATCATCCCGGCCCTGGCGCTGATGAACCTGTTACCGATCCCCTACATGACGCATCGGGGCGCGCGGCGAATGCAGACCTACGTGAAGGTCCTCGTCATCGGTTTCCTCGTGCTGCCGGCGGCGACTCTCCTGATTGCGCGCCAGTACACGTTCGACGTGCTGTTCGTCTTTACATTTGTCTATGCGGCCCTCGCATGGCTCCCGATTTATCCGCATGAAAAGAAGGCGTTTTTTCGACGCTATCGGCAATGGACGACGGAAGTAAGCGCGAAATAGATCACGCGCGGCGTGCCGCCGCGCGGTTGCGAGGGGTGTCTGACCAAGTTAGAGTGCGCGGCCCGATGTCGCTCGGCCGTTTGCCCGTAGAAAGGACCGAGCCCCGTGCAACCTTCGACCTGATGGCGGGCGGCGAGGCGGCCTTCGCGCGCATCCTGCAGCGGATCGACGAGGCCGAGCGCAGCATCCTGGTGCGCTGCTTCGAGTGGCGCGACGACGAGACCGGCGAGATGATGGCCAAGGCGCTGCTGGCCGCCGCCGATCGCGGCGTCGAGATCAAGATCCTCAAGGACCGCGTCGGGATGGCGTACGAGCACCTCGAGGCGACGAAGCAAAGCTTCTTCCACAAGCGCATCGGCCTCATCCCGCGCCTGCAGACGTGGTCGCTGATGACCGTGTACGGGCGGTGGGGATCGCTGCGGCAGAAGCCGAGCCCGCTGGCGGACGCGCTGCTCGCCCACCAGATGGTCACCGTCAGCCACCACCAGAAGCGCTTCGACCACGCCAAGCTGTACGTGTTCGACGACGAGACGGTGATCCTGGGCGGCATGGGCATCGGCGACGACTTCCGCCACCACAACGTCGACTTCATGGTCGAGATCTCGGGCGGCGGCGCGGCGGGCCGGCTCGCCGACCGCTACGACGGGCGCGCGGTGTTCGATCCGGATCGGAAGTTCGACTACCTGCTGCACTCGTTCAAGGGCAGCGGACACACGAAGAAGGGCCAGCGGGTCGCGCTGGCAAAGCAGCGGCTGGCGCTGATCGAGAGCGCGCAGAAGCGCCTGACGATCGAGATGGCCTACTTCGGCGACAAGGCCTGCACGACGGCGCTGGTCGACGCGGTCAAGCGCGGCGTCCAGGTGACGGTGCTGACCGCGGCGCGCGCCAACATCATCGGCGATCTGAACCTGTGGACGTGCGCGCAGCTGCTGCGGCGGACCGGCAGCCCGGAGAACCTGCGCATCGTGCTGCACCCGCGGATGGTCCACGGCAAGGCGATCGTCGGCGACGGCGCCTGGGTCGACATCGGGTCGACCAACTTCACATCACCGTCGCACGGCGGGTACGAGGAGGTCGACCTGTTCTGCCGCGACGCCGCGTTCGCGAAGCGGGTCGAGCAAGCGATCGAACACGACATGCGCGCCGGCAAGCCGGCCAAGCTGCCGATCCGCTACCGCCGCGCGTACGTCGCCGTCGAGCGGATGCTCGGCTCGTTCCACGGGCGCAAGAAGAAGTCGAAGGTCAAAGGACGAAAGTAGCGACGGCGTGCGGCGAGCGGCGGCGCAAGCGTCGGACGTCGGGCGGTTCGCACTCGCCGCCGGCATCGCTGCCGCGCTCGCGCCGTCGACCGCGTCGGCCTGGCAGGTGGTCGACCCGATTCACCACAACTGCCACGAGCGCATCAGCGCCGCCGCGCTCGCGCAGGTGAGCTACGTGCAGACGCCGCCGCCGCTGAGCGCGGACGACGCCGCCCTCCGCGACGGCCTGCAGTTCGACGCCAGCCTGTACGACGCGAACATCTACGCGCTGTCGTTCATCATCGGCACGCGCTGGCCCGATTCGCAGGGCGAGCCGAGCTTCGACTTCTACAAGCTGTCGAACGTGCACAACGCCGCGGGAGACCAGAGCGCGCACTGTCTGCGCGAGGAGAGCGACGTCGGCGCCGAGACCGGCGACACGCACGCGCTGGCCGCGTGCCGCGCGACGATCACGACGCTGTACTGGCAGGCGCTGGCCACGCTTGACCCGACGACCGGCGTGGTGGACCCCGACGAACGGACGCTGCAGCCCGAGTACCTGCCGTTCATCGGCAAGACCCAGATCCCGGTGTCCGCGTTCTACTTCTTCGCCGGGCGCGCGGCGCACGCCGTCCAGGACAGCTTCACGCACACCTTCCGCCGCATGGACGGCACCGACGCAGGCAAGAAGATCACGTCGATCTTCAACTGGCTGTCGCAGGTGCGCGGCGATCTGGTCGAAGCCGAGAACGGCCACGGCCACGAGACGATCCTCGACGACTGCGAGGACGACAACCCCAGCAACGCCGACCGCCTCGGCTGGGCGACCGCCGCGAGCGCCGAGCTGCTGGGGGCGCTCACGACGCCCGGGACGGCGGCCGAGCGGCAGATGCGGCTGGACGCGTTCTTCACCGACTGGATGACCTATGAAGCCGGCTGCTCGATCGAGAACGAATACTGCGACAACCCGGTGCAGGCCTGGCTGCGAACGAGCGGGAAGTCGATGAACTACGACAGCGGCGGCTGCGCGCTTGCCGGTGGGCGCGCGGCAGGATTCGGGGCGCTCGCGATCGCCGCCGGCGCGCTGGCGGGGCTGGTGTGGCGGCGGCGCCGGGGCGGCGCGGCGCTGCTCGCGTTCGCGGTCGTCACCGCCGGCCTGGGCACGACGGCCGCGCGCGCCGACGACGAACACCGCGGCTGGCGGGTCGAGGCGCGCGCGTCACTGTCGGTGCAGAACCCGGCCTACGCGTTCGGCGGCGCGGGCGCGTACGCCTGGCGGCGCTTCGAGGTGGGCGGCTTCGCCGAGCTGAACCCCTGGTACGACGTCAACCGCGAGACGATGAGCCTGGGCGCCACGAACTTCGGCGTGCTCGCAAACTATCTGCACACGATTCGGCCCGACGTGCGCATCCGCGTCGGCCTGGGCCTCGGCCTGTCGGTGCTGAACCAGGATCTGCCGGGGACCAACGCCGGCAACGTCGGCGTCTACGCCAACGTGCGCCTCCTGGGCCTCGTCTGGTACTTCGCCGACCGCACGGCGCTGACGATCGACGCGTTCGACCTGGCCTTGCCGACGCCGCAGCTGCGCGGCTGGCCGGTGCTGTACGCGCAGCAGCGGGTCAGCGTCGGGCTGTCTTTCTAGCTCGCGCAAAAAGAAAACGGGCGCCGGGGACCAGCCCCAGCGCCCGTTTCAGAAATCGAGGCTCGCGCGTTGCTACTGCGAGACGCGAATGATGACCGAGTCGTGAGCGCGCGAGAGGTCGCCCGTCACCCCGGGCAACTCATTGCCGAACATCGTCGCGCTGATGTTCGCCGGCGAGCTGGTCGAGGTGCCCACGAAGAGGACGGTCGTATTGCCGAACACCTGCTTCGTGTTGCCCGACTCGCGGGTGATGTCCGTCGCCTGCCAGTGGACGCTGACCACGCCATCGGTGGGGAAGTTGAATTCCGCGTCCGGGATGATCTCCGCGACGTCGACGTCCAGCGAGGCCGACTGCGCGTTCGCCTTGAACGCGTTCTTCGGCAGCGCGCCGCTGATGAGGGCGAAGCCGTCCGGCCCCGACACGATGATGAAGATGCTGTCACGGGGTGCGCCCTTCCCCTTCTCGCGCGTCACGAAGATGCCCGTGGTCGCGCCCGTCACCGGATCGGTCGAGATCGCGTTCGCGAACTGGTTGTTCGTGTACAGCTGGGTCACCTCAGCCGCGTTCGCCAGGGACACCGGGAGGACCAGAGACGCCGCGAGAACCAGGCCAGAAATCCTTCTCATCAAGCACACCCCTTTCAAAAAGTTGGATTCCAGCTTACCAGAATCGATAAGAGTCAAACACCTCAAGTAGCTGGAATTGCGGATTGGTGCACGTCGCGGCAACGACGCAACCGCGCCCGCTAAGACCTCGTAACCTCAGCCATAACGGGCCGCGCCTCGACGACGTGCCAGAGGGCTGACGCGCCTCCGGCTATCGATCGAGGGTCAGCCGCGCAGTTCGGCGGCGGCGGCGGCGCGCAACGCGACCGCCGCGATCGTGAGGCCGCTGTTGAGCGCGCCGGCGGTCGGCAACGCGGTGGCGTCGATGACGAACAATCCGTCCACGTCGTGCGCCTTGCAGTTGCTGTTGATGACCGACTTGCTGGGATCTGCGCCCATGCGCGCGGTGCCCACCGAGTGAAAGTGACCCTTCGTCTTCGGCGCGAACACGAAGTAGCCAGCCGAACGGAAGATGTCGCGCGCGTGCTTGCGAAGCTTGTTGAACGTCTTCTTGTTCGGGATCGGCTCGCCGATCGTCTTCGCGCCGTCGTCGGTCAGCTGGAAGCCCGTCTGCATCGTCGGCAGCGCCTCGCCCATCACGAACACCTGGAAGCTGTGGTTGATGAGGACATTGGCGAAGTAGCGAAAGCGGCGCGACATCCCGATCGGCTCGATGTTGCCGGACGCCTGGATCACACCCATCGGGTACTTCGAGTGAGGCCCCGCGTGATAGTAGGAGTGGATCGCGAACGTCTTCTGGTGAAAGTTCTGCTTCTGGACACGCCACTTGATCGGGAAGACCCAGTTCATCGTGTGCGCCGCCCAGTTGCGGCCGAGCGCGCCCGAGCCGTTCGCGAGGCCCTTCTCGTGCTTGCTGGTGCGTGAACGCCAGAGCAGCAGCGGCGTCTCGCGCAGGCCCGCGCCCACGCCGACGATGCCGGTGCTCACCGTGACGTCCTGATCGTTGCGGCGCAGCTCGACGCCGGTCACGCGCGCGCCGTCGGGCGTCGTCAGGATGCGGATCGCCTTCGTGTTGGTGAAGACGCTGACCTTGCCGGTCGCGACCGCCGGCCGAAGCGCGCCGATCTCGGCGTCGACCTTCGCGTCGCGCGGACAGTAGTACGCGTCGCAGTGGCGGCAGAGCACGCACTTGCCGCCGTTCTCCGGGTCGTAGTCGATCGACCGCGGGATGTGGGAGACCTTGTGGCCGGTCTTCTCGGTGACGCGCTGGATCAGGTCGCGCGCCGGGCCCTGGTGCGGGATCGCGGCGTGCGGCCAGGGCGCGGATCGCGGCGGCTCGGTCGGGTCATTGTCCGACGAACCGTGGACCTTGAAGAGCTTCTCGGCCTCGCAGTAGTGCGGCTCGAGGTCGGCGTAGGTGATCGGCCAGCCCGGCGAGACGCCGCTCTCCATATCGATGTCGTTGAAGTCCGTCTCGCGGAGCCGGTACATCGCGGCGCCATAGGCCTTCGTCTGCCCGCCGACGACCGGACGATCGAAGTAGTAGAAGTGCAGCGGGGCGAGGTCCTTGATCTCGGGGCGCAGGTAGTCGCCGCGCTCGATGACCGCGACGCTGAGGCCACGCTTGGCCAGGCCGTAGGCGAACGTGCTGCCGCCGATCCCCGTCCCGATGATGACCGCGTCGTAGCTCGATTTGATCTCGTCGTTGCCCACTGCTTCTTGCTCACCTTTCTAGAATTCGCGCGTCACGCCCGGACCACCGGATCCGCGTCGGGCTGTCGCTTGAGCGGTGTCGCCGGGACCGCCGGTCGCGGCGCTGGCGCCGGCGTCCGCAAATAACGCGCCAGGCTGCGCAGCGTCTCGATCACGCCGATCGCCGCCGCGAGCACGGTCAGCACCGGCCCGAAGCGAACGCTGGCGAGCGCGCCCGCCAGCAAGGCGATCTCGACCCACAGGCTGGCGGCCCACGAGAAATCCGTGACGCGGCGGTTGGCGGCGTAGTTGTCCAGCGCCCCCCGCGCCATGTCGACGGACAGCAGAACGATCACCGGCAACGCCGGCAGGCGCGTGCTGCCCAGCGCGATCATCGCGACGATCGGCATCGCGAAGCCGGCGACCAACCGGACGGCGTGCAGGCCGCGAAACGGGTCCGGCCGCAGCAGCTCGCGGAAGCCGACGACGACGTAGTCGAGCGCGCTGTACCAGGTCATCGCGACGACGAATCCCAGCACGGTGATGCGCGTGACCTCGGGGCCGCCCAGCACCGCGGCGGCGAGGAAGCCCACCAGCACCGTCGCCGCGAACTCGATCGGCCGGAAGCGGCGCCGCGGGGTGAGCCGCAAGATCACCATCGTCAGCAGCGCCGCGCCCAGCGGCACCGCGAACAGCGTGATCAGGTAGCCGCGCGCCGCGACGATGGGCGACAGCACGACGAAGCCGATGCCCAGCATCTGCACCCAGGTCTTCGCTTTCGCGGCGTTGGTGCTGGGCAAGCGCCGGCCGCGCAGCTCCAGGCTGGATCGCAAGACGGTGACGCCCAGCTCGCGCGCCAGGATCGCCGCCGCGACCCACCACGGGATCGCGCCGCGATCGGCGCAGATGCCGTACGTCACGACGATGAACACCTTGTCGGCGACCGGGTCCAGCAGCGACCCGAGAACGGTCACGCCGTGCTTGCGCGCCAGGTAGCCGTCGACCGTATCGGTCAGGCCGATCAGCGTCCCCAGGATGACGGCGAAGATGCGCATCTGCTCATCGCCGTAGGCGAGGGCGCCGACGAACGGCAACCCGATCAGCCGGGCGATGGTGACCTGGTTCGCGGTGATGCGCATCCGCGCGAAAGTTAGCGGCCGGACATGCCCCCGGTCAACTGAACGGCCACGAAATTGACTCAAACGTCGTCGGGGGACCCGTCGCCTTTCTTCACCGTTTCGCAGTTCCAGCGCACGGCGGAGATTCGCCAGCCGTCATTTCCGCAGGAATTGCCGTAGCCATAGGCCGACTCCGTGGTGCCCGGCGAGATCTCCAGGTCGGCCGAGCTCGGCTCTGCCTTGCCGTCGCTGCCGCAACGGACCTCCCACGAAATCGCGCACTTGACCGGCCCGTGGCAGCAGTTGCGCAGCTCCATCCGCAGGCCGCCGTCCTCGATCAGCCTCTGCTGCCGGTACTTCATGCACGCATTGACCGACTCCAGCTTCTGGACCGGTCCCCGGGCCGGTCTCTTCGCAGATCTCGAGCCTTGTGCCGCCGAATGCCCGGACGCGACCGTGGCCGCGACCAGCACCGCCAGCACCGCCATCAGCGGTCGCCGCATTGCTGCCCTCCGGATCGAAGGACAACGCCCCGTCGGCCGGGTTCCCGGATCAGGTCTCGGGGAGCGGGATGAACTCCTGGTCGTCGCCGGGCACGAGCGGGAACGGACCGTCGGGCGCCCCGCGCCGTTCGCGCCAGTCGCGCTTCGCCTGCTCGATGCGCGCCTCCGAGCTGGACACGAAGTTCCACCAGATATGCCGCGGCTCGGGGAAGCGATCGCCGGCGAGCAGCACGAAGCGGCTCGGGACCTCGGCCCGCAGGTGCGCGCGGTGTCCGGAACGGAGCACCAGCATGTGCCACCGCCGGCAGCGCTCCGCGCCGCAGACCAGCTCGCCCTCGACGACGTAGGCCCCGCGATCGCCGACGTCGTCGGGCAGCTCGATCGTCGCGCCGGCCTCCAGCGCGACGTCGACGTAGGCCAGCCGCGAGAACGTCTTCACGGGCGAGCGCAGGCCGAACGCCTCGCCCGCCAGCACGCGGACGGTCGCGCCGGGCAAGCGCAGCGAAGGCAGCGTGTCGGCCGGGTGGTGGTGAAACTCGGGCGCGGTCTCCTCGTCGGCGCGCGGCAGGCCGACCCACAGCTGGATGCCGTGGACCGTCGACCCGGCGGCACGCAGCGCCGCGCCGGTGCGCTCGGAATGAACGATGCCGCGCCCGGCGGTCATCCAGTTGATGTCGCCGGGGACGATCGGCTGATGCGATCCGAGGCTGTCGCGGTGCACGATCTCGCCAGCGAACAGGTACGTGACGGTCGCGAGGTTGATGTGCGGGTGCGGGCGCACGTCCATGCCCTGCCCCGGCGCGAGGCCCGTCGGGCCGAAGTGGTCGAAAAAGACGAAGGGCCCGACGGTGTGCTGGCGCGACGCGGGCAGCAGGCGGCGCACGACGAACCCACCCAGATCGCGGTCGCGCGGCGTCAGGATCGATTCGATCTCGGGTTCGACGGGAACGGGAATCGGGGTCTCCTGCGGATCGGCCGTCGGACGCCAGCTCATGGCACCCGAACATCGTCATCTTCGCACCGGGCGTCAATCAATGCGCGCGACGGTTCGGGGTGCCTTCACCGACGGAATACAGCTATCCGGGCCACTACCGGCCGGTTAATACTCTAGGTTGTAGGTCCTTAACTTTTGGAGGTCTTCATGCTCGCCTGCCGTCCCCCCCGGCCCGCGCGTCTCGCTTCGTTTGTGCGCCTGCTTGCGCCGATCGTGCTGTTCCAGCTGGGCAGCGGCTGCTCGTCGGGCGGTTCCGACGGCACCGGCACCGCCGGCACGTCGGGCGGCTCCGCAGGGACGACCGGCTCCGCTGGTACGTCGGGGGACGCGGGCACGTCGGGCAGCGCGGGCACCACGGGCAGCGCCGGGCGCGGCGGCACCACCGGCTCCGCAGGCACGTCGGGGATCGCGGGCAGCGCCGGCGGCACCAGCGGCTCCGCAGGACGCGGCGGCACCACCGGCTCCGCAGGGAGCACGGGTGGTAGCACCACGGGCGGTTCGGGCGGCAACAACGCGACGGCCGGAACGGGCGGCGCCACCGCCGGCACGTCGGGCACCACGGGCAGCGCCGGGCGCGGCGGCACGACCGGCAGCGCCGGAACAACGGGCAGCGCCGGCACCACGGGAACCGGCGGCTCGACGACGATGTCGGCCTGCGGCGCGGGAGCGCCCAGCGCGCCCGCCGGCGGCGCGAACTTCCCCTTCCCGCAGCACCGCGCGTCGAGCACCTGCATCTACCCGCCCACGTGCACCGACGCCGACATGATGGCGGGCTGGGCCGCGTACAAGTCGGCGCTGATCGTCGCCGACGGATCCGACGGATCGATGCGCGTGCAGCGCCCGAGCGACGGCAACGACACGGTCTCCGAGGGGATCTCGTACGGGATGCTGTTCTCCGTCTACATGAACGACAAGGCGACGTTCGACGCGATCTGGAAGTACGAGCAGAAACACCTCAACTCGCACGGCCTGATGAACTGGCACATCAGCTCCACCGGCACGACCGCGGGCGCGAATTCGGCGACCGACGCCGACGAGGACATGGCGTTCGCGCTGGTGATGGCCGACAAGCAGTGGGGCGGCTACACGACGACCGCCACGACGATGCTGAACACCGTCGCCATGTACGACTTTGGCACCGACGGGACGATCAAGGGCGGCGACTTTTACGTCGCCGTGAACCCGTCGTACATCGCGCCCGCGTTCTACCGCGTGTTCGCCGCGTACGTCACCGACGCGACCCAGCGGACGCGGTGGATGACGATCCTCGACAAGAACTACGACATCCTGAACATGGCGCAGAACACCACGTCGGGCCTCGTGCCCGACTGGTCGGCCGGGCCCGCCACCAACACCAGCTACGGCTACGACGCCACGCGCACGCCGTTCCGCATCGCGCTGGACTACTGCTGGAGCGGCGACACGCGCGCGAAGACGTTCTCGATGCGCATCGGATCGTTCTTCGCGGGCATCGGCGCCGCCAACATCGTCGACGGCTACAGCGTCACCGGGACGAAGACCGGCAGCAACAAGAACTCGACCTTCGTCGGCCCCGCGGGCGCGGCGGGGATGGCGTCGAACCAGCCCCAGCTGGTGGCGGACGCCTACACGCGCGTCGCCGCCGACGCGAAGGCAGCCGGCACCAACTACTACGATCGGTCGTGGGCGCTGTTCACGGTCATGTTGATGACGGGCAATTTCGTGAATTTCCAGTCGCCTTAGTGGGCGGCTTGCTAGATCATCGACGGGCGGCGGCACGATGATCGGCGAGACGTTCGGCAATTACCGGGTCAAAGAGCTCATCGGTGAAGGCGGGATGGGCGTCGTGTACCTCGCCGAACATCCGGGAATCGGGCGGCGCGCGGCCGTCAAGGTGCTGCGCCCGGGTCTGACGGACAACGCCGAGCTGACGAAGCGCTTCTTCAACGAGGCGCGCGCGGCGAACGCGATCCGCCACCCCGGCATCGTCGAGGTCTTCGACTGCGGCACGCTGCCATCGGGCACGTCATACATCGTGATGGAGCTGCTCGAGGGCGAGAACCTGGCGGCGCGCCTCAAGCAGGTTGGCCGGATGCCGCTCCCCGACGCCCGCCGCATCGCCGCGCAGACGGCCAGCGCGCTCGCCGCCGCGCATGCCGCGGGGATCGTTCACCGAGATCTCAAGCCCGACAACCTGTTCCTGGTGCCCGACGATCGCGACGCGTCGGCCGAGCTGGTGAAGGTGCTGGACTTCGGCATCGCGAAACTCGGATTGGACGGGCAGCAGGGATCGAACGGCAGCGTGCGCACACGGACCGGATCGGTGATGGGCACGCCCGCGTACATGTCGCCCGAGCAGTGCCGAGGCACGCGCGAGATCGATCACCGGACGGACATCTACGCGCTGGGCGTGATCCTCTTCGAGATGCTGTGCGGGCGCGCGCCCTTCGTGTCGGAGGGCTTCGGCGAGATGGTGCACCTGCACATCAGCGCGGCACCGCCGGCGCCGCGGACGATCAACCCGCAGATCCCGGAAGATCTCGAGCGCCTGATCCTGTGGTGCCTCGCGAAGGAGCCTGCCGAGCGCGTGCAGACGATGACCGACGTGCACGCGGCGCTGACCGGCCGGCCCACGCCCGCGCGAATCACCGCGCCGACGCGGCCGCAGAAGCTGCAGCAGCCCGCGACGCCGAACCCGACGACCTTCACGCAGGCGGCGCACGCGAAGGATCTGGGAACCGACGTGGTGTCGCGCGGGCGCGGCCGCAAGGCGCCGCTCATCGTGCTGGGGGCGCTGGCGGTCGCAGGCGTCGTGGTCTGGCAGACGCGTGGGTCGTGGACGCCGCGGGCGGCCGACACGGTGACGACGACACCGACGACGACGGCGCCGCCGACCGTGCCCGGGTCGGCCGCGGCGCCTGAGCCGCCGCGCGCGAAGGCCGCGCCCGCGACGGTGAACGCCGCCCTCGTGTCCGAACCGTCGGGCGCGCGCGTCGTGCGAGAGAAGGACGGCGCCGTCATAGGTATGACGCCGTTTCGCGAGACCTGGCCCAGCGGCGACGGTGTGCTGAAGCTGCGGCTCGAGCTGGACGGCTATCGGACCGAGTCGGTCGCGGTGCCGCTGGATCGGGGCGTCGACCTTTCGTTCACGATGCACAAGGCGGCGCAAGCTGAGCCGCTACAGCACAAGGAAGCGAAGCATCCGCCAGCGCACGCGCCGGCCAAGACACCCAGAACCACGCCGAAGCCGCCCGCGAAGTCCGAACCTGTTCCGCTGTGACGGCACCCATCGACGCGCGTTAATGCGCCGTTGATTTCGCGCCGCGAGTGCCCGAGGATCGGCGCCGTGCGTGTCCTCACCATCACGGTTGTGCTGCTGGCACTCGCTTTTCCCCTCGCCGCGAATGCCGCGGGCGACGAGGGCGCCGAGGTCAAGGCGCGCACGCACTTCGCCGCCGGCGAGTACAAGGAGGCGCTGGAGATCTACGCGCGCCTCTACGCCGAGACGATGCACCCGACCTACCTGCGCAACATCGCGCGCTGCCACCAGAACCTGGGCAATGCCGACAAGGCGATCAGCAGCTTCCGCGAATACCTGCGCAAGGCGCACGATCTGACGCCCGATCAGCGCAAGGAGATCGAGGGCTACATCGCCGAAATGGAGCAGCTGAAGAGCTCCAGGTCCGAAGCGCGGCCCGCGCCACCACCCGCGGCACCGCCGCCCGCCGCGCCACCGCCGGCGCCGGCACCACCGGTGGACACCGCGCCCGCGCTCGTCGGCCCACCGACGGTCGCGACGTCGAGCACCAGCAGCGATGACGAGGGCGGCGCGTTCTACACGCGCGTCTGGTTCTGGGGCGTGGTCGGCGGCGTCGTCGCGGCCGGCGTGGTCACCGCGTTGCTGCTGTCGAGCGGCGGCGGCCCGGCGTCGGGCAACCTCGGCGCGCTCGATCTGCGGGACAAGGCGCAATGAAGCCGGTCGACGCCGCTCGCCCGCTGCTGGTCGCGCTCGTCCTGATCGGCGCGTGCGGCAAGGAGAAGACGACCGCGCTGGACATCGAGCTGCAAGTCAGCGGCGCGATCGATCAGGTGCGGATCGATTCCGTGGCGCTGGGCGGCAGCGCGGTCCCGCTGGACGACGAGCAGAAGCTGTTCCCCACGTCGCCGCAGCGGACGTTGAAGACGGGCGATGTGTTGACGATCTGGTTCGCGGACAGCGCCGACGGGAAGACAGTCGGCGTCGTCGCGATGGGACTTCTGTGCGGGCGCGACGCCACGGCGTCCGCGACCACGATGCCGGCCGCCACGACCCTCGCCAAGGGCCAGACCGCCCATGTGACGCTCGCGCTCGCCAATGACGGGACCACCTGCCCGGGTGATGGTGGCGCGGGTGGTTCGGGCGGCGCCGCGGGCGCCGGCGGTTCGGGCGGCGCGGCGGGAACGTCCGGCGCGGCCGGCGCAGGGGGCTCGATCGGCGGCGCGGGCGATGCCGGCACCGGCGGCGTGGCCGGAACCGGCGCCACCGCCGGGACGACGGGCGCTGCTGGCCGCGGCGGAACGACTGGCGCCGCCGGTAGCGCGGGCACGGGCGGCGCGGCCGGTCGCGGCGGCACAACGGGCACTGCGGGCACGGGCGGCGCGGCCGGTCGCGGCGGCACAACAGGCACCGCGGGCACCGGCGGCGCGGCCGGTCGCGGCGGCACAACGGGCACGGGGGGCGCGGGCGGCCGCGGTGGCACAACAGGCACCGGCGGCGCGGCTGGACGCGGCGGCAGCACGGGTACGGGCGGCACGGGCGCAAACTGCGCCACGACGCCCCTCGATGCGATGGCCCAGGCCGGCACCCCGAGCCAGGTCAACTTGATCACGTGCGGCTATCCGCTGAACGGCACCGTCGTGCAGTACAGCAACACGGGTTCCGACTACATTGCGCTCGCGAGCCCGCTCGCGCTGGCCAACGGCGCCAACTGCGGCCGCTGCGTCGAGCTCGTCTACATGATGGGCACCGCGGTGACGCGCACGACGGTCACGGTCGTCGGCAGCTGCGACGCGGCCCAGTGCCCGAACCAGAACGCGGTGTCCTTCGCGGTCAGCCTCCCGGCGTTCCAGGCCCTGACGCCGAACATCCAGTCGCAGCTTCCCATGCCGGGCACGACGCTCAAGTACAGCTTCGTGCCGTGCCCGGCGACGCCGAACCAGCCGATCCTCGCCAACGTCCGGTACACGAACGGCGCGGCCAGCTCGGTCCTGTTCGTCCAGCAGCGCTACGGGATCACGGCGGCGACGCTCGAGGACGCGACGACCGCGCAGTCATTCCCGCTGTCGCGGGGCAACGACGGGTACTGGTTCCCGCCCTCCGGCGCAACCCTGGGCGGCAGCCCGCGCTTTCACCTGACCGATGTCAACAATGCGATGGTCGTGACGCCCGTCGTGCCGCTCAACAACAACCCGTTCTGGCCGACCGGCACCCAGTTCCTGCTCTGCCCGACGCCTTAGGGCGCGCGGCCCAGCTCGGTCGCGAACACCTGCCGGGCCTCCGCCACCGGGTCCGCTTTCTCGCGCCGCAATAGCCGGTAGCGGACCTGCATCGACGTGCGCTGGCCGGGCGCGAGATCAACGAGCGGACCGAGCAGCTCCAGCTCGACGTATGGCTCGGCGCCGTCGGGGCTGGTGTAGATCTGCGCGTGCGCGCCGCCTGGCCGCGGCGCGCCCGTGTCGGCCGGCTGCGTCTCGGTCGTTTCGATGACGAGGCTGCGGCCGGCTCCGACCCACAAAAGCGCATCGGCGTCGTTCACGATCATCGTCTTCTCCGTCGGGTGGCGGGCGAGGCCCAGGAGGCGCCCATCGACGGTCAGATCCTTGGGACCCACCGGAAACGTGCTGCGGTGGCCGTTCGCGAACGCGGACCGCCCCGGCAACAGCGCGAACATGCGCTCGGGCGACACCAGCTGCGTGATCGTCCAGACGGCGACACGGACGGGCGGGCCCTGCACCTTCTCGTACGTCGTGTCGACGAACATCAGGTCGTTCTTCAGCGAAACCCGTCGTCGCACGCGGAGGCCGTACGCTTGATCGACGGGTGACATCAGCTCGATCGCAGACCCTGTCGTGGTCACCGTGTGCGCGGCCGCGTCGAACGTCGCGGGCGGCGGCCAGCCCTTCCCCACCATCCGCTCCCAGTCCGTTTGCGGCGCCGGCCAGGCCTTGTCGCCGCCGTAGTTGATCCACCCGTTCTCGTCCGGCGCCATGCGCGGCCCGAGCTGACCGTGCCGCCACAACACGTCCCCGAGGTCGCCGTCGTCGGGAAACCCGAGGCTCATCACCCGACCGATCGCGGGGACCACCACCACGCGGGTGTGCCAGTTCTCCAGCGCGTGAGCCGACCAGCCGTGGAAGTCCACCGCCTTCACCTTACCAACGTCGCGGAACGGATCCGGGGGCGGGGGCGGGGTGAACACGGTCACGAGCTCACACGCGAGCCCCGAGAAGAGGACAGCGGCCGCGAGCCCCGCTCTGGACACGGAACGGCTAGGTCTTCAGCTCGGTCGATTCGTCCGTGACCGCCTGCCGCGGCGTCGGCGCCGACGGCGCGTTGGAGCGCTCGTCGATCAGCGCGAGCGCGACCGCCAGTGCGCGACGCGTCTTCTCCGTCGTCTTGTCGTCGGCGCGGATACGCTGGAAGGCGCGGACGATCTGGTCCTCGTAATCGGCGACCTTCGCTTCCAGCTCGGCGATCCGGTCGCGCTGCTGCGCCAGCTTCACGTCGCGGTTGCCCAGCTCGACGCGGGCGGCGTCGAGGTCCGCCTCCTGGCCCGACAGCCGCCGGTAGGCTTGCTCGATCTCCTGCACGCGCGCCGCCAGCTCGCCCTCGGCGCGCGCCGCGCGGCCCAGCGCCTGGTCGTACTCGGCGCGGTGCTTCTCCGTCAGTTCAGTCTTCTCGGTGAGGTGCCGCCGTTCGATGTCGGTTACGCGCGCGTGGTTCTCCTCGTCGCGCGCCTGCAGCTCGCCGCGCCGCCGGGTCTCGGCCGCTTCCAGCTCGGCGACCCGCCGCGCTTCCTGCTCGGCGATGTCGCGCTGGCGCCGCTCCTCGGCGCCCGCCAGCTCTTCCTCCTGCCGGCGCCGCATCGCGAGGATCTCGTTGCGGTGGTCGCGCTCTTTCTGCTCGGTGAGCGCCTCGTAAGCCTGGCGCTCCGACGCGAGCTGGACAGCCTGCTCCTCGCGCGCCGCCGCGATCGCCTTCTCGTGCTCCTTGCGAATCTTGCCCAGCTCCGACGACAGCCGGTCGCTGGCCGCCGCCTGCTCCTCGGCGATGCGCCGCTGCAGACCGTCGACCTCGGCGCGGTGGGCGGCGTCGATGCGCGCCAGCTCTGCCTGGCGGGCGCCCTCCGCCGACGCCGACGACTGACCGTGCTCGTCATTCAGCTTCTCGACCTCGGCCCGGTGCGCCTCGTCGGCCTCGGCCAGCCGCGCCTCGGCGTCGGCACGGAGGCGCTCGTTCTCGCCGCGCGCCCGCGCATCCTCCTGCGCCATGCGCTTCTTGAGGCCGTCGATCTCCTCGCGGGCCTTGCGCAGCTCTTCGTGCGCGTCGTCCAGCCGCACCTTGAACGCCTTCTCGCGCTCCGACGACTTCTGGCTGTCCTGCCCCAGCTCCGCGACACGCTCGTTGGCGGCGACCAGGTTGCGCTCGAATCCCAGCGAGGCCTCTTCCAGGTCGCGCCGCGCGCGATCCAGCTCGCGCATCTTGTCCTTGTGGTCGAGGATCTGGCGGTCCTTCGCGTCCAGCGCGTCGCGCAGATCCAGGATGTCCTTTTCCTTCTTGTTGATGATCTCGCGCAGGCCGAGGAACTCGCGCTCCTTCGAGAAGGTCGCGGACTGGGTGAAGCGCTCGCGCGCCTCCTCGATCTCCTTGCGCAAGGTCTGGCGCTCGTTCTCCAGCGAGTGGATGCGCGCCTCCAGCTCCGAGTTGCGGGCCTCCGCCTCCTTCACGCGGCGCTCGTCGACAAACCCTTCGCCCAGCACCATCGCGCCGGCAGCGTCCGTCGCGTCGTCTCCGAACTCGACCTCGTCGGGCGCCGGAGGAACTTCCTCTTCGGCGACCGGCGCGGGGACGGCGGCGGTCTCGATCAGCTCGGGGCCCAGGGTCTCACCGGTGCGGTAGCTGTCCGCATCCTCGACGCCCGCGCTCGTGACCGCCTCCGCCTCGCCGCCCTTCTCCCAGCCAAGGTTCGGCGGCAGATCGTCGTCCGACCACAGGTTCCGCAGGTCGACCATGTCGTCGCTCTTCGACGAGCTCTCACCGCCGCCCGCCTCCAGCGCGGCGAATGCGGCCTGGGTCTCGGGGTCGAACTTCTCGCCCTCGAACGGCGTCGCGCCGGTGTCGTGGGGCTCTTGCGACGTGTCGTCCTTGACGACGCCGTCGCCCATCAGCAGCGTGCGCTCGTCGTCGTCGTCGCCGCCGTCGACGACGATGTCCTCGTCGTCCTCCGACAGCACGATGTCCGAATCCGCGTCCAGCTCGTGGACTTCGTCTTCACCGCCGTCGATCCCGACCAGACCCGCCACCTTCGACACGAACACGCTCTCCTCGAGCGGCTTCAGCAGGTACTCGTCCGCGCGGGACTTCAGCTTCTTGTGCTGCTCGAACGTCGCCAGCGTCTCCTCCGACGAGATCAGCACCAGCGGCACCTCGCGCAAGCTCGGGCTACGGCGCAGCTTGTTCGAGATCGCGTAGCCGACCTTGCGTGGCTCGACGCTCAGGATGATGACGGCCGGCTTGTTGGTCCGGCCCCACTCCATCGCATCGTCGCCGTTCGGGATGCTTTCCACCCGAAAGCCCTTGGGCTCGAGCAACTTGCGAATCTGGTTCGCGGTATCGTTGTCCGGTTCGATTGCCAGAGCGATTCGATCGGCCATCTCGTCTCCTGCAGACAGAGGCGGACATCGTACCAGGAAACGAAAACTTGAGGTGGACGCCGAATGCGCTCAGCGCGCGAAAGACGTCGTCAGCAGCCTCGTGAGCGTGTCCTCGTCGTAGTCAGCCGTGACGACATAGCCGAGGCCACGGTCGCGGTACGCCGCGGTCGAGATGCCCGGCCCCGTACCCAGGTAGATCTCGCGGCCGTTCACCACGCGGCGCTCGTGCGACTCGATCGGCTGGTCGCGCGGATCGAACACCAGGAACGTGACGCGATGGCCGTCGGCGCGGAGATACACGAGGTAGGCCGCCGGGCGCTCACCGACGTTGACGAGCCGGCCGCCCTGGCAGGTCGCCCCGCCCAGCGCCGGCGCGTGCACCGGGAACTCGAGCTTGTCGCGGAACCACGAAGCGATCGAACCGCAATCCGGTCCGGTCACGTCCATCGGCATCGCGGTCGCCTGGCGCGAAAACATGCGCTCCGCCTGATCCAGCACCATCGACTGCTGGCGGCGCACCGTTCCCGTGATCGCGACGATCAGGAATACGGCCGCCGCCGCGGGCACGATTCGCGGCATCGACATCCACGCGGGCCAGCGCCGCGGCGCGATCGGCTGCGCCACCAGCGCATCCTCGATGCGGCGGCGCAAGGTGAACGGAACCTCCGGCCGGTGCAGGTGCGCGCGGACAGCGGCGCGGAAGCGCGTCTGCACGTGAACACGACGCGAACACCCGGGACATCCCACCAGGTGGCGTTCGATCGATTCGCGATCGACGCCATCGAGCTCGCCGTCGATGTAGGCCTGAACGGTGGCGGTCGCGTCGCCGCAGTTCATTGGCCGTCTCCGTCTCGCCCGGCGCGCTTCTGGCGGCGGAAGGCATCGAGATCCAGCGTCTGCGCGCCGGCGCCCCCGGCCTTCGCGCCGTCGCCGGCGGTCCGGCCCTCGGCGTCAGCCGGCGCGCCCGTGGCCGCCGCGATGATGCCCTGCTCGACGGCGTAGTTGTAAAGCAGTCCCTGGAGGATCTTCCGCCCGCGATAGAGACGGCTCATCACCGTCCCCGCGGGGCAGTCCATGATCTCGGCGATCTCCTTGTACGAGAAGTCTTCGAGATCGGCGAGCACGACAGCCAATCTGAAATCGGGCGGCACCGCCGCAAGGGCCTTCTCGACGTCCGCCGACACCATCCGGCCCAAAAGCGCCGTTTCCGAGTCGCGCCCGTCGCCGCCTGCGCCGCTCAGGAACTGTTCCAGGTTCGCCGACGACGATTCGGCCTCCGTCATCACGACGTGCTCGCGTTCGCGCTCGCGGTACTGGTTGCAGAAGACGTTGGTGAGGATGCGGAACAACCAGGCCTTGCAGTTGGTGCCCGCCTCGAAGGTGTCGAAGAACCGGTAAGCGCGCAGCAGCGCCTCCTGCACCAGATCTTCGGCGTCCTTCGGGTCGCGGGTCATGCGCAACGCCGCGCCGTAAAGAGCGGGCAGGTGAGGGAGAGCCTCTCGTTCGAAGTCCGCTTGGATGGGGCGCCGCTTCATCACGTTCGGTCCGGTCAGGAAACGCGGTTTCCCTTTCAGTTTATTCCAGGGACCGGCGACAAACCGGCTTAGTAACAGACCGCGTCGATGACCAGCCGCCGGCCCGTTCCGGCCCCGGTGTAGTCCGCGTAGCTCGACGTCAGCAGATTGGCGGATGAGACAGAGGCGACCGCGCCGATGTCACCGTGCAGCGACGGCAGCACGAGCACGCCCGAGCGCCGGTTGCCGTTCTGGTCGATCCGCCACACCTCGACCGCGTGCGATCGGGCGAACAGGACCCCGAAATCCTTACCGAAAGTCGCGGCGCCCAGCAGCGGTGGCTGCAGGTCGGGCCCGCCAAAGTCCGTCGCGTTGGAGAACGGAAAGCTCTTCACGGTGCCCGCCTGGTCGCCGTAATAAACGGACAACCACGACCCAGAGAGGTCCTGCCAGACGATGGCGTACTCCGGTGCCCCCCCGTTGTCGTAGAGCACCGTCCGGGCACAGCCCATGGTCCCACCCGGCTTGGACACGTTCAGAGAGAGCGTGGCGATCCCGCCCCCGACCGCCAGGTCGGCCCCCAGCCAGGTGGGCCCCGCCAGGTCCGTGGCGGGCGCGCGCTCGAAGCTGACGGTCAGCTCTTCCTTGCCGGGGCCAAAGGCGAGGCAGCTGTAGCCGGAAGCGGGCGGGTTCTCGATGACGGCCGGGTCGCCCAGGACCTGCCCCTGCCCGTCCGCGAAGACGTAGGTGGGGCCCTGCGCCACGTCGACCCAGGCGACCCCGGCGTACATCGCGGACGCCGACGTCCCCAGCGCGATCTCGGGCGGGAGGTCGACGCCGCCGCTGAAGGTGACGACGGCCGGGCCGGGATCGCTCGGCGCGCCGCCGTCAGTGGGCGCGGAGATCAGGCGCAGCTCGGCGTCGCTGCCGTTCGGCGCCGGGACGAGGACGCCGATGATGACGTGATCGCCGGGCGCGTCGACGCCTGCGAGCGCGTTCCACGATCGGAGCGTGCCGTCGGGCAGCGTGACCGACTGCTCGGCGCCCACGGTGCCGTCCTCGGCGATCGCCAGCCACTGAACGCTGCTGCCGTCGGAGCCGAAGACGAACGTCGTGCTGCCGACGCGATCCAGACGAATGTCCGGCAGGAACGCCAGCGATGTCGTGTCGGGCAGGACGACCTGCCGGGTGATCTGGCAGCCGTTGTCGGTCGGGGCCACCTGGCACCCCGTGGCGCCGGCTGCCGCCGCCCCGATCGCTCCAAGGATGATTGCTGTGCGAGCTATGCGCGGGTTCAGGCCGCTACGGCGCCGTGGCATTTCTTGTATTTTTTACCACTACCGCAGGGACACGGATCATTTCGCCCGACCTTGGGCTGATCGCGGCGAACCGTCTTGGCCTCTTCCTGTCCCTCCTGGGACCCGCCGCCGCCGGCCGCCGCGCGCGGTTCGGCGCCGCCGCCCGATTCGATCGTCCGCCGGGGGGCCTTCCGCGGGGCGCTTTGCTGCTGCGCCTGCTGGGCCGAGCCCTCATCGCGCTGCACCTGCATGTGGAAGAGCTTCTCGCAGACGTTCCGGCCGATGCTGCCCATCATCTCGCCGAAGATCGAGAAGCCTTCCTTCTTGTACTCCTGCTTCGGATCCTTCTGGCCGTAGCCCCGCAGGCCGATGCCCTCGCGCAGCGCCTCCATCGACTTCAGGTGATCGATCCAGCGCTCGTCGATCTCCTGCAGGAAGAAGCGGCGCGACCAGAACAGCAGGCCGGGCAGCTGCAGCTCAGCCTCACGCGCCTCGATCATCGTCTCGATGTCGTCCCAGAGCGCCTTCACGAGCGTCTCGCGCTCCATGAGCTTGCTCTCGTCGATGGTGGGCTCGAAGTTGAAGCGCTCCTTGACCGCCGCGCGCAGCGCGTCCAGGTCCCAGTCCTCGGCGTGGGCGTTGGGCGGGCAGTGCTCGTCGACGATCCCCTGCAGCATCTCCTCGCACAGGTCCAGCAGGCGCTCACGCTGCTGGACCATCGACGAGCCGACCTCGTCGGCCAGGCGATCCAGCGTGCCGGTCCGATCCTCGACGACGCCCTTCGGATCGGGATACGCGCCGAAGTACCGGTAAATTTCCGAGCGCAGGAAGGCCGGCTGCAGGTCGACCTTCACGACCGCGAAGCCGTCGGGCGAGTTCGGATCGGCGGTGCGCGCCTCGGTCAGCCCCTCGCACATTCGCGCCAGCACCGGCCGCACCGACTTGGCGAGGCTCTCGGCGGTGTGCTTGCCCGATTCGGTCGGCACCTCCATCTCGGCCGCCGTCTTGCCCTTCTTCTTCTCTTCTTCCGTCGGCTCGGGCGCGTAGCGCCCCTCCAGCACCTGCCGGCGCAGCGCATAGATCGTCTTGCGCTGCTGGTTCATGACGTCGTCGTACTCGAGCAGGTTCTTGCGGATGTCGAAGTTGTGGCCCTCGACCTTCTTCTGCGCGTTCTCGATGGCGCGGTTGATGA
>Ga0070684_100000785_pt1 | contig 22041 bp, 19 predicted proteins | sample KBSC723LmetaG_FD_65653 | JGI IMG/M metagenome (GOLD analysis project Ga0070684, IMG submission 65653) | Corn rhizosphere microbial communities from Kellogg Biological Station, Michigan, USA - KBS C7.2-3L metaG | ecosystem: Host-associated > Plants > Roots > Rhizosphere ...
AAACAGCCCTCGTAAATCCAGCAGAATCAATGGCCGGATCTCCCCGATCCGGCCGTTCCACAACCTATACCTTCTTAAACGTCGGCCCAGCGAAATACTTGGACATAAGCCTAATTACCATACATATCTCACCCGCGTTTCTAGGAGTGCAGGGCTACGACCGGATCCGTGGATGTCGGTGTGGCAATCAACGCAGAATCTGGAACGCCCGCTCTGATCGTTTACTGAGGGCATGTGGGCTCCCGTAGCAGCGTCTGGCGAGGGAGAGTGACATTGACGGCAGATCGCTTCCGTGTCGGCGCGGACCAGCAGATGCGGATTCGGTCCGCCGTGCCGCACATGGGACGCCATCCAGCCCTCCGCGTGTTCGAATACGAACGGACCGCCTGTTTCGGTGTGGCAATTCGTGCAGAAGTAGTTCTGTCGATACGCAGACTCGGTCCGTCCCTGTCGGAGAGTGCATAATCGTTTGCACCTGGGCGCCCATAGCCTTGCTCGGCAACACCTTCAGGTTTGTGGGCGCTGGGTAGACTCCTGCAATACTCGGGGATGGCTCGCGCCACGCAGGGAGCGCATTGCATGCAGGCTCAGCCGGAGCGGCGATTACAAATGCAGTCGTCAGAAAGCGCGGCGATGATTGTGGCCAGGCCGCTCTTCGAATCGCGACCGACCAATAGCGCCATTCATGCCATGCTCACCTGTTACTGTTGCTGCGCGGCTCCTTGGACTCCATTGGCCGGGGCTCAGCGCGCGAGCCTCGAGCCGAACCGCAGTACCGGCACAACCTGCACTTACCAGCTCTCCTTCGCCTTCTGCTGGCGGGACCAGAGGAACTCCACGACCTGATGGATATCCTCATCGCTCAGCACATTCTTCCATGCAGGCATGTAGAGGGGCGGTGTGGGACCTGTTGCCTTTTCAAGTGGCGGGGAGCGGCCGTTGCGCACCACAGCGATGATTTCATCCTTGGTGTAGTCGTCGGAGAGATGGAGCAAGGAGGGGACCTGTCCGCCCTGAGCGTTGGGGTTGGGCAGCCCTCCTTCGAGCTCGCGGCCATGGCAGCCGGCGCAGCCAACACGCGCAAACTCCTGCTTGCCGGCTTCGATGGAAACATCGGCGGGCGTCAGCGGGCGCGCTTTGTGAGCCAGAATGGCCTGTGCATCCTCGGCTGTTGCTGTCGCCATGTAGGCGATGAGCGCCTTGCGCGCATTCGTTTCAAGATCGTACACGGGCATGGTGCTGCCGGGGTACACGTATTCCGGATTCACTAACTGCTCGTCGAGCCACGCGATGGAGTGGCGCTGGTTAACCCCGAGGAGATCGGGGCCGGACCTTGCGCCGACTCCGCCGACCGAGTGGCAGACAATGCAATCCTCCTGCACAAAGAGCTGGCGGCCATACTCCGCACTTGGAATAAGTCGCACGCTGGAGTAGTAGGTTCCCATCTCCTCATTGGTCAGCGAGAGCATGTAGTAAGTGAGCTCGCGCGCCTGGTCGCGAGTGAAATGATAGTTGGGCATGGCCGAGCCGGACGACACCTCGTTGGGAGCAAGGAAATGCCTCTCCAGCCAGTCAGGCGACCGATGATTCGCACCTTCTTCGGTGAGGTCAGGGCCGATGCTGCCGCCGATACCGTTCAGCTTGTGGCACCCGCGACAGCCCTGCGTCTCGAATAGATGGCGGCCCGCGGTCAGTTCAGGAACTCCGGGCACTTCTCCCTCTTTGTGGCATCGGCCGCAGGAGGCGCGGATGTAACCGCGCGCGAGCAGCGGCTTGTCCCAGAACTCAACGCTGCCGTGCGCATCTTCTTTTGTGGTGGCCAGCCCCTGGCCGCCATGGCAGATGGTGCATCCGAACTTGGAAGGAATATGCGGGCCCAGGCCTTCGTGATACCGGAAGGGTTCAGGCGCATTCTTCATCGTCGGGTCATCCACCCCGAGATGGCATGTGGTGCAGCGGTCGACGCGCTGCAGACCGGTGAGCATGACCTGGTGGATCTCAGGCCGTGCATTCAGGACCGCTGCCTTGGTGACAGCGTTCGGTTCGCCCTGGGCTTCGAGTTGGAAGAACGACCGCTGATAGGTTTTCCATGATGGCGTGCTCGCCTGCCGTATTGCCCAGAGCAGCAGCACGAGCGAGATGAGGCTGAGTGCAAAAAAGAGCTGCGGCAGGCGGCGTCCCATCACTCTACCCCCGTTATGGTGTGAACCCACGGTGGAATGAATGCCCATCCGGGCCCACGGAAAAATGTGCCAATCACGATGAGAATCAAGTTCGCAGCGACGAACACAGTGAATAGCCAGATCGCCCACTTCCTGTCAGCCGGGCGTCGGCTGGGATTGCGATCGAAGTAAGGAACGGCGAGCAATGCCAGCACCATCAGAGCGGGCGCGACGACTCCGCCGATGAGGGCCGAATGGCTGACAAGTTCCTGCAGGCCGAGGAAGTACCACGGAGCCTTCGCGGGGTTGGGGGTCTTGGCCGGGTTGGCGAGTTCTTCCAGCGGAGCGCGGAAGAACAGCGAGACCGCCATCACCGTGGTCACTGTCACCATGAGCGCAATCGCCTCGCGGAAGAAGGCGTATGGATACGAGAAGACCGCATCATCATCCTCGTCGGGCTCGATCGTCTCGAAGATCGGCTTTCCGGTGACGACTTCCATCAGCCCATAGGTCTTGCTCGTCGAGGCGGCAGTGGCCCTCAGCGGAGCCGCCTCGGCAGGTGCGCCAATGGTGACGAGTTGACGCTCCGGCTGCCTGGGCCTCAATTTCCAGATGGGACGTGACAGTCCGCCATCCTTCCGCACCCGCCAGAAGTGCACAATGGTGAACAGAATCATGAGCGAGGGCAATACAGCCACGTGGAGTACGTAAAACCGCAGCAGAGCGCCTTCCCCCACGCCATGGCCGCCGAGCAGCAGTTCACGAACCTGGCCTCCGACCAGCGGCGCGTAGCTGCCGATGTTGGTTCCGACCGTAATCGCCCAGAAGGCCAGTTGATCCCACGGTAGAAGATAGCCGGTGAACGAGAGCCCCAGGGTGAGCAGAAGAAGAAAGATCCCGATCACCCAGTTGAACTGACGCGGGCTCTTGTAAGACGCTGTGTAGAACACGCGGCACATGTGCAGGAACACGCATGCCACCATGCCGTGCGCTGCCCAGCGATGCATCGCGCGCAGGTAAGGGCCGAGGAATACGACAAACTGCAGGTCCTTCATGTCCTGGTAGGCCTGCGAAGTCGACGGCCTGTAGTAGCACATCAGTGCAATGCCGGTGGTCACGAGGATGACGAACAGGAAGAACGTGATGAATCCCAGATAGAAGGTGTGCTTGAAACGCAGATTCTCTCGTTTCACCTTCGCCGGATGAACGTGCAGCCACACGTTGAGAAACACCAGCTCTGATTTGCCCTTGTCGGTCGAGAGCGGATCTCCGCGGAATATCGATCGCCAGATGTCTTTGAACAGGTTCATCTTTACACCATCAACCGATAGCTGGAGGGAACGTTCTTTTCCTTGTCGACGCGGAGTTGGCCATCGCGCGCCAGCGTGACTTCAAACCACTGCAGGGGCTTTGGAGCGGGACCATGCTGCACCGCACCGTCCGCACCGAACACGCTACCGTGGCAGGGGCAATGAAATTTCTGGTCGCTCTGGAAATGCGCAACAGTGCAGCCGAGATGCGTGCAGACGGCGTTGGCTATGGCGAATCCCTTGTCGCGATCGCGAAAGACGAAGATCTTCTCCTCCGCAAGGAAGGTCGGCGCGCCGTATGCGAAGTCAGCAGGATCGCCGATCTTGAACGACTGAGGAGGTTCGTAATAGACGCTCGGGACGAGGTAGCGGATGACCGCTCCGAAGCTGACGGCGACCCCGCTGAACAGCGTCGCCAGACCGGCGGTTCCCCAACTGAAAAAAGCTCGACGATTCATGCGCGTACTCTCCTGAGCGGTTTCGCGGGACCGGTTACTGGAAGACTTCTCGTTCCTGCCGCTCGAGGGCTTCCATGGTGATGGCGCCGGTAGGACAGCGATCGGCGCAGAGGCCGCACCGGATGCATTTGTCTTCGTTCTTGATAATGGCGCCGGCCCGACCCTTCTTGAGCTCATCAGCGGGAACGCCATAGCGTTGCTGGATCAAGGCGTCGTAGCGGGCATCGCCGCTGACCTGTATGAGATCGACCAGGCGCAGGCACGATTCCGGACAGACGTCCACACAGCCGGCGCAAAGAATGCACTTCGATCCATCGAAGATGGTGTTGACTTGGCAATTGAGGCAGCGCGTGCCTTCTTTGCGCCCCTGCTCATCGCTGAAGCCGAGTTCCACTTCGGCAATGCCGATGCGGCGATTCGAAGGAAGCACCGGCATGATCTGGCGCGGGGTGGTGAGATACGACTTCGGCATTTTCCAGTTGGGCAAAACGCGGAAGCGGCTACGCACAGTGGATGCGGTTTTGCCGCTCAGATACACGTGAATGGAGCGCGCCGCGCGATGACCGTTCGCAACTGCTTCGACCAGGATGCGCGGGCCGAAAGCGACATCGCCACCGGCGAAGACGCCCGGGGCGGTAGTGCATAGATCTTCGTCGATCTTGAGGATGCCGCGCGGCGTTACCTGCACGCCATCCTGAGTGCCAATGTAGGAAAGGTCGGCCTGCTGTCCGATCGCGAGAATCACGCTATCGCAGGGAATGATTTTTTCTTCATCGCTGAAGGCGGGATTGAACCGGCCGTTTTCATCGAACACGCTCACGCAACGGCGCACTTTCAGGCCGGTGACCGCGCCATTCTCGCCAACGATCTCCACAGGACCCCAGCCGTTGTCGACGACAATGCCCTCGTGCTCGGCTTCTTCCACTTCCCCTTTCCAGGCGGGCATTTGCGCGCGGGACTCGAGGCTCACGAGGGCGACTTGTTCCGCTCCGGAACGCCGCGCCATGCGCGCGACATCGAAGGCGGGCTGCAAGTTTTTCTGTTCACTATCCAGGGCAGCTAAATCTGAGGCCTCATGCACCAGGCGCACTGCGGCACGCGCAACGTCAATTGCCACGTTGCCTCCACCGACGACCGCCACCCGCTTACCGAGATCGATATCGAATCCCAGGTTGACGTTAATGAGGAAATCGATGCCATTGCAGACGCCGGAGAGATGCGCACCGGGGATCTTGAGGTCCCGGCCTTTGTTGAGTCCGGTAGCCAATAGTACTGCGTCGAATTTTGCACGCAGATCGGCGAAAGATATATCCCGGCCAATGGTGACTCTTGTGTGCAGCTTTACACCCATCGACAGGATGTTTTCGACTTCCATCTTGATAATTTCGCGGGGAAGCCGGAAATGCGGGATTCCGAGATAAAGCATGCCCCCGGGCACCGGCGCGGACTCGAAGACTTCGACCGAGTATCCAAGGAGGGCAAGGTCGTGCGCGCAGGTGAGCCCGCAAACGCCGGCTCCGACGACTGCGATGCGCTTGTCCCGCTTCGGTGCGGGGGGCAATGCCCTGCGTGCGGGATCGTGACCGGCGCCGAGGTTGTGGCGGTCAGTGGCGTAGCGCTTGAGAGCGCAGATTGCTATAGGCTCGTCAATCTTCCCCCGGCGGCAGTTGTCCTCGCAGGGATGAGCGCAGATCCGGCCCAGCACGTACGCGAAGGGATTGGGCGCACGCACAACCATATACGCCTCTTCGTCCTTCGACAGGCCGATCGCCTGCACATAGCGGCCGCATTCGGTATGAATGGGACAAGCCGCCTGGCAGGGGATGTTCCTGTCGAAGTACTCCCGGTCCGGAATGGTAACGGCGTAGCTCATGAGCCTCTAGGTCTGTGATCGGTCGGACCCGTAGCAGTGCGCGCGTTCCAGGTTCCGCGTGTAGAACCTGGAACTGGCAATTGCCCGTTTCAAATCACGCGCCAAATCCTACTGCTGCTGCGATTTCAGCTTTGCGATCTCCTCATCGGACAGCGATTTGAAGAAAGCTGATGGATTCTTGTCCTTGCGCTGTTCCTGGTCGTACGCCAGGAATTCAAAGATGGTCTTGCCCTGGGAGTCGCTGATGCCGGAATTGGGCTTGTGCATCATGCGCTTGACGTAGCGCTCCCACTCCGGTTTAGTCATTGTGGTATTAATCGGCCGCGCAATGGTGTGACATTTGGCACACTTGTCGGCAAACACCTTGTAGCCCTTCTGCTGCTCGGGCGGATAACTTGCTACGTTGACGGTGGCCGGACCTTTATCCTGGGGCAGCGTAACGTTGCTGGTCTGCGAAGTGGCGCATACGGGCGCGACAAGGATCGCGAGGGCGATGAATCGAATGGCTTTCTGCATTTGAGCTTCTCCTTACCACATAAACCGGAAATCCACTTTGACGAGCTTGTCGGTCGTGCCCAGGACCGCCGAAGGGTCGGCATCGTGTTCCTGGTTATAGCTGGCACGAACCACGACGTTGCCCATCTCAGTAAGCGCGTGCTCGGCGCCAATGCCCCAGGCACGATTGTGAACAGTGGGCTGCCCAGGGATGCTTGCGGTACCTCGGTCGGCCCGAGCCATAAGCGCGGTACCCGTTCGCAGGTAGTAATCCACTTCGCCACGGTAGGTGTTCTGGGTGTAGTTGGCTACGGGATCGGTGACCAGCGCCTTCCAGTCGTCGCGGCCATGGATATAGCCTCCCAGAAGATCAAGCTTGTCGAAGAACAGGTAGTTCCCAAAGACGCCTTCTCGCTCGAAGACAGGACGATAGCTGAATTCCGTGTCGGTGCCGGCGTTCTGAACCTGGTCCTTCGATCCGCGGTACATCATTGCAGTGAGGCCGCCGTCGGGGCCGAACCAGTAATCCGCATCGACCCAGACGTCCTTTGAGTTCTTGGTCGAGGCGGCGAGAATCGCATTGCCATCGGCATCCAGGCCGTTGGTCACTTTCGCCGAAATGGCAAACACGTTTTTGAAATAGTTCGATGCCCAGGTGTAGCCAAAATCCACGCCGACGGGCGCCTGATCGAGACTGAAGCCGATCGGATCTGTCTGCGTCAACGTGAACGACGGATCGGGGAACAGGTTGTAGAACATCGCTGCCCGTGTTCCCTCGCCCTCCTGCATGTGAATCTGTCCACCCTTCACAAACATGCTGCTGTTGGCGCGCCCCGCCGTGTAAACGCCGAATCCCTGCTCCAGGCCGTTGCTACCGTCCTGGAACATTTCATAGTGGCCGAAATAGGAGAACCCGGTCTGAGCAATTGCGCCGGCAACGAAGAAGGCCGCCTCGTCAAGATTGAAGCTGGAAGTGGTGGAAGTAGTTTGGGGAGGGGTGCTTCCGGTCTCAGCGATGTTTTTGTCTTCCGTCACACTTCCCTGCAGCAGAATGGCGAAAGAGTTAGCAAGGCTGAACTTAATATCTTTGTCGAGCACGCTGATTTTGGGCGCCGCCTTGGTGCCGTCCATCTCATCTGGAGGCATGCGATATCCCAGTCGCTTGAACATGTATCCGTTCTTATTCAGCGCCGGCGGCACTGTGTGGCAGGTGTAGCACTTGACGCCGAACTTGCGGGCGAAGGCTGGAATAGCCTTGCTTGGAACCGGGGCGAACAACAGGAAGACGAATACCGAAAGAGCCATCCAGCGGATGGGCAACCTGACTTTCATAGCGGGGCTCCTGCCCGGATTGAAAGCACACAGGCGACCAAACAAGCGCACCAATGTTCTCAGCTAGTTGCAGCAGCGGCCATTGCGGTCTTGTGGAATCTACTCCCCAGTTTCGCTGTCGAACTGGGGAATGGAATCCCCAGGGACCTGGTCGCGATCGCGTTTGAGGAGGGAGTAAAAGGTCTTTCGATCCACGCCGGCTTCGCGCGCCGCCGCACTTACATTTCCGCCGCAGCGAGTGAGAACAGCCTGCGCGTACGATGCCTCGAAATTCGCCAGATAGCGCTCGCGCGCATCCTTCCATGGCAGCGAAGCAAGACCGTTGGAAGGATCGGCTGCCAGAAACTCCTCTTCCAGGTCCTCGGCATCCAGCGAGCCGCCAGGATGGAGCGCCGTAACCCGCTCCATCACATTCTTCAACTGGCGCACATTGCCGGGCCAACGCTGGCGCATAAGAGTCTCGTAAAACAGCGGCGAAGCCGAAAAGCTCTTTCCGTATCGTCGCGAGAATCGCTCGAGGAAAAAATGCGCGAGATGCGGAATATCCTCGGGGCGTTCGCGCAGGGGAGGAAGCTTTACCGTGACCACACTCAGGCGATAATAGAGTTCGTCCCGGAAGCTGCCGGCCTTGATCTTCGCCTGCAGGTCCTGGTTCGTGGCGCACAGGATGCGGCAGTCCACGCGCACCTGCGTCACCCCGCCCAGGCGCCGCAACGCCCGCTCTTCAACAAATCGAAACAGGCGCGTTTGAAGCTCAACCCCGAGATCTCCAATCTCGTCCAGAAACAGCGTCCCGCCTTCCGCCGACTCGATCAGCCCCTTCTTCATGCGTTCCGCGCCGGTAAAGGCCCCGCGTTCATAGCCGAACAGTTCGCTCTCTATGAGTGATCCCGGCATGGCGCTACATTCCACCGGGACGAATGGCCCGTCTTTGCGCCGGCTCAGGTTGTGAATCAGTCGCGCTGTGATTTCCTTGCCGGTACCGCTCTCGCCAAGAATCATCACGGTGGCATCCGTTGGTGCTGCGCGCCTGCACTTGTCCATCTGCTCCAGCATGGCCGGGCTGCGGCTCTCGGCCGCGTCGCTCTCGCCCAGCGATTCGAGGCGGCCTTTCAGGCGCGTAACCTCGCGCGCCAATGAAGTGTGCGAGAGCGCCCGATTCACAACCAGCAGAAGGTCATCACGTTTGAACGGCTTCTGCAGGTAGTCAAACGCTCCATTTCGCATGGCCAGCACGGCGCCTTCCACGCTGCCATACGCGGTGAGAAACACGATCGGCAGCGCGGGATGGGCTTCATGCAATCGGGCAAACGCCTCTTCCCCAGTCATGCCCGGCATGCGCACATCGAGCAGAACCAGCTCGGGCGGGTTGGCCAGCGCTGCGGCGAGGCCTTTCGCCGGATCGACAAACAGGCTCACCCTCAAGCCGGGAAGGCGCAGCATGCGCTCGATGTTCTCGCCTAAAGCGGCTTCGTCATCGATGACAAAGATGCGGCTCATTCCTGCACTCCGCCCACAAACCAGTGGTAGGGCTGGCCACGCGTAAATCGCGCCGGGGGAAGCTCGAGCACAAAGCTCGCCCCGCCGCCGGTTCGGGTTTCGTAGCGAATTCGCCCATCATACATGTCAAGCAGGCTGGCTGCCAGAAACAGCCCAAGGCCGAGCCGCTCGCGCCCGCTGCTCTGCGTAACGAATGGCTCGAACAGGCGTTCCCGGATACTCTCCGGGACGCCCGGGCCGTTATCCTCGATCCGAATCACGACCTTCGAGCCGGCGGAGCGATACGGTTCGAGCCTCAACCAGATCTTCGCTTCGCTTCGTGACTCGAGGGCCTTCATTGCGTTCGCAATCAGACCGCGCACTACCTCGCCCACCACGTGCTCGGGCACATCCACACGTGGAGCTTCGGCAATTTCCTCAACCATCTGCACGCCCTGCGATGCCGCGGTCGCCTTGAACGCATCGGCAGCTTCGTGCAAGCAGTTCGCCAGCAGGGACGGCTCAAAAACCTCGGTCGCGCGCTCGCGCCGCAACGCCTGAAGCAGCGTGCCCGCGATTCGGCTCATGTACCGGATCTCGTTCAACATCTGGTCGATGTCGGCGCAGAGTCCAGCATCCTCTTTTCGCTCCTCGCGCAGCACCTCCAATCTTCCGGAGACAATCGCGAGCGGATTGTTGAACTCGTGCATAAACCCGGCGGTGAACTGGCCGAGTAGCGTGAGCTGATGCGAAAGGCGCGCCTGCTTGTCGGCCGCACTGAGTTCCTCGCGCAGACGGCCCGTCCGAAACCGCACGGCCTCCAGTTGGAGTTCGATTGTCTTCTCACGCTCGTGAGCTTCTGCAATGGAGGCATTCCACCGGCGGCGCTCTCGCCGCAGCACGATCAGCGCCGGAATGGCCGCGGCGATGAAACCAACCGTCAGGGCCACCCCCCATCGCGGCGCGAGCGCAGTGTCGAGCCATGCGGCGAACGGCGCCACCAGGAACATTCCCCCGCCGCTGGCCCCCATTACCACCATGCCGTAGCCCTTTGTCTCACTGGCCACCTCTCTCAGGCTTTGGGAACATTCGCTCTAGTGTAAAAGCACGAACTGACAAATCGCAGGCTCGATTCGGGTCGGACTTGGATCCACAACCGAGGTCCTCTTCCATTTTGAGCCACACAAATTTGCTAATCAAAATGGCAACTGCTGAGGCTGAACATACATGAACGCGATAGGGTTTCTATCCAGCGTGTTTCGACACAGCGAGTTTCTGCCGACGTTTAAGAAGGTATAGGTTGTGGAACGGCCGGATCGGGGAGATCCGGCCATTGATTCTGCTGGATTTACGAGGGCTGTTTTTCGAGGCCTTTTGAGACAGCCATAAGACGCCGGTGGATGTCGTTGATGACGCCGCGTTGTTCCTTCAGGGCGCGCTGGATCGGGCGGCCGTTTGGGGCGGCTTCGAGTCGGTCTCGAAGTTCGTCGTTCTCCCGCTGCAGGCATTTCCGATGGCGGTTGTAGTCGCCGCACAGCTCACCAATGAGGAAGCCGAGGCCGGCAGAGAGCACCATCCATATAGGTATGAAGTCTGCGGTTTTCTCGATCATGCCACTTTCTCCGTGGGGTTCTGTTCGTGGATGACGCGGTGGACGGTGGCCCTGGAGATCCGGTGCGCTTCGGCGATCTGTCCCAGGCTCTGTCCGCGCTGGCGATCCCGGAGGATCGCCTGGCGGTCCAGCTCCAGTGGCCGGCGACCGATATGCCGGCCTTCGAGCTTGGCCCGCCTCATACCGGCGCGGACCCGCTCGATAATAAGGTTGCGTTCAAGCTCCGCGATCGCACCGATGATGACCACGATGGCGCGGCCCAGCGGCCCGCCGGTGTCGATCTGTTCGCGGAAGCTGACGAACTCGATGTTGAGACGGTTCAGTTCGTCCAGTACTTCGAGGAAGTGCTTCACCGACCGGGCGATCCGGTCGGATGCCCAGACCAGGACTACGTCGAAGCGGCCGCGGCGGGCATCCCGCATCAGCTCGTCCAGACCAGGCCGGCGCGCTTTGGCGCCGGAGATCCGGTCCGTATATTCGTTGATGATCTCGTAGCCGCACTGGGCGGCCATCTGGCGGAGGTCGAGAAGCTGGGTCTCCGGGTGCTGATCCAGGCTGGAGACCCTCAGGTACAGGGCTGCCCGTTTCACTTGCGCCGCCCCTTCGGCTTCGGTGAGTGCTTCACGACGTATTCCTGGATGAACTCCAGCAACACATCGGTCATGTTCTTCCCCTGGCCGGCAGTGACCGATTTGAAGCTGTTGTGGAGTTCGATGGGGACGTTCAGGTTCATTCTTTTCACCCCTTGCTCTTCCTGCTTGCTGATTGTGCTCACCTCCTCCCTTTACGGAGATGAGCTTATCTGGTTATGAGTAACGGGCGCCAGCGGCGCCCATCACAGAGTCCATGCCTCCTGGCACAGGGCCAACATGTTGAGCATCTTGTCCCAGGTCAGCTCGAGGGTGGCCGAGATCGTCCTGAGGCGGTCCATCTGCCGCGGTACATGACCATCCTCGATCGCCATCCATTCCGAGGTGGTCATCCCGGACAGGCCGGCGGCCTCCTCAACCGACATGTGGATCTCGTTCCGGCGGCCCTGGATGAACAGTCCGAACATGCGGCCCCAGACCTGGCGGCGGAGTTCGGGAACGAAGGTGGGCGGAAGAGGGCGGAACAGCGTGTTAACTGACATGCTCATATACTCATTACTCCTGACGGCCCGCGAAGTCAAGCAACCCGGACCGGATTTCTGGATTGAACTACAGGATGAGTATGTACTCAGTCGAGTTCACATTCAAAGCCCCAGGCCATCAACTACTCGGTCACCCGTGAGAAGGCGCCCGTGTACACGATGGGCAGCCCCGACGCTCGCGCATACTCGCGCAACAAGCGCGGCATCGCCGGATCTCTGATCTGGATCAACTTCGATCGCCACGCTCTCCTGAACCTCATCCAGCAGTGTGCTGGCACCTTCGTCGCCGACGTGGACGAGATCCGTCCCCAGTACTCGCAGGTCAGCGAGGGCGGTGGCGTGTTCCAGTCCAGCGTGGTTCGTTCTGCCGGTCCCTCGATCGGCTCGACGATCAACAGCCTGGACAACCAGATCACCTCCGCCGGCCAGAACGCACAGGTTGCGTCCCCCTGGTACTCCGACCAGGTGCTGCCCTTCGACATCACTCTCAGCGGAGCCAACGAATACGGCGCGATGTGCGCGGCCAAGATCTTCGGCGTCGAGATCCTCAACGAGGGCTTCGGCATCTCGATCGACGACGCGGTGACGGAGATGCAGGCGACGTTCGTGGCGCGCGTGGTTGAGCCCATGTCGGCTGTGGCCAGCCCGTTCCATATTTAGACCAGGGTTTTCCGTCCTGCCGGACAACAAGAACCTCGCGCACGCGCGGCCGGCCTCCGGCGCCTTTCCGCGGGCGCTCCAAGGATGTGGGAACAGAAGCCCGGAGCAATCGATCATCTTTTGAACATCGAGTGGCTTTAAGAAGTCCTCGACGAGCGGTTTACCAAATTCCCGTTTTGCGAATGCGTTAGATACGATGAACCCGAGTTCACCGGACGGCCGCAACAGGTCAAAGCTGCACTCGAAGAATGGCGAGACGAGTTGATACTTTCTATGGCACACCCGTGGCCAACGTTGACAGCTCGCGCTTGTTTGGATTTCGGGCTGTTACGAATGGGGGATTTCCAACGACGATATCAAATCCCCCATTGTCAATCGCAAACACGCTCGGGAAATCGATATGCCATGCGAAATTGAAGGGACTGTCAAAATCGGCGCCCTCGAGCTTGCGAAGCTTCGAGTAGAAATCACTGTCGAGTGGACGCCGCTCCAAAGTGTCTAGGTCGCGAACGTCTCTACGGATCTTCGCGAGCGCTTCATCCCAGGAAGGAAGCGGCATGGATGCTGGGAATCAGCACCCGGTCGCTGGGCTACCTGATCGCAAACAAGCGGCTTTCAATGAGACGGATTGGCGGTTCCGTTCTGGTGCCGCACGGCGAATTGGTTCGGTTCGCAAGGGCCGACCACTTCGAGCCGATCTCGAAAGCTGCCTAACCATCTGAGGCCGGGAGCGCTACCGGCCTCGATGCTCTCCCAGAAGATTCACCGCCGCCCGGAGCGACGCGTCATCCAGATGCGCGTATCGCGCAGTGATCGCAATCGTCTTGTGGCCCGCGAGAGTCTGGATGACTTTGAGGTTCACACCCTTCATGGCGAGCTTCGAACAGAAGTGATGGCGGCAGTCGTGCCACCTGAATTTCTTCACCCCGGCTTTGCTGAGCGCGCTCGCGAACCATTTGCGCGGATTGTTGATTGAGAACACCGCGCCACTTTTGTCCTTGGCCGCCTTCCGCAACTGCTCAAACGAGTTGAACACCGCCTCATTCATCGGAATTGTTCGGCCCGAGTAGTTCTTCGTCTGGCGCAACCGAATCTCTTTGCGCTTCAGATCGACAGCGCCCCACTGAAGCCCGAACTGCTCGCTCAGCCGCATTCCGGTTCCCAAGGCGATCTCCAATTCCGGCAAATGCTCGGGATACTCCTCGCAGATCACCTTCCGAAGGCGCTTCTCCTCGTCTTCATCGAGCCAGCGAATCACCCCATTTTCTTCGTGGCGCTGCCTCACTAGGTGGGCCGGATTGCTCGACACCTTGCCGTTCCGCAACGCTTCGCGAAACACCAGGCTGAACAGTGCGCGATACCGATTTGCCGTAGCGGGTGTCTTGCACTGCGCGGTCAGCCACGCATCGATCTCCTCCGGCCTGATCTTGTCCGCCTCGCGCGTGCCAAACTCGGCGGAAACCTTGGCGAGCCGTATGCGGATGTTCTTGGTGTCCTTGTGGTGCGAGGAACTGTACGTGAGGATCGGGTCCGCGATCTCTTGGAACTTGATCCCCGCATTGCGCAGGTTCGGGGGGAGCTTCTTGCCGGCGCGCACGTCTGACTTGCGCTGCTGATACAGCGCGACGGCATCGCCCTTGCGGCCGACCTTCTCTCGCTTCAGCTTTCCATTCACTCGATAGCGGATCCACCAGACACCGCTACCAGGCACCTTCTCCCACACACCCGTGGCGCGCTGCATACTCTTGCGTGGCATTTTTGTTCCTCAGATTGATTCCGGAACAAAGTATCACCATAAGTATCACCAGAGCTGTGGCGGGAATCACTGCAGGAAAGGAGGATGCTGTAAATTACTGATCTTATGGTGCCGGGAGGGGGGGTCGAACCCCCATGACCGCAAGGGTCGGCGGATTTTGAGTCCGCTGCGTCTGCCAGTTCCGCCATCCCGGCAAAAAGGGTGGGCAGATCAAAGTATCGCATAGGCTTGTTTCTCCTGCCACTTGCGGCGGGAACCCGGGACGCGCGGGCAATCTGGCGGTGCATGCGACTGCATCCAGAGTCGGAACCCATCGCATCCATGCGACAATGGACTTAACCGCGATGACCACCGCCTCTTCGTCACCCGTACCCGAGCCGGTAGCCGTAACGCCGGAACTGCTGGCGCAGCACAGCATTACACCCGATGAATATGACCGCATCCTGAAGGCGCTTGGCCGTGTGCCATCGCTCACCGAGCTGGGCATTTATAGCGTGATGTGGAGCGAGCACTGCTCCTACAAATCGAGCCGGGTTCACCTCAAGCGGCTGCCGACCAAAAGCGATCGCGTGGTGCAAGGGCCGGGCGAGAACGCCGGCATCATCGACGTAGGTGATGGCTGGGCGTGTGCGTTTAAGATCGAGAGCCACAACCATCCCAGTTACATTGAGCCCTACCAGGGGGCGGCGACGGGCGTCGGCGGCATCCTGCGCGACATTTTCACGATGGGCGCGCGGCCGCTCGCGGTCATGGATTCCCTGCGGTTCGGCCCCATTATGCCGGAGCGGGGAACGGAACCGGAGCTGATCCACAAAAACCACTCGATCGTGGAGGGTGTAGTCAGCGGCATCGCAGGATACGGGAACTGTTTTGGGGTGCCGAATCTCGGCGGCGAAACGAAGTTCGAGGCCTGCTATAGCGGCAATCCGCTGGTAAACGCGTTCGCGCTGGGCTTGGTGCGAAAGGACGAAATCTTCTACGGCAAGGCGACCGGCACGGGAAATCCCGTCATTTATGTAGGCGCCAAGACCGGCCGGGACGGCATTCATGGCGCCACCATGGCGAGCGAGGAATTCAGGGAAGGCTCGGAGCAGAAGCGGCCGAACGTGCAGGTCGGCGACCCTTTTATGGAGAAGCTGCTGCTCGAAGCCTGCCTCGAAGCCATGAAGACTGGCGCGATCGTTGGTATTCAGGACATGGGTGCCGCGGGGCTGACCTGTTCCACGTGTGAAATGGGCGCGCGTGGCGGTGTCGGGCTCGATGTGGAGCTTGACCTGGTGCCGCAGCGCGAAACAGGCATGACGGCCTACGAGATCATGCTCTCAGAAAGCCAGGAGCGCATGCTCCTCGTCGCGGAAAAGGGTAGAGAAAACGAGGTGCTGCGCGTTTTCGCGAAGTGGGGGCTCGATGCCGTGATCGTGGGCACCGTCGTTCCCGAGTCGCGGTTGCGCATTCGGCACCATGGCGTGCTGGTGGCCGATATCCCCAACCAGTCCCTCACGGATGATGCGCCACTTTACCGCCGCCCAGTCGGTGCGTGGACTGCGCCGGTGACGCAGGAACCTCCGGATCATGTTCATGCGGAACTCGAGCAGGATCGCAACTACACGGCCGATCTGAAGAAGTTACTCGCCAGCGCAAGCGGCTGCTCGAAGCATTGGGTGCACCAGCAGTACGACACCATGGTGCAGACCAACACGGTGATTGGGCCGGGCGGCGAAGCCGGCGTGATGCGCATCAAGGGAACAGGCACGCCCGGCCGCGAGCGCGGACTGGCGATGGCGCTCGATGGCAACGGCCGCTGGTGCTATCTCGACCCGAAGCTGGGAGCGATGCACGCAGTGGCGGAATCGGCGCGCAAGGTGGCCATGGCCGGCGCGACTCCGGTAGCGGCTACCAATTGCCTGAATTTCGGCAATCCTGAGAAGCCGGAAATCATGGCGCAGCTTTCCGCGGCGATCGACGGCATTGCCGAGGCGTGCACGACGCTCGGGACGCCGATCACCGGCGGCAACGTCTCGCTCTACAACGAGACGCGCGGCGAAGGCATTTATCCGACCCCTGTGCTGGGCATCGTAGGCATTCTCGATGACGTGACCAAGGCGGTTTCGGCGGATTTTCAACGTGCCGGAGAAGACATCGTGTTGTTGTGGCCGGTGCCGCGCGGAGAAGAGCCGAATCCTGATCTGAAAGTGCCGCGCCACCCCGAGCCGACGAATGCCGAATCAAGCACGGCTCCCGGGGTGATGGGCGACGAGCCGGTGATCGTATCGGAAGAAGCGCCGCTGACGGACGAGATGGTCGGGCCGGAGATGGCCTCATTCGGTTCCAGTGAGTATGCAAAGGTGGTGCTCGGCGGATTGTGGGGCGCGCCGCCACCAATCGATCTGGAGGCTGAGGCTGACCTGCACACGCTGCTCGGCGTACTGGCGGATCGGCAGCTCATCAGTTCGGCGCGGGATCTTTCCGATGGCGGTATCGCGGTGGCACTGGCGCAGGCGACGTTCCGACACGGGATCGGCGCAGAGGTGGAGCAGGAACAATCGCTCATGATTCACCCGCTTTTCGGACTGTTTGCCGAGCCCGCATCCACGGTGCTGTTGACAACCGATCCCAGCCAACTGGCTGCCATCGAGGAACTCGCCGACGAATACAGCTTTTTTGCGGCGCGCATCGGCACCACCGGCGGTGACCGATTGGAGGTCGCCGTGTATGGCGACACGTTCATTTCAGCGAGTGTTGCGGAACTGCGCGATGGTTGGGCCCGTGCGCTGGAATCCGCACTCCACGAAGAGGTGTCCGCATGACGCGGATCCTCTATCAGGGAATCGCGGGCGAGTTCGATGCCTCGGAAGATCTGAAAAACGCTCCGCCGCCTGCGCGTCGTTCTTCGCTGCAAAGCGAGGACGATCCAAAGCTCCGCGAAGAGTGCGGCGTGGTGGCCATTCACGGCCATCCGGATGCGGCTCGCCAGGTCTACCTGGGGCTGTATGCCCTGCAGCATCGCGGTCAGGAGTCGGCGGGCATCGCTACCGCGGACGGTCAGCGGCTTGCCAACATAAAGGGCATGGGCCTGGTTTCGGAAATTTTCACTGACGATGTTCTCGCCAAACTCCCCGGTGAAATGGCTATCGGCCACACGCGGTATTCCACCACCGGCGACTCGGCGCTGCTCAACGCTCAGCCAATCCGGGTGGAATCCACAAAAGGATTGATCGCCATCGCGCACAATGGCAACCTGGTGAACCTGGGCAATGTCCGTTCCAGGCTCGAGCGTGCCGGTGCGTACTTTCAGACCACATCGGACTCCGAGATTATCGTGCAGCTCATCGCACACTCGCATGCGGGCACGCTGGTGGACGCCATTGCGGAGTCGCTCTCCCAGGTGGATGGCGCATTTTCCATCGTGATGATGACGCGCGACCGCATCTTCGCCGCGCGCGATCCGCGTGGCTTCCGTCCGCTGTCGATGGGCCGCATTCGTGATCCCCACGGGCGCGATACCATTGTGTTCGCCAGCGAGACCTGTGCCTTCGACCTGCTGCGCGCCGAATATGAGCGCGACGTGCTGCCTGGCGAGCTCGTGATGGTCACCGAGGACGGCGTGACCAGCCGCCAGTATTCAACCGGCGTGGAGCAGGCGAGCTGCATCTTCGAGCATGTTTACTTTGCCCGGCCTGACAGCCGCATTTATGGCCGCTGGGTGCAGGAGAGCCGCGATCAAATGGGGCGGCAACTCGCGCGCGAGTCGCACGTGCCTTCCGACGTGATTGTGCCGGTGCCGGACTCGGGCGTGACCGCCGCTCTCGGATACGCCGAACAGTGCGGAGTGCCCTTCCGGTTCGGTCTGATCCGCAACCACTATGTCGGTCGCACGTTCATTGAGCCGGAACAGCGCGTGCGCGATTTCGGCGTGAAGCTCAAGCTGAATCCGGTGCGCAACCTGCTTGAGGGCAAGCGGGTCGTCCTCATCGACGATTCCATTATCCGTGGCACAACATCTCGAAAAATCGTGCGCATGGTACGCGGCGCGGGCGCCAGGGAAGTGCATTTGCGGATCAGTTGCCCGCCCACGATCTCGCCCTGCTTCTACGGAGTAGACACGCCCTCCAAGCGGGACCTCATCGGCGCCAACAAAACCATCGATGAGATCCGCCAGTTCATTGAAGCGGATTCGCTGGCCTATCTCTCCCTCGACGGACTTTACAAGGCGTGCGGAAGCAACACAGGGTATTGCGTTGCCTGCTATACCGGCAACTATCCCACCCAATGGGTCGACGTTGAAGACATTCTGCCGGCCACCGCCAACGTCTAGCACCCTGGCTCGTCGATTCACGAATTCCGATTGTGGTACGATTCGCTTCAACTCCTGATCGCCGCGGCATGAAACCCTGACGATGGCAACTGTTCTCACTCGGAACGATGCAGACAAGACGGCCTCGGTCGGCGTTCTGTTCGGCGCCGTGGTTTTTATCGCCGCCTTCCTGCTGTTTCTCGTCGAGCCAATCGCCGCCAAACAACTACTTCCGGTGCTGGGCGGCTCCTCGTCCGTCTGGATTACTTGCCTCGTTTTCTTCCAAACCGCCCTGCTGGCTGGCTATCTCTATGCGCACTGGCTGGCACAGAGAGCGGGCTCGATCACGCTTCTGATCGCCATTGCCGCCGCGGTTGCGAGCGCCGCGGCCTGGCCCATGATCCACCCCGATCACCTCGAGAGCGCAGCGCACCCCATCCTCACCGTTTTCGGCGTCCTCGGCATCTACATCGGAGTCCCCTTCATCGTGCTCTCCGCCGTCAGCCCCCTGCTGCAGGTGTGGTGGGCACGGTCCCGGTCCGGTCCAATACCCTATCGTCTCTACGCGCTCTCGAACCTCGCCTCGTTCCTCGCGCTCGCACTCTATCCCGTCCTCGTCGAACCAAATTTGAAGCTGCACACTCAGCGCCTCATGTGGTCCGCGGGATTTCTCGTCTGCGCCGCTCTGCTTGCATCGCTCGCACTCCGAATGCGCAACATCGCGCTCCCCGCAGCGGCCGCCGAAGCCGATCCGGGCGCCCCGTCCGCGAGCTTCGCAGACAAGCTTCTGTGGCTGCTGCTCCCCATGGGCGCAACCATGCAGCTCAGCGCCGTCACCGCCTATCTCACTGCCAATGTCGCCGCGATTCCCCTGCTGTGGGTACTTCCTCTGGGCGTTTACCTGCTCACCCTGATCCTGTCGTTTCAGTTTCCCATGTCACTCCCATGGGGAATCATCGCTCGCTTCATGGTGGTGATGCTCGGCGCGCTCGCCTACTCACTCACCAAGACGGACGCCGGCTGGCCGCTCTGGCTCTCGATCCTTTTCTTCCTAGTGGAGATCTTCTTCGCCTGTGTTTTCTGCCACTCTGAAGCCTTCCGCCTCCGTCCCGCGCGGCACTCCCAGGCCACGCTCTTCTATTTGCTCTTTGCCGCCGGCGGCGCACTGGGTTCCTTCCTCGTCGGCATCGCATTGCCGCTCATCTCCACCTACAACCTCGATTTGCCCATCACCTTCCTCGTTACCGCCTTGCTCGCGCTTGCCGTGAACTGGCGCGGAGCCTGGAACCAACGGCTCCTTTGGATCGTCGCCAGCGCTGCGATGGTCGCGCTTGTATTCATGGTCCGCCAATCCTACAAGCGCGACACCGTTGTCGCCACGCGCAATTTTTACGCCAGCCTTCGCGTCACGCAGGATCTCTTCAGCTTCCCGGGCGCAACCGTGCGCACGCTCATGAACGGCAGCATCCAGCATGGTACCCAGATTTTCGGCACGGACGACCTCCGCCGCACTCCAACCACCTACTACGCACTGAACTCCGGCATCGGCTACGCCATGCGGTACTGCTGCCTCAATCCGGACGGCTCCCCCCGCCCAAGGAACATCGGCGTCATCGGCCTTGGCGCCGGTACCCTCGCCGCATACGGCCGGCCGGGCGACCACATTCGCTTCTACGAAATCAACCCCGCTGTCCCGCCCATCGCGCGCAGCGTCTTTACCTACATCCGCGAGTCTGCCGCCCACATTGACATCGTCGAGGGAGATGCCCGCAACTCGCTCGCTTCCGAGCCGCCCCAGCACTTTGACGTACTCGTTATCGATGCCTTCTCCGGAGATGCTATCCCTATCCATTTGCTCACCGCCCAGGCCGTTGCCCTCTATCGCAAGCACCTCACCGCCGGCGGCATCCTCGCATTCCACATCTCCAACCGTCATGTCGATCTCGCGCCACCCATCGCGTTGCTCGCGGCTTCGGCCGGCATGGAGGCGCGGCGAATCTCCAGCATGGCTGACGAGCAGCGCGGCGAATTCTCTTCCACATGGGTGCTGGTTTCCGACAACGAAGCTTTCTTTGCAGAGCCGGAAGTTGCGGCGCACTCCAACGCGATCGAGCCGAAACCCGGACTCCGCCTCTGGACGGACGATTATTCCGCTTTGCTGCCAGTTTTGCGGTGGTGAGGCAGGCGCCCGGCATAAAGGGTTTGGCTGCTGCCGCCCCGAGGCCGCCAAAGGGATTCGAGGCGCCGTAAGCACTCCGAAATCTGCGTTGGCCAGCGAACTGGATGACCGGCGCCTGGATGCTGCACCGCTCCCCCTGCATGCTGTTTCTGTGTTCGGAGTCACAAGACGTTCCCACTCCCGGTGTGATAGCCTTCGGTCCTCAACTCATAGACGCCGGGCGGAGGCTGTCCCACTAAAACCGCCAGGCGCCTGCCCAAGACTCTCCGCATGGACGAGGTAGACGGCAGACCGGGACCTGTGGCCGCGACAATCGGCCATCTGGACGCCTTAACAGACGCCCTCCCGCCATTTGTGCGCCTTATGAGTCCTCAGAGGGAATTTAAAGAATCTGATGTGCGAGGCGGAAAACAACGCGCTCGCCAGGAGGCACGCTGGGGCTTTTGCCCCGGCTGCTGCCAAACTCCGGATTGCCGTACGGCTGCCCCTCGGTTAGTTTCCCCTTCCGCTTTCTACATCCAGTCCCGCAAATTGCTCCCGCCGCAGTCCTTTGAAATTCCTTCCTCTTATCCCGAACTCATGCAATTCAACATCGGCTCTACATTCTGAAGGAGAAGACCGTTATGAAGACGTACCAGGGAAGTGAGATCCGCAACGTAGCTGTAGTGGGGCATGCGCACAGCGGCAAGACCACTTTGATTGCCGCTCTGCTGCATGCCGCCAAAATGACTCCGACGCAGGGGCGAGTGCTGGACGGCTCCGCGGTAACTGCTTATGACGAAGAGGAAGTAGCCCGCGCTACGACCATGCAGAATGCGGTCGCCTTCGCCGAGTGGCAGGGCGTGAAGATTAACTTCGTGGATTCGCCTGGATTTCACATGTTCTGCCACGAGGCTCGCGCGGCTCTCCTTCCCGTCGAATCCGCCGTGGTGATCGTGAATGCCCAGAATGGCGTCGAGCCCGTGACCGAACGAGTGTGGAAGTACGCCGAAGAGGCAAACGTGCCGCGCATCGTAGTCGTAAATCAGATGGATCACCCCAAGGCCGGCGGCGGCGGCGGTCTGAGCGCGCTCATCGACGATCTGCATGAGCGCTGGGGGCGCTGCTGCATCCCCGTGCAGTTGCCCATCGTGGATGCAAACGGATTTCAGGGCGTCGTCGACCTGGTCACCATGCAGGCTTTTTATTACACGCCCAACGGCGACGGCCACGGGAAGATCACGGGAGAGATTCCCGCCAACGTGGCTCCCCAGGCAAAAGCCGCGCATGAAGCACTGGTCGAGCTGGTCGCCGAAGGCA